>Ga0187851_10000737_pt1 | contig 32732 bp, 25 predicted proteins | sample June2016WEW_6_10_FD_132997 | JGI IMG/M metagenome (GOLD analysis project Ga0187851, IMG submission 132997) | Peatland microbial communities from SPRUCE experiment site at the Marcell Experimental Forest, Minnesota, USA - June2016WEW_6_10 | ecosystem: Environmental > Terrestrial > Soil >...
CATGGCCACCGGCCTGGCCACCACCCTCGCCTCGCCCAAAGGCGTACTCGGCGCGAACGACCGTATTCGTATGGGCATCATCGGCATCGGCGCCCGCGGCACGGAATTGGTCCACTGGGCGCTGGCCTGCCCCAATCTCGATTTCGTCGCGTTCGCCGACATCTATACCAAGCGCCTGGAAGACGCCAAAGCGCTAGTCCCCACCGCCGCCACCTATCTCGACCACCGCCGCCTTCTCGACGACAAAACCATCGACGCCGTCATCATCGCCACGCCCCAGCACCTGCACTGCGAGCATTTCGTGAATTCCATCGAAGCTGGCAAACACGTCTACCAGGAAAAGACCATGGCCTTTACGGTGGATCACGCCAAACGCATGCGCGCCGCCTACCGCAAGGCGCCCAAGCTCACCGTCCAGGTCGGCCATCAGGGAGTTTCGTCCGGCCAAATGCCGGATGCGCAAAGTTTCCTCGCGACCGGCTACGTCGGCAAAATCACCGCCGTCCACATGCACATGTACCGCAACACACCGCATGGAAAACCGCAGTGGGCCCGCCCGGTCTATCCGGACATGAATCCGGAAAACATCCTGTGGAATTCGTTCCTGGGCGAAGCTCCCCAGCGCGAGTTCGATGCCAATCGCTACATCAACTGGCGCTACTTCTGGGATTATTCCGGCGGCAACGTCTACGAGAACATGTGCCACCAGCTTTCCTTCTGGTACAAGGCGCTCAATCTGCAAATCCCCAAAGCCGTCACCATGACCGGCGGCGTTTACCTGTGGAAGGACGGCCGCGAAGTTCCCGACACCATGAATGTCTCGCTCGAACATCCCGAAGATATTCTCGTCAGTTGGGATTCCGGCTTCGGCAACAACCAGCTCGGCGTCACCGAAGACGTCCTGGGCGACGACGGGACCATTTCCAAAGGCCAATCCATCCGCTATCTCCCGCAAAAAATAAATCGCCCCGACGGCGTCGAGCTACTGGGCCGTACCACCGCGCCGGCCAACGCCCACATGCAGAATTTTCTGGATTGCATCCGCACCGGCCAAGAACCCGCCTGCCCCTTCGAGCTCGGCTTCCGCGTCTCCATCGCCTGCCGCATGTCCGTCGACAGCTACCGCCAAGCCCGCACCATGCGCTGGGACCCGCAAAAAGAACAAATACTGTAACACGCCTCCTGCTAGTTGACAGTGGCCAACCGCTCGTGGCGCACGCTCTCAGCGTGCAGCGTCGGCACTCATGCCGACGTCCACGGTCCTTTGCCTTTTGCTAATATCCGCCAAGAACCAAATCGTAATCCCGCGCGAAGCCCGTGAAGCCTTGCGTGTGAAAGCCGGCGACATACTGCTAGTGGTTGTACGTGGCGATCGAGTAATTGTTCTTCAAAAACCGATGCGCATCACGAATCCATCCGAGGCCTCGGCAAGTATCCCCGCAACTACCTCAAGAAGGAACGAAAGAGTTGGGGCTAACCCAGCTCCGGGCCTCCCTGCGGCGTCACCGGTGGATCGCGCTAGACACGAGCATCTTCATCTACCAACTGGAATCAAATCCTAGCTACGTGCCGCTGACGGATGCCATTTTCCAGTGGCTCGAACAGCCAGAGCACAGCGCTGTAACCTCCTCGGTTACGATGACGGAGCTGCTGGTTCAACCGTATCGTGAATCCGGCGAACAGCGGGTCGACGAATTTTACGCCCTGCTCTCTACGTATCCGAACCTTGAATGGATATCCCCAAATCTCGAAATCGCTGACATCGCCGCTCGAATCCGCGCGACACACCGGTTGCGAACCCCAGACGCTCTCCAAGCAGCCACCGCTGTCCACGCACGCGCCACGGCCCTGGCACCACCTGCGGAGCTTCTAAATAGGCCCAACGCTCCGGCACCAGAGATGTACAAACCCCAGATCGATCCGATTCCGCGCCAGCCCTTCCGCTTGTTCCGGCGCGAACATTTGCGTCAGAGCGACCTGCGCCTATTGTATGTAAACCGAACCGTGACCGAAAGGGAGTCGGTGCCTCGCCCATTCTTTCACGGATTCTTACACTTACCCATCCACCGGCCTTCGGCTAAGACCGGATTTTCCTGCATCCTCGCGGACCCCGGTGTGCGTATCCTATTGTGAGGGATCAGTGATCGGAAGTTTGGCCCAGGAGGTCGGCATTCCCCAAGCCGTTGCGGAAGCGGATCGAAGTCGCGCGTTTGAGGCCGCGGTTCACGAGCACCAGGCCATGGTTTACAGCGTGGCGTACCACTTCCTGCAGGACCACGCGGTGGCTGAGGAACTGGCCCAGGAAGTTTTTCTGGAGCTGTACCGGCACTGGGACGAAATCGAATCCCGGGAGCACCGCATACATTGGCTTCGCAAAGTCGCCAGCCGCCGCTGCATCGATCAAGCGCGGCGGCGGAAACTGCGCAACCACGTGAGCCTGGAGGACGCACCGGAGCCATTCACCTGGATGCCGGCGGCGGACCCGGTGTTGAAGCGTTTCATAGAGCAGCTGCTGGGGAAATTGGCCGAGACGCCCAGGCTGGTTGTGATCATGCGTTACCAGGAGGGGCTGGAGCCGGCCGAGATCGCGGATGTTTTGGATATGCCGGTGGCGACAGTAAAGAGCCATCTGCAAAGATCGTTGGCGCTGTTACGGCGCAAGTTGTCGTTTGCGACGCGGGAGGGAGAAGCATGAGGGATTTCGAAGATCAACTTCGGCAAGCGTTGGAGAGGAAGGATCCATCTGCGGATTTCACGGCGCGAGTGATGGCTCGTGCAACTCAAAAGAAGAAGCCACTCGCGTGGGTGAGTTGGCGATCATGGGCCGCGGCCGGAATCGCAGCGTCGTTGTGTTTAGGAGCGCTAGGCCTGGAAGTGGAACATCGCCGCAAGGTGGAGCAGGAGGGCTTGGCGGCACGCGCCCAATTGATCCAGGCCATGCATATAACCTCCGCCAAACTGCGGCGAATTCATAAGAGAGTGCAAGGCTCGCTGTGATCAATCGCCGTCTCATTTTGCTGTTCGCCCTGGTGCCGATTCTGGTTTGCGGACAGCCGGCGAAACACGCGCGCCGGACCAGAGCTGCGATCCCCCAACTCCAGATCCGTCTAGACGCGCTGGATAAGCTAGCCGAAAAGGCGTCCGAGGCCGTAACGGTGAGCCTGGATGGAAACCTGCTGCAACTGGCCAGCCGATTTCTTTCGAGCGACGACCCCGATCAAGCGCAGATCAAGAAATTGGTCGCCAGTTTGAAGGGTGTCTATGTCCGCAACTTCGAGTTTGAGAAGACAGGCGAATATCAAGCATCCGACCTGGAGCCGATCCGCAACCAGTTGCGCGACCCGAAATGGAAAAACATCGTGCAGGTTCGCGGGCACGACAACGCTGACGTCCTGCTGCGGCAGGACGATGAGCATACCATCAGTGGCTTAGTTGTGATCGTGGCTGAACCGAAGGAGCTGACGGTGGTTTACATCGACGGTCCTGTCGATATGGACGGCTTGAGCAAGCTGGCCGGCAATTTCGGAATTCCGGAAGATATCGGAACCAAAGTTGAAAAGGAAAAAGAGAAGGACAAGGAGAAAAAGGCGAAATGATCATCGTGCCTTTGTGGATGCTGCTTACAGCCGTGCCATCGACTACGGCCGAGGGTATCATGCTACGCGTGGCTTTGAACCAGGATCGTGATCAGGAGATGCGCACGGCTTTCGTGTATAAGCAGAACGTGATGGTGCGGCTGCATCGGCCGAACGGGAAGTTCGCGCGCGAGGAATATGCCGAGTACACCGTCACTCCCACTCCCAAGGGCATCACTCGCGAGCAAACGTTCTTCCGAGGAAAATATGCGGCTCACGGGAAGGAGATCGAGTTCGATAAACCCGGATTTGAACACAAGTCGATCGATATCGATGCGGATTTCGCGAAGTCTCTGATGGAGGACTTCGGCAACGATAAAGATTCGCGCGATGGAGTGGATCATGATTGTTTCCCGCTGACATCCAAGGAGCAGCCGAAGTATAAGTTCCATCTGGAAGGAACGGAAGATTATCGCGGCACATCGGTTTACAGGATTACGTTCCAGCCCAAGAAGAAGCCCAGCATCTACGATGATGGCGACAACGGTCAATGGGTGGGCGAAGTGTTGGTGGATCGCGATGAGTTCCAGCCGGTGCTGGTGACTTCGAGGTTAGCGTTCAATATTCCGGGGTGGGTGAAAGTGATTTTTGGAACCAATGTGCAGCAGCTCGGATTCAAGGTTACGTACAAGAAATTCGACGACGGGTTGTGGTTTCCCGTGACCTACGGCGGCGAGTTCAAGCTGAAAGCGGTCTTCTTTTATTCGCGGCGGATCGGGATGTCGATGCAGAACTCGGGGTTTCAGAGGGCAGTGGTGAATAGCAAGGTGAATTTTGGCGGGGTTCCGTTGTTGCTGAGTTCGTATATTCCTTGAGAGCTAGCTGGGCGGTGATGTGACCGGTTGCGCACGCTCAATCCGGACACGTGCTATGCGATTGTGATCCATTTCCGCGATGGTGAATCTTCGGCCGCCGTATTCCAATACTTCGCCTGGTTTCGGAATGTAGCCGAGCTGAAAGAGTAGGAATCCAGCCAGCGTCTCGAATCCCGCGTCGCCCGGTAGTTCCAATCCGTATTGCGTGTCGAGGTCGCGAATGGAAGTGGCGCCTTCTACTTCGATCAATGGCGCTTCGGCGGACGGTTTCGGCCGCTTCACATCATGTTCGTCACCGATCTCACCGAGAATCTGCTCAAGCGCATCTTCCAGCGTGACCAATCCCACGATGGTCCCGAATTCATCCACCACCATGGCCATGTGTTTATGCGTGTTTCGGAATTCGTCGATCAAATCGTTCAGCGGCTTGGTTTCGGGCACCACTAGCGGCTTGCGCAGAACGCGCGAGAGATGAAACGGGCGCAGGACGTGTTTCCTTTCGGCCGCCACGCGGCGCTCTTCGGCGATGCGCAGCATGTCCTTGTAGTGGACATAGCCGATGATGTGCTCCGGATGGCCTTGATAAACCGGCAGGCGAGAATATTGGTTCTCGCGCATGCGGCGCAATACCTGATCCAGACTAGCGTCCACGGAAACGGAGACGATGTCGTTGCGCGGCACCATAATTTCGCGAACGTAGTAATTCTGCAGCTCGAGCAGCGCCTGGATGGCGTCTTCCTCGAAGCGATGCAGATGTCCTTCACGCCGGCTGGAGCTGACGATGAACTTCAGCTCCTCGGCCGAGTGGCCGCCTCCACTGTGGCTGCCGCGCAAGCCGATCCAGTGGGACAGCACTGCGGCCGATCGCTCGGCAACAATAATAAAAGGAGTAGCCACGCGATCAAAGAGCAGCAGCGCGGGAGCCACCAGGATGGCCAGCCGGTCGGCTTTCTCGATGGCCAGATTTTTCGGCACCACTTCTCCGAAAACCACGTGCGCATAACTGATCAGCAGGAACGCCATGCCGAAACTTACCGCGTGTAGCACCGGACTGAAGCGCGGCGTCAAAAAAGGATCCAGCATTCCGAGGAACAGATGATAGACCGTGCCTTCCCCAGCCCATCCTAATCCGAGGCTGGCCAGCGTCACGCCGACCTGCGTAACGGAAAGGAGCCGCGCCGGATTCGCAAGCAGATTGAGCGCGGCTTGTGCTCCCACTTGTCCTTCCTCCGCCATGGCACGCAGTCGGCTCTTGCGCACGGACACCAGCGCCACTTCGGCGGCGGCGAAGAAACCGTTGAGAGCCAACACCGCGATGAGGATGATGAAGCGATAGGGCATTGATCACAAGGCAGGCGGCAGGCAGCAGGAGTCCCCTTCAACCTTCAACTGCTATCGAACTATGATAACCCCGAGAAAGGCGATCACCCTCTCGCCGAGGGCGCCGGCAAGAAGAGCGTGCTGCGTGGTTGGAAGGCGCGAGCGGGAGTGGGGCAGGCGCTTTCGCCTGCCAACCGATTTTTTCGCGGCGCAACGTTTCCTTAAGCGCGCTGCCGCCACAAAAAGACAAGCCGTGACGACAGCAGCAGCCCCACCATGCCCAGCCATCCCCAGGCGCCGCTTGAAGACACCCCAGCCTGCACGTAATCCAATTGATAAAACGACTGCTGCTCGTTCCGATTCTGTGCCACCACCCGTATATCCCGGTCGCGCGGAACCAGAACGTTCACCATGTAAGCTCCAATCCGGTTTTGGTGATGATTTTCAAAAACCAGCCTCCGGCTCCCTCCGCCCCGCGGCAGTGCCGCACTGAACTCGATCCGGATTTCCCCCACTCCTTCTTTCATCTCCTCCACTCCCGGAAATTCCACCGAGTTCAGCCGAGGCCTCAGAAAAACGCCGTCAACCTTCAGCGATACATCGCGCAACACCCGCTTCGCATACGCCTGTTGCTCGGCCTCCGAAATAGCGCCATCGGCATTGGCATGCATACTCGTCAGTACGAATGAAGACACCGCAACACCCGGAACCAGACGCATCTGCGCTTCAACACGATCCTTCTCAACCGAAATGAGCGTGGCTTGAAGGTACTCATCCAGCCGGTGCGCGGAAGCTGGCGCCCCAGCCAACAGAAAAATCGCAGCCGCGACACTCAGCCGGTTCGTATTCATTTCGCCGCGAACTTCCACCCGTAATCGTTCGTCGGATCGCGATACATCGTATGAACATGCAGCGAAGGATCGCCGCCCAGCCGCTGCGGCGCGTACTCGATCACCAGATTCGGCCCCTGAATCCGGTAATACGCCGCGATGTTACTGCCCGGACTCACCGTCGTCGGCCCGCTCCACGCGAACCAGGTTTCACCCATGCCAGCCTTGATCTCAGCCATCCGCGCCGACGCCGCGCTCTCATGCACAATGTTCGCCCACTCGGAGATCACATCCAGCAGCATCGCGCGTTGCCGCTCGTTCATCGCGCTAGCTTTCAGACCCTCCGGCTGGATGGTCTTGCCGTCCTGCCCGGGCCCCAGCACAAGATCCGCCATACGGGAACCGATAATCGCTTGCTTCCGCTGCGTCTCGTCCAGAGCGTTCAGCAGCGCGATCGCCTTATCGCTCTCCTGACCCAGCGGCCGCACAGTTTTTCCGTTCAACGTGTAGAGCGCCGGTTGAGCGCCAGTCAACGTCGGAGTGAGCACGCCATGTTCACCAGCGATAGTGACATTGAGCGCCAGATGGTGGCCTCCAAACTGAATCATCCATGGATCTTTCTCCGAAGGCTTCCCCAGGATGGAAATGTAATAGAGGCCCTTGCCGAACATCGGGTTATTTTTCTCGTTGCCTTTCAGGACCTCGTCGGCTTCCACGATTTGCTCAACTTTTTCGAATCCCCTCGGGCTAAGCGCGGAGGAAACCAGAGCCAGAGCCGCGGCGCGCTGCGTGGCGTTCAAATCCCCCATGGAAAGTCCGGCCCGCGGGACCATCCTGGTCGGCAAATTCGACCAGCGCACCCGTTGCTTCGCGTCATCAAACGCAAACAGCACGCTCGCCCGCTGCTTCTCATCCAGCGTCGCAAGAAACGCATTCCCGGCACTCACAATGCGAGTGGTGGCCGTCTGCGCCACTGCGCTGCCGATCGCGAAACCGATCAGCACCAATTTCCCAGACCAAAGCCTCATCTCGTGTCCTCCGTCAGCCGCACTCAGGCAACCGGCTATATGATCTCAGAAACGTTCAGCCATCGAGCGAAGCCATATCAATCGAGAAACGATACTTCACTTCAGCCTTCACCAGTCTCTCGCACGCTTCGTTGACCTTCTGGATTGGGATCACTTCCACATCGGCGGTAATATTTTGTTCCCCGCAAAAATCGAGCATCTCCTGCGTTTCTGGAATGCCGCCGATAGGCGACCCGGAAAAGCTGCGCCGCTTGAAAATGAGCCCGAAGACCGAGACGGCCAGAGGTTTGTCAGGCGCGCCAACCATCGTGATGTTTCCGTCGCGGCGAAGCAGGTTGATGTAAGCGTTGATGTCGTGATCGGCCGAAACTGCGTCCAGGATGAAGTCGAAACTGCCGGCGTGCCTCTGCATCTCATCGGAATTGCGCGAGATCACCACTTCATCCGCCCCCAGCCGTTGCGCGTCATCTTTCTTGCTCGGCGAAGTCGTGAACACAACCACGTGCGCTCCCAGCGCATGAGCGAACTTCACCGCCATGTGCCCCAGCCCTCCGAGACCCACCACGCCAACTTTCTTCCCATCGCTAACGCCCCAATGCCGCATCGGCGAATATGTAGTGATCCCGGCGCAGAGCAGCGGCGCGGCTCCCGCAAGATCCAGGTTCCCAGGCACCTTCAACACAAACCGCTGATCCACCACGATGCTATCGGAATACCCACCATAAGTAACTCCTCCGATGTGTTTGTCTGGCGAGTTGTAAGTGAGCGTCCCGTTCGGGCAGAACTGCTCGAGTCCAGCCGTGCACTCCGGGCAGGTGCGATCGGAATCCACCATGCAGCCCACTGCGGCGATATCCCCAGCCTTGAACTTCGTAACCGCCGAGCCCACCCCGATTACACGTCCGACAATCTCATGCCCTGGAACACACGGGTAGACCGTCGGCATGACGCTCCTCCACTCGTCCCGCACCTGATGCAGATCGGAATGACAGATACCGCAGAATAAAATCTTGATCTGCACATCGTGTTCGCTCGGATCGCGCCGCGCAATCGTCGTCCCCGCCAGCGGCGATATCGCGCTAGCGGCGGAATAAGCCTTAGCTTTGTACATAAATTATGCTCCTTCGTGTTCCCCTTACCGGCCGGTCATCTGCTCCAGCTTCTCCGGATAGCGAGCCCCTTGCACCTTTATCTCCGCGGCAGCGACATCAATCTCTCCGAGATCATCGGCCGTGAGTTCCACCGAGACCGCCCCGATGTTTTCATCCAGCCGATTCAGCTTCGTCGTGCCTGGAATCGGTACCATCCAAGGCTTCTGCGCCATCAGCCACGCGAGCGCGATCTGTGCCGGAGTCGTCTTCTTTCGTGCCGCAATGCCACCGAGCAAATCAATCAGTGCCTGATTCGCCTTGAGAGCCTCCGGCGTGAACCGAGGCAGCGTGCTGCGGAAATCGGAACTATCGAACCTCGCGTTCTCGTCGATCTTCCCCGTCAAATACCCCTTACCAAGCGGACTGTACGGAACAAATCCAATTCCGAGTTCCTCCAGCATCGGGATCACCTCTGCTTCCGGACGTCTCCACCACAGCGAATATTCGCTCTGCAGCGCAGCAAGCGGCTGCACCGCATGCGCCCGCCGGATCGTCTGCACGCCCGCTTCCGAAAGTCCAAAGTGCTTCACCTTTCCTCGCTGAATCAGATCCTTCACCGCTCCCGCTACATCTTCAATCGGCACGTTCAGGTCAACTCGATGCTGATACAGCAAGTCGATCACATCAACCTTGAGCCGCTTGAGCGAACCCTCCACCGCCTGCTTGATGTGCTCCGGCCGGCTGTTCAAACCAGGCGCACCCTTCATCCCACGCGGATCTAAATTAGGATTAAGATCGAACCCGAACTTCGTAGCGATCACCACTTGCTTGCGAAACGGAGCCAGCGCTTCGCCCACCAGCTCTTCGTTGGTGAACGGACCATAGACTTCGGCGGTATCGAAGAACGTGATGCCGCGTTCCACCGCTGCCCGTATCAGTGTGGTCATCTCCTGCTTGTCTTTGGGCGGGCCGTAAGAAAAGCTCATCCCCATGCAACCGAGCCCGAGAGCCGAAACTTCCAAGCCGCTTTTTCCAAGTTTGCGCTTCTGCATTTAGTTTTTCCTCATCTACAGATTAGATTCCCGCGCCGCAAAAACGGTATCCCGATCCTTCCGATTTCTTGCCTATTTCTCTGGCACTGTTGATCAACGCACAAAACCAGGAGTTATCCTATAAGAAGCCACACCATGAAAAACGGCGATGCCGCACCCGAATTGCGGAAAGAGCTCGCTCGCAAGATTGCCTTGTTCGTCGGATCCGCAGAGAACCGGGCAACCGATATTCCCGGCCTCACCCTCCACCGTCGCACTGCCCCTACCGCTCCCTGCTCCATGACTTACCAGCCCGGCGTCACCGTCATCGCCCAGGGACGAAAGCGAGTGGAGCTCGGTAGAAAGATCTTTATCTACGATGCGTCGCGATTCCTCCTGACCTCTGTAGATTTGCCGGTGGTCAGCCGCGTGATCGAGGCAAGTGAAAAAGTGCCCTGCCTGGCGTTGTCGCTCAAACTCGAAATGCCCGTGGTCCGCGAACTTTTGAGCCGCGAAGAGATCGCGGCCGCCGCAGCGCAGCCCGAAAGTCCCGGCATGGCAATCGGTGAGACCACCGTGGAATTCCTCACCGCCTGCTGCCGTCTCGTCGACCTGCTCGAAACGCCGCGCGACATTCCCTTTCTCAGCGGCCTGATTCAGCGCGAGATCATCTACCGTATCCTGCAGAGCGCCGAGGGCGCGCGTCTTCGAGCCATTGCAACGCTAGGAGAGCAGAGTCACCGCACGGCCAAAGCCATCGCCTGGATCCAGGCCAACTACGCAAAGCCGCTGCGCGTGGAAGATCTCGCGGAAATCGCAGCCATGGGCGTGTCCACGCTGCACCATCATTTCCGGATGCTCACAGCCATGAGTCCTCTGCAATATCAGAAACAGCTCCGCTTGCAGGCCGCGCGCGCCCGCATGCTCATTGACGGCCTGGACGCCGCAACCGCCGCCTTCGAAGTCGGATACGAAAGCCCCAGTCAATTCAACCGCGAGTACAGCCGCTTCTTCGGCCAACCCCCCATGCGCGATATCCGGACCCTCCGCGCACCCAGCGCCCCGCAGCTGGAATCCGTCACCAATCAGTAAACCCGTGGCGCACGCACTCTTGCGTGCTGCACACTCGTGTCGAGACCGTTAAAAAAATCGACCGCGATTACCGCCTTCAAAAATCCGAGCTAGCCCCCCCGCCACCCGAATCTCCCCCACCAAACCGCACGTCCGGACCCTCCGCTTTCGGGCTAGGCGTGATTGACTGTGGCGTCACCAGGCCGAATGCCATAGTCCCCGCGCTCATCCAGCGTTTGTCCCTCCCCGAAAGTCGCTGCGCCGTCGAGCCGCGGCGAACCCCGCCCGCCCCACGCCCGAGCCACCGGCGAATCCCGAGCGCAGCTCCGAACAGCAATGCCCCCAGCACCATCGGATCCCAGGTATGCCGCTGCCAACCAAGGTAAGGCTTGTTAGTGACCAGCGTCAAAACTGCGGCCACAGCGCCCACCCCGATCACCCACCGGTCTTTCCTAATCAGGCCACGCGCCAGCACAACAGGTGGCAGGCACCAGGTCAGCACCCAGGTGGACCAATAGAACGGCCTGGAAAACTCAGTCGCGTCCCCAGCGCCCTCCCACCATTTGCCGAGCAGATCCACCGACGAAAGCTGCAGGTTGATCGCCAGGTAAATGCCGAGCCACAACATCGCTTCGGCAATGGAATACCCATCGTCGAGATAAGTAAAGCGATGGCCCTGGCGCACCGCGACGACAGCCATCAGTCCGGCCACATAAAATGCCGCGACGATCGTGTGCTGCGCCGAATGGGACCAAGTCCAGTAGCCCGGCACAAAGACGGCAAGAATCATCGCGGCGAGAAACGCGTAGAAAAGCCCAAACCGGTGCCATATCCAGAGCGATGCGATGGCGCCCACGGCGAAAACCACAAATTCCATCTGGTGCAGCGCCGCCGAATGGCCTTCGAACCAAACGAACTGCATTCCCGCGCAGAGTAAGCCCACCGAGCAAACCAGCAGCGCTTCCTCGATCCCGTAGCGATAGAGCCGGCCCTGCGAAACGGCAAGCTCGGCCGCCGCATAACAAATAGCCGCGAAGATCAGCAGCAGAATGCCCGTAGCTTCCTCCCTGGGTCGGGAGAGAAAAACCACGAAGAACAGCGCCACAGCGGCGGCTACGATGACCAGCGTAAAGAAAAACAACACCACCCTCAGGAAAATGTTAGTGCGCCGCAAATCGCTGGCAGTTTCCTGTTCCATGCGCTGGTACTGCTCTTGCGTCACAAAACCTTCACCCGCCCAGTCCTTCAGCAGACCGCGCGTGCGTAGCGCTTCTTCGCTGGACGCCGGGTACGCTCTCACGATTCCCTCGCGAATCTACGTGCGACCAGCACCAGCACAACCACCATGATGACGCCCGTAAAGAAGAAATAGCTCAGCACCGCCCTGTCGCCATGCAGGTTGCGAATGAGGATCGAACTCAAACCCACATAGCCGTACACCGCGGCGTACGCGACAAAGGAAAACTGCCTGCGCGCGATGCCCCACGCGAGCGATGCGCCACAAGCGGCCAGCAAAGCCAGCAGCCACACGCTGTAGCCCCGCGACTCGAAGACCCCGGAGAGCACTGCCCAAAACAAAACGTTGGCCGCGACATTCAAATAAGTCCCGAAGAAATGCGCCTTCACGCGCAGCCGCTGCAGTACGGCCGCAGCCACGCCCACCATCACGCTATAGACAATCGCAGATTGCCGGTAAGTTGAATCTTGGTGCGATGGCCAATGGGAAATGGTCAATCCGAACCACCCGGCGAGCGACGCCAATGCCAGCGACAACACAAACCGGTTGTCGAAACGATAAGCCAGAAAGAAGAAGAGCCCGGCCGTCGCCACCAGGTACAGATCCCATTTTCCAGAGAGGAAATGAAACCGGTTTTCCAGGTACGCGAGCCCCAGTGACCAAGTCAGGCAGCCGAGGTAGACCACATAATCGAATACCAGGCTGGGCGAAGGAGTTTCCGCCGGGCTCCACGCCGGTGCGCGGGAGAAGCAATACCAAAAACAGGCCGCCAATATGGCGCACAGGATCGCCAACACCAGCACGTCACCCATTTGCTCGGACCACGTAGTGATGGTCCAGCCCAACCCCGCGATAAACGCCAGAACACCAGCGTAAAGCAGAACATTAAGCTCCAGAAAAACCGAGAACGGTTCTCCCCGCGAGAGGCCTTCGAGCAGCGTGTACTGCTCGGGCGATATGACGCCGCGCTCCTTCCATTCCTCCAATCGGGTGAGGACGGTCATGAGTCCCTATCGTACATTGCAATCGGCACCGGTAGCGTTAATAATCGCCATCTATCGAATCCTCGATAACATCAGGTTCGAAGCCTTCGATGCCGCAAATGCCCTTCTCTATTAGTTAAACCTTCGGATCAGCACCCAAATCATATAAGCCGCTGCCCCAACCGGGATCAAAGCGAAAACGCCGCCACGCCGCAAAGAAGTCAGCGCCAGAAATGAAACGAGCAGAAAGCCCAAGGCAGCCATGCCAGCAGCGATCCTCGCCCACGCGGCATGCAGGATCAATCCGCGGCCGGTAAAAAATAGGCAGGCTCCAGCCAGAGTCAGCGCCGCTGCCACAACCAGGAGCACGCCCGCCACCCAGCCCGCGGCATTTCCGGCAAACTCGAATCCTTTACCGATCACCGTGCCCAGCGCCACCACTACACCGACGATTCCATCCCGCCCGATATTGATTGCCTCGCTGCCGCTTTGCGCCGCCTTATCCGGTTTGGACCAAAAAAGTTCCAGCTTAAGCGCCGTAAGCCAGAGGAAGACCAGCAACGATGGTATCCCTAACAGAAGCCCCACAGCGCGGAATCCGTTCGCGACGATCACAAGATGACGGTTCAATGGCGTTATTGTAGCGCCCTACTCAAGCCCCCCGTCGTCTCGGCCAATATCCGACCAAAACCAAGTCGAGGCGAGCAAACCGGCGACTTCAACGCGGTCTCTGGACGCGCGAAAAATCAGCCGAAGCCGAAACAATACGGCCTTACGCGAGGCCGCGGCCCGCTATCGCGCACCCAAGAGTTTCGTTCACGGCGATGAAACTGTACCTCTCGTACACCACAAACGAGCACGAGCCGTGTGTCTCGGGGCCACTCGCTACCCTCTCTCATCCGCGAAATGGAAGCACTCCGGCATCGCCGCATAGGGCGCTACGGTACCAAATAATCAGCGCGAAGTCGCTGCCTGGGCAGCGGACCGCCATCGATCCACCCAAGGAAAGATCTCATGGACACTATCGTTCTTCCGCTCGCGAAGCAAGACGGAATCAATTGGACAGCAGTGACCGCGTTCGCCATCTTTCATGTGGAGGCAGTCGCGGCCTTTTTCTTCTTCAGTTGGCCGGCTTTCTTCACCGCGCTTGCGCTTTACTGGGTTTCCTTGAGCCTCGGCATTGGAATGGGCTACCACCGCCTGTTGACCCATCGTTCCTACAAAACGGCGAAGTGTATCGAATATTTCCTGGCCGTCTGCGGATCGCTGGCGATGGAAGGTGGTCCCATTTCGTGGGTTACCACGCACCGCATCCGTCATGCGACAAACTGCACGCCAGATCAATACGAGCATTATTCCCCAGACCTCTCGAACTACCGGTTTTTGGTCTGGCTGTCGAAGTATTTCTATTTGCCGTTGGTGCTCGTGAGTATCGTACCGCTGGCGTGGGGTGGGCTGCCGTTTCTTCTGTGGGGCTTGTTCTTACGCGTCACCATAAGGCTGCATACCACCTGGCTGGTCAATTCGCTCACGCGCTTTTGCGGAAGCCGGCGGTTTGCCACCCGTGACGACTCCAGGAACAACTGGTTCGTCGCGCTGTTGACTTTCGGCGAGGGCTGGCACAACAATCATCACGCCTATCCCTCATCGGCGCGGCACGGACTCGCTTGGTATGAGATCGACATGAGCTGGTTAGGAATCCGGTTCTTGCAGCTAGTGGGCTTGGCCAAGTCTGTAAACAGTGCCAGTCTTTAGCGGCGGCGCTTGACTGAACGCTTCTTAACCGCGAGTTTCTTTCCGGAGCTCTTGACGACGCTCTTGCCGGCTCCTCCTGCCGACGCCGCCTCGCCCAACTGTTCACCCAGCTGTTCAATGGACGCGCGGATGTAACGACGCACAAAAGACCGCTCCAGATCCCGCTGGCTCGCGAATTTGATGTGCCGCATGGCCTTGCCATCGCCTTCCAGCACACCATTCGGATCGGGCAGGGTCGAGCCTCGCGGAAATCCCAGATTGATGTGCAGCGCGTTGGTGGCGATGTAGCAGAACATGTCCTTCATCTTTCCACTGAAGCCGAACCAGATCGCGACCGTGTAGACCTGATAGATCGATTCGGACGCCTCGGGCACCTCTTCGAGGATGATTTCACGGAGGGCCAGCGCGAGGTCGGCGATCGGGCGGTCATAGGCTTCTAGAAATCCGAGTAGTTGAGGATCGGGCGGACGTCGCATGTTAAGAAGAAATATACACTGAAATTCTGTCTGCTGGAACCTGCGCCGAATGGGACTTCGTGGGAGCTTGTTGATGACAAGGAGATTTTACGCCAGTAGTTTTCCGCCTGGATTGCCGAACACTGGACGACTTGCTGGTACTAATCCCGACGGCACTTCCGCAGTTTGAACGCCGTTAGCACATCATTTTGTGTTCGCCTTACTCGTCTTCACAACCACCCCTCCCTTCACGACGAAGCTGACACGCTGGAGCGCGGTGACATCTTTCAAGGCGTCGCCCACTCTACGTTTGCTGCTTCAGCCGTTCTGGGCATTCGGATCCTCGGCGAAACGCCTTTCAATACCCCGTAGTCTCGTCCAGCTCAGTTCAATGAATTCTATCGGTAGTGCTCACGCCGGCCTTTCCCGACATCCCCGAAGCCTCCGCGTTAGCACTCCCGATAGAATCCTTTTCATTTATCGGCGTCTTCGTGTGGAGTAGTTTTCGATTGACGAGTCTTTCTTGCTGTTAGGGATGAGCCGTCTCACTGGCCATGAGATCTCTTACACTGATCGCCGGAAAGTCCCATCGCGCGCCCGTAACTTGCGTCGGCAAATCACTCAACCAGCCGGAGCTCAACCGATTTCATCGGTCGGATTGAGTTTGAACCAGAACCATTCGAGAGAGCCGAGCTAGACAAGGCAGCAGGTGGCTGCGCAGCGCTTCGTTAACTCGATTAAACCTGCAAGGTGTCTTCGTCGCTGGCTACCAGGGAGTAGAGGACTGGGGCTAGGAAAATCGATAGCAGGAGGCGGGAGGCCAGGCCGCCTACGATCACGATGGCGAAGGGCTTTTGGGAATCGCTGCCGATGCCGGTGGACATCGCGGCCGGCAGCATGCCCAGGCAGGCCACCAGGGCGGTCATCAAGATGGGTCGTAGGCGCAGCAGGGAAGCTTCATGCGTCGCAGTCACAATGTCCTTCCCCTCCAGCCGCAGTTTGTTGATGAACGAATACAGAATCACGCTCGTCTGCACGGCCACCCCCATCAAGGCTACGAAGCCTAGCAGCGACGAGACACTGAAGTTGGTATGTGTAAGGTACAACGCCAAGAGGCCGCCTACCGGCTCGGTCACCAGCACGCTGAAGAAGATGATGAGCGGGAATTTCAGGTTGCCGTAGAGCGCGAAGAGAATCATCAGAATCAGCAGGACGGTGAGCGGGCCGATCAGCTTCATTTGGTCGAGGGAGGCAAGATAGTCCTTGTACTCTCCGCCCCAGTCGAATCGGTAGCCGATAGGGAGCCTCACATTCTTGCTCACTCTCTGGCGCGCTTCGCCAACGGCGCTCGCCAGGTCGCGGTTCTCCACGCTGAACTGAATCCCGATGTAGCGCGAGTTTGATTCGCGGTAGACGAAGGAGGCGCCGCTATCCACACGGATGTCGGCGAACTGGCTCAAGGGGAGCTGCTCGCCGTCGGGCGTGGCAAGCAAGAGGTTCTTAATGGCGTCCATGTTCCTGCGAAATGGCTCCTGCATGCGCACCACCAGGTCGAACTGGCGCTCGCCCTGGATCACTTGCGTCACCGGCTGCGCTCCCAGCGCGGTGCCGATGAGCGTGTTGATGTCGGCGACGTTCAGACCATAGCGCGCGATCTTGGCGCGGTCCGGCACGATGGTGAGGCTGGGCTGGCCCAACTCGCGCACAATGACGACGTGGGTGATCCCGCGCACCTGCGCGAGCGATTCCTTCACCTGCCTGGCCTTTTCCTCCAAGGTGGCCAGATCGGTGCCGAAAACTTTTACCGCGAGCGAGCTCTTGAGTCCGGTCTCGGCTTCATCGACGGCGTCCTCAGCGGGCTGGGTGTAGTTGAAAATGACCCCGGGAAATGCAGAGAGCTTTTTCTGGATAGCGTCGATGAGTTGCGGCTTAGTGTGGATGTCACCCTTCCAGGAAGCATCTTCGTAGGATTTCAGTCCCACGTAGAACTCGTTGTTGAAGAATCCGGTGGAATCGGTTCCGTCATCAGGCCGGCCCAGCTCATTTGCCACCGTCGTTACTTGCGGAAAGCTCGACAGGATGTCGCGGATTTGCGGGGAGAGCTTGGAAGCTTCATCGAATGAGATGGTGTAGGGCGCGGTAGCGCGAACCCACAGAGCTCCTTCGTCCAGCTTGGGCATGAACTCGGCGCCGACGAAAGGAATCAGGAGCAACGAAGAGCCGAATACTCCCAGGCAAACCAGCACCGTGAGCCAGCGGAAGCGCAGGCACCAGCCCAGCAGCACGCCGTAACCGTCGCGTAGGCGGTTGTAGAAGTGCACTTCCGGTTCATGGACGTGCTTCCGCAGAAAATAAGCGCACAGGACGGGCAGCAGGGTCAGAGCGCACAACAGCGAGCCCACTAGCGCGAATGACATGGTATCGGCCATGGGTTGGAAGAGTCGGCCGGATGGACCGGTGAGCACATAAATGGGCAGGTATCCGGCGATGATCACCGCCACGGCGTAGAAGATCGGCCGCTCCACGTCGTGGGCGGCTTTGCGGATCACGTCGAGCAGGCGGTATTCCTGGTGGTAGCGGGACGCCAGTTCGCGGAAGATGTTTTCCACCATCACCACCGCGCCGTCCACGATAATTCCGAAATCGATGGCGCCGATGGACAGCAGGTTCGCGGGGATGTGCCTCCAATCGAGACAGATGAAAGCGAACATCAAGGCGAAGGGGATCGTAATAGCGACAATGAGCGCCGTGCGCACGCTGAAAAGCAGCAGTCCCAGGATCGCCAGCACCAGCAACATGCCGCGCAACAGGTTTCGCTCCACGGTTCGCGTGGTTTCGTCGATCAAGTAGTGACGGTCGTAGTAAGGGACGATCTTCACATCCGGCGGTAATACATGCTGGTTGAGATCGTCAGTGGTGGATCGAACACGGTCGAGAATTTGTTGAGCCTGTTCGCCGACGCGCATCAGAATCACGCCTTCCACGGCTTCATCCTGTTTCATGTATCCGAACTGGCCGAGGCGTATGGCGTGGCCGATCTCTACTTGGGCGATGTCGTGCACGTACACGGGGATGCCGTTGTGCGCGGCCACCACGATATTCCCGATGTCCTCGGTGTTTCTGACCAAGCCTAAGCCACGGATATAGTAGAACTGGCCGCCCTGGGAGTAGAAGCTTCCACCGGCGTTGGAGTTGTTATTGCTGAGTTGCTGGCTGAGCTGCGGGATGGTGACGCCGTAGGCGAGAAGCTTATCGGGATTGAGCAGCACGTGATACTGCATGGTCGTGCCGCCGAACCCCGAATCGTCGGCTACGCCCTCGATAGCGCGGTAGCGGCGCTCCAGCACCCAATCCTCGATGGTCTTGAGTTCCTGTGGCGTCCGGTCCGGGCTTTGCAACACGTAGCGGTAGATGAGCCCACTGGGGCTGAACAGCGGTGAAAGTCCCGGTGTGACACCGGAAGGCATCTGGGCGTTGGCAACACGTTCGAACGCCTGCTCGCGTACGAAGTAAGGGTCGACGCCGTACTGAAAATTCATCTGAACGGAGGAGAGCCCGTAGAGCGAAATGGAGCGAAGAGTATCCAGACGGGGGATTCCGTTCATCTCGATTTCGATGGGTATGGTGACTAGCCGCTCCACTTCCTCGGCCGCATGTCCTGCCCATTGGGTGATGATCTCGACGTGCGCCGGTGAGAGATCCGGGTAGGCGTCAATGGGCAGTTTCGAAAATGAGACGGCGCCCCAAACCATGAGCAACAGCGACGCGGCGATCACCAGAAACCGCTGCGAGAGAGCGAAGGAGACGATTCGCGCGATCATCCTGGATAGGCCTTATTGCTCACTGGAGAACTGGAGGAAGACGCTGCCTTCGGATACCACCCGGTCACCCGTCTTCAGCCCTCCCAGCACTTCCACAGAGTCCTTTTGTTCTGCTCCGGCGGTGATCTGGCGCTGCGCGAACTTACCCGGCTCCACTTCGACATAGACGAACGGCTCGTTTTGCGCGTCATGCAAGACGGCGGAGACTGGAACCGCGAGAACATTTTTCTGCGTTCTGGTATGGACGTCGGCCTCCACGAACATGTCCTTCTTTAGCAGCCCTTCGGGGTTCTGAGTGACGATCCGAACGGACGTGGTGCGAGTAGTGGGATCCACCAAGGCGCCGATGTAGGACACGACGCCATGAAAGCGGCGGTGAATGGACGCGTTGCTTTCATCCACGGTGTCTCCCACATGGATGGAGGGCAGGTCGCGATCGAAGATATGCCCCTGAGTCCATACCGTGGAAACGTCGCTGAGCACGAAACAAACGGTTGTTCCCGCCTGAATGAACTGCCCCGGCAAAATCAGCTTTTGCACTACCACGCCGGCGATGGGAGAGCGCACGGCCAACTCGGGGCTGATGGGCACACCCTGGCGCTCAGCCTGATCGATCTCTTGCTTAGTGATACCGAAAATCTTCAGGGCCTGCAAGCTGTTCTGAACGTCGGTACCCGCGTCGTTGTAGTCCGCCTGCGCGTTTTCGAGATCTTTCTGCGCGATAGCGCCATGTTCCAGCAACTGCCTGGAACGATCGAGAGCACGCTGGGCCAACTCCTCCCGGTTACGCGCTTTTCTATAAGTGGATATCGCGTTGGCCATGTCCGGGCTAGACACATAGAGCAAGGGAGCAGCCGCCGTCACGGACGACCCATAGTCCACCAGAATGCGTGAAATTGGGCCATTCACCTGCGTAATAGCCTGCGTAGTATGATCCGCATCCCAATCAACGGTTCCAGTCGTGTGAATGGTGATCGACCAAGTGGTCGTGTGCACCGGCAGGATCGTCAAGTGCCCAATTTGCTCCTTGGAAACCGTAAGCAGCTTGGGTTGCACCGGCTGATCTTGGCTAGAAGTGCCCGACGTGGCCTGATTGGAGAGTCCACACCCAAGCTCGAGCAAGCCTACAAGAAGCAAGACGGTAACTGAGTTCGCCCGGCAAATCGTTTCCGCGTAGCTCTTCACGGTAGCAGGATTATGCATCCTAAGGCTGATCCCTAGTTTATCCTTACAGATACAACCGGCGCGATGATTTCCGGTGAGCGGCCAAGAGAATGCCGCAAACGGGCTTAAATTGGCTGCAAGCGGAAAGTCAATTTCGTGAGTCTATGAATTGCCAGCCGAACCGGAGCGAGCGAAGAAGTTTCGAGGCCGGGGTGCGCAGCTTCCAGGATGGATGTGTCGCAAAGCCGTATGGCTCGTCCCTTACGCTTGGGCTGGTTGGTGTAAGCTTTTTAGAGGCTTTCAATGGCTGAGCCTGCGCAAGTGCTAGAATCCCCTCGCTCCGCCGATTCCCCGCGCAGTCGCCGCCAACCCGGCGGCCAAGAGTTTCTAACTGTCCAGCCAGCACTTCACGTTGAGGAGCTTATATGGCAAATCCAGCTCCACTTCCGCCGATTGTTAATGGACCGATATACACCACAAGCACGCGAGTTTATGTCGACAACGTACTACCGAACTCAATAGTTACGGTTTATCACGACAAGGACGGCACGCACCAGGCCGGAACGGCTAAGACGTCCTCGTGGATAACTTCCCGACGGCCCGTGATCCAGAACCGGGCTGATCGCTTGGGCTAGAATCGTCAACATAAGTCGCCGAAGTTTCGTAGGATTGTTACTCACCCAAGGTGAGCTAAACGCAAAGAGTATGTCGCTTCACGCACGCTATGTCGCCGTCTACGGCAAGACCATAAAAAAACGACTGGCGTTTCTCAAGAGCTTGATCGGGAACCAATATGGGAATCGATTCATATGACCCCGGAACGCCACGGGCAAATTCAACAGATCTTTGAGGTTGCTGCAGACATCCACGGTGCCGAGCGCGAGGCCTATCTCGACCAGACGTGCGCGGGCGATGCTAATTTGCGTGGCCGCGTCGAGAAGCTGCTCGCTGCCGCCGAGCAGAAAACCGGAATCGCAGCACCCCAGTTCTTGGAGCGAGATTCGAGAGGCGCCAATCGGCTGGGCCATTATCGCCTCCTGCAAAGAATCGGAGAAGGCGGGATGGGCGAGGTCTGGCTGGCCGAGCAAAACCAGCCCGTACGCCGCCGGGTGGCTCTGAAGTTGGTCAAGTCCGGAATGAGCACGCGCGAAGTTATCGCGCGTTTTGCGTCCGAGCGACAGGCTTTGGCCTTGATGGACCATCCCGCCATCGCTAAAGTGTTGGAGGCCGGTTCTACGCCCGATGGCGCGCCGTACTTTGTCATGGAGTACGTCCCCGGAGTTCCGATCACAACTTATTGCGACAATCATAGGCTCAGCACACGCGAACGGCTGGAATTGTTCGTACACGTTTGCGAAGGGGTACAGCACGCCCATCAGAAAGCCATCATCCACCGCGACCTGAAGCCCTCGAACATCCTCGTCACCGAAGTCGATGGCCGGGCCGCGCCGAAGATTATCGATTTCGGAGTCGCTAAGGCGCTAGGCCAGAAGCTCAGCGCCGATACCATGTTCACGCGCGTGGGGGCGCTCATCGGAACTCCGGAATACATGAGCCCGGAGCAGGCCAATTCGTCGAATGAGGATATTGACACGCGCACCGATGTCTACTCTCTCGGCGTCATTTTCTATGAGCTGTTGGCCGGGGCGCCGCCGATCGATCTACGCAAAATCGCTCTTGAGGAATTCCTCCGCAGGCTGCGCGATGAAGAACCGCTGAAGCCAAGCACCAGGATCCGCACCGAGGACCAGGTCACGTCAACAGAAGTGGCTCGCAGGCGCCACACCGAGCCGCAGGCCCTTGCCACACAGCTACGTGGCGATTTGGATTCGATCGCGCTGAAGGCTCTCGAAAAGGAACGGTCACGGCGCTACGGTTCACCCTCCGATTTCGCTGCGGATGTTGGGCGGTACCTTAGGCATGAGCCGGTGTCGGCCATTGCGCCTTCCGCCGCGTACCGGGCCCGCAAGTTTGCGCGGCGCTATCGTACGGCGCTGGCCACTATCGCCGCGTTTATCCTGGTACTCGTCGTGGCGGCGGTTGTGACCATTCGGCAGAGCATACGCGCTAACAGAGAATCGGCGGTGTCGCAGACGGTCAACGATTTTCTGCAAAACGATTTACTGGCGCAGGCCAGTGCGGCCAACCAGGCAGGGCCGCGCACCAAGCCCGATCCACACTTGGAGGTGCGCACCGCCTTAGACCGTGCGGCGGCGCGGATCGCGGGGAAGTTCGACCGGCAACCGGAGGTGGAGGCTGCTATTCGGAGCACTATCGGAGAGACCTACTTAGATCTCGGGCTGTACCCAGAGGCACGGACGCAGTTGGAGCGTGCGCTGGAACTGCAGCGCCGGGTGCTCGGGACACAAGATCCCGAGACCATCAAAACTATCACACGCCTTGGACGCACTCTCTCTCGTCAGGGCAAGTATCCCGAGGCTGAAGCACTCTACAATCAGGGCCTGTCGGTTGCGCGCCGCGTTTTGGGCCCCGAGCATCCTGACACGCTGGCTTCCATGAGCGGCCTGGCGGCTGCGTATCAGTTGCAGGGCAAGTTGGCGCGAGCCGAGGCCCTGGACAGCCAGGCCCTGGAGATCCGGCGCCGTGTGCTCGGTCCAGAGCATCCCGACACGCTGAACACCATGAACAATCTAGCCATGGTCTACTACTTGCAGGGCAATGACGCACAGGCTGAGGCGCTCAACATCCAAGTCTTAGAGATCATGCGGCGCGTCTTGGGCCCCGAGCATCCCGACACGCTGAATTCGATGCGCAATCTGGCTAACGTGTACTGCTCGCGGGGCAAGTTCGCACAGGCTGAGGATCTCCACGGCCAGGCCTTCGAAATCATGCGCCGGGTATTGGGCCCTGAGCATCCCGCCACGCTGAACTCCATGATCCTTCTTGCGACCGACTACTATTCGCAGGGCAAGTACGCGCAGGCCGAGGGGCTTCTCAGCCAAACCTTGCTGATCCAGCGCCGTGTGTTGGGATCCAACCATGCCCAGACGCTGGGGTCCATGAGCGATCTCGCCGGCTATTACCTGCTCGACGGCCGGTACGCGCAGGCCGAGGCCTTGTATAGAGAGACCCTGGAGATTGAGCGCCGCACCTTGGGTCCGGAGCATCCCCAAACTCTTGGCACTCTTTCTGGTTTTGCCGGGATGTACCAACGACAGAGCAAATACCCGTTGGCGGAGACTTACGCCGCTCAGGTCCTGACGGGTCAACAGCACACCTTGGGTCCGGAGCATCCGGACACGATGGCATCGGCGGACGACTTGGCGCTTGCCTACCAATCGCAGGGGAAGTTCGCCGAAAGCGAGCCTCTCGCACGCGAGGCCCGGGACTTCTATCAAAAGAAGCAGCCGGATGACTGGCAACGATTCCGCGCCGAGAGCCTGCTGGGCGCTAGCTTGGCGGGACAGAAGAAATACGCCGAAGCAGAGCCGCTGTTGCTCAGCGGTTATCAGGGGATGTTAGCGCGGAAGAACCGGATGGCCGTCCCGGACTGGTATCATTTGGACCGCGCCAGCGAATGGATCGTGCAGCTCTATCAAGCGTGGGGCAAGCCGGAGAAAGCCGCCGAATGGGTGCGACATCCAAAGCAGAGTAAAATCGCAGCCGCTGCGAAATAGCCACGGCCCCCCACCCGCCCCGACGCCACCAAAGACAACCCCCCCACCTCCAATCTCCGCCTGCGCATCGTATCCTGGCCTAAATAGGATTCCCATGCGACACCACATCTCCACCCCAAAACCCTGCACAACCCACTCCGCCGCGAGATCAGCCCCGACTTTACGCATCGTGAGCGCGTTAGCGAGGGACCGGCATCCCCATAAGCCTGCTGGCTCACCAAAATTGAGTCCACCTTCCACCAGTGTCGATTTTGGCCTTCCCCAATCGACTACATATAGGCGGAGGACCAACCCACCGCCATCGAAAGAGGAAAAACCGATATGCAAGCACTTTTGGTGAAAATGACGCTGCTGATCGTTCCTGTCGCGGCTTTCGAAGCTCGGGCGCAAGTTCGGGATTCTCCATATCCTCAGATGGCCCCCATCGGCCAGTACCTGATGGCGCCGGACGCCGAAATAGCCTTGGCGCGGAGTGCAGCCCCGGAATCCGTCTCGCGCGATGCGGAGGTCATGGTCATGGACCAACATGGTTACAAAACCGTGGTCAAGGGCAAGAACGGTTTCGTGTGCCTGGTGGAACGATCCTGGACCGCCCCCAGCGACAATCCCGACTTTTGGAATCCCAAACTGAGAGGCCCCCTCTGCTTGAACGCCCCGGCCGCACGATCCTACCTTCCCCAAACCATCCGGAAAACCGAGTTGGTCTTGGCTGGACGATCCAAAGCTCAGATGTTCGCGGATATTTCAGCCGCTCTCGACAAAAAGGAATTGCCGTCGCCGGAAATCGGCGCGATGTGCTACATGATGTCAAAGCAAGGGTATTTGAGCGACAGCGATGGGCACTGGCACCCGCATTTGATGTTCTTCCTTCCGCTCACAGATCCTAAAGCTTGGGGCGCGGGCCTGCCGGGCTCCCCGATCTTAGCATTGAAGGATACTGCAAGCCGGCTGACCATTTTTCTTGTTCCGGTCAGCACCTGGTCGGACGGTACGCCCGGACCACCAATGCAGGGAAAATGAAGCGCAAGTGATTTACGCGCGCTCGACGGCGAGAGTCTGCCTGGCGCAGGCGCTTTCGCCTGCGAACTGGGTGGTAGGGGACTTTTGCCACAGGCTGCTGAAGAAGAGCGGGCCACTTTCTGGCAGCTCAGGCGCTGGAATCGGTAAATGCGGGGGCAACAGTTCGGCTAAGGAATGGAAAAGTGTCTGTCACCGATGGGCCGTTTGCCGAGACCAACGAGCGAGGCCATCCAACTGGCCTCGCACATTCCACCAGGCCGGCTTTGGGGAGTCGAGGTGCGCCCCGTGAAAGAACTGGTACCCAGCAACACACGAAAATAGGAAAAGAACCGCCGATATCGTGGAAGCAGCGTATCGCTAGCCATCCAGCACCAGACCGATCAACAGGAGTCCCCAAATAACGACTCCGATAACCAGGCAGAGATTCTGTCCCCATGACCAACGGTGGAACTGGTGACCAGAACTCCGCCGTTCGGTCACCGAGTTGACGTATTTCTGGACGGGAACAAGGCAGAGGAAAGTTGGGATGAATGCCGCAACTATGCTCGCGGGAATACCCGGAACGCGAGATAACGCGTTCGAGATGATCGCGAGCACAACCCAGCCAGTCGCAAGGCCATTAGGCGAAAATGAGGGCACTAGAAGGGAACGCGCATCCTTGTCTTCATGAATTCGACGCAGCAGGCTATGGCAATAGAAGATGCAGAACACGGCACGCCAGAACGGATTGATCTGAAGATTGTCTCTTTCTTTGACATATCGCCAGTTCTTATAGATCCAATACACCTCGAAGAGGCTGAAGGACAGAATGGACATGAGAATCAGTCTCGCCACTGGAATGTACAGGAAAAACGGCTGAGCGTGCGAAACGTCGCTGACCGGCGGGGAAGGCATCATCGGAGGGGATGGGTTCCCGGTAGCCACGCTCACGGAGGATACCACAACGGAGGAAGGCGACTGGCGTTCAGTTCGGAGAATGGGAGCTTTTCGGCGAGTTCTGCTCGAGTTTTTAGCTGACCGGCTCTCCAGTAAAGTCAACGGCTGCGTCCGGCCATCGCCGGCCCGCCGTTCAGAAGATCGGCTTCAGGACCATGCGCCCGTACGCGATGAACGCCATCAGGAGACCCAGCACGCCGCTTAAGATAATGGTCGTGATCTCGCCGTACTTGGCGTGCACCCACACGAACACGAGGCTCTCGATCCCGAGGACCGTGGCGGCCACCACCGTGAGCGCCGGATGCCAGTGAAGGGCGGCGGGGACGATCAGCCCGACCGCGCAGACCAGTTCGAGGATGCCGAGGGCCATCCAGGCTTCCCGCGGCAACGCACCAAAAGACGGAACCCCCTCGCTTACCTTGTCAAACATGAAGACCTTCATGACGCCCGACGCTCCGTACAGGAGCACGGCGAGGACCTGCAGGACCCATAACAGGATGTTCATCGCGTGCCTCCTCCCGGCTTCCGCGTCGGCGCGCGCAGGTCGGTTTCTCCCCGCGCGATCCACGTTCTGAGCCCGGATCTAAAGACTCCAGATCTAGAAACCATGGATAACTCATGATATCCAACCGTGCGATCAACCGATCCTATACCACTCCAACCACATTCGTCGCCGAACCTCCGAAGCTCGCCCGAACGGCGTTCGAGTAAATTACCAAGCGCCGCGAACGGCAGCGTTGCTCATGTTCTCGAATCCGACTTCCTGGACATTTCGTTGTGCAAAGGGGATGTCGCAACAGGAATGGCGAGCGCCGGCCCAGCCAGCCGCCGGGGCCATTCTCCGAGTGGCCGATAATGTTGCCGAAGGGGCGGCACGTTGCCCAGAACGCCTACGGTGTTTGGGGCGCCGTCCAAGCTCGGTTCCGCTGGTTTGGCTAGTCGTTAGAAAAAGCGTCCTTTCTGTCGATATGACTCATGTCATGTCCTGGAAGACCGCGACGCTGTTCTGTGCTCTGAATGGCGTTGTTTGGGCAATTGCCTTTTGGCAAACCCGTCGGCGCTTGGCGAGCAGCGCGAAGGAGCGGCGGGAACTCGAGGGTTCCACGCGTGTTCTGGAGCAAGAGAGGCATGTTCTGGAACTGATCGCCCGCGGCGCGACTCTCAAACAAGTTCTGTATGCCCTGACCCAGGCGGTTGAGAAAATTGTGCCGGGCGTTCTATGCTCGGTGCTTCTAGTCGATCGCGAGCGCGGACGTCTGGTACAGGGTGCGGCGCCGCACCTGCCACCGGGCTTCTGGAAGATGTGCGAAGGCCTTCCCATTGTTCCGGACCTGGGCTGCTGCCCGACGGCGGCCTTCCGCAATGAAACCGTGATTTGCGAGGACATCGCTAGCGATTTCCGCTGGGCGCCGGTGCGCGATCAAGTCCTTGCCTTCGGACTGCGATCCTGCTGGAGCGTGCCTATCCAGGATTCGGAAACACAGCGGGTCATCGGCACTTTCGCCATGTACCGTGACGAAGTCTCGCAACCGACGCCATTCCACCTCCGTGCAGTCCATGCCGGCGCTCAAATGGCGGGCAATGCCATCGAGCGCCTACGTTCCGAACAACGCCTGCATGACTATGCCGAACGCTTTGTTCTGGCGGAAAAGGTGGCGGCATTCGGGATTTGGGAGTGGGATCCGTCCACCGGGCTATTCGATCTCTCTAGCGGCGCGGCGACGATGGCGGGCTTAGGGACGACAGCGGTCCGAGTAAGCGGCGAAGAGCTTTATGCGACTGTGTGTCCTGACGACCGCGAATCAACCCAAGCCGCTCGGGAGGCGGCCTTCACGGAGGGGGGAGGTTATGAACACGAATTCCGGAGAACACTTCCAGACGGTTCCACTCGCTGGTTCCGCAACCGTGGGCAGGTGCAATTGGCGGACGGAAATCCATGCAAGGTAGTCGGCGCCATCATCGACATCACGGATCAGAAAGAACTTCAGCTCGGTTTGGAGCGAGCCAAGCAGATGGCCGAGGAAGCAGGGCGCCTAAAAGGCGAGTTTCTGGCCAACATGAGCCATGAGATTCGAACCCCAATGAACGGGGTCATCGGCATGACGCAACTTTTGCTGAACACCTCACTGGACGACGAGCAGCGCGAATTCATGACCATGGTGCGCGATTCGGCTGAGGGTCTCCTGGTGGTCATCAATGACATTCTCGATTTCTCCAAGATCGAAGCCGGCAAAATGGAGCTGGTGCGAGAACCGTTCGACCTGCGGAAATGCGTGACCGATGCCGTACAAATATTCGCCTGGAAAGCAGAGGAGAAATGTATCCGTTTGATCCACCGGGTGGAGCCGGAAGTGCCTCAGGTGTGCGTGGGAGATCCCGGCCGACTCCGGCAGATCCTTCTGAATCTACTCGGCAACGCGATGAAATTCACCGACCGGGGCGAGGTGAAGGTAAGGGTCGTAGCGATCGCGAACCCGTCCAGACTGCCCGGGGTCCAAGAAGTTTGCTTCTCTGTACGGGACACGGGCCCGGGGATTCCGCGGGAGAAACAGCCGATCATCTTCGAAGCATTTGCACAGATAGATGGCTCTACTCGCCGCCAACACGGCGGCACCGGGCTAGGACTGGCCATTTGCGCCAATCTGGCGCGCTTAATGAATGGGCGCCTGTGGGTGGATAGCGCACCCGGCTCCGGAGCTACCTTTTACTTTGCGGTTCCTCTTGAGCAGTCTGAATCTGCTGCTGTGCAATCGGCGGAACGCAAGCCAGGTCAACTCGCCCCCTGCGTAGCTCCGGAAGCGCGGCTGCGCATTCTGGTTGCGGAGGACAACATAGTGAACCAGAGGGTGGCGCACTCCATGCTCGAAAAGATGGGGCATTCGGTCGCGTTGGCGGGGACCGGACGGCAAGCTGTGGAGGCGGCCGCTGCCGAACGCTTTGACTTGATTTTCATGGATGTCCAAATGCCGGAGATGGATGGATTCGAAGCGACGGCGCACATTCGGCGGACCGAACATGACCACACTCCGATTGTCGCCATGACCGCCCATGCTATGAGCGGCGACCGCGAACAATGCCTACGGGCCGGAATGGATGACTACCTTGCGAAGCCAATCCACTTGGAGGCCCTGATGGCTGTCGTAAAGCAAGTTCCCTCGGTTCGGGCGTGCTTGTAGTCTCATCCTGGAAGACCCGCCGCCTCTAACGCATTGCCCCTCCCTGAACGGACCTCCGCCCAACGCGGCAGGGAATCTGTTGCGCGGGTACCATAGGCTTGGCTGGAAAACGCGCCATGAGCAGCAGTGAACCCAAGCGGGCCAAAGTCACGATCTAGGCAGTTGGCGCCGCTGAGCTTCGGACGTATCACGCGCCACTTCCAGAAAGGGCTGAGCGGGTTCGGGAGCGGATTCCTGGCTAGAACCGCCCAAACCACCAGCAATGAGCCAAACACCCGGAAACGGCGCTTCGGGAAGCCACGACTCGCCTGGCCGCCACCCACCGCCTGCCCAACAAAATCATCAATGACAAAACTCCCCCACCTCCATCCCCTTCCCCACCATCCTCATACAGCCCCGCCCACCACCAACCCCACCATCGCATCGTATCCTGGCTCAAGAAGACTCCCATGCGAAACCACATCTCCATCCCAAACTCCCGCCGCCCAATTCACTCCGCCGCAATGTCGGCTTCCGACTTGACGCATCTCGAATTTTCGATGCGTCACAAGTCCCCACCCCACCCGCAACCCCCTAATAAAACATCAACCTAGAAATATCTCACCTCCCAACACAAGAATCGCCAGATGCGTCAAGCCCTCCGCGAAAGCAGCCCAACGAGAAACGAGAAACGAGAAACGGTAAATCCACTGGCTTCGTTTTTGAAAAAACCGCCCGCCCCACAGTCATCGTTTTGTCACCCAACACTCAAACACTCCCGCTCCCAAACAGGTCATCATAAGAAGTGGCACCCATGCCTCTGGAGCACCTCATGCAAGCTACTATCTCCACCGAACCTGAGACCCTTTCATCGAATCCACTCTCCGCCGACGAGCTGCGCAAAATCAACGCCTACTGGCGCGCCGCCAACTATCTGTCCGTCGGACAAATTTATCTCTTCGCCAATCCTCTATTAACCGAGCCGCTGCGCCTGGAACACATCAAGCCGCGCCTCCTCGGACACTGGGGCACCACCCCCGGCCTCAACTTCATCTACGCCCACTGCAATCGCCTCATCCGCAAATACGATCTCAACATGATCTATATCTGCGGCCCCGGCCACGGCGGTCCCGGCATGGTCGCCAACACCTACCTCGAAGGCACCTACAGCGAATTCTTCCCCAACATCACTGAGGATTGCGAAGGCCTCCAGCGCCTCTTCACCCAATTCTCTTTTCCCGGCGGAATTCCCAGCCACGCCGCGCCCGAAACGCCCGGATCCATTAATGAAGGTGGCGAGCTCGGATATTCGCTCCTCCACGCCTATGGCGCCGTGTTCGACAATCCGGATTTGATCGCCTGCTGCGTCATCGGCGACGGTGAAGCGGAGACCGGCCCGCTAGCCACCAGTTGGCATTCCAATAAATTCCTGAATCCCGTGCGCGACGGCGCCGTCATCCCCATCCTGCATCTCAATGGTTATAAAATCGCCGGCCCCACCGTTCTCGCGCGCATCAGTAAGGACGAGCTCGCGACTCTTCTAAGAGGTTACGGATACAAACCCTATTTCGTCATTGGCCACGATCCCGAACCCATGCACCAGTTGATGGCCGCTACGCTTGAAACCGTGGTGAACCAGGTCCGCGCCATTCAGAAAGACGCTCGCGAGAATGGATTCTCCGCGCGCCCCGAGTGGCCCATGATCGTCCTCGAATCGCCCAAGGGTTGGACCGGTCCCAAAGTCGTGGACGGCCTCCAAGTGGAGGGAACCTTCCGCGCCCACCAGGTCCCCATCGCGGATATGTCCAAACCCGGACACGTCAAGTTGCTCGAAGACTGGATGCACAGCTACAAGCCGGAAGAACTCTTCGATGAACGCGGCCGATTCGTGCAGGAGTTCGCCGAACTCGCTCCCAAAGGCACTCGCCGCATGGGAGCCAATCCAAATGCGAACGGTGGCTTGCTGTTGAAGGATCTGCGCATGCCCGATTTCCGCGACTACGCCGTCGACGTTTCGCATCCGGGCACCGAGCGCGGCGAAGCCACGCGCGTCTTAGGAAAAATGCTGCGTGATGTCATGAAGATGAATTCCGGCAACAACAACTTCCTCGTCTTCGGCCCCGATGAAACCAGCTCCAATCGTCTGGACGCGCTGTTCGAACTCACCAACCGCAAGTCCGAGGCCACCATTATTCCCGCTGACGATCACATCGCCCCTGACGGCCGTGTCCTCGAAGTTTTAAGCGAACACATGTGCCAGGGCTGGCTCGAGGGCTATCTGCTCACCGGCCGCCACGGCTTCTTCTCGTGCTACGAAGCCTTCATCCACATCGTCGACTCCATGTTCAACCAGCACGCGAAATGGTTGAAAGAATCCAGCGAAATTTCCTGGCGCCGTCCCATCGCTTCCTTGAACTATCTTCTGACCTCCCACGTCTGGCGTCAGGATCACAACGGCTTCAGTCATCAGGATCCCGGCTTCCTCGACGTAGTAGTGAACAAGAAAGCGGATATCGTCCGCGTCTATCTTCCGCCCGATGCCAACTGCCTTTTATCGGTAGCCGACCACTGTCTGCGCAGCCGCAACTACGTCAACGTGATCGTCGCCGGAAAGCAGCCCGCGCTCCAATATCTGGATATGGAATCCGCAATCCGCCATTGCACAGCCGGCATCGGAATTTGGGATTGGGCCAGCTCGGACGAAGGTGCCGAACCGGATGTCGTCATGGCTTGCTGCGGCGATATTCCTACACTCGAAACTCTCGCCGCGGTAGATCTTCTGCGCAGCCGTTTGCCCGACCTGAAAATCCGCGTGGTCAACGTAGTCGATCTCATGACCCTGCAACCCTCCAGCGAACATCCGCACGGCCTCTCCGACCGCGACTTCGATGCCATATTCACCGCCGATAAACCCATCGTTTTCGCCTTCCACGGCTATCCGTGGCTCATTCACCGGCTAACCTATCGCCGCACCAATCACGACAATCTGCACGTTCGCGGCTACAAGGAAGAAGGCACCACAACTACGCCGTTCGACATGACCGTGATGAACGATCTCGACCGGTTCCATCTGGCCGGCGACGTCATCGACCGCGTTCCGCGCCTGCGCGGCGTGGCCGGACGCGAAAAGCAGTTTCTCCGCAACCGGCTGATCGAGCATAAACTCTACATTTCCCGCTACGGCGACGACATGCCGGAAATCCGCGATTGGCATTGGCCGGCCAAGTGAAAGTTTTAGTGATAAACGGAGGCTCCAGCAGTTTCAAATGCTGGTTCGGCGATTTTCCCTGCGACAAACCATTATGGAGCGCGCATTTGGGCGCCATCGAAGCTGATCTCGAGCCGGCGCTCAAATCGCTTCTCGCGGAGCACCCGAAAATCGATGTCGTCGGTCATCGCATCGTGCACGGTGGCCCGCTCTATCGCGAAAGCACGCTGCTGACTCCGGAAGTTCGATCGGTCATCGCTCAACAAGTGGAGTTTGCACCCGCGCACAATCGCTTCGAGCTCGAAGCAGTACAAACCGTGGATCGCATTCTCGGGCCGGACGTTCCTCAAATCGCCGTCTTCGATACCGGTTTTCATTCCACGCTGGAACCCGCTGCTTATGTTTACCCCGGCCCATATTCATGGCTCAACGACGGCGTCCGCCGCTACGGATTTCACGGCATCAATCATCAATATTGCGCAGGCCGCGCAGCGATTATGCTCAACCGGGACCCCTCGTCGCTGAAACTGATAATTTGC
>Ga0187851_10000740_pt1 | contig 32680 bp, 31 predicted proteins | sample June2016WEW_6_10_FD_132997 | JGI IMG/M metagenome (GOLD analysis project Ga0187851, IMG submission 132997) | Peatland microbial communities from SPRUCE experiment site at the Marcell Experimental Forest, Minnesota, USA - June2016WEW_6_10 | ecosystem: Environmental > Terrestrial > Soil >...
AGATGATCTTGACAAGTATTTAGATCGTCGCTACAGTGTGGGAACTTGGAGGATTCTGATGGAGAACACCTTGGTTTGTGCGCGACAACCGGAAGCTTTGCCTTCCAAACTGGAAAAAGTGGTTCCTCAACATACGGCGACCGATGCCTACGCCCTCCGGGAGGGTGTCGAGCCCATCCGGGTGGACCTGTCGTCACACCGGAAGTGCTCTAACTGGAAGTCGTGAATTCGATCCAATCTGATTCATTGGCTGGTCGGCCTGACCTAACCGGTGCGTTTCCATTTCCGCACGTGTCCGATTGGGCTGCGGATTCTGCGCTCTTTGCTCTTCAAGGACTCAAATCGAATCTGGTAGAAGCGCCAAGTTTGGTTGGTGAGGATTTTGTTCATCGCGTAGTTCGCTCGGATCCCATCCTTTGGCAAACAACTCTATTACATCCTGCAGTTTTCGCTTTCTTGGCGAAAGAACCAAGTCCTTGGACCTGGGAACAGCTCTCATCGGAAGTAATACGCGACGGCGACGCAATCGAGATTCACGATCTGCGATTCTGGAGACGCCCTGGGCGTCATTTCAGAGAAATTCTCCGCAGTCTTGGCCGAGGGAGCCGTGGCAGCGATTGTCTTGACGCGGAGTTTATTTCCCCACTATCGCAGGAATTCACTGAATATGTTAGCCGTGCTGAAAAGGGTCTCCGACTTGTCGAGGCGGTAGCCCCTGGCTACGCTGCCGATCTTCGACACACTGTCCATGGAGTTGCCCTTGTCGATCAAAACGCAAGTTTTCGAGGATCGTCCGGGGCCATCCACCGTGGGCTTGTTTTCTTGTCGCCAGACCCGTCCTGGGATGAAACCGCCTTTGCGGAAGAGTTGGTTCATGAATCAACACACAATTTGCTCGACCTGCTCGGCCTCCGCGAACCGTTACTGAACGGAGCTGCGGCATTCGAAGAAAAGTATTCATCCCCATTCCGCCCGGACCTTCGCCACTTGTTTGGAAATTTCCACGCGATAGTAGTGGTCGCTCGACTCCTCTGGCTTTTCAGTGCTTTCGAAGCTAATGGAATTCCGGGTCGAGAGCCCTGGCGAGAACGTGCGATGGACTATCTTGGCAAGGGGTCCCAGTGTCTTCAGGGTGTACGTGAGTATCAGGGTCTCAGCGACCACGCAAGTGCAATAATCGAAAGCTTTGTTGTGCCTACATTCTGTCGCTTTGCAAGTGAGATACCTAGTGTTCCAAGAGTCCCCACAATCGAGCCAGAATGCCATTGACCTGTCCCGTCATCTTTCTGTGTTTGAGAGATGGGTTATTGATCGTGATGCGGCGCGGCAAGAACACTTTGATTCGCTGAAGGTTTGGACTGTCCCCAATCTGCAGGGAGTTGGCCGATTGTTCGTCGCTGCTGACGCTTCTATCAGGACTGATCAACTTGACGCTTTGGCCGATCGTTGCTCTAGGGGATCCTTAGTGCTCACATCCTCGCACTCCGAATTGCTCACGCTTGCACGCAAACTTGGCATAGAGACCTATGTCTTCCGGTGGGCTGATTGTGCATTGGATGTTGGCTCGGCCCTTGTCAGATGGGCGGAACCCCTTGAGGGGACTGCCATTCACTGCCTTCACAAAAAGTGGCGCGGAGATCAGCCCGACGGTGTCGATGCATGGGCGGTTAGCAACGACTGCGAAGGCAATATCATTGGAATTGCGGCAACTGCAGCCGAAGCGCGAGTGGTTGGCTTCGCAGCCGCGGTGGTCGTCGATCCGAACTCGCGGAGGCGAGGTATCGGTGCGTCGCTATCGGCATTTGTCCTGAATTATCAGTTATCGAAATACCCTCTTGTGGGTTTGATCCATAGATCCAGTAATGCTCCTGCGAGAACTCTATATGACAAACTGAAGCTTAACTCAGTTGATTTTGTGATGTTCGACGCTCCGAGTCTTGAGGCCGCACACAAGATGATGTAATGAGGCGATTGGAGTGAGAGTCTCAATTCTTCTTGATTTCGGACGACTTCGCTTCTGGGAGCCGTCAGGTTACCGCCGGATACAAATCCTTAGATGTCCGATACTATTAGTAACTGCCAATTACCAGCGGGCATTGATTCTGTGCGCCTCAGCTTATGCGAATCGGTACTGAGGAAACTTCGTTTACGACACTGGATGGAAAGTTGATTGGCGACGCGCATATCTCAATCGTATTCCAATCTTTGATCATCGCACGCAAAAATTCTTCCACTTCTAATTTGGCCAGCGGTGCGCCCAGGCAATGATGTGGTCCGCCGCCGAAGCTGAGGTGCGGATTCGGCGTTCGGAATGGCAAGAAGCTACGCGGGTCTGGGAATCTTTTCTCATCGAAGTTCGCCCCGACAAGCCACAACAGTACTGTATCCCCAGCAAGCATTTGTTGGCCGTGACAACAGATGTCTGCAGTCAGAATCCGGCGTACACGCAGGAGGGGCGTTGCGTGTCGGATGATCTCGTCTGTGACCACGGGAATGCGACTCAGCCACGTATCTTGGTTGCGCTTTACCTCCCCCCAAAGCGGTGCCAGTAATAGGATCGCGGAAACTAGACAACTCCGCACTCCTGCGACGCCCGCAGTCAGCAACTGCATGCCAAGATCCTCAATCTCCCAATGGCCGGCCCCGTCTACGAATTTTCCGTCCAGCCAAGGAAGGTGCCCCCACGACTCGGCAATCAGCTCAACTGCCGCGCGAGCCGGGGAGCCGTGAATGGCACACAGGGAGCGCGGCCTAAGACCGGCAGTTTCGAAAGATCCGACCGTAGTCGGTGGTAATGTGTCCCCCATGAAGATCGCGGAAAGGCGGCGAAAATATTCTCTGCTCTCGGACGAGACCCCAAGGTAATCACAAACGAATGCTGCCGCAGTCGGCCCGGCACAGTCTTCTACCGCATCAGCGACTCCCAGTTCCAGGACTTTGTGAATTGCTTCATCTGCAATTCGAGAAACCCGCAGTTTAAACTGCTCGAGAAGAGACCTCTTCATCAAACCTGTGAATTGCTGGCGGTATTCTGTATGCGTGGGTGGCCGCAACACGTTCATCGCGCGAATGGTCCGATCATCTGCTGTTTCATGGACAACTGCCCCTGGGGCGAGCGCTGGATTTGGGTCGACGCTTGGCGTTGCATAGTGATGAAGCGCCCTCAGTCCTTCCAACACATCGTCGTACCGTACGAGGTTCCAGGCAAGAGTTCCGTCCGGAAGACTCATTTGAGAAAGAGATTCATCTCGCCGCAACCGATCAAATACAGTCCACGGTATCCCTTCGCGAAACATTTCGGCAGTCAATTCATAGTATCTATTTCGCATCATTCACGACCGTATTCCAAATCGACCAATCTTCGAGCACAATGATGACCCCGGTTCCACTTGACCAAGGGTACCAGCGCAAAATCGCAGCCGGAAACCTGATTCTTGTCTGCTCGAATAAGCCCCCGGGCTTCGAAATCAATATTGTGTCTCCGACTCCCGCCAAAATGGAGATCCGCCCGATTGCATCGATAGTAACCGCGGAGGCTCGGACCACGTCGCGGGTCGGCTGCGGAATGAACGTGAGCCCGTTTAAGCTCCATAGCGCGACTGTATCCAGTGTGGTGAAGACGACAAGAGTCCCACAGCTTGGGTGCCAAAACGTTGCAACATCTGCAGTGGATTTTCCGAACACGCGGCCAATTGCAAGCCCTGTCTTTGCGTCCCAGATCGTCAGGCCGATGCGGTCGACCACCGCGATCCCCCACAAGTACCCTGCTTGGGACAAAGGAACGATTTGTTCTACCCACCCTGCGTGCGCCGCAAGCCGAATGAGAACCTCTCCGCTAGTGACATCGCAGATCACCACTTGCCGGTCGTCGGATGTGGTCAAGAACGCATCGCGCCCGTCCGCCAACCGCGTTGCCAAGAGCTTGCTTACGGCTTTACGGTGAATGCGCTGACTCGCTGGCGACGTAACCGCTGTGGCGTTCCACCGAAGTACATTTCCACGTTCGTCAGCTGAGACGACCCAAGTCAGATTTCCCTGAGTGTGGAAAAGTGCCAGGCCCGTCACGCGACCTTCGTGCCCTCCTAATTGCTCGACTCTGCGTTGCGCTTCCTCAAGACGAACCAAAGTAACGCAACTCGGTTCCGCGAAAGCAAGGGTCTTCATTCGTTCGCATGAGACCATTTCGATATCCACGAGATCCCTGGTGACGCGCTCGCAGAATACATTTGAGTTCTCATCCACAAACAGCACGTTACTTGCGAGGTCGGCGAAAGCCACGGTCTCTGGACACACGCTTGCCAACTTCAGGAGATGGATCGCCGAGCCCGATGTTCCTTGAACTTGGGCTGCCTTCATGTACTCCCTTCAACTGTCGAAGGCGGATTAGGGCCTAGATCAGCAACTCCGTTGAAGAGCAGACTCCGAGCCCTCTTGGATTTGCATTCGCCGTCAGTTTGCCAGAGTATAGCTCACGTGTCACCAAGAACCGACTCCCACTTCACGACTTCACTAAGCGGGATAGGCTCGAGCGTCATGATGTGCGAAGTTCTGTTGGGTGCATTAGATTTGTAGAGCCTGTTCTTCGTCTTAATGTAGAGACATGCCATTTCGTCTGTGCTCTGTTTCAAATGCTCTAAGAGCCTTTCGCGCCGCCTAAAGTAGCTTGGGGCGCTCGCGTCGAATAGGAAAATTGCTTTCATACCAGCCCAGAACTGAGGAGACGGATCGTGCGGTTCAATGTAACCGGCTCGTCGAATTTCTTTCCAATTTTCCAGCCTCGTTAAATGAACTACTAGACCATCGGTGGTCCAAGGTTTCCAAAACTTCCGATATTTGTCCGGAATGATCCGCAGTGGATCTATTAGAGAATCGTGAGTAGACCTGTTTATGGGATTATATGGCTAAATCAATATGCCTACAGCATAGCAAACCCAATAGTCTAGTCAACCGCATTGGAATGAATCATAGATTCAATGCGGATTATATGCCCCTCAGCTGTCGGCAAGAGGAGTTTGGAGGCTTCTTGTCTAAGCGTTGTTGGCATCGAAAAGCCCGGGCTGTGTTTTTCATTGACTCTGCACAATGTCACTCTAGACGAGAGACCGCCAACATGGTTCAATCCGAAGCGCAACTCTCAGTCTCTGCCTTGGGACCAGGGGGCCTAGCATCGCTCGTTTTGCGGAAGCAGTTTGAGAATCATAGGTTTGGTTAGGCCACCTGGTCTCTTCGCATTGTCCATGTAGACGATTTTGTAGCGGTGGTTGCACCCTCGCCGTGGCGGTAAGATACTTTCAAAGAGGTTTTGTGGACTTGTTGCGATGACTAACTAGCCGGACCAATCGTCCCCCCTTAGTTCAAGGAGTGATTGGAAACTCGAATCCCACCTCTGTCTTGATCAACGCTTGAATTGGTTTCCCAGGGGAAAAGCAGAACGCCGTGAATCCTACGGACCCCGAGTAGCTCTGGGGTCCAACATCTTCGAACAACGCTGGGATTGGAATCAGTCCGCGTGACGGGTCGAAAATCTGGTCCGGGTAGTTTTTGTCCCAGACAACTGAATGATCTGGTTTCGAGCCGTCAGAAAACGCAAGGATCAGGCGCAATCTCTGAGAGCCCTCGACGGCCTTCTTAAACCGCTCCTCACTTTCGATCATGCCGTCAAGGTCCCCTAGACTGACGACCGTCTTCAGCGCGAGCTGTGCGGATGCCCACCAGCCCTGACTGTTAAGGAACGCCGTCTCACGCAAACCATAGGCGCATGCTGATTCTAGGTTTGAAGGAGGCGGCGCCAACCTGGAACACGCCTCTTCATACGAAACCGAAGCGATCATCGCGATGCAGGCGATTCCGCACGTATCGCGGTGCTTCTGGAATACCATTTTGATCCCGTTAGGAATCGAAGTTTCAATGCCCTGCCGCATAGAAGTTAGCTTAGTATATGAAAGTCTCGCGCATCGCGGCATTGTGCGGAAGCGAAACACGCTCGCCGTTGTCATCCGACTCCGAGCATGTTGAGGGCTGTCGCGCGTCGGGATGACATTACATAATTGAGCCCAACTCCTCTCCCCTGATCACTTGAACGTAGCGGCAGTCGATAGGCTTTGTAAGCATCCGGCGAAAGTAGCTTCGGAGAAAGAAAGAAATCCTTCACGAAACGCGCGCAGAATCCGGCCAGCACGTCGGCGAGCTGTAGACCAATCAGATCCCGTGATCGAGCGAAACTCAACGGAGCAGTTTCACGAAAACGGAAGTCGGAGTGCGGAGTGTAACATTCGTTGGCTCGTTGCCGAAGAGCTTCTGCAGCCTCTTTGCTCATGCGAAGAATATGCTCGAAATGCGCATGCTCATCATGAATCAAACGAGCGGTCGATAAATTCCCGTGTTCGTAGAGATTGATTCTTGCGTAGACATTGGTGAACGCCGATAAGTTCGGGAGAACCCAAATCGGTTTTCCGCGTAAACTGTCATCCGGAATCGGGAGGAAGGCGCGATATGCTTCCTCTTTACCGCAATCGACTGCATCCTGATACTCGGCCAGTGCCGCATTCGCCCCTTTATAGACTGCCACGGCAGGCTCTTCAGCGTTCACGAGCGGGCCTGCGAACTCGATCAACGAATCAAGTTGAGCCCGAAGCGTCTCGTCTGTTGGATGCTCACATGCGGCTATGAACTTAATATAGACGTCATCCGGTGCCCGCTCGTACAAATAATCAGCCACCACGTTCCTGACCCAGTTGAACATGGCATCCTCAGCAACGCCCTCGACCGGCGGAAGCAGCTGGCGCGAAGTGATATGAGCCGCTAGAAAGAACTTCTTGTCGACCACCTCAACGAAGTACGGCCACCGCTGCGCGCAGAGATTCTCAACGAGCTCGCAAATGAATTGCGGGCGATCGTAGAGTGCAGAAGCCTTCAGCTCCGGCAATTTGATCCGATGCCTGGCTTTTAAATTTTCTATTACGGTCTCTAGGCAATGAACGTCCTCGACGCCTATCGCGGCGAGCGAGAAAAACGGTTGTTCCCCGAATGAGAATACTGAATCGCCTTTTGCTAGATCGCCGGAATTGCCGCTCTCGTCGATGAAATAGTCCATATCATGTATCGGAGCCCGCGCCCATGTTGCGCTCGGGTATCAGCCTATGCAGAAGCCGAGGGCGTAGTCAAAGTGTGCTTCATCGGATAAGAGTTTTGCGTTTCGGCGATTTTCGCTCACTCGCGTTCTTAGCCGTCTTCTTGGCGATGATAGGAGCTTCTGCGGGCACAACAGCTATCCCGGGTGTGGCGGCGACGGGTGGGGGTATTGGCCATGCGGCCCTCGGAACGCGGGAGAGTCCCGGTCGTTGGAGGTATGCTGCATAGCGCTGTTGCAACCGGGTGAGATAAGGCGGCAGCAATCTACCGATCCGGCAGGCGATCCATCCGCCAGACTCTTCGACTAGGAGTTCTGCGAACTGAAACGACACGGTTGCACCACCAGTCATTCCGAAAACAACGGATTCCGTGTCGGACTCTGACATATGCCCATATTTGCCGCTGAGACGTTCCCGGACTTTGGTGTTCGTGACTTTGTCTCCTTTGAGCAGGTACGCCTTTATCTGCGCCTGCACTTCGCCCTCGCGGGCAATGCAATCACAGTCAGGGCGGATATTGATGTAGTAGTCGCGACCCTTCTTGAACACGTCACCTGGTGCCAATGCGTCTCCATGTATACGATTTTTCGGGAGGAATCGTTCTCCCTCCAACACACGTAACACGGCGCTGTGATTCTTGGTTTCGTCGGCTTCGAGCGATTTGAGCAACGGATCGAATGGGGCAAGCTCGAAGTCGAATGGTGTCATCCGCGAAAGCAAGTTGCGCGCGATGAGATTGCCTAATTCCGGTGATGGCGCGACGCCATCCTCTTTGAAGGTTTTCCATAGTACGAGCGGCCATTGCACGCTTTTCGCGTAGAAATCAAGAAACAGCTCGTTCTTGGCGGATGAATACGCGCGCTCCCATCGCTTCAGTACATAGACTGAAGGTGCTTCTTTCATCCACGCAGCGAGAACCTCGAAGACGCCGGCGTCCCGGACTTCGGTTTTCGTCTTGACGAGAAAGAGAGATGGATCTCCATCATTGCGAAGTTCGGCGTAATTGTTGAGCACTTCCTCAATCTCTGTTACATCTTCATTGGTAAAGATGAACACAGGAGCGACGCATACTTGTCTGATCTTTTTGAGAAACTCCACTGCTCTCGCCGAATTTTGCCGTACCAACGCCGGAGGCGCTGCCGCCGGTGGTTCACCATCGGTGCCACGCAGTGATCGCCCGTAGAGGTTCCAATCGAGGATGAAGAACGACACTTCACGAAGATTAGCGATGCCGGCACCTTCCGGAAGTTTCGACATTGGCAACACATGGCACCCGGCTGCTTCGATCTGGGTCTTTAACTCGACGATGCCCGCACCGGGGTCGTCGATCTCATCATCGATAATCACTGCAATACCGTGAAATAGTGAAGGATCGGGCACGTTATTCCTCCGCCAGCACGAATGAGACTACGAAATTCGCACCGCTGAGCAACTTGTGACGCTTGATGTCCGCCAGCTCGATTGCGTAATCATGTCTGTCGAGCAACTGGCGAGCAATGTACAGGCCCAAGCCTCTGCCCTCTTCACCCTTGCCAGAGTAGAACGGTTCAAAAATGAACGGTGCATCGTCCGCTTTCACGCCCGGACCGTTGTCGGCGAAGATGAGCTGATGTTCGTCGCCATCGAGCAGGACCTCGATTTGTCGTTTCCCGGCGGGCTTGGATTGAAGCCAATAAAGAGAGTTGTCGAAGAGGTTTAGGAACAGTTGCAACAGCACTGCATCAGTCGTCTTCGCAACGAGCGGGGACGAGCCGGTCTCGATGATGCGAAAATGGATGCCGTCTCTCGTCAGGGATGTTGAAAAGAGCCGCTGGACTTTTTCCAAAACATCCTTCACGCGGACTTCTTTGCGCCTCTGCTTCGTGGATTTGAAGAGCTGTTGAATATCCTTGAGTTGTGTCTCGACGAACGAGAGCATCCCGCGCAACGAGATCAGTTCTTGACCGACGAGTTCTTTCGAGAGCTTGCCCAGCTTTTGGGTCTCGGTGATGAGGCTGTCGAGCATTATTAGTCCGCGGTGCATGACGGACATGATGTCGTGCGACGCAGTCTCAACTGACAGACCGACACCAGCCAAGCTCTCTGTAGTCTCGGCTCGGTGAATGAGAAAGCTTCGCTCCTGAACGTACAGTTTCGCGGCTTGAGCCAGAGCCGTTCGCGCGGGCCGATTGTTGCCGAGCTTTTCAGCTACGGCGTCAAGAGCTGCCTTAACCTGCTCTTTCCGAACGATCTCGACGTCCTTGCCCTTCCTTTGTTTCGCCAAGTACTGGCCGTATGGTTTCTTCCGGACCCAAGCAAGGAATATCTGGAGCAAATGAATGAAGTCGCTAGTCGCGTCGCCGATATCGATCAAGCCTTCGCGGTTGGTTTTGTCGCGGAGTTTCGGGTTTCCCTTTTGGGTGATGTTCACGAACCCGACCACCTGATCGTTACTCAGGAACCAGCCTGCAGCAATCTTTCCTCGGTATGCGTCAATCTGAAGCCAGTCGTCCTCGGGATTCCCGTACGGGTACACGCGAATCTTGTCTCGATAAAGATAGATCCTGTGCGCCTTGAGAATTGAGCGGTCCTCGTTGTTGAGGAAGTGCTTTGAATTCGGGTCTCTGTCGAAATCGAACACGTAGAAGCCGAAGGAGAATGATCCGCACTTCGTGCCCCTCGCGGTGAGCACTTCGCCTTTTTGGCCGTAGATGTCACGGAAAATTTTCATGCCGCTGATATCCGGGTCATTTAGCGGCAACTCCACGGGCCGGCCGTTCAAGTTAAATTTGAACGCTTCACTCGGTTCGTCGTACAAGCCATCGGTGATGCGCAAAACCGCATCGTGCTTGATAAGCCGTCGCAGCTTGGCGAGATACTCGCTGGAGAACGGCTGAAAATCATTGTCCTTGTAAATCAAGACTTCAAAATCAGGAACTGCATCCTTCGCCCCGGGTTTTTCGTTCGCCGATTCATTTGACTCATCGAAGATCGACTGCAACCGAATCAGGTCTTCGTACACGTCATTGACCTTCTTTGCAGTCCATGAGCCACGGAGATTGCTGATTTCTATCCGGGTGCCATGCGGTTTTCGCCGCACCCGCCGAGCCCCAAGAGAGATCTCACCTTCACGTATGATCCTAGCCTTGGGAGTCGTCGAGAAACTCAGCTCGATGTCTTTGAGGAAGAGCGTTTTCTCTTTGTCGTTCTCCTTGAGGAAGTCGTCGTCGTACTGCGAGAGATCTAGCCCGAGCGTGAATTCGCCCTGCAGGTGTTCAGGCCTACTAACAATGGAGACGGTTTTCCCTAATTTGAGGATTGCGAACCGGCCGATGCCCTTCTCGCCTTGGATCTTGCGCCCCTTGTTGGTCGTATCCTTGGTTTGTTTGCCGATCCTCTTAATCGGCGTCGCAGGGCTGACCCAGTGCTCCGTGAGGACCTGCCGAGTCATTCCAACCCCGTCGTCTTCAATGATGATCTTTGATTGAGGAGTGATCTGAAATCGCTTCCCGAAACCGGAGAACGTGACTTTTACCCAGTCTGCGTCGGCATCATACGAGTTCTTGATAATTTCAACGAGCGCGACGCGCTCATTGGTGATGAGTTGATCGCCCAACATCGTCAGCAGGCGAGCGTATGGCTTGAAATTGAGAGTCTCGCTCATTTTGTCGCGATTAGCACGAATTCTTCGCCATAAACGTGGCGACCATCTCCACTACTCGAGAATTTGCCGGTAGCGCTCCGGTAGGGTGTGAGGATTTTTCCGGACATTTTTCTCTTTGCTGCACGAACACGGGAGAAGCCGCCGCGCAGCAGCGACTCCGCCAAATGTGCAGCATTGTCGATACGGACGCCTTTGTACTCGGTGTTCCCTATGATGAAGAGGGCCAGTCCTTTTTTTCTTAGCAAGTGAAAGCACCGTGCTGAAACAGCCTGCATGTCCAGGAAGTAGTTCGCGGCAGCGCGGGCGATAGCCTTGTCCTGATCGAAAAGACCGAAGACGATCTGACTGCCGACGGTATTCAATCTTTTGATCTCCCGATTGAAGTCCAGGTCATGCTGCGCGCTTCCGATCGACCCGTTGCGAAGATCCCGATAGTCGGCCGCGTAGCCGAGCCAAAGCGATGAGAGCTGATGAAGATCGGCATACTCATACGAAGTAACGTAAGGCGGGCTCGTAATCAGCATGTCAATATTGCTGGGAGCATTGTCGAGCTTGAGGAAGTTTTCGTTGAGGATACGAACTTCACTGGAACCAGTCGCGGAGGACTGCCGGAAGGCGCTCCTCATCATTTCGAATTGCGCCGCAAAGGCTCCCCAGGGGTCTACGAATTTCTTGTTCGGATCAATTTGCGGCTTAATCGACTTCGTCAGCCATCGTGACGTCGCTTTCAGAATGTTCGAGAACGCGCAATAGAAGAAAGCACGGTACCGACTGCGGGCCGGAACTACGTTGTTGATCGCGTTGAGCAACTTCGTCAAGCTGCGAAATTGATCATCCGAATACCAATAGTTCAAGCGATCTACCGCGGACGGGGGAAGATCCACTTTGGCGCTGGCACGATTCACCTTCGCCCGGATGCCGGCGAAGTAATAATCTAGACGAGCCTCGTCAAATGTTCCGCTCTTCGTCCGTGCGATCAATGTGGCGACCGGGTTGATGTCACAACCCCAGAAGTCGATATTCTCGCGCCGCGCTTCGAACGCTACCGTCCCGCAACCACAGAATATATCTCCCACACGCCGAACCGTGACGCCGTCCATCTGCGCGAACTGTAGTGCCTTCGTAGGGATGAACGCCGGAAATTTAGCTGGGTATGCATGGATCCGGTGGAGTTTCAACTCTGCGGATCGACCCGACCTCCAATAACGATTTTCTGTGAGCCTGTGGAGGCTCGCATGCGGAACGGCGTCCGCGTTATTGAGTTCCAGGTATTGTCCAATCAATCGATCGGCCTCGCTCCCGGTCGGCTGCCGCCGAAATCGGTATGTGCTTGCAGGACAGAGAGATGAGGTCCTGCACCCTGCGCGTATGATACATCGACAAACACAACATTCGCACTTTAGCGCGAAAATCGTTCACGTCCAGGCGCAACACCGTCCGACGGCAGTGGCGGACCTTTCGATATTTCTCGATTGGGATGAGACAATCGCGCTCCGAGCATTCGTCGTAGATTATGTGTCTCCCCGTAAGCCCTTCGGATTGAGAACTTTCTTTCACCGCGGCGCTATGCCAACGGTCCGGCTGAGGCGCTCTACAGGGACAGGCGTGTCGGGTGCTTTGAACAAATGCGACGCATAGTTCTCTTGGATTGAGAGAGGGAATGCTTGCGAGAAATCGACCTATTGAACTTGGAGGCTTTCACCGCTACAAAATCGTCTACAGTGGATTATTAGACTGGACTCAAACGGCTGTAAGCTATTGAATTTATTGGTCGGGGAGAGAGGATTTGAACCTCCGACCCCCTGGTCCCGAACCAGGTGCTCTACCAGGCTGAGCCACTCCCCGATCAATTCAGCAAGCAGGCGGACATTCGTACTCTCGGGACTGCACTGCGTGCGTTTCGTGTGCCAGATGATCGCTTGATCCGGCTTGGGTACCATTCGCGCTTCGCGCTCCGCCGTCGCGGCAACCAGCCAAGCGCCAAGGCACAGATCCGCCGGCACTCCTCGATTTTACCTCAATTCCCCGCACCGTTCCCTGTTTCGGCCTACCCGCCCGCCGCGAGGCCATGTGCGAGAATGGCAACTGATCTGCTGCCCTGCCGCCGTTCAAGCGGCGTAAGACCCGTCCCCTCGACCGCGCCCGAAGGACCCAATGATGAGCAACCTGATTCTCGATCCTCGCCGCACTGCACTTGTCGTCATCGATCTGCAGAAAGGCATCACCCGATTTGAAGGCGCTCCGCATTCGACCCCCGATGTGATCGCTCATTGTGTCGAGCTCCTTACGGCTGCTCGCGATGCCGGCGCTCAACCGGTGCTAGTTCACGTAGGTTTTGCGCCCGACGGCGGTGACATGTTGCGCGTCGCATCCGACGAGCCCATGCGCACCGCGGGAGCGTTGCCGCCTGACTGGAGTGAACTGATTCCCGATCTCAATCGGCAACCCACTGACATCGTCATCCTCAAACGTCAATGGGGCGCATTCCATGGCACCGATCTCGAACTCCAATTGCGCCGTCGCGGCCTCACCACCATCATTCTCTGCGGCATCGCTACCGAATTCGGCGTCGAAAGCACGGCACGCGACGCCTACGAGCGCGGAATCGAGCAGATCTTTGCCCACGATGCCATGACCGGCCGCACCACCGAGAGCCACGCCAACGCCATTACGCACATCTTCCCGCGGATGGGTGGTGTGCGAAGCACTAGGGAGATCGTCGCCGCTTTGCGCAACGGCAAAAGCGACACCTAGGCAGCGCCCTTGAGGCGGTTCAACACATCGCAGCAAAATGTGGACCTGGGGTGCTACGCGGGAAGGAATCAGCTCCGCTAACTCCGCCGACCTCGCCTGTTCTTAGAGGATGTACCGCGACAAATCGTGGTCTTTCACGATAGAAGCCACCATCCGCTTCACATATTCGGCATCGATGAGAAAGACTTTCTCAGGTCCCGAAGCGGTCATGCGTTCTTCATAGGGTAGCGCGGTGATGGCATCGCTCCGGATCGCATCGGCCAGTTTCGCCGCTGCCTCCTCATCCGGCGCGCGGCGCGCTACATCGGGCGCCAAGAAGCTCACATCCTCCAGCACGCGCTCCATGATGGTGTGCAACCGGCGCGCTCCGATGTTTTCCGTGGTCTCGTTGACCTTGAATGCGAAGTCCGCCATCTCGCGCAGCGCTTCGGCGGCAAACTCCAGCTTCACACCCTCGGTCTCAAGCAGCGCAGAATACTGCTTGGTCAGCGAGGCTTTCGGCTCGGTCAGGATGCGCAGAAAGTCATCCACGGTGAGCGATTGCAACTCCACACGAATCGGGAAACGGCCCTGCAACTCGGGAATCAGGTCGCTGGGCTTCGACACGTGGAACGCGCCCGCGGCTATAAACAGGATATGGTCGGTGCGCACCATGCCGTAACGCGTGTTCACCGTGGTGCCTTCGACGATGGGCAGGATGTCGCGCTGCACTCCCTCGCGCGAGACATCCGGCCCGTGCCCGCTCTCGCGGCCGGCGATCTTGTCGATCTCATCCAGAAAAACGATCCCGTTCGACTCCACGCGCTCTACCGCCACGCGATTCACCGCGTCCATATCGATCAGACGACCCTCTTCCTCCTGCACCAGATAGTCGAAGGCGTCGGTAACCTTCATCTTTTTCTTCTTTGTGCCGCCCCCGAAGATATTCGGCAACATGTCTTTCAGGTTCATCTCCATATCTTCGAGGTTCTGGTTGCTGATGATCCCGAACTGCGGCAGGTTGCGCTCGCGCGCATCGAGCTCGACCATACGGTCGTCGAGCTTGCCCTCGCGGAACTGCTGCCGCAATTTCTCCCGCGAGCGTTGATGGCTGTCGGCCCCCGGCAGCGAGAGCTGGCCCTCCTGTCCATGCGGCGCGGCCGGCGGCGGAGGCAGCAGAAGATCCAGCAACCGCTCCTCGGCGTTCATCTCCGCGCGATCCTCCACCTCTTCCAGGCGCTCTTCGCGTACCATGTCGATTGCAATCTCCACAAGGTCGCGGATCATCGACTCTACGTCGCGGCCCACGTAGCCCACCTCGGTAAACTTCGAGGCCTCCACTTTCAGGAACGGCGAGTTGGTCAGCTTGGCCAGCCGCCGCGCGATCTCAGTCTTGCCCACGCCCGTCGGCCCAATCATGATCATGTTCTTGGGCATGATGTCTTCGGCGATGTCGGGCGGCAGTTTGAGGCGGCGCTGCCGGTTGCGCAGTGCGATGGCCACGGCGCGTTTGGCAGCGCGCTGGCCCACCACATGCTTGTCCAGCTCGGCCACGATCTCGCGCGGCGTCAGCTCGTCGAGCGCCACTTCCTGTTCTTCAGCAGATGCGGGAAGATAAATTGCCATGTTTCCTGTAATCCACTCCTAAATACTAGCTGCGACCAGCTTCGGCCGGTGCTGCTTGCGAATCACCCACTTCAGCCCGGACCAGGTATCGTCGATGGCACAGACCTTTACGTCGACCAGCGGGGTTTTAAGTGCATGGTTGCGGATCACGTTCTCGGTCAGATCCGTTTTGATACCCGAAGACTTCTTGGGCCACGCGACCCAAATCGCCCCTTCCGCCTTGATGCTCTTCTGCAGTTCAGCAAACTCCGCAAGGAACACCTCGAGAGAGTCTGCAAACAGCAGAACCACATCGAGATCCTTCTTCAGCCGGGTGCTCGCGTAGTCCTTTAACTCCTTCGGCAATCTGGCCGGCGGGTTCCTCAAAAGCACCCGGTGCCCTTTCTTGATGCCGAGTTTTTCGAGCAACGGCGTGCCGGAATATCCCGCCATGATTTCACTCGTGAGGCTGTGCAGGCTCCTCAGCTCGTCAATTCCTCAATGGTAACGCGGTCGTTGGTGTAGATGCAGATTTCGCCTGCAATCTTCATCGCCTTCTCGGCAATCTCGCGCGCGCTCAGGTCGGTGTTTTCCATCAACGCGCGCGCCGCGGCCGTGGCGTAACTGCCGCCGCTGCCGATCGCCGCCAGCGGTTCATCGGGATCGATCACGTCGCCCGAACCGGAGATCAGAAACGTCTGCCCCTTATCGGCCACCAGCAAAAGGGCCTCCAGATTGCGCAGCATCTTGTCGGTGCGCCAGTCTTTTGCCAGTTCCACTGCCGCGCGATTCAGATTCCCTGCATGCTGCTCAAGCTTCGTCTCGAACCGCGCAAACAGGTTGAACGCGTCGGCCGTCGACCCGGCAAACCCCGCCAGGATCTTGTCCTGAAACAGCCGGCGAATCTTCTTCGCCGAGTGCTTCAGCACGTGATCGCCAAGCGTCACCTGGCCGTCGGCAGCCATCACTACGGCGCCATTGCGTCGCACGCAAATCACCGTCGTGGCGTGGAATCTCGAGCTCTCGTTCAAATTGATCCTCTCGTCCGAAGCCAGGAAAAACCCAGCCCAAGCGAAAGTATAGGCCATTTGCGGCGGACAGGCCCCTTGGCCCGCTTCGTACCATGCAAGTTACGAAGGTCTTTGCATGTTAACCCAACCGCATTCCACCTGCTGTATTCTCAAACTGGGGCTCGAAAGTCGTGCCCCGCGGCCAAATGAACCTCCTCCACCGAGAAGAATGGGAAATCGCCGCCTGGTTCGCGGCGCTTGCCGCCATCGTGGCGCTCGCCGCCTGGTTGGTCTTGCGCAAGCGCCCCACCGCCGAAGAACTCGAGAAAGCTCGTCGCATGTTTCTTGTCGAGTCCGGCCGGCTGGTGGATGGCATGCTTCTCGATTCGTATCAGGTGCCTGCCGAAGATGGACGTGCTCTCACCATGCTGCTCTACAACTACCGCATTGGTGGCGTCGACTACGAGTGCTCGCAGGATGTGACTCTGCTTGGCGCCGACGTCAATGCCTCTGCTGTTCGGGCTGGCTTCCCGTGTTCCGTGCGCTACCAGCCCGGCAATCCTCAAAGCAGTATCGTTGTGGCCGAGGGCTGGTCGGGCCTGCGCGAAGGTCTCCCGCAACTGCCCGTCTTCGAAGACCCCAACTCTCTCGATCGCAGCCACTTAGAGCATGAGAGCAAGTAGCCTGCGGGCGGCTCATCGAGGCGCTCAATTCAAACTCTTCCCGTTGGCGCCGCCTACCCAACCCCGGTTACACTAGACCTATGCACGTCCACGCGGCGCCTGCGGACCATGGCAAAAACCGGACCACGCTCGTGCTTTGCATCTCGCTCGCCGCTACCCTGGCGTACGTCATCGTCACCTTCATCGCGGGCCTGCGCGCCCATTCACTGGCGCTGCTCTCAGAATCGGGCCACAATGCCTCCGACTTCCTGGCACTGCTCCTGAGCTTTGCTGCGGTCTACTTCCAATCGCGTCCCGCAGACAATGCCAGAACCTTCGGCTACCAGCGCGCCGGCGTGCTCGCGGCCTTCATCAACGCCGCCACGCTCATCCTCATCTCTCTCTGGATCGCTCTCGAAGCCATCCACCGTCTTCGTGCTCCGGTGACCGTCGAGCCCCGGCTTATGATGATCGTGGCCGCAGCTGGCGTGGCAATGAACGGAGTGATCGCAGCACTACTCTGGGGCGTTGCGCGTGACGTCAACCTGCGTAGCGCATTCCTGCATATGGCCGGCGACACGCTCTCCACCGGAGCGGTCATCGCCGGGGGCGTCGGGATTCTGTTTACCGGCCGCAACTGGATCGACCCCATCCTCTCCCTGCTTATCGCCGCTCTCATCTTCTGGTCCAGCCTGGGCATCGTTCGCGAAACCCTCAACATTCTCCTGGAAGGCATGCCGCGCGGCGTTTCGCTGCATCAGATCCGCTCCCGCATGGAAGCGGTTGACGGCGTGGTCAACGTCCATGACCTGCATGTCTGGTGCCTGGGCTCGCAATCGCGCGCTCTTGCCTGCCATGTCACCATCTCCGACATCCCCCCTTCAGAGAGCGCCTGCATTCTCGTGAATCTCAATTCCCTGCTCCGCGAGCGATTCCAAATCAGCCACACCACCATTCAGTTCGAGCACATTGGTTGCGACGCTCTCGAAGGCTGTGCCACGCCTCCTGCCGAGATCTCAGGCGTGCACGATCACAGCCACGTCCATTAGTCTTTTCTCCAAACTGGAGGAGTTCCTTTTGTTGATCCGCCGTCCGATTTTTCTCTTTTTCACTATCTCAACTCTTGTCCTTCTTTTCTTTGCCTGTCCTCTTCTCATCGTTGCGCAGAAGGTGCCGGCGGCGAATCTCGACTCTTTCGCCGGCGAGTACACTGATCCTGCCGACGGCGCCAGTCGTTATAGCTTCTACGTGCAGGCAGAGCAGTTGATCATTGAGTCCTCGCGGATGGTACCCGCTGAGCTCAAGCCGGCCTCATCGACCGTATTCAACCTGGCTGGCTCCAATCTCAAAGTGACCTTCACTCTCGATCCATCTGGCAATGGCGCCTCGGTCACGCTTTCCGACAGCCCCAACACCGTCTACCTCCGCACCGGGCCTCCCGTCCATCACGTCTTTCACGATTACGTGCGCACTGAAGCCATGATTCCCATGCGCGACGGCGTCAAGCTTCACGCGGTCATCCTCGCTCCTTCCGACATTCCCGGCCCGCTTCCCATCCTCATGCAGCGCACGCCGTACGGCGTAGATCCAACCTCCCGCGCCTGGTTTTTCGCCATGCGTCCTGAACTGGCCCGTGCCGGCTACATCTACGTCGGCGAAGACATTCGCGGCCGGTACGAAAGCCAGGGCAAATTTGTCATGATGCGTCCCCTCGCCGATCATCAGGATCATCGCAAGACCGACGAAAGCACTGACACCTTCGACACCGTCGCATGGCTGATCAAGAATGTCGCCGGCAACAACGGTCGCGTGGGCGTGGTCGGCACCAGCTATCCCGGCTTCCTCGCCATGATGGCGGGCATCGATCCGCATCCTGCCGTGAAGGCCATCTCGCCGCAGGCGCCCATGATCGACGTCTGGATCGGCGACGACTTCTTTCACAACGGCGCTTTCCGCCAGACCTATGGCTACGATTATGTGCTTGGCATGGAATCGAACAAGCAGCAAACCACGGTCAGCTATGTCGACGCCCGCGGCAACCCCGCAGATGGCTTCGACTTTTTTCTCTCGCGTGGATCGTTCCTCGCCGGCGTCAAGCAATCCGGCTCGAATATCCTGCCCACCTGGAAACTCTTCCTCGACCACCCCGCCTACGACAGCACATGGCGTGCGCGCGGCGTCGAGTACGCGCTCAACCAGGTCACCGTGCCCACACTCACTGTCGGCGGCTACTACGACCAGGAAGATATGTGGGGTCCGCAGGAAGAGTACGCAAAGCTGGAACCGCACAACGCGGACCACGACAACTTCCTCGTGCTCGGCCCCTGGCGTCACGGCTATTGGGCTTCGTCTTCGCGCCGCCTTGGCAATCTCGACTACGGCCAGCCCATCGGCCTGGAATTCCGCGAGCAGATCGAGGCCAAATTCTTCGCGCACTACCTGAAGGATGAGCCCGGTTTCAATCTCGAAAACACTGCCAGCTTCCAAACCGGCTCGAACACTTGGCGCTACTACTCGCAGTTTCCCCCGAGTGCATCGCGTCCTACTGCCCTGCATCTCGCCGGCGGCGGTTTGCTCAACTGGCAATCCCCAACTGCCTCCGCCTCCACTTCCTACGTCAGCGACCCCGCCAATCCCGTCCCTTATCGTCATCGGCCCATTCAGCCCACTTACAGCCCCAGCTCCGAATGGTTCAACTGGCTCATCGAAGATCAGCGCTTCGTCACCGGCCGCAAAGACGTCGCCGTCTGGAGACTTCCCCCTCTCGATCACGACCTCACGCTCACCGGCGAAGTCGTTGCCGATATCTTCGCCGCCACCACCGGCTCCGACAACGATCTCGTCGTCAAGCTCATCGATCAATACCCCGACGATGACCCCGACTCCAGGATGCGAGGCTATCAACTCATCACCAACGCCGAAATCTTTCGCGGACGTTATCTTTCAGGCTTCGATCATCCCTCTGCCCTCAAGCCCGGCGCGCCCAGTGAATACAAGTTCTCCCTCCACAGCGTCGACCACGTCTTTCGTGCCGGTCATACCCTGATGGTCGAGGTTCAAAGCACCTGGTTCCCGCTTTACGATCGCAACCCTCAATCCTTCGTGCCTAACATCATGAAAGCCAAACCAAGCGACTACCACGCCGCAACGACCACCATTTTCTCCGGCCCCGGCAGCGAATCCAGCCTCCTGCTCCCGGTCATGCCCGCTCCTTGACCGCCGTCGCCTTTGAGTCCTCATCCCCGGCCAAACTATAATCGTTGTCAGCGCGGTACCGGCGAACCTTCCCTGTAAAGAGAGAACCAACTTGGCACGTGAGCTTCTTACGGCTCGTCTCGATCGCAAAGACTGCATCTCTGAAGTTGCCCAGTGTTACCACTTCCAGTTTCGCGTTGAGGGAGTTGAGAACTTTCATTACCTTCCCGGCCAGTTCATCTCGGCGGTAGCGCCCGATGAAAAAGGCAAAACACAAACCCGCGCCTACTCCATTGCATCTGCCGCCAGCGGCAGTCAATTCGACCTGTGCGTGAATCGCGTGGAGAACGGCTTCTTTTCCAACCATCTCGCCGACCTCACCGACCTTCCGCCAGGTGCAACCATCCAGGTTCACGGGCCGCACGGCCATTTCGTCCTCGAGACTCCCGTAACCGACTCGATTTTGATCGCCACCGGCACGGGCGTTGCGCCCATGCGCGCTTACGCCCAGTGGCTGTTCCCCGAGGGCGGTCCGGACCGCAGCAATGGAAGGGATATCTGGCTGGTCTATGGAACGCGCTACGAGACCGACATCTACTACAAGGACGAATTCGAGGCACTGGCCCGCCGCGTGCCCAACTTCCACTATCTGCCCACGCTCAGCCGCGCGCAGGACGATTGGTCCGGCCTTCGCGGCCACGTTCAGGTCCACATTCAAAAGATTGTTGAAGATCGCGCCGCGCGTCTCGGTCTGTCGCTGCCCTCGCCGCCCGTTGACCCCGGTGCGCTTGCTGCCGAACTCAAGTTCGATATCTACGCTTACATCTGCGGCCTTAACTTTATGGTGAGCGGCGTGCGCGACCTGTTAAGCGGCTTTGGCTGGCACAAGAAACAGATCGTCTTCGAGCGATACGACTAGCCAGCGCCACCTAAACTATCGCGGATCAGCTAGTTGAAGTCCTTCTAAGAGAAACCTTCTGCAGCTTGCGCAGTTGCGCCTCAACGGCGCCCCGGAATCGGTTCAAGACCCCTGCAATTCTGATCAGGAGCTTCATTTTTCCGGCTGGGGCCTGGATAGGTTTCTTTGATTCTAAATAACTTACCGTGCAAACGATCCCACCTTGAGACAACCTCGAGAACCTCTTGTACACCAGCTCTAGGCCCGGCTTGGGCGTTACCGGCAGTATTTCGCGGGTTGGCTCGGATCGTTTCATGAATTGTGCGTGCCAAAACAGCCTAATGCTTTCTGGGTGCGGCGTGCAAAAAAATTTCTAATCGTCTATAACCCTTTGTGGATGAACTCCCGATTCGCTCAGGCCGCACTCAAAGTTCTTTGTGCGCTCGCTGCTGGCCTCGCGCTACGGCAGGTAGTGGGCCTGCACCCCGTTTGGTGGGTCGTGTGGCTCGCTCCAGCCGTCTTGCTGATTGTTGCCTTTCACTTCCCGCCACGCCATGCGCGCTGGATGGTCCCGCTCGCCTCCGTCATCGGCGCCACTGTCGACTTTCACTACTTCAGCCTGGTGATGCCTCTTCCTGCTGTAATCGCCGCCATCGCCGCGCAGACCCTCCTCTGGACCTTCCTGGTTCTTGTTACGCGCCGCGTGGTGGTGCGCTATCAATCCTGGTGGACGGTGTTCGTCTATCCCGTCTTGTGGGTCGCAGCCGATACTCTGATGGCCGCGTTGTTGCCCGACGGCAACTGGGGCAGCCTCGCCTATTCGCAGGGCGACGAGCTGGCGGTTATCCAGGTCGCCTCGCTCTTCGGCACCGCGGGCGTGCTGTTTCTCATCGCGCTCTATTCCTCCGCCATCGCGTTGGCTATCACCCTGGGCAAGTCGCTCCGTCGCGGCTGGCTCGCCTGGTCCATCACCGTACTTCTGATTGCCTCATCGCTTCTCTACGGCCACATTCGCCTGCGCCGGCCATTGCATGGCACAGAAACCATCTTCGGCATCCTCTCGATTGACGATCCCATAGGCCTTCGCGCGTCCGACGCTTACGCCCAAACGATCTTCGACCAATATGACTGGCGTATCGCGGCGCTTGCCGATCGGGGTGCTCAGGTCATCGTGCTCCCGGAAAAGATTGCCATGCTCACGCCCGGCAAAGCTCTCGATCTGCAACATCGGCTTGGCGATGCAGCCCGCCAAAATCACATTTGGCTTGAAGCGGGCGTAGGCATCTATGACGGCCGCACTCCAACAAATTGGGCGTGGCTCTTTGCTCCCGACGGCACACTCGCCGCCGTCTACGAAAAGCACCACATGGCCCCACCGGAGCGCCGCGACCACTACGCGACAGGCAGCGACTACACCCTTTACACGGTTGCCGGCGAACGTTACGGCCTCGCTGTCTGCAAGGATATGCACTTCGCCGAACTGGGCCGCGCCTATGGCTTGCGCGGGGCTTCCGTGATGCTCGTGCCGGCGTGGGATTTCGCCTATCTCGACGGTTGGATCGAGGAGCGCACCACGGCGTTCCGCGGCATCGAAAATGGTTACTCCATCGTCCGCGCCTCGCGCGAAGGGCTGCTCTCAGCCAGCGATCCCTACGGTCGTTTGCTCGCCGAAACCACCAGCAGCGTAATGCCCGGCCGTTCGCTTCTCGTCAAGGTTGTGGTGGCGCCACCTGAGCACACGCTCTACACACGCGTCGGCAATCTATTCGGTCGGCTTTGCGTGTTGGTCGCAGCGGGTTTCGTCGTCCTCGGCTGGATCCCCATTTCACGAAAGAGCGCTCGATTGTAGCGCCGGTCTCCCGACCGGCTGTTCTGCGGGCTCCTTGCCCTCAGAGGCCTCCCCATGCCCCGAAATCGCGCCGCTTGAGAGAAATGCGGGCCGATCGCCGACGTCCGCCCTACAGCTTGAACAGCTCTCTGAGCCGCTTCGTCTGCGCGCGGCTCACCGGAATCTCCGTCTGCTGTTTGTCATTCATGCGCAGTTGGTAACTCGACTTGAACCACGGCATCACCTCGCGGATCTGATCGATATTCACCACGTAGCCGCGGTGTGCCCGCCAGAACCGCGCCGGATCGAGTAGCTCCAGCAACTCCTCCAGCGTCCGGCACTTCGACTGCCCTTCGAATGTCCGCGTGATAACGCGAATCACGCCCTCGTCGATCGCGGCAAAACAGATCTCTGCCTGATCCACGAGCAGCAGCCGGCTCTGCGCCTGCACGATGAGCTTGGCGGTTTGATGCGCGCGCTCCGCATTCACCGGACGTCCAGGGCGAGTATCGAGCAGCCGCAGCAGCGCGTCGAGTTGCGACTCGATGCCTGCATCTGGAGCGGCAGGCGGTGCTCCTCCGCTGCCCGCCGCGACGCGTCCGCTGGCACGCTCCACTGCCGCCTGCACGCGCGCGCGATCAAACGGCTTCAGCAAATAGTCGACGGCGTTTACCTCGAATGCGCGCACTGCGTACTGGTCGTATGCCGTCGCAAAGACGAACTGCGGCAAATGCGCTTCTTCGGTCTGCATGCCTGCCGCCGCTTTTGCTTCCCTGGCCCGATTTTGTTCCATCACGCGCTCGATGACCGCGAACCCATCCTGCCCCGGCATCTGCACGTCGAGAAACACCAGGTCGGGATGGTGCTCTTCGATCAGATCGACAGCTTCAATCCCGTTCGCGCCCTGGCCCACCACATCCACGCCGCCAACCTGGTCGAGCAGATACTTGAGCTCGTCGCGGGCCAGCTGTTCGTCATCGATAATCAACGCCGATATCGCCATGAAATCCGGAAAATTCGATTGTAGGGAGCGGGACTGGCTCGGTCAACGCGGAGTCGGCGGAGCCAGCGGGAAACGGGCGACCCACATCTCGATCCTGAGATGTGGGAAAGCGCGAACCCCAACTCATCACTGGCCAGGCTGAAAGCTAACAGCTGAAAGCTGCCTTTCTACTCGCTCATCACCCGCAACCGCGCCGGCATGTGGTCCGCTGCCAGCTCATGGCCGCAACGCGTGCAGAACTGGTCCGTCGCGCGCACGGTGCGGAAGCAGTTTCCGCAGCTTGCAAGCAGCTGGTAATTGCATTGCGGGCAGAAGTGAAAATCGCCCTGCACGTGCGTGCCGCATGCCGGGCACCGCGAAACCTCCGGCTGCCGCAGCAGAAAATAGAGCACTGCGCCAATACCCGCCGGCATCACGAAGCAGATGAACATCCAGAAGCGCGTGCTCATGGCCCGGCGCGGGGCATCCTTACTGATGTAGCCCACCATGAGGATGTAAAGAGAAGCCACGACACCCCAAGACAGGTTGAAGTAGATGCGCAGGCCCAGCGGTGGAGGCGCATGGTGTCGCTGCTCCGGCAACAGCACCCAGAAGTAATACTCCACGAGCACGAAAACCACGCTGGCCGCAATGATCGACCACACGGGTATCATGCGCTCTTCTTCGCTCACCTGGATCGACTGCGGCTCTGGCATACGCTTGTCTCCGCACGGCGCTGCCGCGGAGAAATCAAATCTTAACCCCTTTTTTATAGGGACGGAGGAGCAGGGGCATAAGTTGCCCCCTCTAACGGGTCAATGCAGTGATTTTGGGGTGAGTTGCCGCGGTCACCGCCTGGTCCGCGACCACCCCGCCACCAGCGCTGCCGCCAATAGCGCGGGGCACGCCACGCAAACCCAAAGGCTGGTCTGCGTCGCCATATCGCTCCAGTGCTCGCCACCGATCAAGTCGTCGGACACGCGCCAAACGAATGGTCCCAACGCAAGAAGCATGAGCAGAAAGCCTGCCAAGGCCAGTGACCGGCTCCGCTTGCGGTCTGCTTTCTGGTCTTTCATCACGCCGGCAGATGTCAGCACCACGCGCCGGGTTCTTTCTGCCACGGCTCGCTCGCGCCCAGCTTGCTTGCCGGCAAGCGCCGACAAAAGATCGCGCTTGGCGGCTCCCGAGGCCTGGCTCGCGGCGCTCCCCGTCAATTCGGCTGCCTTCACTCAGCCTCCTGAAACCTTGCCGCTGCGTAGCCAAGCCTCGGCTTGATCATCGCGAGACCCCGATAAAGCCTTGATTTTACAGTCGAAAGCGGAGCCCGCGTCACTTTCGCAATCTCTTCGAGCGAAAGCTCTTCGTGGAAGCGCAGCACCAGCACCTCGCGATGCAGCGTATCCAGTTCCAGCAGCGCCGCCGCAATCTGCTCGCGGTCTTCCAGATTCGCTACGCGGTCGAAGGGCGACGGCTCGTCCCCGGCCACTTCAAAGCCCATTGGCCGATCCTCGTCCGTTGCGCCCTCCACCATCTCGTCCAGGCTATTCATCAATCGCTTCCGCCGCAGGTCGATCACCAGGTTGCGTGCGATGGTAAACAGCCAAGTCTCAAACCGTGCGCGCCCATCGAACTGTCTGCCGCGTACCAGAACACGCATCCACACTTCCTGGAAAAGATCCTCCGCCGTCTCCCGATTTCCCGTCAAGAACAGCAAATAGCGCATCAACCGGTGCTGGTAGCGCACTATCAACTGGTCCAGCAGACCGGCTCTCTGGTGCTTGAGCCCTTCGGCAACCGCAAGGCTTTCCTGCCGCGCCACCTCGTCGTGCGTCACAGCAACAGCTTTCTTGAAAAATGGCCGAACTGAAGCGATGGTCATCTGATTCAATTAGACGGCAAAACCGCGCGCCAGGACGGAAATTGACTTGCAACCCGACTCATTCGCCGGCAATTTCAAGGATTTCAGCACCAAACGGCCCGAAATCAGCGCTTCCGCAGCCCACCATCTCCCCCACTGCAGATATCCAACCCCAATCCTTCTCAAAAAGTTGTCATCGCGCCCCGGTCTGCCTGTGTACTCAGGACGCTGCTGCCTACCCTCCGCCGTTTACTATCTGGGTTTAGTGATCGCCGGTCGCTGTCTCTGGTTCCCGGCCGCTCGTCCCTTCGCCCCTGCCTTACCCAACGCATCCTCGATTGCCCTGGATGCTCTTCGCTCCCGCGATTCAGGCGTCTGGTAACCGGAAATGCCTAGCAGATGATTCCTTCGCTGAATTGGCGTCAGCGCTTCCCACGCCTCGCGAGCCCCTGGCCGCTGTTGAAAGAGCGTTCTCAGCACCGGCGGCGGATCCTCCTCTCCCTCCATTGCCTGCATCAACCGCTCTGCCATCCGTTCCGCCCGCCGCTGCCGGCTCTCAGCGCTCTTCGGCTCATCGATCCACTTGCCAATCTCCCGGCGCGCCGCCTCGCTCATTCCGTCAACCCACTTCCTCAGCCTGCGATCGGCGTTCAACTCCCGCGCAAGCTCGGGCGGCAATTTGATCTCCCGTTCCTCCAGATCCGGCTCCAGCCAGATGTGCACTTTGTCTCCCTGCCGGGTGCGCGTCGCGGCCCGCATCTTGCGGTTCACAATCAGCACCGCCCCTTTGCCGCCCGGATAAGAAACCAGGGTGGTGCGAAACGCGAAGCCCTCAATCTCGCCAACCACGCGCCGCCCCTTGCGTCCCGGCCACACCTTGGCAACGTCAAAGGGAATCTTGGCGATGGTCCACTTCAGGGCGGTACCATCCGGCTCGAGCACCGCGGTGAACGATTTTCGGGTTGGGCGCGGGTTCGTGGGCATCGTCGAAACCCGTCAGGCGGTCTGCCCCGCGCTGCGGAAAAGCGAACCCAGCGCTTTCCACACCACGCGGATCATCACCAGGACAACGATCAGCAGCACCCCCGCAATCGCCGCAGCAATATACGGCTTCCACGTCGCCATCCAGGTGAGGAAGATTGCGAGCACGTCCTCGCCCATGCTCAGGGTGATGTTCGAGACCGGCTCGGGCGACGGCGTCACGGCCGCGCGCGCCGCAGTCTTACCCCGTGCGCTCTGAACGCGATCATGCCGCCGGCCAGCGTGGCAGCCAGTTGCTCCCCCGGCGACAGCGAGCTGGCGGCCTGGTAAGCCAACAGCGCCGCCACCGGCACGCGAATGAACGTGTGCAGCGCGTTCCACACCAGGTCGAAGGCCGGAACCTTGTCGGCGAAAAACTCCACCCCAAACAGCGCCACGCTGGCCACGATGATGGGCCAGTCCGTAAGCAGGTGCAGCGACGGCGGCAACGCAATGGCGTGGAAATGTCCCAGCAGCCCGAGCGTCCCCACCGTGGCATACACATTCAGCCCCGCGGCAAAACTCACCGCAATCAGCAGCGCGACAGTTTCATTGGGCGTCAGACTCATGCCGGACAGTATAGCCTTAGAAAGCTGTCAGCTGTCAGCTTTCAGCGATCAGCTCTTAGCTTCTTGCGGCTGCGGGGATTCCCGGTTCGCCATCCCCCGAAGAGAAGCCGAAGCGGCGCGAAGTCGATTGCATCAAACACCGCAGGAGAAGAAGATGATTAATCCCAGGCGCAAAGAACGAGACGAAACTGGATCGGACGCAGCCGGGCAATCGGGCGATATTCAGCAGACCGCCGACAGGCCCTATGCGGACTCAGAAAGCGTTGAGGAACTGGTGGAGGAGGGTAACGCATTCGAGGCCGGCATTGTCTCCGGAGTGGAAAACGCTCCCGATCCCGATGTCGCCGAAGTCCGCACGCGAGAGGTCCCCGAAGACGATGTTCCTGCCGAGTATCTCGACAACGAGCCGTAGCATGCCAGCGAGCCAGCAAGTTGGTTGGGTCTCGGTTGGTTGGGTATTGATCTGCGGCGCGGTCTTGCTGCTCTCCACGTTTGCCGGTCAGGGCGCCGGCTCAGCGCAGGCAGCCTTCGCGCAGGGTGAATCGACAGAGCTCGATGAGGTTCTCTTCGTGCAGGCTCCCGAAGGCAAACCAGGAGTCGCTCGCGACAACAGCAGCGACGGCATTGTCATCGCGTGGATTCCCGAGCCCATCCTGAGATTCTGCCTGGGCAAAACCATGTCGCAATGCAGTGCAATGGACTATTGCATTCGCACCACAACCAAACAGGTCCCCATGTGCAGGAATCTCGCCATCCCGCTGAGCCGGTTGCCTTCATACCCACCTGGGATGCGGCCGCGGCGCGTGATGAGCCTGAGCTTCTACAAGCTTTTGCCAGGAGGGCCTTACCAGGCGCTCGAGGATTACTACAAGAGCCTGCCTCGCAGCTCGCTCGGGCGAATCTCCATGGACGCGCGCATCAAGGCGCGCATCCGGTTCACCCCCGGCGCCAACGACGACGACTTCCGGTTCGAGCAGGTTCTGGCGACGGCGCCATTCTGAACACGCCTTCATCGGAGGATGACGATTCTGACACGTGGGAAACCAAACCACTCCCCAGCCTCCGTCATCCCCTGCCCACCTTCTGTCATCCCGAGCGAAGTCGAGGGATCCGCAGTTGCTCCTGCTTTCCAGAGAACCCAATCTCGCAATCAAGGCAGTCGTCGATTTGGGCATGAAAGCTCTACTGCTTCCATTTGGGGCGTCGGTGTTCATGGCATTTGTGCCGATGAAAGGCGTCCTCGATCGCTTTTGATGGCGCGCTCGGCATCAGTTCGAGCCGCCGCACGAATGGTTGCGACCAGGCGCAATCGGAGCATCTCCAACTTGCAGACTCCTTCGTAGGCAATAGCATGGTTCGGACAATTTCCGCCATACCCCAACTCTACGCTCATTTCCACAACTCGTTTAGTGTGTGGCGCTCGCCGGCATGGCTGCCGCAGCGAGCGCGGAAACGCACCCTTCGCGGTGCACTCGCAAATCGCTGCGGGCGCGCTCCATCTCCACAATGGCATACGCCACATGCCTTGAGCTGAAGCGGCGAATCGTCGCGGAGCAGGCCGTGATGTATTCGCTGTGCTTGCTCTGAAGAGCGCATTCGAGTGAGGTGCAGGTTAAGCAGGCCACAACTTCCCCTTCCAGCCTTTCAGCCGGGGTTATTGCAGTTGAAGTGCGGATTGCTTTACTGCGCCTGAAGCTGACGCTCGGCGCGGAACCAGTCCTGAAGGTCGTGGCCGTGCCCGCTGCCGCGATTTTCGAACATCTGAAAGGCCAGCTCTCTTGTCTGTTTTTGCGCGCGGCCTTCATGCTGAACCGTGGCTGCAGCGGCGGAAGAGGTTTGCGAGGTGTCGGCTTTCCTCGACTTCGCTTGTTTTTGAAGATTTGAAACGATCATGGGGTACCCTCATGCGAATCAAGGGCTAAGAGGGAAAATGCTTCAGATGGGCTGCCTTAGTTCAGAAAACCTGAAAGAGGAGAACGATGCTCTCTCCATCTCTGACACTACACTCATTTCCCGCCCGCCGCACAACTGTTTCGCGCGACTCTCCCATTTGGGGCTGAATCCACGGCTTACAGGCCGAGATGATCACCCGATTCTCGCCGCGGATGAGCAAATCAGTTAATTTCCGTGTCGGCTTCGGCGGTTTCGCCCATCTTCAGCGCGACCACCACCTTCAGCAACTTGGCCGTGTGATGAACGTTGCCCGAGATCACGTTCAGCGCCTCTTCGACGGGAGGATTCTTGTCAGCCAGCACGTCGAGACGGTCGCCGACCGCATGGAGCGTATTGGCTTCCTGCAGGATCTCTTTCGCGGGCATTAGGGGCACAGCTTTCTTGAAAAGTTTAGGAGAGAGAAAGCTCAGTCTTCCTGGAAGACACATCTCTGCAAGGTTGACTTAAGTTCGCGGAGCCGGAAAAGATGAAAGACCGGACCGGTCGATCTTCGGAGCCGATCTTTCCCAGGAAATCCCGCAAATAGGATCAAAGAGCCACGTGCAGGTGATGATTCGGCAGCGTGTTAGTTCCGACGCCACCGCGAATATCCCCAGCCCCCGCCTCCGAGCAGAAAAACCACCAGCAGAACAATCAAAATCGTTTCCATCTTGTAACCTCACTCGCTAGACGAAGCGGACTCGCCTTGGTACGGCTGTCCCACTTCCTGTCTACACCCGATCCTACGAGTGCGCGCTGCGGTTGTCTGATCACATTGGAACACCGGGGGGGAGGGGGGGTGCTCAAATCACGTAGACCCGTCTGAGAGGCACACGGCGTGGTTCATAAGAACATGATGCGCCGAAAGAGGGAAATTCCCCGCAATTGGACGCGAAGAATTTGATCCATGGAATCAGGGGGATGCGAAGAGATTGGTTGAGCGAGGGGTTGACTGCCACTTAGCGCCCCGGTCGCGGATGGAGCTTCGCGGTATCCCGGGTCTCAGAATCGAGCTTCGGGGGCTTGGCGCAGGACAGGCTCCGGGGCACCCCCGGTGTTTGGTTGCGGAGGCCCGGTCAGCGCTATGGGATTCGGTTCTGGATATCGGCGGCGATCACTTTGAGATAGTCTTCCGCGGCTTGCACCGCATCTTCCGCCTCGACTTCGCTAATGATAGCGAGGTCATAGAAAGATATGTTTCGTTTGCGGCGCATTCGGTCGAAGAGATCGAAGGCTGGGGCAAGAGCGGGGTCGAGGTGCTTCTGCGCAAACTCAATGATCGCGACATGATGACCAAGTTGCACGCGGGGTCGCTGACCATGGCTCAACATCAGAGCCAGGGACGCTTTGAGCATGGCCTGATAAGCAGTTTGATACGCAGTCTCTTCGTCGATGGCGAGATTCTTGCGGGCAGCGACGCACTTCTTCTTTGCGTCAGCCAGGAACTGCTTCACTTGTTTTGGGTCGATGGGTTGCGGTTTGGTCGTGGCCATGGCCGATCAGCTCGATGCGCTTTCCGTTCCACACGTCGGCGAGGAATGCGTCGCGCTTGGCAAGCCGCCGATTGAGCTCCCGGGTAGTGAGAACAGTGTAGTTGATCTCGCGGCGGAGGGTCTGCTCGGCCTTGCGCATCTCGCCGGCAAGACGCGCCTGATCGGGCTTGCCGACGATCAGCAGGTCAATATCGCTGGCGGCGTCGGCTTCGTTTTTGGCAAAGGAACCGTAGAGCCAGGCGGATACGATTCCAGGAACGACCTGAAGCGCGCTCTTCAAGGTTGGCTCGATGCCCACCGAGCCCTGGAGCAAGGCCAACACCGGCTTGAGATAGGGGTACGCGGGATTGACGCTGTAGTAAAGTTGCCGGCCTTCGATTTCGGACCGCAAAAAGCCCTCGCGCTGGAGCCGGGCGAGCTCGCGCGAAACGTTGGTGGAATCGGCGTGCAATGCGACGGCCAACTGGCGCACATAGACGCGCGCGGAGCGGTTGACGTAGAAGAACGTCAGCAGCTTGCGCCGAAGCCCAGAGCGGAGAGAGATCATTGCAGTCATATTATACTGCATTTGCAGTAGAAATTTACTGCATTTCAGTAGGATTTTACTGCAATCAACGAGTCGGCCAGCCGACGAGATAAATCCCACCCAAGCGAAGCTAGGATGGGGCACCCCAATTTCACCCGCGCTCAGGGTGGGCCACCCGCCTTGAAATCAATGGGTGAGGGACACCTGACGCGGATCAACGATATTCTGCTGAATTTGATGGAGATGGAACGGCGCGCCGGGTCGCGGAAGTAGGTGAGAAACCCCACCCCGGCGAAGCTAGGATGGGGCACCCCAATTTCGGCCGCGCTCAGGGTGGGCCGCCCGCCCCGGTTGCCCCGCCCATTTCCCTGCCGCCAAGCCGCGGGTAATCCAAGCCGCGGGTAATGCGGTCAATTTCACGGCGCAGGTTTGAGCTGCTTTGCGGCCAGCTGAATGCATGGGGCTTGTTGTCAAGCGGCATCCACTCCGCGTCTAAGTACTGCCGAAACAGTTCCGCTCGCTCGAGACGGTCCCGAATCGGATCGACGTTCTTGATTCTGGATCGAGCGGCTCGGGTAACGATCGGCGTGTCCACGATCATTGCATCGACGTAGGAGAACATCCCGGCGAGGCGATGAATGGTGTAGGCGCCAATCGTTGTGATTCGCACGCTAGTGGCCGTAAGGGGCTCTCCAAACCTCGGGTTTGTCTCCAGTAGTTTTTTGCCAAGGCACCGGTCGAGGGCGCTTCGGATCTGCGCGGGCCCAAATGCGAGGCCTTGGCCGAAATCAAACACCCTCTCAAGCTCGACGAATCCTTCGTTCCCGGTTGATGTCCCTGACGAAAGATCGACGTACGCAATCAGGTTTGCGGCGAGGAAATGCTCTCTGCCGTCGGGTGTTGAAATGTCAAATAGGTTCGCGATTCTCGATACAGTTGGGTCGTAGTGCTGGTGGTCGCGGTAGGTGACGGCGCGGAAGAACTGGTGGACGGGGATTGTGTAGGAGCCTCCGTCTCTATACCTCTCAATGATCCACTGGGCGTCGACGTGCCCCGAACCGATGAAGTCACTGACAAATTCGAGGGCCTGTCTCGTGTTGCCTCCGCTGAGATTATCGATGAATTCCATCAAACCGTCGCTTTCCGTGAACGAATCGACCAGGATGTGAAGGTACTCCGAAAGGAGGCTAGAGCTAATGGTGAGTTTTTCGGGCAGAAGGCGCAGTCTGCCGGTGGTGTCCAGCTCTTCTAAAGCAAATCTCAGTCGCTTGGTGAGGACCAGATCGATTCGGGGCGGGGAAACGGTGAACACCCTAGGGTGGTAGGCGCTGAGGGTGCCTTTAACGCTCGACAGGGCAAAGGTGTCGGGTCTGAGGCAGATGAATACAGTGGCTGGCCAGTTTGATGCCAGGCTTTGTGCTATCAAGAATACCTGTTCCTGAAAGTTTTGCGGCCTCTGGTCGATGTTGTCGAGGAAAATCACAACCGGAGTTCTCCTCGCCTTAGTTATGTGCTCCAGCGATGCCTTCAGGTGGCCCGCGCGGTCCCCCTTCCTTTCAGCGAGAAATGCTATTTCCTGCTGCAAGAATGCTGGCG
>Ga0187851_10000741_pt1 | contig 32672 bp, 32 predicted proteins | sample June2016WEW_6_10_FD_132997 | JGI IMG/M metagenome (GOLD analysis project Ga0187851, IMG submission 132997) | Peatland microbial communities from SPRUCE experiment site at the Marcell Experimental Forest, Minnesota, USA - June2016WEW_6_10 | ecosystem: Environmental > Terrestrial > Soil >...
GACTATACAGAATATTATACCAACCATAATTACCCACACATTGTGAAATTACAGAATGAGTTGAAAGCAGTATTTATTGAAAGCGTCAGAGAAGGCAGCTTTGATAATTACATTAAAAAAGGAATAGATTTAGTAAGGGAATACCCAGAAATGAGCCCGATGGGATTGGTTCCTTTAAAAAGCTGATGAAAAGAATAGCTCAGAATCTATTCTGTATAAAAAATCCTTTTTGACGTTAGAGAAACGAACTCAGACTCGTCAGACCCGCGGGCCCATTTTATGACGACAAAATTAATGGTCGTAAGCCCATCGAACCCAGACTAGACTGTACTGACTGAGAAGCGAACTATAGAAACCCTTAATAATCTGTATTAATATAAAATTAATATGGTGTTAATATGGTAAAGGCGATAGTTACTATAAACGATGAGGCAAACAGAGTACTAAATATAATCAAGGCAGAATATGGACTTAAGGACAAATCCCAGGCAATAAATCTAATGGCCAAGGAATACGAAGAATTCGTTTTTGAACCAAAAGTCAAAGCTTCTTACCTTAAGAAACTGAAGAAAATATCTAAAGAAAAGGCTACGCATATAGGTACTCTAAAGGATTTTGATAAAATGTTTGGTACCCATGAATAGGCCTTTCCATGGCTCCTTATGTTTTAGATATAAAGGATCCGCTAAAGAAGGCATTCAAAAAACTTGAGCACAAGAATCCTAAGCAGATGCAGATTATAAGAAACAAGCTTAAACAAATATTAGATAGTCCAGAGAGATTCAAGCCCTTGCGTAGTGACATGTGGGGTGTAAGGGCGGTACATGTAGATAAACATTTCGTACTGGTATATTCGATAAACAAAGAGAAACAGATGATCACACTTGAAGATTACGACCATCATGAAGCTATCTTCGGTAAATAAGTAACAGAAGCGAACTCAGACCATGCTGAACCGCGGGCCCATTTTATGACGACAAAATTAATGGCCCTAAGTCAATCGAACTAAAAAGTTCACTTCTACTACAAGAGAATCGAACACTAATCAGGTAAAATAATTTCTCTTAAATAACTTTAGATTGAATATACTAATGTGATTTAGTGACATCGAAAGCCGATTCGAGAATACAATCTAAGGGCTATGCCGCTAAGAGCTCAAAAGGTAAATTAGTCCCATTTAAATTTGAACGCAGGGCAGTAGGTTCAAAGGACATTCTTGTAGATATCTTATACTGTGGAATCTGCCATTCTGACATACACGATTCGCGATCCGAATGGGGTAAAGCAAGGTATCCGATGGTTCCCGGTCATGAGATAATAGGAAAGGTGTCTAAAATCGGATCTTCTGTTAAAAAATTCAAAGTTGGAGACACGGTAGGTGTTGGCTGCATGGTCGATTCATGCCGAAAATGCGCGGCTTGTAAAGCAGGGGAAGAATATGACTGCCATAAAGGGGGCCCGATATGGACATACGATTCTGAAGAAAAACACATAGGAGGAAGTACATACGGAGGTTATTCTAATAATATAGTTGTGGACCAAGATTTTGTTCTTAGAATATCGCCTAAGGTAAATCTTGCTGCAACTGCTCCATTATTGTGTGCCGGAACTACAACTTATACTCCCCTAAAATATTGGAAAGTAGGACCTGGTCAGAGGATTGGAGTATTGGGTCTGGGGGGATTAGGTCATGTTGCAGTCAAAATTGCCCATTCTCTAGGTGCTGAAGTGGTAGTTTTTACAACTTCACCCAGAAAGGCCAAAGACGCTCTCCGTTTAGGTGCCAAAAAGGCAATTCTTACCAGTAATAAAAAAGAGCTAGAAAATTATTCGAGAAGTTTTGACCTCATATTAGATACCGCATCAGTTAAACACGATCTGAATGCATATTTCCCCTTGCTAAAGCGAAATGGAAAGATTGTCTTAGTGGGCTTGCCAATTCATCCTTTTGAGGTTATGCCTTTCTCCCTCGTTAGAGGACATCGCATCCTTGCTGGTTCTGGTCTTGGTGGGATTAGAGAAACACAAGAGATGTTGAACTACTGCGCAAAACATAAGATAGTGAGCGATATAGAGTTAACACCAATTCAAAAAATCAATGAAGCGTATGGACGTATAATTAAAGGAGACGTTAAGTACCGTTTCGTTATAGATATGTCCTCTCTTAAATAAATTGATATAATTCTAACATGGTGCGCAATGTGCTTGACAAGAAATACTTTATAATAACTGCAGTTCTGGTTCTTTGCTTTGTAGTTCTCGCATCCGCAGAAAATAGCACCACCTGCAATGTACTGTCAGGAAGTTGCACGACAAATACTGTAAGTATAAACACAACTGCAATAAACGCAACCGGAAGGGTCGGGAAGCCGATACAAGTGGCGTTGATCTATGCACAGGGTTGCCCGCACTGCGAGGCACTGAACAGCTATCTGAGGAACCTCAGCCTGAAATACAATATCGATATTACCTACATAAATGCAGTGACGAACCAATCTGTTGCATACGATTACCTGAGCTATTACAACGTATCAAAGTCCGACTGGGGTTCAGTTCCTATACTATTTCTGAACAAGACCTATTGTGTTGGGGATACTACATGCGAGGCATTTTTGTCTAAGAACATAACTGCATTGTCTGCAACTGGCAACAAGCTTCCAAAGGTGGGCAGCACAACAATAGGAAAAGTCACAGCGCTTGAGATAACCGGGCTTGCGCTTGTCGACTCGATAAACCCTTGCGCCTTTGCGGTGCTGATATTCCTGCTTTCAACGCTTTTCATGCGCGACCCGACAAAGAGATACAAGATCCTTTTGGGGGGAATTGCATTTGCAATGGGGATATTCGCATTCTACATCAGCATAGGCGTCCTGCTGCTTTTGGGCATAAAGTCGGTGCTCGCAATCGCCGACCTCAAGAACATCTATGTGTATGCGATATTCGGCGTTTTCACTATAATACTGGGAATCCTGAACCTCAAGGACTATTTCAACTACGGCAGCCTTGGCTTTGTGATGGAGGTTCCAAGGAGGCTGAGGCCCAAAATGCTTGGCACTATAGACAAGATAATGCTCGGCAAGATAGCTTCGATACCCGGCGCCTTCATAGCCGGCGTTCTGGTCACCGCATTCCTGCTTCCTTGCATAACGGGACCATACTTCGTTGCCGGAAGCCTGCTAAAGAACCTTCCACTAAGCACCGCAGTACTGTGGCTTGGCTATTACAATTTCCTGTTCGTCCTGCCGATGTTCATAATAACGGCACTTGTTTACCTCAGCTTCACCAGCGTCGAGAAGGCGTCACAGTTCAGGGAGAAGAACATCAAGAAGCTGCACCTCATTGCAGGCATAATGCTGCTTGCAGTTGGAATCTTGATATTCCTGCAGATATTCGGAATCTTCTGATTCCCTTAGCCGGATTCAGCCGGCCAGGACATCATTAATATAAGCAATTAAGCCAATAGATAACTGATGGAATGTCGGACCTGGAGAAGATGGTTGATAAGTTTTCCGGATTCATAACAAAGGAGCAGGCGGAACGCATACTCAATGCCAATTCGGAATCAAACCAGAAGGCTACATCTGACCAAAGGAAGTCGAGCATGACCGTGAGGGAGCTGCTCGACAATATGGTCTTAAAAGAGAAAATGGAACCGCACGAAATCCTAGAAGACGACAACGTAGTGAACATAAAGGACCACATATACCGAATATTCAATCCGCAGAGCGTAGCGGCCAAGGGCAGCGCATCCAAGAGAAGGACGGTCATGCTCGGCTTAGAAGGGTCAACTATCGCGCTGAACCTCAGGGACAAGATGTCGGATTTCATCGACATAAATTTCTTTGAGCGCGGGGACATGGTGGCAGTCAACAACGCCCTGCTCGACAGTGCAACAGGAGAACTGAAGTCGACATCCAACACGATAATCAACAAGATATCGCCCACCAAGCAGCACTGCGTTACTGACTATTCTATTATCAAAGAGGAGGCAAGGAAGGTCGACATAATAGGCCGCATAATAGAGATAAGCCCGATAAGGCATGTCACCAGGCTTGGGAGCTCTGGCCAGATAGCCGTTTCATCTTGCACCGTCACCGACTCCGTGAATGCCATCGACGCCTCCTTTTGGGGATCTTCGGCGCTCATCACCAACGACCTCAAGACCAACGACGTCGTTAAGATGGAGTTCTGCGACATAAGGATGAGGGACGGCAGGATGCAGATATACGTTAACGATGACTCAAGGGTAGTGCCAGGAAGCGCATTCTCATCGAGGCTGCTCGGGAAAAGATGATCATCTCTGCCCGTACCTTTCCAAAAATGACTTGTAGGAATCGACTACCTTCTGCGGCGCCGATGCCTTGAACCTCTTTACAAGCTCAGCGAGCACCTCCATTGTTATCTCCTCCTCCTTGCCGCTGCCTATGCTTACGTTCAGGGCGGTCTGCTTAGCCTCCCTGCAGACGTTTGCTATGTCCGCCCCGGTGTAGCCCTCAGTTTCCTTAGCGAGCTTGCCGAAGTCGATGTCCTTGCTCAACGGGACGCCCTCAACGTAGTTCTTGAAGAGCTGCTCCCTCTCCGCCTCGTTTGGAGGCTGCACGAATATGAGCTTGTCGAACCTGCCTGGTCTTAGTATGGCAGGATCTAGCGCGCTGGGCCTGTTGGTTGCGCACACGAGCACCACTCCGGTCGCCTCTCTAAGTCCGTCCATCTCCTGCAGGAACTGGCTGGTCAACTGGACGCCTTCCTCCGAGGCACTCCTCCTATTCGGTGCGATCCCGTCAATTTCATCGATAAATAGTATCGAGGGCGAATTCTCTATCGCCCTGTTGAATATGCTCTTTATCTCGGAGGTCGCACTTACAACGTCCTTCTGGCTTATGTCAGCCCCGTTTATCTCAAGCATGGTGACGCCCTTCAGCTCGTTGCTCACCGCCCTCATGAACATCGTCTTGCCCCCGCCGGGCGGCCCGAACATGAGTATTCCCTTTACCGATTTCACGTTGTACTTCTTCACCAGCTCGGGATGCTCCATCGGCACCTTAACCGCGTCGACTATCGCCTTCTTGGCGTCCTCCAGCCCGACTATGCTCTTCATGCCTGTTGTCTCTGCCTTCTCAACCTTCTCCTGGCCCAGCGTCCTCCTCTCGAAGTCGACCTTGAACCTATCGTAATCCTTCAGTTGCGACAGCTTGGTGGAAGGCCTCACCGCCTGTATGAAGTTCTTTATATCCTGCTGGGTTATCTCAAGGACCACGTGCTTCTTGGCCGCCACCTGGGCTACCTCCTTTGCGACGTCGTTGCAGACAGCGTTTATGTCTGCGCCTGAGAACCTCTCCGTGAGTTTGGCGAGCTCGTCTATCTTGACGTCCTTGGATATAGGCAGCTTGCTCAGGTATATCTTGAATATCTCCTTCCTGCCGTTGAAGTCCGGAAGCGGCATGTATATGGCCCTGTCGAACCTGCCCGGCCTCAGTATCGCGGGATCAAGTATGTCAGGCGCGTTTGTCGCGCCGACAACGACCACGCTCTTCAGCCTCTGGAATCCATCCATCTCTATGAGCAGTTGCGTGAGTATCTGCCTGTGCACCTCGTCTGAGCCTCCTTGCGATCTGCTCCTGGCTATCGAATCTATCTCATCGAAGAAGAGTATGCATGGCGCGTTTTTCCTTGCCGTTGCGAATATGCTTGACAGCCTCCTCTCAGTATCGCCCGGCAACGCTGACACGAGGTTAGGCGCCTTCACTAGGAAGAAGCCTGCCCTTATGTCGTTTGCTATGGCCCTCATGAGCATGGTCTTTCCGGTTCCAGGCGGCCCGAACAGCAGCACTCCCCTTACTGGCTTTATGTTGTATGCCCTGGAAAGCGCCTTGTCCTCTATTGGAGAGACTATGGCCTCCTTAAGTTCCACCTTGGTTGACTCATAGTTGCCGATGTCAGAGAACTTCTCCGAGGGGCTGCTGGCGAGCAGGTCCTCGAAGGCCTCGCCGAACTTCAGCCTGATGTCCTCCTTCCTGACCTCAAGCGCCTTTACTATGTCCACCCTGTAGAGCTCGATGATGTAGACGAACGCCACTGCTATGATAAAACTCCACAGCGGCGGTATGTAATTGAAGGGATTCTTGAATGCAAATGACAGCGCGAAGTACAAAAGGGGATACACTATCCCGACAAGACAGGCCTCCGTGCCCTTGTAAAACGATCTGCTGCCAACTGCAACCGCATCGATGAATACAACAACCACCGCGAATCCTATAAGGTCTATTATCCACTGCAGAGGCTGCACGGTAAGCGCCTCAAAGAAGGCGCCGAATTCTGAATACATGTATGCGACGACGTCGATATTCCCTATGTTCTTGCCGATTACGCTGATTCCTGTTGGAAGTGTAAGAAGGTTGAGCTGGGGCTTGTTGGGCACCGAATAGTTCAATGCGGGGGATCCGGAGACCTTGGTGTGGGCTATCTGCGCATTGTATGATATGTAGGCGCTGTTCTGCACTCCCGTAGCAGCAGAGAGCATGACCACCCCTATCACAAAAATGATGCTGAGAACCCCTGCACGCTTGTAACCAACTATGAGCGCCCCCAATATCAGCGCCGGTATGGCGAACAGGTAGCCGAGCGTGGAGAGCGCGAGCGGGACAAGTATGAGCGCGAATATCATGGTCCTGTAGTGCCTGTAGCCGTAGACCAGCGCGCCAACCATTATGAGCAGGAAGACGTAGGCGAGGGCGGGAGTCTGGTACATGAGCATCGGGAACGTCATGACCATGAGCAGTATGAGCCCGAGGAAGGAATGCTTGAGCGTGCCTATGAAAAGGACTATGCACAGGGCTGCAAGGATTATGAACGGATAGAACGGGAATGCGGCCGCAAATGCAATGAATGAGGCCAGGACGAGCAGCGCGTCAATGAAATTGGGATTGGTGGTGACGTCTACATACAGGTCCTTGATGCGGTAGAGCGCCATCGGGGTGAAGCGGTGCTTCCTTATGATGTCCCTCGCTATGTTGCTCCTTACAGCTACCTCTTCGGTGCTCTCTTGCTGCGCCATCAAATCATTAATAATATTGCCCTATTAAATACATACTGGAAGCCGTTGCGTGCTTCGGTTCATACATCTCTAAAAAACATTAAATACTAGTGAGTAAAATTAATCATATCCCGTTGTAGCTCAATGGCAGAGCGGTCGCCTGTAGTCTGTAGGCATAACATGCAACATGTTAGAAAGCGACAGGTTGGGTGTTCAATTCACCCCAACGGGATTTCTACTTAACTCTGATATAATGGTGAATGGGTGGCCGGATTGAAATACGTAAAAGGGGACCTCCTAAATGCCGAAGTCGATGTAATTGCACATGGGTGCAACTGCATACAAACAATGGGCGCAGGAATAGCAAGACACATAGCTCAGGTTTATCCAGAAGTCGAGAAAGCCGACTTTGAATTCACTCCGAAAGTTCCAAGTCAGAGGCTTGGGAAAATAGACCCTGTGAAAGTGCGCCATATGGAAGGGTGCACGATAAAATACGTGGTCAATTGCTACACCCAACTTAAGGTTGGGGAGGGACTACAAGTTGATTATGCTGCTATTGAAAAGGCAATGCAAGCCCTGCATGATTTTGCAAAGGAAAAAGGATTTTCAGTTGCAATCCCAAAGATAGGCGCGGGACTAGGCGGTGGTGACTGGGCAAGAATAGAGAAATGTCTGTTCCGGATTTTTAAAGATTATGACTTGGGGATATATTACCTCAGTTAAACAACTAGAGTATGAACACAGCAGCGGCAACCGCGCAGGTCCAATGACCGTCCTTTCCAACGACCGCGGATTGCGTGATGTTAGTGGTCTTTATTATCTTGTTGCTCATCTTGAAGACCTGCTCCTTTTCGTCCCAGCTCTGGTCTACGTCGAACTCTATGCCTAAGGTCGATGCGAGCATAGTTGCAGCCATGTCTTCCGCCTTCTCGCCAGCAACCTCATCGCTTTCCCCGTACGCCTCGTACTCGCTTAGGTAGCCGTACTGGTTTGCATCTTTAGGCAGGGCAAGCCCTATGCTTGAGGCAAGCAGCCTGTTAGGCTCGTCAGACTGTATTCGTGCAAGGACAAGGAAAGTGATCCCTCCTGCATTTAGCATCTGGAGGCCTTTTTCCCTTGTTATTATCTCGCAGTTAGGCGGTATTATGCTTGATACGCTGACAAGATTGAATTTCTCTATCCCCGCACTCCTGAGCGCGGACTCAAACGCCTCTAATTTCCTTACTGCCCTTCCGGTTCCTTTGGTAAAGAAAACTTTTGTCGGGACTAAGTTGCCACTCTCCATTTAAACTCACTACGATTTCTACTGGTTCTCTGAATTTATATGCTATAATACCCGTTACTATAAAAAAGTTTGCCCAAGGCAAATGCTATCAATATATCTGAGACATTTAGCATAAAAGGTAGTATGTATAATATTAATTGTAAAGTTCTACGACAGTGATATCCTATGATGCAGCTAGAGGAAAGGGAAAGCACAACTTTCATCAATACTGAGAACGTGAACAAAGTCGCTCTACTTGCCGGTTTTGTATCAAATATAAGGATTGTAGGCAAGAACCTTGTTTTCATGATACTTCAGGATTGGTATGGTGATGCACAGATAGTATTCTCGAACAAACTACTTAGTGCGGAATTGCTAAACGAAATGGGCAAATTGCCATTGCAGAGCGTCATAACAGTTAGTGGCACAATACAAAATGGAAACAGCACCAAGTATTCGGCAGAGCTTTTGGTCTCAGATGTCAAGATTTTAGCCAAGAGCGAGCTTGAGCTGCCTATAGATATTTCGGGAAAGACTAAGACGATGTTAAACAAAAGGCTTGACTGGCGTTCTATTGACCTAAGGGTTCCCCAAAACCAGGCTATATTCAAGATAGAATCCAAGTTAATTGAGGGCGCTTATGAGTATGGTATGAAGAACGGATTCATAAACATCTATACCCCTTCCCTTATGGGTGTAGTTGCAGAAAGCGGCTCAGAAATGTTCAATGTAGATTATTTTGGCAAGAAAGCATTCCTTAGGCAGGATCCCCAGCTGCACAGGCAGTTGACAATAGCCGGTGGATTCGAAAAGATATTTGAAGTGGGTCCAAGTTGGAGGGCAGAACTTAGCCACACAATTAGGCATCTTTGCGAACATAGGACAATAGCCTTCGAAAAGGCATATATAACAGATGAAAGAGACACAATGAGGCTTGAGGAGCAGGTAATAATCTCCGCACTAAAAAAGGTCAAAGAGGACTGTAAAGGTGAGCTAGAGCTGCTGCAGAAGGAAGTAAATATCCCAAAAGCACCATTCCCTGAACTAAGTTATCCAAAAATATACGATATTCTAGAGGGATTAGGGAAAAAGATTGAATACGGCAAGGATCATGACTGGGAATCAGAGCAGCTACTAGCAAAATACGTCAAAGAAAAATACAACAGTGAATTTTTCTTCATAAACAGGTTTCCCTTTGGAGTGAAGCCATTTTATGTCATGAGGGTTGATGAAGAACCAATGTGGGCAAGGAGCGTCGACATGATATATAAGGGCATGGAGATGAGCTCTGGTGGCCAAAGAGAAAACAGATACGACAAACTAATGGAAAACGTGAAAGAAAAAGGCATGAAAAATGTAGAATGGTTCACAAATGTATTCAAATACGGGGTTCCGCCACATGGCGGCTTTTCGATAGGGATAGAAAGGCTAACAATGCAGTTATTGGATGTGGAAAACGTCAGAGAAACGACACTATACCCAAGGGATCCAGAGAGATTAGTTCCCTAACCAATATATATTTATAGAAGCAATTATTCTGATGACTATGCCTTGGTAATGTAGTGGTCTAGCATGCGACCCTGTCACGGTTGTAACCCGGGTTCAAATCCCGGCCAAGGCGTATTTAATTCTTTTAAAACCCATTTTCCATCAAAATGAAATATATTTATACCTTAAGTACAGAGTAATCTAGAATCAGGAGGTACAAATGGGAATAAGGGATTATGGTGATGGCAGCATAGTAGTTACTGGGAAACCTCGGCTTTTTGGGGTAACAATAACAAAAGACATTGCTACTGTAAGTGGGGGAAAAGTGACCTCAATAGAACAATTTCATGACATACTAAGAATTTCGGGAGTTTCTAACCCAAAGTGGAGCTTTAAAGAAGGAGAAGAAAGTCACGAACTTTCTATTTCAGAAAAAGAAGCCTCATTTGACGGTAAGAAAATAACAAACCTAGAAGAATTGCAAGGCATGCTAAGAACTTCTAACTTCGCTCTTATCAATAATGATCTACTCCCTGTTAAATATTCTAAATAAACAAACTGCTAAATTCTTACCTCTTAGCAAAGGAGCAAGCAGGGTTAAAAATTCTTTTAAAAAACGGCCAAGGCGTTGAACCCAGTTTTTGAACTTCTCAACGAGAGAAGAATCTCAAAAATATGGTTCGGGTTCGAATCCCAGACTAGGTTTCTAACTTATATTTAAAACCCTGTCTTTGCCTTTAGCTAAGAACTAAGAAAAAGGACTATTTATTTTAAAGTATCAATTAATCTTTTATATTGTTCACGAGTAAGCCCCCAAGGCTCAAGTTCTTCTAGAATTTCATCCTTTCTATTCAATATACTTACTGGTTTTCTTGCAGATTGATCTCTGTAAAATTTAGTCATATCTTGGGCAAGAACAATTGTAATAGATTCTTTAGCTCTGTGGTCAATTTGACGATAGGTAGGGTCAATAAAACATTCCTCAGCTTTGCTCTTAGATACTGCTCTGACTACTTCATGATCCCATTCCTGCTTAAAATGCTCCGGATGTTCCCAATTCTCAGCATTAAAATCCGTATAGATTTTTACTACATCCAAATCTATACCATGCAATTTATCTTTTAATCCATCGTATAAAGCAAAAGCTGCAAAATTACATACTGATCTTCCTGTAAAAATTGCATTATTGCTTCTTGGATCTGCATCCCTTTTCCCTGTACGACCATCCTCCCATTTAAAAATTTCTTGCCAACCAAAAGTATTTCCTTCACCAGCAATTTCAGACAATGTTTTAAAAAAGGCTGGGCCTCTTTCTTCCAAGAATGCTCTAAGTTCTGCCATAGATGTGATTACATGCCCTTTCTTTTTTGCATCCAAATCATGTTCTTCAAGCTTTACTGCTTCTTTGGCTCTGCTACCTATAGTTGCCCTTACATCTTCTTTTCTACCCTCTTTTTCTATCATCCATATCAAATAAAATAGCAGCTACCTAAATATATAAACATAGCTCTAATTTAAGTAAAAAACCGTAAGGAGTTTTGTATTCCTTACCCCTTTGCAAAGGAGCAAGACTAGGCGTTAAAAATACGAATAAAAAACGGCCAAGGCGCTTCATTTTCCTATAGGAAAGTGCGCTAACTTTGTCTCAAATTAGATAAATCTCTATAGGAAATCTAACTACCGATTTTTACTAGATAACACGTCGTAGAAATCAAGTAAGAGATTCGAACCGAGAGAATATTTATTAATAACCAATAGAATTATCTATTGATAACATGACTGCAACTATCCAAAAGGCAGCAACTAAAAATTCTAAGTCTATGATACAAAATATCAGAGAGGAGTACAATAAACCATCCAAGACTAAAAAAAGGACTATATCTATGGAAGTGTCATTCATTTGTAGCGGTAATGAAGATAGGAAGCCCATAGTTGAAAAAGATAAGGATAAACTCAGTCAAACTGAAGCATATCTAAAACTTGTAGAAACAAACTGGAGAAAGAATTTTGAAAAAAGCTATAAGATTATTAACGAATTGACAGGATTGGATTTTAAGAACGATAAATTTACTGTTTTTGTAACAAATCCAAATTCAAATGTTGGCCACTATTTGGGCAATAACAAAATCATATGGGGTCATAAAGAAAAATGGGAAAATTATTCTACCGTATATATTTGGCATGAGATTCTACATTCTAAAATTAGATACAATAATGAGGAAGACCATCAAATAGGTCATTCCATTATAGAATTAGTAACAGATTATGAGTTGAGAAAAAGGTTAAATGGCGGTAAATATGAACCGTTTGAGAAAAGTAGGCCAATGCTATTGGACGCTAAAAGGAAGATATTACCATACTGGAAAGAATATCTAAAGTCCGATGATAAAAACATTATAAAATTTTATAAATATTGTAAAACGTTAAAATCCCATATAAGAAATTGAGTTAAGTTGAATGAAATTAGATATATTTCATATAAGAAATCTGGTGAGGATAATGAAAAAGATAAGGCTTCGGTGCGACGGACTGAAGACCGGCCAAGGCGATGTATTTGAAGTTAGAATCCCTGGATTTAGCCCTCGAGATAAAGTCAAAGCTCTAGTTAGAAGCCTGAACGGGAATTCGAACTGGCCATAAAAGGTTTTAAAAGCTAAGTGCTAAATCTTACTAAATGGTTTTATGGAAAAGCCAAGATATTTGTATCATGGAAGCCCAAGGGAACTAATAGGAGATAAGCTTGCACCAGGTCAAAAGACTGTAGATTTAGGCGAGCATCCTGAAAATCTTATAAAAGGAGTTTATGCTTCTGATATGAAAGAATATGCAATTGCTATGGCCTTAGTGCAAAGTAATGGGGTACAAAACGCAAGTGTCGGTGTGTCAAATGGAAAGCTCAATGCAATTGTATATAGGGGTTGGCCAGAAAGCGAGCACATATATCTCTATACTTTGAAGTCTACAACTTTTCATGAAATACCTAAAGGAAGTCATCAGTGGGTTTCTCTACAACCTGTTAAACCAATAAAAATAGAAAAAATGTCTGTTCAAGAAAATCTTTATGTTATAAGAAAGGCGACAAGCGAAGAACTGGAAGCCCATAACCAGAAATTTGGTAAAAAAATAGAAGAATTGAAGAAAAAAGAGAAATTAAAGATTTAAATTTATATTTACTCATCATATGAACAGGGATAGAGGTTTATAACTTCACGCATAAAGAACGGCCAAGGCGTAATGCTTGAAAGATGAAGCCCGCAGGCTTAGCTTTAAATACTGCTAATATTTATCATACAAAATTACTTTTTCTTTTTTGTTGATGTACTCTTTACCTTTTCTTTCTTGTTGGGTTGCCCCTTGCCTGTAGTAATAAACTTCCTTAAACTAGTGTTGATATAAAAGCCCCATGCGCTTGAACAGGCGTCATAGCACTCATAGTCTGGAACCAAGCCTTTGTGAGTGAAGCGCACTTCTGTTTTGTCACCCTTTTTGGTGATTTCAAAAGTAATCTTGGTGCCATTCCACTCCTCTTTGTCTTTAACAAAATTAAGGTAGCTGTCTAAAACAAGCCAAACGACCTTTTTGCCAGGAATAAATTCCGTTATCTTCTGTTTGCTGTAATGGATGTCTTTGTAACGATAGGTCCACTCAGCACCGAGTTTATCAGTTCTCCCTTCAATTTCCCCTGACCACCATCCACTAACATTGTTTATGGAATCAAAGACTTCTTTCGGTGTTTGATCTACCAAAAAGGTAGCGGTGAAATTTTGAATAGTCATAGTCTCACGTAATTTATATTTAACGTGCTAAAGTTTATAAAACTTTTAAGGCCATATACCTAAGCGCTAGAGAGTGGCTAACCCCCATACCATAAGCTGCGGGTGTCATGTTTCATAGATGAAACTCGGCCAAGGCGTATTTAATTCTTTTAAAACCCATTTTCCATCAAAATGAAATATATTTATACCTTAAGTACAGAGTAATCTAGAATCAAGTGGTAAAAATGGGAATAAGGGATTATGGTGATGGCAGCATAGTCCTTATGGGCTGACGTTGATACATACGAAACCGACCCAAACACATTTGTATTGACACCATTAGGACGTAGTGTCGAAAACATGTTAAAACTCAAAGGACTTAAAAGAGAAGAATAATTCTTTTACCCTTATATGATAAACTTAATCTAATTTTTCCATAATCCAAGTGCTCTTCTAACAACAAGGAACTCACCCAAATGGTACGCGTTATGGTCCGCTACCAACAGAATCTCCCTAAGTATTGTCTGTCCTGTACCGTGAGGTATCTTCGAATAGAAGTCAGTCCTTTGGTTGCGCACGATGGATTGCAATTCCTTTGAATCTCTATTGAAATCGGCTATCGTTTTTGTCCAGTCCTTTTTTGTTGCTTTTTTGCCTTTAGAAGGCCAATAATCCTCTGGCCAATTCATATGCTTGTATTTGGGATTTCTAATAAAGTCCAGTATATCGTATTGTGCTATTTTCATGTGCTCAAGCAGTTGCCATGGCGAGTATGGCAGGTTTGGTAATACTGTATTTATCTTTCCTACTGGAAAATTCTTTACTGCACCATCAAATTTTATGTGTGCATTCCCTCCACCCAGCAGGGCTAGCAGGTGTTCTCTAAGTAACTTTTCAGATTCCATATGATCAACACTATTATAGGTTTGAATATCTGTCAAATAAAAACTTATTCTCTTTGTTTTTCGGCATTTTACTACTGATTTTCTCACGTATCTCATTATTATCGAGCCTCTTGGAGCAAACCAGCATGACATTCAGCCCAACGGACGAAGTCTGCAACTCGTAAACTTTGAAAAATCTTCGAAGTTTTTGGATGTACTCCTTAAGTTCCAAGGAGCTCAAGATTGTATTTATTGCCATGATGCCATCGACCCTGAGCGATTTATTTGCGTTCATGATAAAGTCATCCTCCAGGAATTGCTTTGGCATGCTCATACCGCGGTATGCATCCAGGATGATCAAATCAAACGCGTTCTTTTTTCTGGTGATGAACGCAGCACCATCATCTATGCTGATTTTAGCGCCGACATCACCTATGAAATACTTCCTGGCGAATTTAACCATCTTGGCGCTTGTATCAACTCCATACAAATCCACGTTTTTGCCAAGCAGCCTGCTTAGCTGCAAAAATACTGTACCTCCTCCAACTCCTATCGCCAAAACCTTCGGTCTGTTATACAGGTAAGCTAGCGGTATGAAGTAGTCATAGTAGGAGTTGGTATATATGTGATCCTTGTTTATTACCGAGTAAGTTGTAGAGCCTACCTTCACCAGGGTATCGCTGCCCCTTCGTATGATGAATATGCCATCATCTTCCTCAATCGTTTTCCATCCTGTCACTGTATAAATCAGCCTAAGAAAACCACGAGCCAGTCCACTAACTACCCTTTTCTTGCTTAAATTATCCGAGTGCATTAAAAATAATAGCTAGCCGAAACGATATATAGATTAGCATTTCATCAGCTTTTGGATTGCTGGCAGATAAATCTATTTATAGGACAATTGACATATTGGAAAGACCAATTCGGAGATTGTTTATGTACAACGATAGCAACGGAAAATTTTACGAAGACAAATACCTGTTGCTTCTCGCTGCCATATCAATTGGCGTAATGGCATACTGGCTAGCGTATGCAAACTACCAGTACCTCTCTTTCAGCTCCCAATATTACGACATAGGCGTTGCGGTATACTCGACCTACATACACATACAATATCCTGGAATAACTGGTGGGCTGCAATACCTTTCGTTCTACAATCACATATCCCCATTTGCCCTACTTACGCTGCCTATATTTGCGCTGCTGCCAGGATCCATGACATTGATTGCAATGCAGGACATATCACTGGCGATTGCGGCGATAATACTGTACCTCTGTGTCAAAGACCTGCTAAAAAACAGGCTGCTTGCTTTCTCGTTCGGTGCTGCCTTCATTTTCAATGTAGGTGTAAGAGGAATAATGATAGCGGAATTCCATCCCGAAGGGTTCATACCCCTGCTTTTCCTGCTGGCATTTTACTTTTACATCAAGGACAGGCTATTGGGGTTCTCGATAAGCTACGTGCTGCTGCTTTCAGTAATGGAAACCTCATGGCCAGTGGGTGTGGCACTTATACTTGGGCTATTGTACTACGAACTCTTCTACAACAAAAAAGCAGGCGCAACGGAAAAGGCCAATCGGCAGAAACGGATAAGAACGATGTTGGCGCTTCTTGTTGTCACAGCGCTATTCGTCATTTTCTATTATTATGTAACCCAAACCCTCCTCAACATGTATGCCCACGGCATGTATCCAAATCTGCCTCCTCAGCTGCGCATTCTTGATTATACCCAGTTGCAAATTTCAAACCTACCTGTATTCCTGAGTAATAACATAAGCTTCAATTCGCAAATCCTTATACTAATCGGGCTGCTGTTCCTACTTTTGGGCTTCGGGATAAGCTCCTTCGCAGATCCTATTCTCATGATCATACTCATATCCCCATGGCTCTTTGAGGTACTCATACTGCACAACTTCAACTTTGCAAGTTTCTATTTGGACTACTACTCTTTCGCGATTGCCGGATCTGCAATTGCCGCAGTCTTAGGAATAAAGATTATTTTTGAAGGAAAGTCATTTTTGTTCAATAAGCTCATCCTGCTACGAAGAATGGAAAAGGAAAAGTTAGTCTTTCATCTCATAATCATACTAGTCTTGTCAACGGTTTTCTTCTATATCCTTTCCATACCTCCATCCTTTCCACTAATAAGCGGTTCGATTTATAGGAATTACACACAAATACAAGCTACACTTTCAAAAATACCGCCGAACGCAAACGTAATGCTGCAGTCGAACATATATCCGCACCTGTACTACATAGATCATCTTGAATTCCCTCCCAATACGATCTATAATGAAAGCATACCCGGTGGCATCTATAACGCCACACTCAGCTTCTACTGGTTCAAGCCAAATTATGTAGTAATCTACCCATCAAAGAACGTCTGGTTTGCAAGCTACAACAATGACTTCAATACGAGCAAATTCAACATATACACCTACATGGGCAGCAATTTCACCCTTTACAACAGTGCCGATGGGGTAGAAATATATAGGCGCAACTAAGTGTAGGCTTAATCCAAAATTCGTCAAATCAAGTAAGGAATTATCATAGCAGTTCTTTTCATGTAATTTTCGTATTCTTTCCCGAATTTCTTTATTAGGGCATATTCCTCCAAGTGTATCCTATAAGCGTAAGTCGGTATAAGCACTACGATAACCACAATCGGAGCTGCCCATGATTGTAGTGCCAGCGCCAAGCCCCCGAAAAGAAGCGCCCCTGCCAAATATCCAGGGTGCCTAACAAATCTGTAAGGCCCTTTTATTATGAGTTTTTGATCCTTTACTATCATAACTGGGAAAGTGAAGTACCTTCCCAAAGTGTATATGGACCATTCCCTAACAAACACGCCAATTGCCATCAAAGCAAGCCCTATGTAAAATGTCCAAACCGGGAGAGCCCCAAAATGATTCACGAATCTCAATCCAGCGACCCACCCTGCAGCGTATGACGCAACAAAGAATCCCAGATAGATTACTAAGAGGGAAAGCTTGTCATTTTTTATCTCTAATATGGACTGTTTGTTTTTGATAGTCACGAACACCTGATTTACGAATTCAAAATACCAGAAGCCAAAGTACAGGAGGGCGCATACTAGCTCGTCAATACCATTCGGGAAAAAGGAGGAAACGCTAAACTTAAGGAAGCTTGGTATCCCTATGGCCAATATCAGGTATGCAAGCATGGAATCTGTATTCTAAAGCGAGTAAGTAATATAATAATACTAATTAAATTTCCAAATTAATGGCAATTTAAAATTACGTCTCTAACGTCTCTATTTTATACTTTACTATCCGTTATCTAGTGTCATCGGAGCCGACCACTAAGATGTTGACCATGCCCAAAGTTGTAAAAAAATTAGCTGTTTTTGACATAGACGGCACACTTGCGCCGCCAGGCAAAGGGGCAACTAATGAAACTATGCATAGGCTAAATGAACTTCATGATATAGGTATAACCATAGCGATAAGCTCTGGCCAATCAAAGGAATACTGCACAGGTTTTATGAGAAATATTGGCATAACTAATAATCTAATAATAATATCTGAAAACGGTTCTGCAATTTATGACGTAGATACTAAGCTGCATTATGCACTGCCAGAGGCAAAGACCGGGCAAGAAGGAATCAAAAAGGTTTATGATTTCGTAAATAGGCAATTCACGGGGCTGATGATATCAAAAGACAATACGGGCGGATTTCTCTACCCATTAGAAAAGGAATACACCCTAACAATAGGCTGCATCGACCCTAGAACAGATATGGATAGCGTCAGGACCCTAAAAAATAAAATTGAGGAATTTGTAAAGCTGCTCCCAGAAGGAGAACGGCCGTCTGTGCACTTAAACACCACATCTTTAGACGTAGTGACAAATGGGGTAGACAAGGAAAAAGCCCTAAGATATGTAAAACAGGAATATGGGGTCCTAACAAGAGATGTACTTAGCTTTGGAGATGACCACAGGGACAAAAATATGGCCAACGAATCATCATTCCTCCTATTGGTAGGGCCTACGGTAAGAAACGAAGAAATCAGCAGGATCAATGTAAAAAGATTTGATACGATTGATCAGGCACTCAGGAGCGAAATAGTACAGAAATTCGTTTCGCCTGAAAAAGTCATAACACCAGGTTTCATGCTCAGAATTAATCCTACGGCTGAAAGGGAAAGAGCTACTGCTTAAGTCACAACCTATTTCGATTTTGCCGCCTGACTGAACAGGTTTATGAGCTGCGTTACTATCGATTGTATTAAGGAGACTACTGTATTTAGTATGCTATTCAATTGACTTGTCTCGGATTCATTCACGTATTGCACGGTATTTGAAGTTTTAGCAACGCTGTTTGCCGCAAATGAGAGCTGCTGCGTCTGTGCAGACCACATCAGTCCGACTGGCGCTGCCAGAAGAAGTGCAAAAATCAACACAAATCCGTACTTGTTGGGCATAAAATCATACAATTCTCTAAAGCAAGCCTTAATAAGCTAGCGTAATGTGAAATGCCGCAGGAACTATACCCTCACTTCAGATAGGAATAAATACATTCATAACCAATATTACTAAAGGTAAAGCAGATTCACTTTCTTGGGGTGTCTTTTTATGGATGATAAAGAGGTAGCTGAATTAATAGACCAGATAAAAAAGCAGATGGATTTTCTGCTGAACGACACAAGCGTTCCGAAGAATGTCAAAAGCTCGATAAAGGAGGCGAAGGAGCACCTCAGCACCGAAGAGGACTATGTTGTCAGGGTATCATCAGCGATATACAACATAGACGCGATAAGCAACGACATAAACCTCCCAGCGCAGGCAAGGACATCGGTGTGGAGCATACTTAGCATGCTGGAGTCGATAAAAACCAGTAGTTGACATGGCCGATGAAAAGGCTGTCAAAAATCTCGTTAAAAACCTTTCGAAAGTAGGCGTGCTCGTCGCGGCGGATGTCAAATCCGAGAGCCTTGCCGGATTCAGCGTTGAGGACATAACCGCCAGGATAATTGAGAGGAAGGCGGCAGATTCCGAAATGGCGATAGTGAGCGGCGCAGACATAAAGGACATAATAGACGAGATCCAGCTGGAGAAGGCCCCGAAGCCAATAGAGATAATACAGAAGCCAGAGTACAGGGCCTATGCATCCGAGATTGACGCGAGGTACAACATAAGCAACAACGTGCTTGAGTGCTCCAGCGGCAGGATAGACGAGTTCGTATCGCACTTCAGGAGCAGGCTGCAGAAGCTAAGGGGCATAATAGAGCAGCACAGGAGCGCGCTCAATGGGATGGTTGCAACTCTTGAGAAGTTGAGCGCATATCCCAGCGGAAGAGAAGTAACGGTAATAGGGATAATATCCAACAAGATAACGACTAAGAACGGCAACATAATGGCGGTCATAGACGACGAGACCGGCGAGGCCAAGCTAATATTCATGAACGGCTCGTCCCAGCAGGCAAAGGCCCTCTTCGAGAAGGCGAGGCACCTGGTGAACGACGAGGTCATAGCCGTGAAGGGCAGCATATCAGGGCCGTTTGTCATAGCGAAGGAATTGATATGGCCGGACGTGCCTATACAGGAGAGGAAGCAGACCGAGGAGGACATCGCGATAGCATTCATATCCGACATACACATAGGCAGCAAGCTGTTCCTCGAGAAGAACTTCACCAACTTCATAAAGTGGATAAACGGCAACTACGATGAGCGCAGCGACCTGGCGAGCAAGGTGAAGTACCTTGTTGTAGGCGGCGACGTTGTCGACGGGATAGGAGTCTATCCGAACCAGGACAGGGACCTTGCGATACTGGACATCTACGCGCAGTACAGGATGTTCTTCAACTACATAAGCATGATCCCGGATTACATCCACGTATTCATAATACCGGGCAACCACGATGCGGTGCAGCGGGCCGAGCCCCAGCCGCAATTGAGCAGCGAGCTCTGCGGGGACTTCAAGATGGACAATGTCCACATACTCCCCAACCCCAGCTTCCTCAAGCTGCACGGGATAGAGATACTAACATACCATGGCACGTCCCTGGATTCTGTCATAAGGGCAATACCAGGCACAAACTACGCGAACCCCGAGACCGCAATGACTGAGATACTAAAGAGAAGGCATCTCTCACCTATATGGGGCGGCAACATAATAGTGCCGAGCAAGGTGGACAATCTTGTCATAGAGAAGGTGCCTGACATACTGCACATGGGCCACGTCCACAAGAACTGCGTGGCGAACTACCATGGCGTTGACATAATAAACAGCGGCACCTGGCAGGCCACGACCGAATTCCAATTGGTGCAGGGCCACATACCAAGCCCGTGCATAATGCCTGTCTACGAGACAAAGGCAAACAAGTTCACAAACATAAGCTTCAACAAGTGAGAGATTGAACCGCGATGAGTATTCGGAGGAGCTGAAGAAAAACTTCGATAGAGCGTATGCAGCCGCAACAAAGGCAAGGCAGATGGGGTTCGATCCAGAGAAGTTTGTTGAGATAAAGCCAGCGCCTGACCTTGCATCAAGGGTCGAGGGAATAATTGGGATAGAGGGACTTGCGGCGATGATGAAGCTCAGGTCCACCGGAAGGAGCAGGCAGGAATTGGCATTCGAGATGGCGAAGGAGATATGCATGGGCACTACCTTCAGCTCCAAGACAACAGAGGAGAAGCTGACAATAGCCGTGAGGGTAGGCTTGGCGATTTTGACAGATGCCGTGGTAGTAGCGCCTACAGAGGGAATACAGGCAATAGAACTGCACAAGAATGCGGACGGCTCTGACTACATCGCGATAATGTACGCAGGGCCCATAAGGGGCGCAGGAGGGACTGGCGCAGCGATGTCGGTTGCGCTAGCCGACTACAGCAGGAGGCTGCTTGGCATAGGTGCATACAAGGCGACCACGACTGACGTAGAGCGCTACCTCGAGGAAATCCAGATGTACCACTCAAGGATAGCAAGACTGCAGTACTACCCGCCTGAGGATGACATACGGGTTATACTAGAGAACCTGCAGGTCTGCGTGGATGGCATGCCAACAGAGAAGATAGAGGTGAACATACACAGGAACCTGAAGCGGCTGGACAAGGACGGCAAGGAGCAATTGGTAACCAACAAGATAAGGGGCGGAATTGGGCTTGTGCTGTGCGAGGGGGTGGCCCAGAAGGCGAAGAGCGTTTTGAAATACACAAAGGCTGCGGAACTGGACTGGGGCTGGCTGAACAACATAATAAAATTCGACAAGAATCCCAGCAAGGACGACAAGGAGAAGAACAATACAGTGTTTCTCCAGGAGCTTGTCGCGGGCAGGCCAGTTTTGGCATATCCGGGAAGGAACGGGAGCTTCAGGCTCAGGTATGGCAGGTCCAGGCTGACCGGGATAGCCGCAAAGGGGTTCAATCCCGCAACGATGTTCATACTCGATGAGTTCATAGCGATAGGCACGCAGCTCCGTGTTGAAAAGCCCGGCAAGGGATGCGTTGCGGGGCCTGTTGACTGCATAGAGGGTCCGTTCGTGAAGCTGGATACCGGCGAGGCATTGAGAGTGAATGATGTTGAGCAGGCAAGGAAGCTCAAAGGCAAGATCACAAAGATAATAGCCGTCGGGGACATCCTTGTGACATATGGCGACTTCAAGAAGTCAAACACGCCGCTGCAGCCTACAAGCTATGTCGAGGAGTACTGGGCAGAGCAGCTGAAGGCTGCGGGGTTCGATGGCAGTGTGCCTGACAGGATAAGCTTCAAGGAAGCCTTCGAGCTGTGCTCAAAATACGGCGTGCCGATGCATCCTCTCTACATCTATGACTACAGCGACATAAGCGTGGTCGAGCTTGCATCGCTTTACGCCGCAATCCGTGCATCGAAAATCGAGAAATCGGGTGACAGCATATTTGAAGTTGAGAGGGTAATGCTGCAAAAGGAAGGAGAACCATCAGCGCTGGCATGGATACTCGAGCGGCTTTGCATACCGCACATGGAGGACGTGTCCTCTCTTACGATAAGGAATGACGATGCGCAGGCGATTGTTGCGACACTTGGCTTCATAAAGGGCACAGACCTTGACATGGGCATCGAGAGGAGCTACGACGATGCGATATCTGTGCTTGAAAACATAAATGCGGCATCGCCGTTCAAGGTGATGAAGCGGTCCACGCGCATCGGCGGAAGGATCGGCCGTCCAGAGAAGGCAAAGGAGAGGCTCATGAAGCCATCACCGAACGTTCTGTTCCCTGTCGCGGAGTATGGCGGAAAGGAGCGAAGCATATTCAAGGCGTACAACAACGAGAAGAAGAAGTTCGGCAACACCGGCATAAGCATAGAGATAGCGAAGTACAGGTGCTCATTTGGGAAGGAAGTAATCAGCATGCCCTACTGCATTGCGCACAAATCACCTGCAAGGCTCGAGCGCACATGCATTGCCTGCGGGAGGGTGACAGACAAGGAGATATGCCCGAGCTGCGGCGGAAAGGCATACGCCAAGGAGCAAAGGACAGTAGATTTGAAGGGAATAATAGAATCGAATATGACTGAACTTGGAATCACTGCACTCAACAAGAATCTCAAGGGCGTCAAGGGGCTCATGAACAGGGACAAGCAGCCAGAGCCGATAGAAAAGGGAATACTAAGAGCAGCAAACAACGTCCACATATTCAAGGATGGCACCGCAAGGTTCGACGCGACGGACATGCCGCTCACCCATTTCTATCCGAAGGAGATGATGGTTAGCGTAGAGCGGCTAAGAGCGCTTGGATACACAAAGGACTACATGGGCAACGAGCTCGTGAGCCCTGAGCAGCTTGTCGAGATGTACCCGCAGGATGTCATAATAAACAGGGACGGGGCAGAGTTCATGCTCAACATAACAAAATTCATAGACCAGCTGCTGGTGAAGTTCTACAGGACCGAGCCGTTCTACAACATAACAACGATAGACGAATTGGTAGGGCACTACGCAATCACGCTATCGCCTCACACAAGTGCAGGGGTCTTATGCAGAATTGTTGGCTTCACAGATGCGCACGTGGGATTTGCGCATCCATACGTCATATCAGCAAGAAGGAGAAACTGTGACGGGGACGAGGACACGACAATGCTGTTGCTTGACGCGCTGATAAACTTCTCAAGACACTATCTGCCGATAACAATAGGTGGGACCATGGATGCACCGCTGATACTCACCATCAACCTGGACGTAACTGAGATAGACGACGAGGTTCACGAGATGGAGGTTATTGAAAAATATGGGCTGGAGTTCTACGAAAAGACATTCCAATACCTGCCGCCAGGAGATGCAAAGGTTGAGATAGTAAGGAACAGGCTGCAGGTCAAGGATGAGTTCAACAATCTAAGGTTCACGCATTTGAGCAGCATAAGGGCAATAGTTGAGGCACCCCACAAGAGCATGTATACAAAGCTAAACAGCATGGTGGAGAAGATCGAGGCGCAGTTCAGGCTGATGGACATACTCTGCAGCGTAGACAAGCCAGACACTGCAAAGAGGCTCATACTAAGCCACTTCATACCTGATCTCATAGGCAACATGCACTCTTTCTCAAGGCAGAGCTTCAGGTGCGTTGCGTGCAACGCAAAGTACAGAAGAGTGCCGCTGGTTGGCGTGTGCACAAGGTGCAAGGGCAAACTGGTTCTGACCATATCGAAGGGCAGCATTGAGAAGTACCTCACAATGGCGATAGACCTCGCCAACAGGTACGAGCTCGAGCCTTACATCAGGCAGAGGTTGATATTGATAAAGGAGGAGATAAGGGACGTGTTCGGCAGTGACATCGACAACGTGGCTCCGACAAAGCAGTTCAACCTCTCGAAGTTCATGTAATAAAAGCTCGGCGAGGGCGATTTATCTTGCTCTCTAAGGCGCGAAAAAGCTCAGCACTCTCTAAAGCACCTATCTTGCAACGCCGCAGAAAGCTTTAAATATCTATTATCACCCTTATATAACATTATAGTTATATTGGAGTGATGATAAATGAAAAACAATTCGCTTTACGCGATAAAAGATATGGCCTTTGCTAGCGGAAGGGCTGTCTTTTCTGTCCAGCAACTATCTAACCTTACTGGAAAGAAAAGGGCTATTGCAACGGTTTACCTTTCAAGATTAGTCAAAAATAATATGGCAAAGAAAGTGAGAAAAGGTAAAATTACGTTCATAGATGATGACTTTGTAATAGCTACCCAGCTGGTAGAACCCTCTTACGTGTCTCTTGATTCTGCCCTACTTTATCACGGTATAATAAAACAGGTTCCTCGCAATGTTGAATGTGTGACAACAAGGAATTCGTTGAATTACAAAGATCTTGGAATAAGATACCATAAAATTCCTGAAAGCATGTTCTTTGGGTATATTAGAGAACCTAAAAGTGGGAGTTATGTTATGATCGCAGAGCCAGAAAAGGCACTTTTGGATGGATTGTATCTTAACATTTATTCTAAAAGGGAACTTTTGATAAATTTAAGGCAGATGGAGAATATCAATATTTTAAGGCTTAAAGCTCTTTTAAATCAGTTTAATGGTAGGGGGAGCAAAAAGTTACAAAAGGTGATTTTATCATTGATAAAAACCAATTAATTGAAATAGCCAAGCTTAATGGCCTAAGACCATGGCAGCAGGAGAAGCATTACATCCAATCCCTTATACTTAATGCATTATCTGAATTGCCTCTTGTCTTTAAGGGTGGTACATATCTATGGTTTTTTCATGGCCTTAGAAGATTCTCAGAAGACCTTGACTTCACCGCTTCAGAAGAATCATCTAAAGATATTCCAGAAATGGTTTCGAGAAGCCTTGCCTTATTTGGCGTGGTAAATGAACTTAAAAGGATAAAAGACAACAATACAACTTTTTCTTTCAGAATAACTGCGAATGGCCCGCTAAATAGCGGATTGAGGGATAGGTGCGTTGTATATGTGGAAATAAGCAAGAGAGAGATGGTACTTTGCAAAACAATACCTGTTAAATTCGATAGGCCAGAATACCAACTACCTATTAAGAACCTATCTGGAATGGCACTTGAAGAAGTTGGTGCAGAAAAAGTAAGGGCAATAATGACGAGAGACAAGGCTAGGGATATATATGATCTTTATTACCTTATCCACAATAAAAAAATAAAGTTTGATAATAAACTTACTGTTCAGAAGCTGAAATATTACAAAACGGGATTCTCTAAACTAAAATTAATTGAAAAGATAAACGATAGTAACGATTACTACAAAAAGGAGCTGACAACCATAGTTCTTGAAGATATCCCTGATTATAAGTTTGTAAGGACAACTATTGATGATTGGATACTTTAAATTCATTTGATTGGGTAAGAATTTTCAAGCCCCTATCTAGAGGACTTTTCAGCCTGCTTTATAAGCAAGAAAAAGCTCGGCGAGGGCGTCTCCAATTCTGTAAAAGCCCCAGGATAAAGACATAAATACTTTTTGTCGTCGATATATACGGTAGGGTAAGGCAGACATATGGTGATAATGCAGGACCTTCGGTAGTCTTTAAATACTAACCTGCAGAAATTAATATAGTGATAATTTGGCGCATGCGCAGAAGATGATGAAACTATTCTACGGATTGAGCAATCCGGACCTTGGAAGGGAAATTGCCAAAAAGCTGGACCAAGAACCCGGAAAGCTAAAAATCCAAAAATTCGCAAACGATGAAACATTCGTCCAACTGCTCGAGAATGTCAGGGGTAAAAACGTATTCCTTATGCAAACTGCTGTCGCTCCAATAAACGACAATTTCATGGAGTTATTGATAATGATAGATGCTGCAAAAAGGGCATCAGCAGATAAGATAATAGTTATAACACCAAACTACTTCTATTCTAGGCAAGACAGAAAATCAGGATCACGCGAGCCGATAACCGCAAAACTAGTAGCAGACCAGCTAACAATTGCTGGGGCAACAAGGCTAATAACGCTGGATCTACATTCCGATCAGATACAGGGCTTTTTTAACATACCGATGGACAATCTTCCCACTTCCCAATTGTTTATGAAAAGGGCAACGGAGATGATGCAAGGCAATAACCCGATAGACTTTGTAGTTGTATCCCCTGATGGCGGCGCGGTTAAGAAATCATCGAAGATTGCCGCTTCACTTGGAACAGGATTAGCTGTGATAAACAAGATGAGAACAGAACCTAACAAGGCGAGTGTCGTTGCTGATTTGCCAATAATGGGCACGCCAGTAAAAAACAGGACATGCTTTATTTTTGATGACATGATAGATACTGGAGGCAGCCTTTTTGAGGCTACACGTACATTAAAAAAACATAAGGCAAAGGGTATTTACGCATTTATAACACATGGAATATTCAGTAACGATGCTTGGGAAAAGCTGGGCAAAAGCGAGATAAACAAACTAATAGTCACCAATTCCATCCCTCTCAGGATCAAAAGCGAGAGGGTTGAGGTTCTAAGTGTCGCGGATTATCTTGCAAAGGCGATACTTAGAGTCAACAACGACAAGAGCGTAAGCGTGCTATTCCATAACGATGGGAAAGAGGTTTAGAATTTATTGGGATTAGATAATAATTTCAAGATGGTGAGCGTTCACAATAGATTACTTTTAAGACACGGAGCAGGATTTGTCCAGGATACTACTAAAGTCGAAAGTGCAGCGATTATAGGCAGATGTGTGGTGGTTTGTGACCAAGTTTCAATATCTGCTAATTCTATAATCGCAGGAAAATTTGTTCTAAGGGGCAATCTACATATTGATGGCAAATTAGTAAACGAATCAGAAGCAAGACTTTTTTTAAGCAGTGAAAAACAAATAGAAGAATATTTCCTATCTCTTTATTGTTTAAGAGCAGGAAGCCACGCACAAACAGAACTTAAATCTGCAAAACCTTATTTTACTCTTCCATCATTTCATGACACTTTCCGTCTAATACCTTTTATAGAGTAAAGATTTGATTTCATTCTACTTTGCCAGGATTTTGATTATTTCTTTTGCAGAACGCGTGTTTATTATCCTGTCCTTTGTGAGCCAGCCCCTTCTTGCTGTGCCGACTCCGTATCTTATGAAACCGAAGTGGGATGTCCTGTGCGCATCGGTGCCAATCGAGAAATTGACCTTGTAGTGCGAAGCCTTCATTATGTTTGTGTCGTTCAAATCAAGCCTGCTTGGGAACGAATTTATCTCAAGTGCGACCTTGTTCCGCTCCGCAGCCTCGAATGTCTTATCCATATCAAGTGCATACTGCTCCCTCACGTTTATCTCTCGCCCTGTCGGATGTGCGAGAATATTGACCAATCCTGTGTCAAGCGCCTTAGCTATTCTAGCCGTCATCTCGGATTCAGGCATCTTGAAATACGAATGGACACCACCTACAACGCAGTCCATTGATTTCAGGCATTTGTCAGAAAGGTCAAGCGAGCCGTCCTTCAGTATGTCGACCTCAGCGCCCTTCAGTATTCTTATTTTTCCTTCAAGTGAATCGTTTAGCTTGTCCACCTTTTTGAAGTAGGTCTCGAACTGCTTCTCGTTCATTCCATTCGCGATTATGAGACTCTTTGTGTGGTTCGTCGTTGCGAAATACTCAAGGCCAGCAGCCATTGCAGCCTCTGCCATCTCCTCAATGGTGTTTGCTCCATCACTGTCCTTTGTGTGGGTGTGCATGTCCCCTTTTATGTCCTTTAATTCAATGAGCTTTGGTATCTTGCGCGCCTGCGCCAGCTTTACTTCCCCTCTTGCCTCGCGCATTTCAGGGGGTATGTACTGCATACCTAGCTTTTCGTATATCTCCTCCTCGTCCTTTGTCGGGATTATCTTCCCCTTCTTGTCGTAGATGCCGTATTCGTTGAGCTTGTAGCCCATGTTTACAGATATCGTGCGTACCTGCACGTTATGGTCCTTGCTGCCCGTGAAGTACTGCAGCGCAGCTCCGAAGCTCTCAGGAGGTATGACTCTGAGGTCGCAGTTGAGCCCTATCTTGAGGTTGACTGCCGTCCTTGTCGGCCCCTTCGCGACTACGTCTGAAACCTCGGATATCTTGGTGAAGAAGTCCATCACCTCGCTGCCCTTATTGGAAAGCGCAAGTATGTCAAGATCCCCAACAGTCTCCCGCATCCTTCTTGCAGAGCCCGCTATCATGGCCTTCTGGACCAGCCCGCTCTTCATCAGCTTGTCAACTATCGATTCTGCGACGGGAAGCCCGTCCCCCAAAAGAAGCCTCCCCTTTCTTGTCTCCTTTACCTCTATGCCCCTTTTTAATGTCTGCTCGCTCTTCTCTCCGAAGCCTGGCAGCTTGCTTATCTTGTGGCTGTCAACGGCCTTCTTGAGGTCCTCAACAGTCTTTACGCCAAGCTGCTTGTAGAGCGCAACCGCCTTCTTTGCCCCAAGCCCCTCCACCTCTGTAAGTCCCTTCATGTCTATCGGGTATTTCTTCTTGAGGTAGTCGTATTTTTCCATGCGGCCTGTCTTTATGTACTCCTCGATCGATCCGGCGATCCCCTTGCCTATGCCCGGGAGCTTCATGAGCCCTGCCACTCCATCCCTTTTGTATATGTCCTCAACCGCCTCCTGAAGGGTTCCGATGGTTAGCGCGGCCTTCTGGTAGGCCCTTACCTCGAACCTTGCGACGGGCCTCTCATCTAAGCTGAGCATCGATGCTATCTCGCCAAGCATGTCCGCTATGATCTTGTTGTCCAAGAAACCCCTGGTTAGGATTAGTAATTAAAAGATAAAAATCAGTAGGGCGGCCCAGTTGGCCGCCCATAAAGGCTGTCTGATGTCAAAGCAGTACTTACTGGTAGCTCTCTACCAGCGATATCGGGCCTATGAAATTGCCTGTCGGGGAGGTGACCTTGAACTGCACATACACCTGCGAATCAGCCGGCAATTGTATCGGCAGCTGAGGCGTTACAGACACCACATGAAAGCCCGGGGTAGTTATTTGGATGTTCGTTATCGTCTCAGGGCATCCGCCGTTGGCGAATGTCGTGTTCATGAGGAACGAGCTCGTCGATATGAACCTGTTGTACCCGAAGACCAGCTCCCTTGTAGGCACGTCGCAGTACGTGTTGTTGATCTGCGATGGCCCCGTATAGTTGTAGAGGAAGTCTATGTTGTTTATGTCTATGTTGGGCGGCAGCGGCACCTGCACTATTGTGGTAGTCACAGTGGTTGGCACTATCGTGGTTGCGGTTGTCTTGGGCGCAGCCAGGACCGGCTGGGCCTTTACTGTAGTCGTGCCTGTCGTGAAAAGGTTCGACTTGCCCAGGCTCATTGCCCCAAATGCGGCAACGCCTATTATGAGTGCTATAACCAAAATCGGGACGATTACCTTCTGCGTAGTCTTCGGCTTCTCCTTTATCTGGTATTTTACAATCTTCTCGTTTGTTTCGTCGAAGAAGAAATCTGCATCGAACTCCTTGCCCTCAAGCACCAGATTTACCCAGTACTTGTCGTCCGCCCACATCTCGTAGTACGGCACGTCAGCTGCAGCAAACCACCTTGCCTCTCCCTGGACATTTGGCTTGAGATCCCCGCTGAATAGCTTGGTCGAGAAGACATGGAGCCTGTAGCTGTACTCGTTCTTCCCGTTGAGGAAGAGCCTTATTGTGCCATGGGGCACAGCCTTTGTAACATATAGCCCTGTCTGCTGGAATACGCTTCTCATGGCGGCCTTCACAGGGGTTTCGCCCTGCTGTATCTCGCCCATTGGCGCATTCCACTTGCCCTTGTTTATACCTTCCTCTGACCTTATGAGAAGTATGCTACTTCCACTTTTTATTACCTGACATATAGCCAGTTCTTTGACATCGTTTACAGCCACTTTTATCACGGTAGAATAGTGAATATCTTGATATATATACATACCTTATTTTGCCAATTCACTAACATTTGATTGTTGTTTTGCGACATGCCAAAAATCTATTTACACCCTTGATCATCGACTGCATTAATGGTTCATACGGAAGATATTTTATGCTTCGCAATTCATATTATAATGGTGGAAATGGAGGGTTCTTCCAGTCAGTCCCTTGAGAGGGAAAAGAGGCTGAACGAGCTCTATCTTGCAATAATCTCCCGCTACAAGGATTATATAGAGGAGAAGGAAGGGCTATCGGTAGCAGAGCTGCCGACGCTTGTGATGCCTGCAAACCCGAAGGTCGTGGAGAAGGTGACGGAGATAGAGGCTGGATTCCTGAATTACAATTACGACGCCGACTTCAGCGAGGCTGCCGTAAAGGCATACGAATTCGTGAAGAAGGACATAGCTGAAGCCGCCCTGCCGCTGCAGTTCTGGCTCACGCCGGACGAGACGCTCACATTCATGATGGGAGACATCATGGACAAGAACATACTGCTCTGCAGCATGCTTATCGACCTCGGGAACCCCTCGGCGAAGGTGTTCGTGAGATTGGAGGAAAGCGTAAGGAAAGTGTTCGTATACTATGAATTCAACGGCAAGGTGCGTGTCATGGACACAGACGAGGGAATGAAGGAGTTCAACACCAAGGACGAGATGCTGGCGTCGTTAGGCATGAGCGAGGAAACGACGGCATACGAATTCAACAACCAGATGTATGTCGACATATTCTAACTGAGCAAAATGACGCCAAATCATTGGCGATCAGTTGAATGACTTGCTTTTATATAGCAATCCTATCTTTTCCTTAAGCAGATATTCAACGCTTTCTCCCCTTCCATTAACGAGCTCCAGAACCTCTTTTGGCGCAACCGCTATCTTCCTTATCACTGTATCAGAAGGATTTCCGCCCAAAAGCAGGTGTGCCACGCTATTGCCCTTAACACTTTTTGCCATTGCAGGATCTATAGCACCAAACTTAAATCCAAATACCTTCATTTGGCCGGAATCAGATAAAAGATCCAAACACGTTATCTTTAGCGCATCCACGTTCTCCGCCAAAGCCTCCCGCACTTTTGAGCCACACCCAATCAAACGCTCGACAACCTTGTCGCCGTCGCCTGTTTTGAGCTCCAATATATTTGCCGGCATTTTTGAAAGTGCTAAACGGACATCCTCATATCCGCTCAAAACCAAACAGTGCGCCAAAGTAAATGTGCATTCTAATGGCCCCTCTTCGATTTTGATGACAGTCTTAAGAAGGTCCTCATGCCTAAGCATCTCCATACCATTTTCCCTTATTTTGCTTAATTCCAGCAGGGCCGATCTCCCTTCCTCTGTTTTGGAAAGCATCCTGAAGACTTCCCCTAGCTCTTTTGCATCTTTCCGTATGTCCACATCTATCACTCCTGAAAGCATTTATCACTGCTTTACCTCTGTTGCAGGATATATTTATAACTACCTTTCATCAAACATTTTCAGGCATAAAAAGCTTAAGCTACCTATTCCTGGTCTTCTTGAGCAGCTTCCTGTGGGCCTTCCTCAACCTGTTTATCTTCTGTATCTTCCTGTAGGACTTGCCTACTCTCTTTGTTGATCTCTTTACCTTGATTTGCATATCTACACCTTAACTAAGTATATTCGGCAAAAGATTATAAAATACTACTTGAACCAGCGGTCCATCCCCTCCTGCTTTGAGTCCGTCTTCGTCTTGGTGAGCCTCTCGAAGGTCTTGCCTATCCTTTCCTCGGAGAAGTCGTGCCTCTTGCACATGAAATCTATGAGTTTCTCCCTGTCATACTTCCTCTTGAATAGCGATTCGACCGAGCTTGTGTCCATCTCCCTTACCTCCGGATTGAGGAAGAGGTCCTCGACCTCCCTTATGTCAAGCTCGAACTCTACTCCGAACTTGGCCTTGACTGCGCTTATTATGTCATCGATGCCGCTGGCTGAGGCGGCCATCTTGAGCGCGGTCTTTGGCCCTATGCCCTTTATCCCGTCGTTGAAGTCAGTGCCCAGCATTATGCCAGCCCAGATGAGCTGCTTCTGGGTCAAGCCCAAGCTTTCGAGCGTGTCCTGCAGGTTGACCATCTCAGGCTCCACATTGACATAGACGTTCTTCCTGGGCAGCTTGCGCCTGCCGCTGAACGTGAGGTTCCTGACTACGTTCTTCGAGCCGAACAGCAGCGTGTCGTAGTCCTGGCTGGCTGCCGCAAAAACAAGCCCGTCCTTTGACATGTAGCTCGCCTGGGCCTCACCCTCGCTCGGCGCGTTTATGTGCCCGATCCCCATGTGGTCTAGCAGCTCCTTCGAGCTTTCCACGACCTCCTTGCTTATCCTGGTTGTCGCCATGGCGTGCATGCGCATGGCCTCGACGTCGCCCGACTCCTTTGCCTTCTCGTATGCCTCCTGCGCGAGCTCC
>Ga0187851_10000744_pt1 | contig 32577 bp, 20 predicted proteins | sample June2016WEW_6_10_FD_132997 | JGI IMG/M metagenome (GOLD analysis project Ga0187851, IMG submission 132997) | Peatland microbial communities from SPRUCE experiment site at the Marcell Experimental Forest, Minnesota, USA - June2016WEW_6_10 | ecosystem: Environmental > Terrestrial > Soil >...
GCCAGCCGCTCACCAAGCTCGAGTCGGCTTACATTAAGCTCACCCTCGATCACGTGCGCGGCAACCGCAAACTCGCCGCCGAGATGTTAGGCATCAGCTTGCGGACGCTGCAGAACCGGATCGTTGGGCTGCGCGAAGAAGTGAACGCTACAACTCCCGGCTCATAAGCCGGGAGGGTTCGGCCGGCAACTTGTACGCACTATTACTCATGGCGGCCGGTCATCAAGGAGTGCACCGGCAGCAGTAGTAGCGCAAATCCCGCACTTCCATGTGCAGTTTTTGCACCATCCAGGGTCCACCCGCGCCGCATCGTCCTTGTGTGTCCTTGCGGGCTGCACTTGGTCCGTCTCGTGCTTTGGAAAAACGGCCGATTTTGCGCGTCGAGCGGACCGGAACCCTCGCAGTTCTCCGCCCCCAATCAACTGCCCATCATCGGTCCCAAAGGTCTTAGGATTCGGCCGTCGCTTTACTCCGCGCCGGAACCATATGCTGCGCGTGATTCGTCACTGAAAAAGGAGATTCCGTTTGGCATCTGATTTAGACGAGGATTCCACCATCGGCCCGGACCATCAACTCCAGGCGTCTCCGAGAGCTCCCCGGCATAGGGTTTTACGGGTCATCCTGTGGAGTCTGCTGCTACTAATCCTCGCGCTGACGTTGGTGCTGATCTTACGCCACCGCGAAAACGCGAAGAAAGCCGCGGCCCTGGCGGCACGGCCCGCTCCGGGGATCACGATCACCAGTGCGACTGCTCAAAAGGGCAACATCGGCGTTTACCTGGACGCGATCGGCACGGTCACCCCGGTTTACACCGATTCGATTACCAGCCAGGTGGATGGCCTGGTGGTCAGCGTGAATTACACGGAGGGTCAGCGGTTAGCTAAGGGCGACCCGCTGGTTGACATCGATCCGCGTCCGTACCGCGCCACGCTTTTGCAAGCACAAGGGGCGCTGGAGCGAGACCAGAACCTGCTCGCCCAAGCACAGATGGACCTGGAACGTTACCGTGCCGCATGGGCACGCAACGCCATCGCCAAGCAAATTCTCGATGACCAGGAGAAGCTGGTCCTGCAGGAGGAAGGCACGGTAAAGAACGACCAGGGGACGGTGCAATACGACCAGATACAGCTCGACTACTGCCATATCACAGCTCCCATCGCAGGCCGCGTGGGTTTACGCCTGGTGGATCCGGGCAACGTGGTGCAATCCGCGGCAAACGTAACCCTCGCCGTAATTACGCAAGTGGAGCCCATCACCGTAATTCTCGCCATCCCGGAAGACAGTCTCGGGCAGGTGGAAGCTCGCCTAAGCAAAGGCGCTAAGCTCACCGTGGATGCCTTTGACCGCACCGCGCAGAAGAAGATCGCCAGCGGGACACTGTTGACGATCGACAACCAGATTGACACTACGACCGGGACAGTAAAAGGGCGATCACTGTTCGCCAACGCAAATGATGCACTGTTTCCGAACCAGTTTGTGAATACGCGGCTGCTGGTGAATACGCTGCAGGGAGTGACACTGATTCCGGCCTCGGCCATCCAACAGAATGGCCAGGCGTCGTTCGTATACGTGATTCAAAACAATTCCGCCCATATGCGGAGCATAAAGCCAGGAGTCACTGACGGTGGTTTCACGCAGGTTGACGGCATCAATCCCGGAGACGTGGTAGCCAACAGCAGCTTCGATAAGCTGCAGGACAACGTCGCCGTCGTCGTTACGAACACGCCTGTCTCGGCCACCACGAGCGGGAGCAAAGCTCATTGAGTCCATCTCGCCCATTCATCCTGCGGCCGGTAGCCACCTCTTTGCTGATGGCGGCACTGCTTCTGGTAGGTCTTGTAGGTTATACCCAACTGCCGGTCTCGGCGCTGCCGGAAGTCGATTATCCAACCATTCAGGTCCTCACGTTCTATCCAGGAGCAAGCCCGACTGTGATGGCGACGACTGTCACGGCGCCCCTGGAGCGCCAATTCGGCGAGCTGCAGGGCTTGAGCCAAATGACGTCCACCAGCTCCGGAGGCACTTCCGTTATCGTCCTGCAGTTTAATCTCACCATGGCGATTGATGTGGCCGAGGAAGAGGTACAGGCTGGCATCAGCTCGGCGCAGAGTCTGTTGCCGTCCATCCTGCCCGCACCGCCGACCTACAGTAAGACGAATCCAGCCGATGCCCCTGTCCTCACCCTGGCCATCACTTCGAATTCGATGCCGCTATCCCAGGTGGAAGACCTTGTGGACACGCGCTTTGCGCCTAAGATCTCGCAGCTCAACGGAGTGGGCCTGGTAACCATCAGCGGCGGGCAAAAACCCGCCGTTCGCATTCAAGCCAACCCAACCGCTCTGTCATCCTACGGCATCAACCTGGAGGACCTGCGAACGGCGCTGACAGAGGCCAGCGTGAACGCCGCCAAAGGGAATTTCGATGGGCCGCGCCAAGACTACCAGATCGACGCCAACGATCAACTAGTCACCAGCAACGACTATCGGAGCGTCGTAGTTGCGTACCGTAACGGCGCGCCGGTGATGCTAAGCGACGTAGCACGCATCGTGGATGGCGTAGAGAACAGTTATCAGACAGCCTGGATGGATCAAACCCCGGCGGTCATCTTGAACGTGCAGCGCCAGCCTGGGGCCAACACGATCAGCGTGGTGAAGAGCATTAAGGGGCTAATGCCGCAGTTGAAGGCCAACCTGCCCACGGGCATTCTGGTGACCACGCTTACCGACCTTACCACCGCCATCGAAGCCTCGGTTTCCGACGTCGAGTTCGAATTGCTGTTGACGGTCGGGCTGGTCGTTCTGGTCATCTTTCTCTTCCTGCGCAGTCTGTACGCCACCATTATCCCGAGCGTGGCTGTGCCTCTGTCTCTGGTAGGCACCTTCGGGGCGATGTACCTCCTCGGTTACAGCCTGGATAACTTATCGATGATGGCGCTGACGATCTCTACCGGGTTTGTGGTGGACGATGCCATCGTGATGATCGAGAACATCTCTCGATACATCGAAGCGGGCGATCCACCGATGGAAGCGGCGCTCAAGGGTGCGGAGCAAATCGGCTTCACTATTCTGTCGCTCTCGGTGTCACTCATCGCCGTACTCATTCCGTTGCTATTCATGGGTGATGTGGTTGGGCGCCTGTTCCGCGAGTTTGCCGTGACGCTTGCCGTCACCATTGTGCTTTCGGCTGTGGTTTCGCTGACGCTCACGCCGATGATGAGCGCGCGCATCCTGCGGCACCAGGCAAAGGAGCAACAGGGGCGCATCTATAGGGCCTCGGAGCGCGCCTTCGAGGGGATGATTGCGTTCTACGGCCGGACGCTGAAGTTCGTCCTTCGATTCCAGACGATTACGCTGTTGGTCGCGGTGGCCACACTGGCGCTTACGGTTTTCCTTTACATCGTCATCCCTAAAGGGTTTTTCCCGGTGCAGGACACGGGCGTCATACAGGGCATATCGCAGGCGCCCCCGGCGATTGGCTCGAAGGCGATGGCGGAGAAGCAACTGGAGATCACCAAGGCGGTCCTGGGTGACCCGGCGGTTGAAAGCGTGTCTTCGTTTATCGGCGCGGATGGAACCAATACGACGCTGAACAGCGGTAGGATGTCGATCAATTTGAAACCGCTCGACCAGCGCAAGATTAGTGCGTCGGACCTGATCCGCAGGCTCAACTCCAGGGTGAGCCAGGTCCAAGGAATCCAGTTATTCATGGCACCCGTGCAAGATATTACAGTGGATGACCGGGTGAGCCGCACCCAATACCAGTACACGCTCGAAGACCCCAATGCCAACGAGTTGAATGACTGGACCAACCGGTTCGTCGGCCGGCTGAAGCAGTTGCCTGAGCTGGAAGACGTGGCCACCGATCAACAACTGGGCGGGTTGGCGTTGTCTCTGACGATCGACCGGGTCACCGCTTCGCGCCTGGGCATCGCGCCTTCGACCATCGATAACACGCTTTATGACGCCTTCGGTCAGCGGCAGATCAGCACCATGTATACCCAGGTAAACCAGTACCACGTCATTCTCGAGAGTGAGCCGCAGTTTCAGAAGGACCCCAACAAGCTGAACCAGCTTTACATCCAGTCCAACGCTTCGGTGGGCGCCAGCGGAAGCGGTGCGTCGTCCTCTTTTGCGTCTTCCGGATCGTCTTCCGCGGGTTCGAATGCGCTGACGACTTCGGCACTGTACAACCCATCGGCGAATACCCTTGCTCCGCCTGCGAACGCGCTTTCGGCGGGCGCTTCCACAGCGGCGTCCAGCAAAGGAGCTGGCTCCGCGGGCGCTACCAGTTCGGCCGTGAGCAGCGCCGTTCCGCTGAGCGCGTTCGCGCATTTCGAGAACACCACGGAGCCGCTCGCCATTACCCACCAGGGTCAGTTTCCCGCCATCACCGTATCGTTCAATCTCGCATCCAATGCCTCACTGGGCGACGCTATCACAAGCGTCAATAAAGTGCAGAGAGACATGCACATGCCCCCCAGCCTGCAGGCAGGTTTTCAAGGCACCGCGGCATCGTTTACGAATTCGCTGGCTGGCGTGCCGTTGCTCATTCTTGCCGCGCTGGTCACGGTATACATCGTGCTGGGCGTTTTGTACGAGAGCTTCGTCCACCCGGTCACGATTCTATCCACGCTGCCGTCGGCGAGCGTCGGCGCCTTCCTCGCACTGCTTCTCTTTCACCAGGATTTGAGCATGGTGGCGATCATCGGCATCGTGCTGCTGATCGGTATCGTGAAAAAGAACGGCATTATGATGGTCGACTTCGCGCTGGAGGGTGAGCGGAAACATGGCAAGAACGCGACGGATGCAATTTACGAGGCCTGTCTGCTCCGCTTCCGCCCCATTATGATGACCACCATGGCGGCGCTCCTGGCTGGGCTACCGCTGGCGCTGGGAACGGGTTTCGGCTCCGAGTTGCGCAAGCCGCTGGGCATCGCCATGGTGGGCGGATTGCTGCTGAGCCAGATGTTGACGCTTTATACTACGCCCGTCATCTATATCTTCTTTGACAATCTGGGGCACCGCTTCGCACACAAACCGAGTCAGCCGGAAACCGGAGGCGCGGAACAGGCAGGCCCCGCATGAACATCTCCGCACCGTTCATTCACCGGCCGGTGGCTACCACGCTGCTCACGGTGGCGGTTGCCCTCGCCGGAGCGGTTGCGTTTGAAGTACTGCCGGTATCGCCCCTGCCGGAAGTCGACTTTCCGACTATTTCCGTCAGTGCAAGCTTGCCGGGGGCCAGCGCCGACATTATGGCGTCGTCCGTCGCCACTCCGCTGGAGCGGCAGTTCGGTCATATAGCGGGTGTGACGGAGATGACCTCCGCCAGTAGCCTCGGCAGCACATCGGTCACCATTCAGTTCGACCTCAGCCGCGATATCGATGGTGCGGCGCGCGATGTGGAGGCCGCCATCAATGCGGCGCGAACCTATCTGCCCAGCAACCTCCCCGGCAATCCGACCTATCGGAAGGTCAATCCCTCCGATGCGCCGATCATGATCCTCGGCCTTACATCCGAGAAATACGGCGCCGCAGCGCTGTATGACACAGCCTCTACCGTGGTCGAGCAGAAGTTGTCGCAGATACAGGGCGTGGGGCAAGTCACTGTCGGAGGGGGCGCGTTGCCGTCCGTGCGCGTGGACGCAAATCCCACACAATTGGCCAGCTTCGGACTTAGCCTCGGAAATTTGCAGTCCGTGCTGAGCTTGCAGAACGCGGACCTGGCCAAAGGCCAAATCTCCGATGGCATTGTGACCGCGGACATCCTTGCCAACGACCAGATGTCGCTCGCGGCCGACTACAAACCGCTCATCGTCGGTTATCATCACGGCGCGGCTATCCGCCTGTCCGATGTCGCCGAGGTGACGGACTCCGTGCAAAACATCCGAGCCGCCGGCTATTTGAACGGCAAGCGCTCGATTTCCATCGTCATCTTCCGGCAACCAGGCGCCAACATCATTAATACGGTGGACGGCATACGCACACAGCTTCCGTTTATCCAGGCATCCATTCCGCTCGGCATCGATACCACCATCGTTCTCGACCGGACCACCACGATTCGCGCCTCCGTCAGCGACGTCGAAAGGACGCTGTTGATCTCCATCGGCCTCGTCATCGTGGTGGTCTTTGTGTTCCTGCGCAATGGCCGCGCCACGCTGGTGCCCGCCGTTGCGGTGCCGGTATCGCTCATCGGCACACTCGCCGTGATGTATCTGTTCGGATATAGCCTTGACAACCTATCGTTGATGGCCTTGACCATCTCAACCGGATTTGTGGTCGACGATGCCATCGTGGTGATGGAAAATGTCACGCGCCACCTGGAAAATGGAATGCTGCCCTTTGCCGCGGCGCTGAAGGGCGCGGAAGAAATCGGTTTCACCGTCTTCACGATCAGCATTTCGCTGATTGCCGTGTTTATCCCTCTTCTATTGATGGGCGGAATCGTGGGCCGTCTCTTCCGCGAGTTTGCCGTCACTCTTTCGACGGCCATTCTCGTGTCCATGATCGTCTCCCTGACCACCACGCCGATGATGTGCGCCTACCTCTTACGGCATGAGCGCACGGAAGAACATGGGCGCATGTTCCGGGCTAGCGAGAAGTTTTTCGACTGGGTGCTGTCCTTATATCGCGGCAGCCTGCGCTGGGTGCTTCGCCATCCGGCTCCCACCCTCGTCGTGCTCTTCCTCACCATTGCTCTCAATGGGCTGCTCATCGTCAAGATACCCAAGGGCTTTTTCCCGCAGGAAGACACGGGATCGATCACTGGCGCAGTACGAGGGCCGCAGGATTCATCCTTCGCGGTGATGAACGACTCCATTCAGCGCATCGGCGGCGTGATCAAGAACGACCCTGCCGTTGCGAATGTCATTGCGTTTACCGGCGGCAGCGGGGCCACCAATACCGGCTCACTCTACGTTGCACTGAAGCCATTGGCGGCGCGTAAGAACGTCAGTGCCGCTCAGATCATCAACCGCCTGCGCCCGCAATTGAACCGACTGCCGGTGGCATCCGCCTTCCTCCAGGCCGTGCAGGATCTGCGTATTGGCGGCCGGTCCAGTAACGCGATGTACCAGTACACGCTCCAATCCGACAATGTGCAGGATCTTTCCAAGTGGGGGCCCATTCTGCTCAAGGCAATGCAGAAGATTCCCGGCCTCCAGGACGTGAGTTCAGACCAGCAAAATGGCGGCCTGGATGAGCTGATGACCTATGATCGCGTCACCGCGGCAAAGCTCGGCCTTAGCGTGCAGTCGCTGGACTCGGAGTTATACGGCGCATTCGGCCAATCGGAAGTATCCATCATCTACACACAGTTGAATCAGTATTACGTGGTGCTGGAAGTCGCTCCGCAGTATTGGCAAAGCCCGGAGGGACTGAAAGACATCTATCTTCCCACGTCTAGCGGCGGCAATATTCCCCTGCTCGCAGTGGCCACGAGCCGATCCAACACAATACCGCTTGCCGTCAACCATACGGGCTTATTCCCCTCGGTCACCGTGTCCTTTAACCTGGCGCCGAACTTGTCCTTGAGCGACGCCACATCGAGCATCACGCAACTGCAAAAGCGGCTCGGCACGCCCTCCACGATTCAGGGTTTTTTTGCCGGCACGCTGCTGGCTTACCAGCAATCCCTGAGCACCGAGCCCGTGCTGATTCTGGCGGCGCTCGTGGCAGTGTACATCGTTCTGGGTATTCTGTATGAGAGTCTGGTCCATCCACTGACGATCATCTCCACTCTGCCGTCGGCGAGTGTAGGGGCCATGCTCGCACTGATGCTTTTTAAAGTGGATCTGAACGTGATTTCCATCATCGGCATTGTGCTGCTGATTGGAATCGTAAAAAAGAACGCCATCATGATGATCGATTTCGCCCTTCAGGCGGAGCGCCTGGAGGGAAAGAGCACTGCCGACGCGATTTTCGAAGCGTGTATGCTGCGTTTTCGTCCGATCCTGATGACTACGATGGCTGCGTTATTGGGCGCTCTTCCGTTGGCGCTCGGGACGGGCATGGGGTTTGAGCTCCGCCGGCCCCTTGGCATCACGATTGTGGGAGGGCTGATCTTGAGTCAGTTGCTCACGTTCTATACAACGCCGGTCTTGTATTTGGCGTTCGACCGGCTGCGGCTGCGGATGCAGGGCAAGCAGCACGACACTCTTGGCCATGGGGCCGGCTCAGCCCCCAGCGCTGCATTCTAAGTGGAGGCTATTTATGGGGTGCATAAGACGATGACTTCCTTCCATGCAAAAGCCACAATATGTCTCGCCGTCCCAGCCTGTTTTCTCGCTGGGTGCATGCTCGGCCCGAAGTACCACACTCCGTCCGCGGTAACACCGCCAGCGCAAACTCCCCCAACATACAAGGAACTTACCCCCGCCGACTACAAGAACACAGACGGTTGGAAGGTAGCGCAGCCGAAAGACGATTCTCTTCGCGGCAAATGGTGGGAGATTTTCGGCGATCCTCAGTTGAACGCGTTGGAGGAGAAGGTCAATGTCTCCAACCAAAGCATAGCAGCCGCGGCGGCAAGCTTCTTTGCGGCGCGCGCCCTGGTTCAGGAAGCCCGATCGCAGCTTTTCCCGACAGTGACAACCAGCCCGGCCATTACCGTGCAACGCTCGCCGTCGGCGGCATCCAGTGGCAGCTCGGGAACAGCGGCAGCTTCCACGTCTTCATCAACGGGCACATTCACCGAGTATACTTTTCCGTTCGATGCGACGTGGCAACCGGACTTGTTCGGCCGTATCCGGAACACGGTCAGATCGGCCGCCTATGGAGCGCAATCGAGCGCAGCCGACCTCGAGAATACACGTCTCGTCATTCAGACCGATGTTGCGGTGGATTACTTTCAGCTTCGAGGACAAGACGCATTAAAGCAGTTGCTGGATTCCACGGTGGTTGCTTATCGACAGTCTCTCGATTTGACCAAAGCCCTGTACGAGACGGGTATCGGCGCCGACGAAGCCGTGGCGCAAGCCGAAACTCAGCTCGAAGTTACCGAAGCGCAGGATACCGCTCTTGGCATCCAACGAGCCCAATTCGAACATGCCATCGCCGTGTTGACCGGCCAACCGGCTTCGACGTTTTCGCTCCCCATCGAGCCGCTGCGATCGAGCCCTCCGGCGATTCCCTTCGGTGTTCCTTCGCAGCTTCTGGAGCGGCGTCCCGATATCGCCGCGGCGGAGCGCCTGGTTGCCCAGGCCAACGCACAGATCGGCGTTGCCAGAGCGGCGTACTTTCCAACCGTCACCTTGAGCGCGGCGGCGGGATTCGCCGGCACCTCGGCCGCACGTTGGTTCATTTGGCCGAGCCGCTTTTTCTCGATTGGCCCGGCGGCCGCGGAAACCATCTTTGACGCGGGGTTGCGCCGAGCCACGGTGGAGCAATTCAGAGCTCAGTACGATGAGACAGTGGCCAACTATAGACAGGCGGTGCTGACGGCCTTTCAACAAGTCGAGGATAACCTCGCTTCACTGCGGATACTGTCTGTGGAGATACAGCAACAGGATGCGGCGGTCAACTCGGCGGAAAGAACCCTCGCCATCGCGAAGGATCGCTACACACTGGGAATTGATCCGTACTTAAATGTGCTTACTGCGCAAACCTCATTACTATCCAATCAGGAAACTGAGGTCAGTCTTCGCATCCAGCAGATGACGGCCAGCGGCGGGTTGATCGAGGCGCTCGGCGGAGGCTGGAACGCTTCGCAGCTTCCATCGCCGGGACAATTGACCGGCAAAGTGCCATAAAACCAAGAACCGAGCAGGCCGCAGGATGGTCCGCTACTTCTCCCGCTTCACCGCGGCTACCAGAAGAGGATATGGACCAACGGCCGTCCCCTTCCAGCACTGCCTTTCGGGCCCCAACTCGGCGATCGCAAAATGTAAGGGGCCTGACGATTCGTGTGGCGTCGGCGCCGGGACTCGAATTTCTTTCGGCTACCAAACGGACCGCTCGTTCGTATAAGAAACATATGGACACTCTCTGGCGCGACGTCTGTTTCGGCTTGCGGTTGCTGTCGAAGAACAAGGGCTTCGCCGCGGTGGCGGTGCTGGCGCTGGCGCTGGGCATCGGTCCGAATACAGCGATATTCAGTGTGATCTATGCCACGCTGCTGGCGCCGATGCCATACCCGCAGCCCGATCAGCTCGTGGTGGTCTGGTCGAAGATCCAGGGGAGCCGGAACGTGGTTTCCGCCGGACCTTTGCGGTGGCCCAGCGAACCCATGAAATCGGGTTGCGCATGGCGTTGGGCGCGGGCCGGGCGCGAGTTCTCAGACTCGTTTTGCGCGAAGGCATGACCCTGGCCGCGACCGGACTCGCGGTGGGGCTGGCGGGCGCATGGTTCGTAGGCAGGGCCATGAAAAGCGTACTCTATGGCACCGGCGCTATCGACTCCACGTCCCTGGCCGTGGTGGCCGCCGTCCTGCTGGGTCCGGCGTTCCTGGCTTGCTGGTTCCCGGCGCGGCGGGCCACGGCCGTGGATCCCATGACTGCCTTACGCCAGGAGTAACCTACTGGGCCTTCGACAACTTCTTCACCAAGCTATAAAGAAACGTCTGTCCCTCGTAGAACGACTGAACCAGCATCCGCTCGTCGCGCCCGTGCGCACGGTAGTCGTCGCGTTCTCCGAAGAAGCCTTGTACGCCATAGGTTGGAATCCCCGCCACTCGCAACATCCGCCCGTCGGTCGCGCCAGTGCTCAACGTGGGCACGACCGCCACTCCAGGCCACATCTCGTCCGTGATGGCGGACATCGTCCGAACCAGGTCCTCTCGCAGCGGCGATGCCGGCGAGTTCTCCTCCCGCGTCGTTACCGAGATCGTCACCTGGGTGTCCGCCACGGCCCCCTTGATCCTCTCCAGCACATCATCCAACGACTCGTCCGGAAGGACCCGGCAGTTCACGTTCGCGGCGGCAAGTTGCGGCAGCGCGTTGCGCGCATGTCCGCCCTCCAGCATCGTGGCCACGCAGGTGGTGCGCAGCATGGAATTCCAGACCGGGGAACTCTCCGCCACACGCTCGAGCGCCGCCGGGTCGCCCTTGGCGGCCGCCGCGAGTGTGTCCTTCTCGCTCGTCCGGTCGACTTTCGCCTCTCCGCCGAAGTAGGCGCGTGTGACTTCGCTCACCTTCAGAGGGAACTCGACCTGACTCGCGCGCAACAGCGCCTGGGCCAACCTGTAGATCGCGTTGTCCGCCGTCGGCACGGAGCTGTGTCCGCCCTTGTTTCGCACCTCCAGGCGAAGGTCGAGGTACCATTTTTCGGCAGCTTGCAGATTGTTCGATACTCTCAGCCCATTCACCATCTGCCCACGCCCGCCTTCGTTCAAGCAGAACTCGGCATCGATCAGCTCCCGATGATTCTTGAGCAGCCACGCAACCCCGTTATACGGCCCGCCGCCCTCCTCGTCCGCCGTCAGCGCCACGATGATGTCCCGGTCCGGCTGATAGCCCTCTCGCCTGTACCGGATCAGGTTCGCGATCCAGACCGCCGCTTGCGCCTTGTCGTCCGCCGTCCCGCGCCCATAGAAATACCCGTCTTTCTCCGTCAGCGTGAACGGGTCCAGGCTCCAGTCTTCCCGGTTCGCCTCCACCACGTCGATATGTGCCAGCAAAAGGATCGGCCGGAGCTTTCCGGACCCGTGATACCGCACCACGAGATTCCCCTTCGTAGGGCTGGCTCCGCCGACAAAAATATCGCCCTCCGGAAAACCCGCCGCCCGCAGCCGTCTCGCCGCTCGCTCCGCCACCGGAGTCGTAGCCCCAGTGGTGAATCCCGACTTGATCTCGACCATCTCCCGATAGATCTGACGGGCAAGATTCCGATCGGCTTCTGGCGGCATGTTAGACCTGCCAAAGCACACCGACAACGACAAGAGAAAGGGAAGTCCACGAAACATGCGGCCCATTATGACATGGTCGCAAGATCCCTGGACAGCGCCGAGCGAGTGCCATCCCCGGCGACCCCGCGAAATTCGAACGGATCGCCGCTTGGTGCACCTCGAAGCCCGCCGCGCCCGACCGGTTGCCGGACGGCCCAGTGGCCCAGTCTCACTGCCGCTGGAATATACTCGGGTTCCGGACAATGTTCTCGCCAGCCAGGACCTTCATCAGCTCGATCACTGGTCCATACTGCTCCAGCCCGTCGGCCTCCTGAATCAATAGATCGTTATTGTCCACCACGGCCAGCTTGTATTCCCCGGGAACGATGGAATCGAATGAGTATCGGCCGTTGACATCGATGTCAGCGAACCTGGGTGGGTCGCCAAGCCTCGGACTGACGGCGACTAGCGCCACTTTTAGGCCGGCCATCGCCACCCGATCGCCTTGAACAGTCCCCGAAATCGCACCGAACCCCGAACTTAACAGGACTCTAAGCGTTGCCCTGTCCGGGCCCTCGCTCAGGTCCAGTACGTCCCCCGCGATTTGGGCAGACCCCAGCCACATCGATTTCACATACGCCGGGCGCCCGCAAGCGCACGTCACCTTATACCGTCCAGGGAGGAGGGGATTGAGAGTAAAGTGTCCGTCTGCGTCAAGGGTGGCGGCGCCTCCTCCGTTCTGGTCAAGAGCGGCAAGCCGGAGCCACCTTTCTGGCGCGTGAGGCTCGGCCGTGCCAGTTTCGTACTCGACTTGCCCGGAGATGTCGGTGGGTGGCCGAATGCGTAACTCGAGATTATCGAGATTGGCGTCGGCCACCGCGATCGTTTTCAAGGCCGAGTTTCGCGGTCTCGCACCATCGATCACCAAATCCAACTGGCCGATACCTTCCCAAGCGCGAATGACGTACTCGCCAGGATCGAGACTCCACCACGCGAAGGTGCCGTCGGCTTTGGCGATGTCGCTGAATCCCCCGAAGCGGCTATTGACCGACAGCGATATGGCGGCGCCTTGCGGAACGCCGGTGACGCGGCCGCTGACTCGCACTACCGGCGTTCGCGGCAGACGAACTTCGATGCTGCCGGTCTCGCTTCCCGCCTGCACTTCGACGGTGCCCGGGTAACGGGCAGGCCCCCAGCGGGTCGGCGGTGGGCCGTCGGAGGGGAGTTCAGGCGGCTTGGATGGGTGGGGCCACGTCTGCGGCGATGCTTCCAGCCGATAGCTTCCGGGCAACAGGCCAAAGATGCGAAAACGCCCTTGCTCATCCGTCTGCGAACTTTGCATGCCGCTGTTGCCGCGAACGAATACGTTGATGCCCTCTGCCGGCTCGCCGTCGGGGCTCAATACGCGGCCGGCGATCGCCCCGGAAGGAACCAGCGGCAGTTTGAAACCGCGCTTGTGCTCTCCTGCGCGCAATGTCACGGAAGTACAACAGGCGCGCGGGTTGGCAAAGCCGGCACGATAGATTCCGACTCCGTATGTGACCGGAGGCATGTCCATGATGGAAAATGTTCCATCGGGGTGGGTCATTGCGCCGTAATCCAAAAGGACGCCATTGTCCCAGTTCCACAGCGTAACGTGAACACGCGCCAGCGGCGCGCCAGTGATCTGGTTGATGACGATGCCTTGAACGCTGGCGGACTTCTGAGCGGCTGGTGTTGAGGCGTCAACTGGACCAGCCGGCCGGCGCAGCAAGCGAATCACGAGGGGAGCGGTATTGCTGGATGCCCCGACTACTACTGGCACGGCCGCGGCCCTGTTTACCGTGCTCGGATAGTACGTCGGTCCGAAAGGGTCGCCGGAACTTCCGTCGGTGTGGATTTCGGATCGGTTTTCCATCCCGCCGATCGGATTTGCCAGGACGTAATACTCGCCCTGTCCAAGGCTCAGGCTGAACTCGCCGTGGTCGTCTGTGAAGGTGGGGAATCGCTGGGCCGGCAGCGGCCGATCCGACCGGGCCGCTTCCACGCGAATCAGAACTCCTTGAACCGCATCGTCGCTCTCGTCCACTACGCGCCCAAGAACCTTGCAGCGTTGCTCTTTTTCGGTTTTCGGGGCAATGGTCTGGGTAGGCGCCACCTGTGCCGTCACGACACCAGCAAGGCCGACGGACACTAACAGGATCGTGCGACCGATCATGTCATGATTCTCTCACCCTTAACAAGCTCGCCGAGGCTCAGGGATGCTGGTTGATCCCCCCGATGAGCCCCAGCGGAAGGTTCACAATCTCTTTGCGGAGCGGGGTCGAGTCGAGCAAGAAGCTCCACTCCCCACGCGCTGAATGGTTCGCCCCATGGTGCTATTACTGCCGCCAGCCGCCACCGAGCGCCTTATAGAGTTGCACAATGCCGCGGTATTCGTCTCCGCGCGCGGAAGCAAGCGTCAGCTCGGCGGCGAAGAGGGACCGTTGGCCATCCAGCACCTCAAGATAAGTCGTGGTTCCTCCTTGGTACCGAAGTGTGGAAATGCGGACGGTTTCCTGCAGATCGGCCACTGTATTCTGCTGCCGGGAGCGGACCTGATGGAGCTTCTCGTAACCGACCAGCGCATCGGAAACCTCTCCGAACGCGCGTTGAATCGTTTGGCGGTACGCGATGAGAGCCTGTTCGTGCTGCGACTCGGCAAGGCGCAGGTTGCCTTTGAGCGCGCCTCCTGTGAAGATCGGCTGGCTCACTTGCGCGCCATACGACCAGATGCCGAGCTGGGTCGCCATGAGGCTTGAGAACGCGCTACTGCGCCCGAATGAACCGCCGGCGGAACCGGTTAGCGAGATTTGCGGGAAGAACTGAGCCTTGGCAACTCCGATGTCGGCGTTGGCGGCGATCAAGATCTGCTCCACCTCGCGAATATCGGGACGGCGGTCGATGATCGATGACGGAAGACCGGGCGGAACTTCGGGGGGAGGAGACTGTTCAACCAAGGACAGCCCTCGTCGGACATCCTGAGGATAATCTCCGAGAAGGATGCTGATGGCATCTTCTTCCTGAGCAATCTGTCGTTCTAAATCAGGAATCTGGGCGTTTGCCGTATCGAGGACTTGTTGAGCCTCTAAAACATCGAGTTTGGTGCCAACACCGCGTTGCAGGCGGAGATTCGTCAGCTTCACCGAATCGGTTTGGGTCGTCACGGTGTCACGAGTGATCTGAAGCTGCAGATCGAGTTGAAGAAGCGTAAAGTAAGCCGTCGCCAGATCGCTGACGAGAGTCAATACCACGACTTGCCGTGCGTCCTCAGTAGCCAGGAGCTGGGCTTGTGCTGCTTCAGTGGCGCGGCGCAGCCGTCCGAAGAGATCGAGCTGAAAAGCCGCGTCGGCAGTGAGTAACAGGAAGTTGTATCTGGATTGTTCGAGGTTTTCTTTACCGCCGTTGAAGTTGGCGTTACCCGATGCCTGGGGAAACAGACTGGAGCGGGTCACTGCCAGCTGGGCCCTGGCGGCATTTATCCGCTCCGTAGCAAGCTGTAAATCGTAGTTCTGCTTAAGTGCCGTGCGAATGAGCTCCTGCAACTTCGGGTCGTGAAACACTTCCCACCAGGGAAGATCCGCATAAGAAGCCGTCTGCGCCTGGCGCTGCGGATCAGCCGCAGGATTACGATAGGTGGCAGGAGTCTGTACGGCGGGTCGCTGATACTTGGGGCCGACCGTACAACTCACGAGTACGCTGGAAAGCAACACCGCGCCAAGCAGTTTATCGAGTTTTATTAGACGCGCAACTCCCTTCGCTTTCCAAAGAGCCACTTCAATCTCCTGGCGCTGGCGAGGGACTCGCCCGCATGATGTCGGGAGCGGGTTCCTGGCCTGCGCCGGACCATTTCTCAACGACATAGAAGATTCCGGGTACGAGGAAAAGTCCGATCGCGCTGGCAGCGATCATTCCGCCGATGACCGCGGTCCCCATAATCTGCCGCGACACCGAGCCTGCCCCGCTGGCAGTCCATAGGGGAACGCAGCCGAAGATAAACGCAAATGAAGTCATCAAGATAGGTCGAAGGCGTAGTCTGGCGCCTTCGAGAGCCGCTTCCGCAAGAGGTCTTCCATGCTCGTACTGTTCTTTGGCGAACTCTACAATCAGGATCGCGTTCTTTGCGGCCAGTCCAATCAGCATGATGAGACCGATCTGCGAGTAAATGTTGTTCTCAATCTGGACCATATAAGGCGGCAGGAAATCTCCGAGCAGCGTGCGACGCAACCAAAGGACCGAAAAAGCTCCAAAGACCGCAACCGGTGTGCTGAGCAGTACACTGAAGGGAAGCGACCAGCTTTCGTAGAGAGCCGCCAGGATCAGGAAGACAAACAAAAGCGAAAGCCCGAAGATCGCCGAAGACGGAACGCCCTGCCTGGCCTTCTGTTCCTGGAACGACATGCCAGAGTAGTCAAAACCCATCTCTCGCGGCATCGTCCGCATGAAAACATTTTCGAGCGCGGCACTGGCCTGGTCTGAGCTAAAACCAGGAGCAGCACTGCCGTTGATTTGCGCACAACGGTACTCGTCGAACCGCATGGTAAATTCAGGACCGAGTCGCGGCTTCACGGTGGCGAGTGTGGATAGCGGAACGCTTTCTCCCTTATTGTTGCGGACATAGAACCGGCCGACGCTGTCGGCGCTGGCTCGGTCCTCAGCTTCGGCCTCGATGTACACCTGCCACTGGCGGCCAAAGCGATTGAAGTAATTAATGAAGTAGCCGCCCATGAACGCCTGAATCGTGCGGTAGACATCGGAGAGATTAACACCCAGCTTCAATACTTTGTCGCGGTCTACGTCCACAAACTCCTGTGGAACGCTGGGCAGAAAAGTAGTGCTGAGGCTGGCGATTTCCGGACGCTTCCGCGCAGCCTCAAGAAAGGTATTCAGATTCTTGGTGAGGAACTGAATATCGGAGCCCGAACGGTCTTCTAGAATGAATGTAAATCCACCCGCAGTACCGACACCGGGTATTGCGGGCGGCGAGAAGCTGAACGCAATCCCCGCGGGCAGCTTGCTGAACTCCTGGTTGAGGTGCGCTTTGATCGTTTGAAACTGCTCGGCTCTGGACGCACGTTCGTCCCACGGCTTCAGCGTCACGACAAAGAACGCGTTGTAGCTAGTGCGGACAAAACTCAGCAGGCTGAAGCCAATAACGCTCGTCGTGTATTTCACGCCCGGCGTGTTGCCCAGGATGTTCTCGACTTGCGCCGCGGCTTGAGAGGTCCGTTCCAGCGAAGCGCCGTTCGGCAGTTGCAGATTCACATAGGCGTAGCCTTGATCCTCATCCGGGAGGAAACTCGACGGCACACGGTTGCCAAAGTATGCGGCCGCTGCACAGAAAGCCAACAGCAGCATCACCAGCACCGCGGTCTTCTTGAGTATTACACCACTCAAGCCGACATAACTCTCCGTTGCCCGGTCGAAAACGCGGTTAAACCAATCGAAGAATCTCCGCAGGAGTCCTCGACTCGCTTTGCGCGGGCGAAGAAGAAGCGCTGCCAGTGCAGGACTGAGCGTGAGTGCGTTGAATGCCGAGAGAACGACTGAGATCGCGATGGTAACCGCAAATTGCTGGTACAGTCTGCCGGTGATTCCGGGGATAAAGGCGGTGGGTACGAATACGGCTGAGAGAACCAACGCGATTCCTACCACCGGACCCGACAGCTCTTCCATGGCTTTCAGCGCCGCATTCTTGGGTGTCAGCCCTTCTTCGATGTGCCGCTCAACCCCCTCCACGACGACGATAGCGTCATCGACTACGAGACCGATCGCCAGCACCAGCCCAAAGAGAGAAAGCGTGTTAATGGAAAAACCGAATAGGGGAAATAGGACGAACGTACCCAGGAGTGAAACGGGAACGGCAAGAAGCGGGATCAGAGTGGAACGCCAACTCTGAAGAAAGAGATACACCACGACGATTACCAGAGCGAGCGCGATCAGAAGGGTTTCAACGATTTCCTTCATGCCTTCGGTCACGGAAAGGGTCGTGTCGAGGGAAATCGCGAAGTCCATGTCCCCCGGAAAACGCGCCTTCATCTGGGTCATCAGCCGCTTCACGCCGGCTGCGGCATCGACTGCGTTGGATCCGGGCAACTGGTACGCCGCAATAATCGCACCCGGCTTGCCGTTAAAGCGCCCGGCAACGCTGTAGTCTTGGGAGCCGAGTTCCATGCGCGCGACATCGCGGACGCGCACCGTTCCACCATCGGGCGTTTCTCGAACGACGATGTTGCCAAACTCCTCGGGCGAAATCAGACGGCCTTGAGCCAGAACGGTGTAGGTAAATTCCTGGCCTTTGGGAGCGGGCTCACCACCAGCCTTGCCTGCGGGGTTCACGGTGTTTTGCGCCTGAATCGCGCTCACGATCTCCGGAACGGTCACGCCAAGTTTTGCCAGCGTATCAGGCTCCACCCAAAGGCGCATTGCGTACTGACCAGCGCCGAATACCTGAACGTTGCCGATTCCGGGCGACCGGAGAATAGGGTCGGTGAGATTAATGTAGGCATAATTCGCCAGAAACTTGGCGTCATAGGTCCCGTGCGGCGAGTACAGAGCAACCCACATGAGAGGAGCAGTGACCGATTTGCGAACCGTGATGCCGTAGTTGTTGACGTCTGAGGGAAGCTGAGAAGCGGCCTGGGTTTCTCGCGATTGCGTGAGAATGAAGTCAGTATTCGGGTCGGTTTTTACATCGAAGTCCACAATGAGGCTCGTGGTCGAATTACCCGTGGCGTTCAACGAGTACATGTAGTTCATGTTGTCCACTCCGTTCATCTGCTGCTCGATAGGAGTGGCAACCGCTTGCTCAAGCGTTTGTGCGTCGGCTCCAACGTAAGTGGCTAATACCTGAATCTCCGGTGGAGTGATATTGGGAAACTGCGCGACCGGCAGGCCCAGAATAGTCAGGGAACCGACCAGCACCATGACAATAGAGATCACCATGGCGACGATCGGGCGATTGATGAAGAACTTCGACATGGATCGGCTGTCCTTATCGATTCAGCGATCCTTTGTTGCTACTTCGAATGGTTTCGGATTCACCCGCGCGCCGGTGCGCATTCGCTGAACTCCTTCAACCACGATTCGGTCCCCGGGGGCCAGCCCGTTCGCAATGACCCACCGGCTATCGACCCGGTCGCCAACGGTGACGGTTCGAACGCTTACTTTGTTATCATTTTCAACGACGGCGACCTGATACCCGCCTTGTAGTTCCGACACTGCTCGTTGCGGAACAAGGAGCGCATTTGGCTGAGTTCGAATTACAGCCCGGACTTTGGCGTATCCACCCGGTCTAAGGACATTGTTAGGGTTGGGAAAGAGGCCAGCGAGTCGAATGGCTCCGGTACTCTCGTTGACCTGGCGATCCGCAAAATAGAATCTGCCGTCGTGAGGATACGTTGAGCCATCCGCCAAGATCAGTTGGAGCCGTAACCCCTTGTCGGCCTCCAACCGGCTGGCCTCTGTTGGAAAGCGTCTGCGCCAGGCGAGGTACTGCGGTTCGCCTACCGTAAAATAGACCTTGATGGGATCCACGGTCGAAACTGATGTGACAACGCCACTATTCGGAGTGACAAGGGCGCCCACTTGCAGTTGGGCTTGCCCGGCAATGCCGTCGATGGGCGCAACCAGCCGGGTGAAGTCCAGATTGATTTTGGCAGTTTCAACCGCTGCTTCGTAGGTCTTGATCTGAGCTCTGGCGGTTTCCACGGTGGCTAGGGCCGCGAGGTTATTCTGAACCGCATTGTCGAGGTCTTGCTGGCTGACGGCTTGTTCCTTTGCTAGCGGCGTATAACGCTGAACATCAAGTTCAGTGCGGCGTTGCATCGCCTGAGCATTGGCCAGAGCTGCTTGAGCCTGGGCCAACTGGCCCAGAGCCTGATCGAGCGCTGCCTGGAAAGGCCTCGGATCGATCTGGAAAAGCAGATCGCCCTGCTTGACGAACGTGCCCTCTTGATAGCCCTGCTTCAGTAAGTAGCCGGTGACTTCGGCGCGGACGTCGGCATTGACCAATCCGTCGAGAGTGCCGATCCATTCCCCGTAAATCGGGACATCCTCGCGCTCAACCCCGACTACTTCAACATCGGGGGGAGTGCTCGGTTGCGCTCCCAAAGCATGCTGGTACGGTCGAATGGCTCCAAGAATCAGGCCGAGCGCGATCAGACCGAGTACTCCGCCAATCAACCAGCGTTTCTGAACTCTGCTCATATCCCCCCCGAATCCGCTGTCTTCACCTAACAGTACTGTTCCTCACGTGTCGTTCCAGCGAACGTATCGCAGCATCCAATCTTAGTTCGTCTCCAGAATCGTGAAGTTACATACACCACATATCCTTGGCGGTCCGCCCGGATATATAGACACTAAGTACGACTCGCCCAACGGTTAGGCGATTTGATGCGCCTGTGGACGTCCGCGATTCGCGCCGGCGACTGCAAAACTGAGGGCAGCGATGCGTGCTTGCATCTGATGCCCCTTGCGACGCGCAGCTTGCCGCTGCCCTGAGCTCGGCGAGCGCCGCTGCGCTGCTAGCAAGCGGGCTGGACCGCTCGTCGACTTCGCGGACCGCGCCCAAGCCGCGTCCTGCGAGGAATCGGAGGTAACACAACGGTTGCGGTCTTGAGCAACCATTCTCTTCATCTCCGTTGATCTTGAGTTTTCTTCGAATACCAAGTCATCCAGCCGTCTTGGGTCGCGCGCTGTGGCGACTAGTCGAAGCTGTGGTTTCGTTTTCGTTCATTTGCGTTTACCCTTATGACATTCAGCAATCTTTGCCCAACTTCGCCGAGTCTCTCTGGACCCGGCTACGATTTCATTCTGGCCGAATAACGCACGGGAGTAACTAGCAAAAGAAGCCACTCTTCTTGCAAAATATGCCAAACGAGCGATATGCTCATTCGCCGTTGAGGTAGGGTCAGCACATGGCCGCGTAATCGTAAACAAATTCGGCGAGCGCGTCCGCGCGGTATCTCTTGCCGTGGCGGATGAGAGCGCGGCTCAGGCCGCCGTGCAGGTAGCACTGGACGCATTTGGGCGTCTCGACGTGGTCGTTAATAACGCCGGGTTCGGCGATATGGGGTTTTGGGACGGTTTTGGCACGGTTGACGTGACAGGTCGTTGCATTGCTCTTGGAAGTGATTTAGAATCAAATAAGTAGAAAGTCGGGGCGTAGCGCAGCCTGGTAGCGCACCTGCCTTGGGCGCGTGAAATTCCCTTCCAAGATCTCCATTCCTTTTCGCGCTTTCTCTGCCTTTCCAACAATTTGGGGAATCTGCTCTTCGCTCGACGGACAACCCAAACGGCCGCAACACATGGGGTTTTGATACGGTTTTGATACGGCGGAAAAGCAGGCGAGCTCCCCAGTTGTGCGCACCTGCTTCGAAAACAAGGGGAGCCATCAGCGGCGCTCAGGAATTGGTCCTGACGGGGGATAGTGCGTTGCGGAGAGCGGCGGAACGTCCCGTCTATGTTCAGTATTGCAATATGTTCACGTATCGCGTACACTTGTAAAAACCGAACAGCGATATCTTAGATCCGCTGTTTTGGATCATGGCCATGACAACTCAGGAACAACGCACACTGAATGCCGCAGTACTTGCATTGAAGCGCACCACGGGGATCAGCGCCTGTGTCCACCCGACGGCAGGCCGACACCCTGGCATTGACGCCATTGTTGAGGTGGCAACCGAACGTCGCAAGCACCGTTTCGGCGCAGAGGTGAAAACGGTCGACCGATTCGAGACTCCCGCGATGGTGAAGGCCCAAGGCCATGCCTTGCCCGAGTTGCCCGTACTGGTCGCACCCTACATCACGCGCGAGGTTGCCGAACGCTGCCGCCAACTCCATTTGCCCTTCATCGATACCGCCGGCAACGCCTATCTCGAAGGGCCGGGACTGCTCGTCTACGTTGCGGGCCAGGCTCGGCCCGCCGGACTTCGCCAGGATCGTTTCCGCGCCCTGAATCCGGCCGGCCTCCAGATAGGCTTCGCACTGTTGTGCCGCCCGGACCTGGTTCGCACAAACTATCGGGAGATCGCGGCGCGGGCCGGCGTGGCCCTCGGCACCGTAGGCCCCGTCATGAAGGACCTCGAAGCCCGAGGATTGCTGCGCTTCCAAGCGAAGAAGGATCGGAAACTGCTCGATCCAGAACGTCTGCTCGAAGAATGGGTCACCCACTATCCCGTCACGTTGCGCCCGAAACTTAATCCGCGGCGATTCCAGGCCGACCCCGAACGCCTTCAGAAAGCCGATCTCACACAGCAGAACGCATACTGGGGAGGTGAACCAGCCGCCGAGAAACTGACGCAATATCTCAGGCCCGCGCACTTCACAATATACGCCCGCGGACCCATTGCCAAGCTGATCGCGGCAACGCGGATGCGCGCCGACGGGACTGGCAACGTCGAAATCCTGGATGTCTTCTGGAATTTTGCCCCAGACAGAGGTTTTCCGGATGTCGTTCCGCCGGTTCTTGCCTATGCCGACCTGGTGGCGCATGACGGCCGCGACGCGGAAGCCGCTCGGATGATCTATGAACAGCGAATCGTACCAGCGTTCCGGCCCGCCGGATAGGCCAATCGATCCATCGGTCGTCCGCGCCCTTCGTTCGCTCGACCCGATCGCGCGCGAAGCGGACTGCGATTACTTCGTGGCGGGCGCGACGGCGCGGGATCTCATTCTGGTCAACGTTCATGGGCTGCGGCCAGGCCGTGCGACCCGCGACATCGACTTTGGGATTGCAATCGATGGCTGGGAACAATTTGCGCGATTGAAGGAACTACTTGCGGCGACTGATGAGTTCGTGCCTGATCGGAAAGTGCTGCCAGTCGCCGCTCTCCAAAGTCCTCAAGGTAGGCAACCGCGTATTTGCGATTCTATGGGACCTGATCGTTCAGCGATAGAAATTAAGAGACTCGAATATCTTGTAACGAGCTCCGATCCGGCGTATATTTGAGCGCGGTAGCAGTATGAAACCGGAGAAGATCCCTCACGGCCAGTCAATGGGGCCGCGACCCCTGGGTCGCGGAAATGGGTGTTCAAAGAAACTGGAATGGACCTCTCCAGAACTAGCTTCAATTGGGCCGCAACCGGGCGGTCGCGGAAAGTGCCTTTCGTCGTCGGGTGTGAATCATCAGCGGCGATGGCGGCGCAGGTGGGCCAGTGTTGGGCCATGGCGCCGGATCGTGCCACCGGTTCTGGCCGCCAGGAGGATCGGGCCGAACGGATGGCGAAGGGTCGAGCGTTATTTCTATTGTGCTTGTGGTTTTCGTGGTTTTGGCGATGGTGCTCTTGAAGACCCGGATGGTCATGGACCTTCATACCATGGCTATCACAATATTGCAAGTCCCCTTTACCTCTACACAAATACAAGCTTGCAATCAGATGGCCTCATGGCGTATGGTCTAATCAGGACAGATTCTCCGCCAGTTACGCGGGCGCCAGCGGCTGTACAGATGAGCGCGACCGCACGCGTCGGCGGAAATTGGGAGGAAGGCATGACCGCAAGAACGAGGCCAGAAGAAGGTGCCCGCATTTTGACTCTGTCTGATCTGCAAGCTGCGGTGTCGAGTGGCGCCGCTGCGTTCCGCTGCCGGCGCCGGCTTCAGCCGGGTGGCGGCGAAGGGGACAAGGTTTTTCCGCCCACGTTCATGGGAGCGGTTTATGCAGTCGAGCAGCGGAGAGTTCCCGGACACGAGCAGCCGGTTACGTGCGTCCTGCTCGACAGTGTCCAGAGCCAGGCGAACCGGATGGAGCAGGCGCTTCTGGAGGCGCTCGATGCTGGTGAAGTTACGCTGCCGATAGTCGAGGTGGACTTTTCCGAGGCCGCACTCTTGGAGCCAGTTGGAAAGGTGACCAGCCTCCAGGTTCCTCATCGGCTCGCCGACGCTATTCTGCGCGACAGCGAGCACGATGGCAAACCGTTCCGCGAGTCTGAGATCGCTGGGTCGCTTAACCAAGCCTCGCCGCTGAATGCAACTCCGCTCTATAGGTTATGCCCAACCGCGCTGGTGTTCGGGATGTGGGATTCGACCGGCCCGAAGGGAGGACTGGGGGCGAAGTTCGAACGGGCGATGGTTTCGGAGGTAACCGGGTTCGATGCCTCGCTTGCGGATTTCCACAGAAACCGCGGGGTTCGACGCGACCCACTTGAAGCGAGTAAGAGCGTGCCGATTGTGAAGAACGAGGACGGGTCTTGGAGGGTCGTGGACGATCCGAAGATGAAGGGCGTAGTCCCACCTTCGAAGGTAAATCATGGTAGCGTGCCTTTCGATGTTCCGAACGCCGGTGTGACGGTCGGTTATGCCGAGCAGGTGACGACACTCTCCCTGATCTGCCTGCGCCGGCTGCGCTTTCCGGTCAGCGGAGCTAAGGCCGATAGCGCCGCCGATGCGGCGGGGCGTACCGTGCTTGCCGCTCTCGGGTTGTGCGCTGCGACACTCGCGTTTGAGGCGGGAATGGGGTTGCGCTCGCGCTGCCTGCTCTGGCCGGACAGTCCGATGCAATGGGAGCTTCTCGCTGCTCCGGGCAAGCCGCCCGAGGGTTTTACACTGGACAGCGCCGTTGCCAAGAAGTTGTTGGCCGATGCGGTTTCCGCCGCCGAACAAACGGGCCTAGTCTGGCAGAAGGAACGCATCATGCTGAAGCCCTCCGCGGAGCTGGTTAAGCTGGTCCGTCTGAGCCAGGAGCAGCAGGTGAAGCAGGGCGGCGAGGGGGAGTAGGCATGCTGACGCTCGGCATCCGGTATCTGACCGGGTGTATGGTAGCCAGCGATGTGGACAATCGAAGTCGCGTCGAGTGGCCGTCTCACCCGGGCCGCGTGTTCATGGCGCTGGCTGCGGCGCATTTTCAAACGGGTGAAGACCCGACGGAGCGCGCCGCGCTGGAATGGTTGGAGCAGGAAGTGGCGCCGCAAATCTATGCTCCGGCGCACAACGAGCGCGCCGCGGTCACGCAGTTCGTGCCGGTGAATGACTTGGCCGGTCCTGCGACGGCGCCTATCCAGTCAGCTCTTGGATTTTCGCGAAAGCGTCAACCGCGGGAATTCGCGAAGGCCTGGATCGATGACGAGAGCATGTTCCTGCATTGGCCGGAAGCGGAGCCCGGCCGGCATTTCAGTTCATTAGAGAGGCTGTGCGGAAAGGTGACGCGCATCGGACACAGCGCCTCACTGGTCCAGATGTGGGCCTCAAAGGAAGCGCCGGACGTGGCGGCGAACTGGCTGCCGGACGAGACTCGCGCCACTGGGCGGTTTCGCGTGGCTGGTGCCGGGACAGTTCAGTATCTCGAGAGGCAGTTCAACCGACAACAGGTTGATACCTATTTCGAGCTGGTCGCGGGTGCGGTCGATGGTTCGGACAGGAAGCGGCAAAGAGATGCCAAGCTTGCACTCAGGGAAAACTTCCAGGGGCAGGCGCCGATGCGGCTTCGGCCCGAATTGTCGGTAACGCACGGTTACGCGCCGCGGGGAGCCATGTCGAGGCCCGCTGCACCGGGGACGGTGTTCGATCCGCGTCTTTTGATTTTTGCGCTCGAGCGTGAGGATGGTCCATACCGGCATCTGGATCTTGCGGCAACGCTCCAAGTGACGGGCAGATTGCGGGAGTCCCTTCTCTCTCATTTGGGCGCCGATATTCCAGAAGTCTTGAGCGGACACCACGGAAATGGGCGCTCTGAGCGTCCGCACGTCTCGATTTTTCCACTACCCTTCGTGGGACGAGAGCATGCGCATGGTGGAATTCTCGGCGTTGCGGTAGCAGTTCCACGGGAGATTGACGAAGCGGACCGCCAAAGGCTGTTCCGCTCGCTGGCCGCTGTCCGCGAAGAGGGGTTGAAACTGGGCGCATTGGGTAAGTGGCGGTTGGAACCGCCCGAACGCGCGGCGGGGCGCGATACCTTGCGTGATCGCGTCTGGACCGAACATCCCGATGGGGCTCGGCAGTGGGCGACGGTGACTCCTTACGTATTCGACCGCCACGCTAAGGCCAAGGACAAGGCGGCTTACCAGGCTGAGTTGGCGGATTCGATCAGGCAGTCATGGGAGCGGGTACGCGAATCTGACGAGATCTCCGTGGAAGTGGTGGTTACGCCCGTGTCGGCCCATCCGGGAGCGCCGGCCGCGCACGAATTTCCACGGCTGCAGCGCAAGGACGGTAGCGAGTGCCGGCACGCGCACGCGATCCTCATCTTCAGCAAGCCAGTCGTCGGGCCGGTACTACTCGGCGCGGGCCGGTATCGCGGATATGGCCTATGCAGGCCCTTGTCGGGAGAAGCGATATGACCGACTTTCCCAGCTTTTTCAGAGCGCTTTGGGCCAGCCCGAGATGGCCCGAGCCGGAGCCGTTTCCGTGGCAGACCATGCTTGCCCAGCGCGCCGCAGGGGGCGAGTGGCCGAAAGCGATCAGCCTGCCCACGGCCAGCGGGAAGACGGCCTGTCTTGATGTGGCCGTGTTCGGCCTTGCCGCCACCGCGAATCAGGGTACCGAGACGCGCCTGCCGCGGCGGATTTGGTTTGTAGTCGATCGCCGCATCGTAGTGGACGAGGCGTTCGAGCGAGCCAAGGAGGTTGCATCAAAGCTCGCGGCCGCCAAAAGCGGCCCACTGAGTGAGGTGGCGCAGGCCCTTCGATCCCTCTCGGGGACCGCCCGGCCGTTGGCGGTTGCGCGGCTGCGCGGCGGCACGTGGACCTCTAAGGACTGGGCTCGGCTGCCCAGCCAACCGACAATCGTCTGCTCGACAGTGGACCAGGTTGGGTCGGCGCTGTTATTCCGCGCTTACGGTCACAGCAATGAGACAGCGAGCATATACGCGGGGTTGGCCGCTCACGACAGCCTCATCATTCTGGACGAGGCGCACTGTGCCGTGCCATTCATGCAGACGCTTGAGGCAGTAGCGCGATACCGTGAGGAGCCGTGGGGCGAACGGCCGTTGAAGACTCCGTTCCGCTATTGCGTGATGTCCGCGACACCGCCGGAGGGCACCCCGGAGGCGGCGGTGTTTCCAACGCGATCCGAACGCGCTGCCGCGCTCGACCATCCGCGCCTACAAAAGCGTCTCACAGCACGAAAGCTTGCCACACTGGTGAAACCGGTAAGAGGCGATGACGCGCAGTTCGTGATAGAGGCAGCAAAGCGCGCACGGGAATATAAGGAGCAGGGCAAGCTTCGCGTGGCGGTGATGGTCAATCGCGTTGCCACCGCCCGGAACATCGCCAGCCAATTGCGTGGCGAGCTTGGCGATGCTGCGGATACGGTGCTACTGACCGGCCGCGCGCGCCCGCTGGATCGGGATGTACTTGTCAGGCGGTGGAAGAACCTGCTCAAGGCCGGTTCGACTGAAGCGCTGCAGAAACCCGTCATAGTTGTCACGACGCAATGCCTCGAGGTGGGCGCGGATTTTAGCTTCGATGCGCTCGTGACGGAATGCGCGAGCCTGGATGCGCTCAGGCAGCGTTTTGGGCGGCTTGACCGGCTCGGCGAGTTAGGTGAATCGAGCGCGGCTATCCTCGTCCGGGAGCGCGACTCGAAAAGGCCGAAGGACGATGGCGACCCGATTTATGGCAAAGCGATTTACCAAACGTGGATGTGGCTCAACGAGCCGGAGCGACAGCTAACGGATGGGATCGTTGACTTCGGGTTCGCGGCCCTGAATGCGCGCATCGATTCTCTCCGGGCGGCCGATTCGGAGGCCTTCAAGAGCCTCCTCGCTCCCGCGGAGGACGCACCTGTTCTGCTGCCCGCGCACCTGGACCTACTCTGCCAGACTTCGCCGCGGCCCGCACCTGAACCGGATGTGGCGCTCTTCCTGCACGGAAAACGGCCGCCGGCTCCGGAGGTGCGCGTGGTATTCCGGGCGGACCTGAAAGGCGAGGACGAGGATATCGAGACCTTATCCCTCGTACCGCCAACCAGCCCTGAAATGTTGGCCGTGCCGATCTATCGCCTGAAGGCATGGCTTCTGCAGGCTGACGCTGACGACGCGGACGGCGACGTGGAGGGTGGCTGCGAGAAGGAGGAGGACGACGCCACTAACGGACCGCCGTCCCGTGGCAAGTTTGTAATCTGGAGGGGGCGTGAGCGTTCCGAGGCGACGGACGACATCGGTCGCCTGCTGCCGAACGATCTGGTGGTTCTGCGATCGTCGAAGCAAGGAATTTCCGAACTGGGGCAGACGATTGACGATCCTGGAGGGCTGGGGCCGGACTGGCTCGATCTTGCGGAGCACGCAATCAGTCAGGCGCGGGGGCGGGTGGTGCTGCGCGTCCAGCGCGATGTGCTGGAGCCACTGTGTGGTCACTCGTCGGTGGCGAGCTTGGTCGGGCTGGCCGATTCCGACCCAACAGCGGACGAGGTTCGGGCGGCCCTCTGGACGGTTCTGGAGGAGGATGGGGCAAAAAGTCAAGAGCCCGAGCCAATGAGCTCAGGTTTTCTGCCCGCATGGCTGAAGAAGATTATCACGAGTTTGCGGGCGGACCGTAGATTGCGTGTGGAGGAGCATCCCAGCGGCGGACTTATTCTGATCGGAAAGAAGAAACTGGACGCCGGGGACGGCGATTCCGAGGACGAACAGTTCGCTGATGCGGAGGATCTGACTTCCCAAGCTGCGGAGCCAGTATTGTGGCAGGCGCACACCGCCGCAGTGTGCGCCTGCGCCAGGGAATTTGCCGCGCGTTGTCTCTATGACGGCGCCAGCGACGCCGTCATGGCGGCGGCACAGGCTCACGATCTGGGAAAACTTGACTGGCGGTTCCAACTGCTTCTCCACGGCGGCGACGAATCGGCTGCCTCCGTTGGCGCACCTCTGGCGAAATCGGCAGAGTTGCCCGAGCGAAAACGGAGGCGTTCGGAGATCAGGGAGAATGCCCGTTTGCCGAATGGCTTTCGGCATGAGTTCCTTTCGATGCAGCTTGCCGAGCATTTCGGGCTGGCTCCGCGCGACGAGGAATCCCGCCAACTTGCCCTGCACCTGATTGCGAGCCATCACGGATATGCTCGTCCGTTTGCGCCGCTGGTGCCCGACGAACTGGTGACCCAGGGCCAGACTAGAGATCTGTGTTTAAATGTCGCCGGCATCGAACCCGCGCTAAGCGCGGCGGAGCGGCGGGCTATGACACCGGCATATCGTGTGGATTCCGGTGTGGCCGAGCGCTTCTGGCGCTTGACTCGACGATACGGGTGGTGGGGCCTCGCTTATCTTGAGGGCGTCTTTCGGCTCTCGGATTGGGAGGCAAGCCGCGTACCGGGAGACCGGGAGAAGATGGCTGTTCCGGCCCCGCGGCCGCCCAGGGCAGCGCATTCCGTGCCCAGCCATCGGGTCCATCTCGACGCTCTGAATGGCGCGAATCCGCTGGCGTTCCTCGCTGCGCTCGGGACACTGCGCCTTCTGACGCGGGTTCTTCCGGATTTTGGACCCCGCTTGAGTTGGGAGCAGCGGCTTGGAGCCTGGCGCCCAGTGTTATGGACCGCCCAACCGCTTGGTGAGGCAGCGATCTGTGAGGCTCTCTGTAAGAACGGCATCGATATCGCGACGCTGTTTTCGGAGGATCTCCTGGCCGCCACCGTGTCCGCCAGCCCGAAGGACGAAAACAAACTGAAATTCCCAAGCCGATCCTTTCGGCGCTTCTGCCGTTGCGCCTCGGACAACCCGTTGCGAGCAGAGTTTGCCGCAGTGTGGGCCAGTGAGACATCGACGGATAAGAGCGGCGAATTCGCGCTGAGGACGCGCTTTGACTTCACCGCGGGCCAGCAGGCTTTTGTTGGGATGTTGCGCGAGCTCAAGCAGAATTGCACCGCGGCAGACCTGCAGCGTTCGCTCTTCACAGGCTGGCGATACTCGACCGCAGCGGTATCGATGCGCTGGGACACGCAGGATGAGAAACGGCAGTACGCTCTTCAGTCCTCTGACCCAACGAAATCGAACAACACGCCGATAGCAGATCGGGGGGCGAACTTCTTGGCCGTTGAAGCTTTGCCTTTGTTTCCGCTCGTGCCGAATCGCGGCGCGGGTCAAGCGGGGTTTGAGGGCAAAGGCAACGGCCGCTGCTGGAGCTGGCCGATTTGGACGTATCCGGTTGGTCTAGACATAGTTCGTTCCCTGTTGACTGTTCCGCTTACGGATTCAGCCGAGTGGCCGGGAGCGCGCCGGCGAGAAATCGGCGTTCCGGCCGTGTTTCAGTCGAGGATCGTCATGCCTTCCGGGCGGTACAGGTGTTTCACTCCGCCTCGAAACTTGTGAGTCCCCCATGCGATCCTCCTACCTTGTCTCCTACGACATCGCCGACGAGAAGCGGCTGCGGCTGGTGTTTAAGACCATGCGCGGGTATGGGGACCATTTGCAGTTTTCGGTTTTCGAATGCCAGCTGACCGCGGCCGATCTGGTGCGGCTGAAGGGAGAGTTGTCAGGGATCATCCACCACAAAGAGGATCAGGTTCTGTTCGTGTATCTGGGCCCGGCCGAAGGGCGCGGCGACCGCGTCATCACAGCGCTCGGCAAGCCCTATACCTCGGTGGATGCGCCCTGTATCGTCGTGTAAATCATGGCTACGCTTCCCATCTCGCCATTCCCGGCACAGCCCGCCCGAGAGTTGCCGGACTACATGCCCGCCCGCATGGTCAACGAGTTTGTATACTGCCCGCGTCTGTTCTTCTATGAGTGGGTGGATGGCCTGTTCCAGGAGAGCGCGGACACCGTGGAGGGCAAGCTCCAGCACAAGCGCGTCGACAAGGGCGGCAAGCCTCTGCCCGCGCCGGAACAACTAGCGGAGAAAACCCTCGAAACGCGGGCGGTCACGCTTTCGAGCGACCGCCTCCGCGTCATCGCCAAAATGGACCTGCTGGAAGTCGAGAACGGCTGCGTCACACCCGTCGACTACAAGCACGGCAAGCCGTACGAAGTGGATGGAGTGCTCCAGATCTGGCCGGCGGACCGGGCGCAACTGGCCGTGCAGTCCATTGTGCTGCGCGAGAACGGATACCGCGTCGAGGAGGGCGTAATCTTCTACTCCGCCACCCGGCAACGGGTGCGCGTCCCGCTCGACGGTGGCGTGATCGAGGAAACCGAGGAGGCCATCAGCGATGCCTGGGCGTTGGCGGAAGCCGGCCACATCCCGCTGCCGCTCGACGATTCGCCCAAGTGCCCCGGCTGTTCGCTCAACTCCATCTGCCTGCCCGGCGAGACCACCACGCTCCGCAACGCTGCCGAGGATGGCACGGAGCAACTGGCGCTCTTCGAAGAGATGCTTGTGCCCCGCAAGCCGCCGATCAAGGAGACGCGCCGGCTCATCGCGCCGCGGGCCGACCTGCGTCCCGTTTACCTGAACACCCAGGGGCTGCGGGTGGGGCGCTCCGGGGAAGTGCTCCAGGTAAAGGAGAAGGACACGCTCCGCCAGGAGATACGGCCCATCGAAATCTCGCAGCTGAACCTGATGGGCAACATCCAAGTGACCACGCAGGTGACGCAATTGCTGTGCGAGTCGGGAATCCCGGTCTGCTATTTCTCACAAGGCGGATGGTTTTACGGCATCACGACGGGGATGGCGACCAAGAACGTCTTCCTGCGGCAGGCCCAGTTTCGCCTGGCGGCCGAGCCGTGGTTCTGCCTGAAATTGGCGCGCAGGCTGGTGGCAGGAAAAATCCGCAACCAGCGCACGATGCTGCTGCGGAACCACACGGAGCCGCCGGAAACAAGCTTGCGTGGAATGCTGGAGATGGCGGTGCGCGCGGATGCGGCGGAGCGCGCGGAGGAACTGCTTGGGATCGAGGGAAACGCGGCGCGTCTATACTTCGGGGCTTTCGATGGCATGCTGAAGGCGGGAGACAAGGCGGAAACGCCGGAGGGCTTCCGGCTCGACTTTGAGGGGCGCAACCGGCGGCCCCCGCGCGACCCGGTGAACGCCCTGTTATCGCTGGGCTACAGCATGTTGACGAAAGATCTAACTATCGCGTGCTACTCGGTGGGCTTCGACCCGATGATGGGTTACTACCATCAGCCGCGCTTCGGGAGGCCGGCGCTGGCTCTGGACCTGATGGAACCATTTCGCCCGCTAATCGTGGATTCGGCGGTGATCAACGCGATCAACACGCGCATGGTGACGGCGGCCGACTTCATGCGTTCTGGCGACGCCGTGGCGCTGACACCGGGCGGGAGGAAAAGCTTCTACCATGCATATGAGTTGAGGATGGATACTCTGGTGACGCATCCGATTTTCGACTACCGGGTGAGCTACAGGCGGCTGCTCGAAGTGCAGGCGCGATTGCTGGGCAGGATGATCGAGGGAGAGATCGGGGATTACCCGATCTTCATTACGCGATGACGGACGCGAGCGGCCGGGCGGCGGAGAAAACGCGGGGATCGCTCGCAAGGGATAAGTGGGATGGGTTTGAACAACTTGCGACGGCGTGGGACCAGGGACGAGGACGAAGCGCGCGGCGCGCACGGGGCCGCTCGCGGCGGGTTGTGCAGGTCTTTGAAAACAGAATAGGATAGCGAGAGGGCTAATTCCGCGACCGCGCGGTCGCGGCCCCATTGAAGGCTCGCCGCCCGCGGGCACTACATCGACCTGAAGCAAATTCCGCGACCGCGCGGTCGCGGCCCCATTGAAGGGCGTGGTCGCCGCCGGCGCGCTCGCCGGCGCCCGAATTCCGCGACCGCGCGGTCGCGGCCCCATTGAAGGGCCGGGCGCGCCCACCGCCTTTAGTTCCCAGCGGATCAATTCCGCGACCGCGCGGTCGCGGCCCCATTGAAGGA
>Ga0187851_10000745_pt1 | contig 32570 bp, 16 predicted proteins | sample June2016WEW_6_10_FD_132997 | JGI IMG/M metagenome (GOLD analysis project Ga0187851, IMG submission 132997) | Peatland microbial communities from SPRUCE experiment site at the Marcell Experimental Forest, Minnesota, USA - June2016WEW_6_10 | ecosystem: Environmental > Terrestrial > Soil >...
CCCCAGCTCAGGCAGGCGGCCATCGCGAATCCGATTTTGGCGAGGCCCTGATACGTGAAAATGCTCCCACCCTCCGCAAACCGGCATGAGTCAGGTTTCGCCGCGGAACAAACCGGAGCAGAGATGGTGTTTACTGTTCAGTATAAATCGAACGCGTTGCGCGCTGACCATAAGTTTCATTAGTTGCAAGTCAAAGCCCATCGCCAATCAAAGGCAAGAAGCCCGCAATGGATCGACACAAGGAAAAGGGAATGAAGTTCCTTCAGCCGCACCGCCGGCGGCTCCGGCGCCGGCCGCCGAAGAAGCGAAGAATGTTGTTTATCGCAATCTTTCGGACGGGGTTCGATTTGTGGGCTCCGACGCCTGTGCCCCATGCCATTTGAAGATCTACAAGGACTATATGCGAACGCCACACGGGCAGGCGGCTACCCTTCGGAGCCAGCGTCCCGAGCTTCGTGATTTGCCGGCGGCGGGAATCACAATTTGCAAGCAGAATTCAACCTATTGCTTCCGGGTCTTTCGCGAGAATGGTGCGTACTTCATGAGTGAGTTCGAGCAACCCGGCATTCCGTTGGAGGAGGCACGAAATCATGAACCGCGGATCATTCCTGTCAGGTGATGCGTCAATCTTCACATGGGCTGCTGTGGCGAAGCTCGGATATTCGCAGGTATCTCGTGGGCTCGTCGCTGATGGACCGTTTCAGCCCGACTGGGAATCGCTCAAGTCATACCAGTGCCCAGATTGGTATCGTGACGCAAAACTCAGTATATGGGCGCACTGGAGCCCTCAATGCGTGCCGGAGCAGGGCGACCAGTTCCGCCGTCGCAAGACCTGCTTCCGACTCCTTCGATATCCTCAAGATCTCTCTTCCGTGTACCGGCTCTTCCGCATCTGAATTCCTCCTCCACTGGCTCCTGTGGCCCCAATTTATGGGAGAACTGTCACTTCATTTGGACTAAATGGGAGGCTGTAGCTCATCATCTGCAAGCAGAGGGGGCGAATCTGTTATGCTGGGCGCGCTTTAGATACGGCCCAAGGACTCGCTCCTAGCCGGAAGCGGACCAAACTGGGAGAAACCGAAGGGACGGCTGGCGTCAACTGATCGAACACGGCGAGACCGAAATCAGTGCCTTCCCGGGCGAGTTTTCGAGCAACGAACCCGAGACATCAACAGCGTTTTGTAACCACAACGGATTGCGCTGTCGTGCAGGGATTCTCTCGAGGAGTTGCCCAACGATGACAGTACGGGTTCAGGTTGCATCCAGATTGTCGTGCTTCCTGTTGATCGCCGCAATGCTGCCCCTCTTCGCTCGAGCAGTCCACTCCGATTTCAGGCTCACCTATGACAAGCCTGCTGCAAAGTGGACGGAAGCTATGCCAATCGGCAACGGGCGCATCGGCGCCATGGTGTTTGGCGGCGTCGATGACGAGCATCTGCAGATCAACGAAAGCACTCTTTGGGGTGGGAATCCTCACGACTACGAAAATCCGAACGCGTATCAGAACCTGGCCGAAATCCAGAGGCTGATCTTTGCCGGCAAGGTTGACGAAGCAGAAAAGCTCGCAGGTAGTTCCTTCATGGGTCTGCCCAAGCTGCTCATGCCGTATCAACCGTTCTGTGATTTACGCTTGCATTTCCAGCCCACACAAAACGTAACCGAGTATCGGCGCGAGCTGCACCTTAATGACGCGACGTCTGAGACGACCTATACGGTCGGTTCGATCAGCTACAAGCGGGAGGTATTCGTTTCCTATGCGGACCAGATTCTCGTTGTGCGTCTCACGGCAAGCCAGCCCGGCCAGATCACTTTCACTCTCGCGCTGGATTCTCCGCAGCCAAACGTTGACGTACAGGGTGTGGCCGCCAATGCGCTGCAACTTACCGGGCAAATCCAACCCAGGCAGAACCCACCCCGAACCTGGACCGGCTCATGGGACACGCCCGGCATGAAGTTTGCAGCAGCTCTCAAGGTCGTCCCAGAGGGCGGCTCCGTTCGCAGTAACAGCAAGCAGCTTGAGATCTCCGGCGCCAATGCCGTCACGATCCTCTTCAGCAACGCGACGAGCTTCAAGAACTACCACGACATTAGTGGCAATGCTCTCGAAACTGCCAACGGCTATCTCACCCGCGCATCGGCTCTATCGTTTGAGAAGTTGCGGCAGCGACATGTGGAGGATTACCAGCGCCTCTTCTCGCGTGTGGAACTAAGTCTCGGGGAGGGCCGTTCCACTGAGACGACCGACAAGCGTATCAGTAACTTTGCTTCTACCGAGGATCCGAACTTGGTGGCCCTCTATTTCGAGTTCGGTCGTTATCTGCTTATCAGCTCATCACGGCCCGGCGGCCAGCCTGCGAATCTGCAGGGCGTCTGGAATCAGGACATGAATCCGGCATGGGGCAGCAAGTGGACCACCAACATCAATCTGGAAATGAACTACTGGCAGGCCGATGCAGGCGACCTATGGGAGACCGAAGAACCATTGTGGAATCTGATTCGCGATCTGCAGGTCACCGGCACCCGGACCGCTGAAGCGCAATACCACGATAAAGGGTGGGTCTTGCATCACAACACCGATCTTTGGCGCGCCACAGCGCCCGTCGACGGACCCTGGGGAGTCTGGCCAATGGGCGAAGTTTGGCTAGCGAACCAGATGTGGGATCATTACACATTCACTGGGGATCTCGAGTTTCTAAATAGGCAGGCGTACCCGGCAATGAAGGGCGCCGCGGAGTTCATGCTTGGCTTCCTCGCGGAGGCACCGGCGGGAACACCGTTCGCTGGCCATCTGGTCACCAACCCATCGACTTCGCCGGAGAATCAATACATTCTGGACGGTCGGCGAGTGAACTTGACGTACGCGGCGACCATGGATATCGAGCTGATTCGGGAGCTCTTCGAAAGCTGCCAACGCGCCGGAGAAATCCTTGGCACAGACGCAGAATTTCGTTCTACTCTGAGTCGGGCTGAGAAACGCCTGCCGCCCCTCCAGATTGGCAAGAATGGGCAACTGCAGGAGTGGATCCAAGACTATACCGAAGCCGAGCCCACGCACAGGCATTCCTCGCATCTGTACTCGCTCTATCCGGGCCACGACATCAGCATAGGTGCGACCCCCGAACTCGCCGCTGCCGCAAAGAAGACGCTCGATCTGCGGGGCGACGGCCAAACCGGGTGGTCCCACGCCTGGAGAACCGCGCTCTGGGCCCGGCTGCGGAACGGGGAAAACGCGTTTGACAACTTGAAGCTGCTGATCGCGAAGAACACGCTTCCCAACATGTTCGATTTGTGTCCGCCGTTTCAAATTGATGGCAACCTTGCAGGTCCGGCGGCGATTACCGAAATGCTGGTACAAAGCACCCTGAATGAAATCAGCGTGTTGCCCGCCCTGCCAAAGCAATGGCCGAATGGAAGTCTCACTGGAGTACGGGTGCGCGGAGGCGCCAAAGTTGACATCGATTGGAACGAAAGCCGTCTCACCGCCATCAGTCTAAGAGCCGATCGGGCGACAAAATACCGCATCGTATACGGCGATCACTCAGCCGAAGTCGAACTACTCCCTGGCAGAACAGTTATGCTCAGTGGCGATCTTCAGCAGATGCGAAACTGACGTCAGACAGGGGTCACCCCGCTCCCGGGCATGAGATACGGGGCCAGATTGTGTCGGTGGTGCCAGAGAGAATTGCGAGACGATACCAGTCAGTTGGAGTCAAAAGGATATTCCACATGAACGTTTCCCGACGGACCGCCTTAGGTTGGATTGGAGCAGGATCGGCATCGGCTTTAACGCAAGCTTCTGCCATCTGCCAGTCGCCTGCCACACACGCAACTGGGCCTTATGAGCCGCGGTGGGACTCGCTGCAAAAGCACACCTGCCCTGACTGGTACCGGGATGCCAAGTTCGGCATCTACTTCCATTGGGGACTCTATTCGGTTCCGGCATTTGGAAACGAGTGGTATCCCCACTGGATGTATTTGCCGGGGCGGCCGGAATACGACCATCATATTGCAACCTATGGTCCCTTGGACAAGTTCGGATACAAGGACTTTGCCGCGCAGTTCACCGCAGAGCATTTCGATGCCGACGCATGGGTGACGCTATTCAGGCAATCGGGCGCGCGCTACGTGGGTCCAGTCGCAGAGCATGCCGACGGCTTTTCAATGTGGGCAAGCCACCTGAATCGCTGGAACGCAGTACAAATGGGGCCGCGCCGTGACATTGTGGGTGAGATGGAGCGGGCGGTGCGAAGGCAGGGGCTGAAGTTTTACACCAGCTTCCATCACCACTGGTTGTGGGGCTGGTATTCGAGCCCGATAGCATCGGCGGATATTTACAATCACGAGTTTGCCGATCTCTACTGGCCGCAGAAGTACGCATTGGGCACCCCCAAGGACTATTCATCCGACATACCGGGCGCTTTCAACTATGCACATCCCGATCCTCAGCCATCGACGAAGTTCTGCGAGATCTGGCGCGACAAGGTCATTGAAGTGATCGATCGCTACCGCCCAGACATCATTTACTTCGACTCGCGCGCGTTCATCATTCCTGAGAGCTACAGAATTGAGATGCTGGCGCACTATTACAACAGCAGCACTCGTGCCGGGCGCGAAGTGACCATCACTTACAAGGAGAGTGATTTTGCAAAGGGATCGGGACTGCCCGATTTTGAGGCCGGCCAGTTGGCCGAAAAAGCAAGCTTTATTTGGCAAACCGACGATGTGATGGATTGGGATTCCTGGGCCTATCTGAAAAAGCCGAATTACAAGTCGGCCGGCCGGGTTCTGCATCAGCTGATCGACGTGGTCTCAAAGAACGGGAACATGCTGCTTGATATAGGACCACGGCCTGACGGGACGATTCCCGAGGAGGTAGTCAGCCGGCTTCGGACAATTGGCGCGTGGCTCGGCGTGAACGGAGAAGCAATTTACGGGACGAGGCCATGGGAGCGCTTCGGCGAGGGTCCGACGCGCGTGAAAGAAGGCATGTATGTGGCCGACCACAATACGGATTTCACTGCACAGGACCTGCGTTTCACGACGAAAAACGACTCCCTTTACGTTCATGTGATGGGTGACCCGGGAAATGAGGTACCGGTCAAGTCGATCAGGCGAGATACGTCCCTGCCATTCGGCTCGCTAAAGGAAGCGGCGATGCTTGGCTCCCCTGGAGTACTTAAATGGGATTGGTCGGAGGACGGTTTGGTGATCCGATTGCCGGAAAGCAAGCCTTCGCAAGATGCAATTGTGATCCGGCTTAGTTAGCCGCACGAGCCTCGATGGTAAAGCACAGGCTCCTTATGAAGGCCGGCCAGTTTGGCCTTCTACAGCTAGGCCCTCAGCGGTCCCCTGGTGGCGGGCTGAACCTATGGGTAGAAGAGTTGTTGCGACCGCTGCTCCTATATCTCTCAGAAGCTCTCGACGGCTGATGCGCTTGCTCATGTTCCTCCAACTCAAAATGGGGCGTCATCGCAGCCCGCGCGGCTCGCGCTATTGCAAACATCCGAATCGTGCTGTCACTTTTGGAATGGGTGGCGCTCAACGATGCCTTTGCCTTCGCGGACCACGATCCACTGATTGGCGTCCACATTCGCGATGGTTTCCACATTCCCGACAGGGCCGTCAGGCCAGCGGATAGTCAGGTCAGCTTTTGTGGCGTGCCCCATGCCGAAGTGCACACGGAGGTCTCCCTGCGAGATGTGGTATCCCCCACTGCGAACTTCGTCGATTTCCTTCCGTCCGTTGACCGTCAGCGTGAGTCGCGCACCAATGGCATCGCGGCCCGAGGTCGTAACAGCGCGGACCAGCAGCGCATTGCCCGTGGGTGCGAAGTTCTTCAGCAAAGACGGTGGCTCGAAAAGATTGACGACGACAATCTCCTCAGAGCCGTCATTGTCGAGGTCGCCGACCGCTATTCCGCGCGACGAATGTTTTGCGGTAATGCCTGGCCCGCCCGTCGATGACATATCGAAGAACTGCCCGTCGCCGCGATTCCAGAACAGCTGGCGTGGTTGTTTAAATTCCTCTCCGAGGTTGTACTTCTCGACGAACGGGTACACATGTCCATCGGCGACGAAGAGATCCGGCCAACCGTCGTTGTCGAAATCCAGGAATGCGGTGCCCCATTTCACATACTGTGTATGCACCGCAAGACCGGCAGCGCTCGTGACGTCGTCGAAGTTGTTATTCCCGAGATTTCGATAGAGCGTATTGGTATCGCTGGCGAAGTTGGTTTTGAAGATATCGAGACGTCCGTCGCCATCGTAATCAGCAGCGGTGGCCCCCATACCTGCTTGCTCGCGGCCGTCCTCGTTCACGGCAAGTCCGCTGGCGAGCCCCATCTCCTCAAATGTTCCATTGTGTTTGTTGTGAAAATACAGACTCGGGGTGGAATCGCAGGTGACATAAAAATCGGGCCAACCGTCATTATCGAAGTCGCCGGTTAAGACGGTAAATCCGTAATACTCACGCGGCGTCTCGACGCCGGACTGTTTGGTGACGTCGGTGAAATGCCCGTGCCCGTCGTTATGATAGAGCGTCATGGTCTCCCCTTTGAGGCCGCGTGGACCACAGGGGACAGGCATGCCTTTCCAATTGCAGCCGCTTTGGGTTCGCGGCAGCGGCGAATCCTGAGCTCTGAAGTCGACATAGTTGGCGACTAAAAGGTCGAGATGGCCATCGCGGTCGTAATCGATAAACGCGCACCCTGTGCTCCATCGCGATTCCGGCCGGTCGAGCCCGCGCTGCTTGGTCTCGTCGCGGAACGTGCCATCTCCCATGTTGTGCAGGAACACGTTATGCCCCCACTGCGTGACGAAGAGGGACACGCGGCCTTCGTTGTCGGGATCGCCTGCGCAAACCCCCTGCGACCAGCCCAGGTGGCCGATCCCGGCTTTGGCAGTCACATCTTCGAAGCGCAGTCCACCGAGATTGTGATAGAGGTGCGGCGTGAGAGGAGGACCTGTCGGGTGCAGCCGGTCACCTTGCAAAAGAAAGATATCCGGAAGGCCGTCATTGTCGTAGTCGAAAATTGCCACGCCTGTGCCGGTATTTTCGACGATGTAAGTCTGGTCTATATCGCCGGAGATCACCTCGTCTGTGAGGCCAGCCTGCGCCGCGACATCGCGGAAATCCACGACGGGCGCCTTCATCCCAGGCGGAAGAGGGTGCATCGGTTGATCCTTCACGTTGCCCGAAGCCATCTGCGAGAGCAGCTTCGGTCCGACGATGAGCGGCGTGCTAGCCACTGCAACCCAGACGACAAGGGCGAACAACCTCCGGATTACCGGCACTAATTCACCTTCCCGGCGGCGGATTTGGATTGCTGGTTTCGACTCCGGGCGATCAACTCAAGGGCATGCTGAATCTCGGGATCTGCGGGCTTGAGCGCATTTGCGGCGAGCAGTTCTTTTTCGCCGCTGTCGATGTCGCCGGCCTGGCAATCGATCAGCCCTAGTCTCTTGTGAAGGTCGGCTTTCGTCGCGCAGTTACTGCATTCCGCAATTGCCGCCTCCAATTGCCGGATGGCTTCGGGCCAATCGTGCGCCGACGCCGCAACGACACCATTGTTGGCGAGTGTGTTTACCTGGTCCAGGGTCTGCTGCTCCTTCTGGATCGCGGTGTAGCGCGCCATGAGCTGTGCCGACTCGGCTGGGTCGGTAGACCGCAGTGCGCGCGCCAAGCCGAACAGCGCCTGGCTGAATTTCGGATCGAGTGCGATCGCTTGCCGCCAGACGGCGACCGCTTTCGCAGTTTCATGCTCTTGCTCAAGGCATTGTCCCAGCAAATACAAGGCCATCAAGTTATGAGAATCGAGTTCCACGGTCTCTTCGAGCAAACTGGTCGCAGCCGGTAAATTGCCCGCTTGTTTGTTGATCAGCGCAAGGTAGTATCGCGGCTCCGCCATCCGTGGAACTAACCGGCAAGCTGTTTCGAACTCGGGCTGTGCTTCGCTGCTGCGCCCCATGTCGTAGAGCACTCGACCGCGATTGAAATGAACGACACCCGACTGAGGGGCGAGTCGGACCGCCTCGCTCGTTTCCGCCAGGGCCCCAGGCAGGTCATAGCTGTCGGCAAGCGCAATCGCCAGGTCCAGATGGGCTGCGGCCAAATCCGGCGCGAGTTGCACCACCTTCTGAAGCAGCGCGATCCCTTCGCTCGACTGGCCCATTTGCACTTTCGCTTTTCCAATGGTCGACAGCGTGGCGGCATCCTGCGGCGCCAACGCAACGGCTTTGTTCAGTTCCTGCTCGGCATCCGTTTTGTCGCCTTGCTGAGCGAGAATCAGCCCAAGGTTGAGATGGCCTTCCTTGTAGTTGGGATCGTCCTCAATCGCCTGACGAAGAAGCTTCGCGGCCGAAGCCAGGTCGCCTTTTTGTGCGTGAACCATGGCCAGATTGCCGCGCGCTTCCACGAGCTGCGGGTCCAGGTCAAGCGCGGACTGAAGCCACTTTTGCGCGGACTCCATGTCACCATCCACCAGCTCAAGCTGGCCCAGTTCGGCGCGAAGTTTGGCCAGCATTGGGTCCACGTCGATCCCTTTGCGAAGCGCTTCCTCGGCTCCCTTCGTGTCACGCGTGGCTTCCAGTGCCAGCGCGAGGTTGTATTCGGTCCAGGCGCTGTCAGCGTCCTCTTCCAGCATGTGGCGATAGATCTCGGCCGCTTCCGCAGGCTTGCCTGCTTGCAGCAGGTCATTTGCCTTGATGCCCTCGGGTGTGAGCTGACTAATCTGGAACTCTTTGTCTGTTGCTTTCTGAAACTGCGCCAGAACCTTGGCCGCCTCGTCTTTTTCGCCAAGCTGACGCAGTACCGCGGCCAATTGGAATTGCGCCGACTTCTCTCCTGGATTCAGTGCAACCGCTTTCCTCAATCTTGGCAGCGCCTCCTGCGGCTTTCCCAGGTGTGCCAGCACGGACCCGAGTTGATATTGCGCCTCGAAATCGTCCGGCTTCTTGGCCGCCCCCAGCTCAAGCTCCGGTTCTGCCTTTGCGTAATCGCCCAGCCCCCGGTACACCATGCCAAGCATGACGTGCGCGGAGGGATCGTTCGGTTTCCGGGATACGTAATTCCTGGCCGGCGCCAGAGCATCCGTGTATGCGTCCACGTCCAAAAGGGCTTCCACTTCCGCGCCCAGCGCAACCGTGTTGGCTGGGTCCTGGCGATTCACCTCCCGGTACTCATCGGCAGCTTCTCGAAAGCGGTGCTCGTTCGCCAGGATATTGCCGAGAGTGAAATGGGCCGCTGTCAAGTCCGGGTGGTTCTTGAGCGATTCTGTCAAAAGCTCAACAGCATCGGCCACTCGCATGCCATCCACATCCGGCAGTCCGGCGTCGTGTCTGGCTTTCGCAGCCTTATATGTGGCCGTTGCCAGGCTGATTTCGAGGTCCGGGGCATCCGGTTGAATTTGGACAGCCCGCCGCCAATACGCAGTTGCGGCATCGTATCGCCCCCCGTTCAACAGGACCTGGGCCAGGCCATCCAAAGCGCAGACCAAATTCGGATCGCTCTCGAGTACTTTTCGGTATTCGGCTTCCGCCTCGGCTGGTTCCGATAGCACCGAGCCCAGCACACAATGCGCTTGCACTAATGCGGGATCGTACTGAAGGGCCAGGCGAAACTCGCTGGCGGCGGCCGCAGGCTGATGCTCACGTTGCCGCACCAGCCCAAGGTCGAAATGGGCCTCGGCCAGGCGCGGATCCAGCTGCAATGCCAGTTTGAACGCCGCGGCAGCACATTTCAGATCGCCCTTTTCGGCGAACCAAGCGCCCACGGCGTCATCCACTCTTGCAGGCGGCGTACCGGCCGGAGCGTGCGCCGCCGATGCGGGCGGCTTGCAGGCGTCCGGCAGTTGCGCCGCGGCCCGTGCGCCGGTCAAGAGTAGAACCGCGCCACAGTAAATAAGCGCTCGTTTCATGCTGGATTCGCCCTAGGAATCATTTTACTTTGGCCGATCTATCGTTGACTGCCGTTGCTGGATTCCGTCACTTCCAGCACGCGATCCGCGTTCACTTCGTGCAACAACTGGCGCGTTCCCGATGGCCATCGGATCTCGATTTCTCGAATCACACGCGAGGCGCCCAACCCGAAATGCACCCGCGGGTCGCTTGATGCAGCATAGCCAGTGCTGGTCGTTGCTTCGTTATAGAGCTTCCGGCCATCTTCCGTAGTCACCCGAATCTGTGCGCCAATCCCCATGCGGTTGCTCTTGGTCCCAACCAGCTTTAGCAGGATCCAGTGATTGCCTGATTGGGTCACGTTACGAAACACGCTGACTGGGGCGCCCAGGCCGGTGACTACAAGATCCATCCGGCCATCGTTGTCCAGGTCCCCATATGCGAGCCCCCGGTGTGGGGCCGGGCGCGTAAAATCCGCTCCCGCTGTAGCGCTGACGTCCTCAAATTGCCCGTTCCCGAGATTGCGAAAGACAGAGTTCGGCTCGGCATACTTAAAATGCCGAGAGATTTGCTCGATGTTGTCCATCACATTGCTGCGGGCTACCACCAGGTCTTTCCAGCCGTCGTTGTCCAGATCGACGACGCCGTTCGACCAGCCGGACATCAGCCTGGTCTGAGCCGCTATCCGGCTTTGCTCGCTAGCGTTCAAAAACTGCCCGTTCCCTTGGTTGATGAACAAGGGAAAGGTCTCATTCTCGATCGCCGTATGCCACAGATCCGGCAGCCCATCATTATTGATATCCCGGAAATCGACGCCCATCCCCGCCAGAGCAACTCCTTCTTCGTTATAGGCGACGCCTGCCTGAAGCCCCACCTCCTCAAATCGCTTTCCGCCCAGGTTATGGAAAAGGAGATTCGGGCTATTGTCGTTGGCCACAAAGACATCAGTAAACCCGTCGCCGTCGTAGTCGGCGAAGACCACGCCCATTCCCTTGCCAAGGACAGCAGAAACTCCAGTTTCGGCCGAGACATCGGAAAACGAGCCGTCGCCGTTATTGCGGTAAAGAGTACTCGGAACCGGAGCGAAGCTGCCGGGATGGCAATATCCGCGGCCATTCAGGCCGATGCACGCAGGTTCGTAGCGGGGATCCCACTGCACGTAATTCACAACGAAAAGATCGAGCAGGCCGTCGTTGTTGTAATCGAACCAGCCGGCCGCGACAGACCACACCTTGCTGCCGTTGTACTTGGCGCCGCTCAAGCCTGCCTTCACAGTGATGTCGGTAAACGTGCCGTCGCCGTTATTGTGAAGGAGTTGGTTTCCGTTGACGTTGGCCAGAAACAGGTCGGGCCAGCCGTCGTTGTCGTAGTCGCCGACGGCAACGCCCATCCCATAACCGGCTCCGGCCACCCCGGCACGCTCCGTGACATCCGTAAAGGTTCCGTCGCCGTTGTTGCGGTATAAACGGTTCCAGTATTTCGGGCCGGTTTTTACCAGCGACGGCATCTCGGCGCCATTAACCAGGTAAATATCGAGCAGACCATCCCCGTCATAGTCGAACAGCGCAACGCCCGCCGGCATGGTTTCGGGCTGATGTTTCTCAGGAGTGGGGCAGTTTTCGAATATGAAATGAACGCCGGCTCGTTCGGCAATATTCTCGAACCGGATTGGCGGAATCGCAGCGCCCGGGCCATGCGCGCGCAGGCGGGTCGCAGCCACAGTCAGTGCGCTGGCAGCAAGAAAGCGGCGGCGATTCATCGCAGTCAAAGGGATTCCCTTGCCGGGCCGTCGCTAGACGATCCAGCGATTCATTCTAAATGTACGTCACAGCTTCCAGAGCGAGTTGTCGATTAAGCCGCATCTGCGCCGATAATTTGCGGCCAGCGCCCGTCCCGAACAGACAGAGCACTCGAGCAGAACACAGCTTCGGTCAGGACGAACAAACTTTCCCTGGCTGAGATCGATTGAGAGCTCTGATGCAAATGGCATCACTGCTGGGCAGTGATGCCATTCGGTTAAACCCGGGCTGAACCCGGAACTAGAAGTAGAACTTCAGACTGAACTGCAGGACTCGGGGGCTGTTCCACTGGCTCGTTTCCTGCCCGTAAGTCGTGTCGGTAAATGTCGCGTCCGGAGTATTGAAGACAACGTTGTTGAAGAGGTTGAACGACTCGGCTCGGAACTCGAAGTATCGTTCCTCTCCTAGCCCGATGTGGAAGTCCCGGAAGACCGAAAGGTCCAAGTCGTTGAAATGTTGCGAAACCAGCGGGTTCGTCTTTTCGGTGCCGTAGGTGTATGGCGCCGGCAGAGTGAAAGCGCTCGTATTGAACCATTCAGCCCGTGTATGGATACCGGACCCGCTGTTCGCGCCACCGGAATAGTTCATCCGTTCCTGGAGTCCTCCAGAGGCGATATTTTCAGTGTCTTCGCCGGTGGTCACCGTGTACGGCTTACCCGAAGTCACTTGCACAATGCCGTTCAGCGACCATCCGCCGACCACATTGGCAAGCAGCCTGTTGGGAGACTTGTCATACGGCGACTTCGCAGTGAAGGCCGCGGAAAACACGTTCCTCTGGTTCAGGTCAGATGTACCGTAATCGCCCGACTTGTCGTAAGGATTCGTCGAGTCGCAGCTCGCGCCCAGGTTGCAGCCGTCTGCGTTCGAATGCGCCAACGTATACGACACAAGGAAGGTAATTCCATGGGTGGGACGTTCGGTGGCCGAAACCTGCAAGGCATTGTAGGCGCTCTTGCCGACGCTCTGATCGAACCACTGCCCGAGCATATAGGGATATGGCCGGTTTGCCTGAGGATTGCCGGCCTCCGGTGGAGGAGTGTTCAACTCCGGACCCCAGTCGCCACGGCTGCCCCTCGAGCCGACATAGTTCGCATCGAGAGCAATATTGCCCGGTAATGCCCGTTCCACGCCCACGTTCCATTGATCGTAGTACGGGGTCTTAAAGGCTGGATCGACCATCCACTGGCTCACCTGGCTGAAATCGTTGATCGGATAGGTGAGAGCCCCACCGCCGCCCAGTCCCAGCGGATCGGCCACGGACGCCGTTGGAACGTTGATGTTGAGGTTGTTGTTGTCGAGGGTATTGACTGCCGGCCAGTTTCCGCCGAAGTTCTGCGAGAGCTGAAGGATGGTCGCCCAGGCGTCGTAGACACGGGTATAGCCGCCACGGATGAGGGTCTGGTCGTTGAGGCGGTAAGCGAACCCGGCGCGTACGCCCCAGTTGAACATCGAGTTGCCGACAACCTGGTGGTTGGAATTCGGATTGATGTAGGCGTGCGGAGGCAGCCCGCCAGGAGCCGGCGTGCTCGATGCGGTGTAGATCCCGTCCGGAATGCAGGGCGCGCCCTGGGTGGCCGAGCAGGCGGGCGGCTGCGCGTTGAGCTCGTACTCGCCGGTGAGCGGATTGGCATTGCCGGTGTAGTAGTTGCCGGCCCCGCCTTTCATGGTCCCGTAAATCGGTACCAGTACAAAATCGTTGCGGAAGCCGAGATTGAGGGTCAGCTTGGGAGTGACTTTCCATTGATCCTGGATGTAGACTCCATCGATCCAGCCGCCGTGCACATCCTCGTAGATGTTCCGGTAGCTCGCGTCATTCGGCACGCCGATCAACAATGATGCCCAGCTGTTTCCGCCGACGCCCTGCTCCGCTCCGAGGCCCGCGGTTTGGCTTGCCGCAAAATCCACACCGGCGTATGAGATCGGCGAATTCAGGTTGTTGGTCTGGAAATCGCCGCCGGCTTTAAGCGTGTGCCGGCCCACAATCTTCGTGAAAGAGCCGCCGAATTGCCAGTCATCCGCCAACGTGGAAAGCTGCAGTTGCGAGCCCGAAAACGTTTCGCTGTAGCCTTGCGCGGTGAACTGCGGGGCAAAATCCTTGTTGTCCAAAGTCATCCACGCTGGAGACATCCCGGCCGACTTCAAACTCGACAGGAACGAGGAGGTCTCTGCGGGCCAGACGGTGCCGGTGAAGGTATATCCCCAGTTTCTGCCAAAGTAGGCGTCGGAGAACGAGGTCGGGCTGAAGGTGTGATACCAGTGCCCGATGTAGTTGTGGCCAGGGACATGGACGGTGCTAAGGCCAACTAAACTGGCCGAACCTGCCTCGGTCAGGTCGAACTGGCTGTAGCGGAACATGACCTGGTTGTTGTTGCCAAAGTTCTGGTCGACCCGTATGGTACCCGACTGCTGGTTGTTCGCGGTCCTGGCACTGGCGTAGTAGTTCTCACCGTTGATCAGCGACCCAGTCGCAGGCAGGAGGGCCGTGTACAAGCTTGAGATCTTGTTGAACGCGCTTTGCGGGATGCAATTGGTTGTGGTCGGGCAATTGGTCAAGGATGCGTTCGGCTCGTCGTACTCCTGGGTGAAGGTCTCGCGAGAGTACACGCCGTCGGTCAAAGTCGTCGTCGTTGGATCGTAGATCGGTACGTCGAGCGCGCTGAAGTCGCCGGCGGCCTCGGCGGCCGTGGGCCCGAGCACTCCACTTTCCTGCGCAGAGCGGTACTTGTAATCTTCCCAGGACGCGTAGAAGAAGGTTTTGTTCTTCACGATGGAACCGCCGCCCGCCACGCCGAATTGGTTCTGGCGGAGCGGCGGGGTCGTTTTATTAAAGTAACCCGTAGCATCGAATATTTGGTTGCGCAGAAACTCCCAAGCGGTGCCATGGAACTGGTTGGTTCCCGATTTTGAAACCACGGTCACCACGGCTCCGGCGGCCGCGCCAAACTCCGCGAGGTCGTTGTGAGCATCGGTCTTGAATTCCTGGATGTCGTCGATGATGGGCCCGTAGTTGTACGTTCCAGCCAGCGAATTCAGGTCGTTGGCGCCGTCGAGCAGGAACAGGTTGCTGCGGTTGCGGGCGCCGTTCACCGCCGGGAAGCTGAATTGCCCGATTGACTCGCCGTTCCACCCGCCGCCGCCGCCGGAGTTCTGGTCGGTATTGATGTTCGCCACACCGGGCGTGATGGTCAGCAACTGGGTGAAGTTGCGGCCGTTCAAAGGCAGGTCGTTCATCTGGTTCGGCGCAACCACCGTGCCTAACTCCGCGCTCGAAGTCTGCAATGCCGCCGCGGTTGCTGTCACCGTGACGGTGCTCTGCGCCGTGCCGATCTTCAGCGAAAAGTCGAAGGTCGCCACCTGGTTCACCTGGAGGGCTACCGGCGGCTGCGAAACCGTGGTAAAGCCGGGCGCAGACGCCTGCATGCTGTAGTTGCCAGGGGTGATGCTCGGAAAGGCGTAAATGCCGTCGCCGTTCGTGCTCGTTGTCCTCACCACTCCGGTGTCGACATTCTTCAGCGCAACCTGCGCATTGGGAACTGCGGCGCCGGTTTGATCTTTGACCGTACCGTTAACGTTCGCGGTTGCCTCCTGGGCCGTTGCGGCCAAGGGCATCAAACCTGCAACACTCAAAAGCATCACAAGCAGCGCGTGATACCAGCGTCTATTGCGGCCTCTTCCAGTCAGAGTTCTCATTCTGCCTCCTTCGGTAGGTCTTTCAGTCAACAAGATCGTGGCGCTCTCATAGTTCCTTGAAATACCGACGCCAAACTGCGATTCAAACTTTGAGATCGACCACGATATCGGCCATCACGATTGAGAAAGCGCTTCCATGCTACCCAATTGCTGGGTCACAAAGATCGTGGTCTCTGCGCTGAGGTAACGACGCCCAAGCTGCGACTCAAGCTTTCGGTTGACCGCAATCTCGATGAAACGGTTGCTTTAACGCTTACCGGGCGAAGTATTAGCGATTGGTTGTGCGCCTGTCAAGGATTTTCTCCGGCACCGGCTGTTTCGCCAAGTCGTCGGGTGCATCCAGTTGATCCAGTTCGGTTTAGCAGTTTTACCGTTCTGGTTCCGGGGACAGAAGACCGGGTTAGTAACATTTACTTCACTGACCCAGCAAAGCCACCGGATTGGAAAGCGGCCGGCCCAACGCAGACTTCATCTGCGCGGATTTCTGGATCAGCATGTGTTCAAGGCCCCCCGGAGCTGCGCTTTCTCCGCGCCGCGCTGCGCCGAGGAATGTCTTCGCTTTCCAACCACCGGTCCGATTGCAATTGACTCACTGATGCCGGGCACAAGGTCATTGCAGCCGCTTACTTTAGCGAATATACTCGCGTGCTGTTTGTGGTCTCCGCATTCCAAAGATGTTTCTGTGACAGAAAAGGAACCATGCCATGAAGGAGCCAGATCATCCTGCCCGCAACGGGTCTCTTAGCCGCCGTGAGTTCGTCGCCGCGGTAAGTGCCTCCGCCATCGCCGCCAGCGTCAGAATTCCGACGCACGCCCAATCCGATCAGCAAAGAGAAGTATTTATCGTGCCGAACTTCCACCTCGCGAGTTGCGGGTGGCTTACCACTTTTTCGCGTGAACGAGTCTACTGCGCCAACAGCTATCTCAATCATCTGGATCGCGTGCGCGACGACCCGAATTACAAGTTCGTCTTCTCTGAAATCAACAACCTCGTCGCCATCATGAATTTTCAGCCTGACCGCGTGCCGGAATTCAAGAGTCGCGTGAAGGAAAAGCGCGTCGAGCTTGTCAATGCATATTTCCTCGAGTCCACCATCAACCTTGCGGGCGGCGAAGCCCTGGTCCGCCTAGGAGTCGAAGGCCTTCGCTGGTACGAGAAGGTCATCGGCGTCAAACCGCGCTTCGGCTGGAACATCGATACATGCGGCGTTCACGAGCAGATGCCGCAAATCACAGCGGGCCTCGGTCTTGAGGCACTGGTTTACACGCGCAGAAACCCCACCGGCAAAACCATCTTCTGGTCAACATCTCCCGATGGCTCACGAATCCTGACCCTTTGCCCCGGGGACTATTCCGACGTCAGCACGATCTTTTCCACTGAAACTCCGCTTAACCAGCAGCAGTTGAACGACCTCGAAGCCAATTTCGAGAAGAAGGCCGCGGTTACGCCCGACGGTGCGCCGATTCTCGTTCTCGCCGGATCCGGCGACTATGCTCTGGCGCCCGGCCTGCACTCTTACCCAACCCTGCTTCTCAAGCAATGGCGCGACGCGCGCATGCAGAACTCAATCGTCTTCGCGACTTTGAGTGACTATCGCGATCGCATTCGGTCCGGGGTTCAGTCCGGCTCGATCTCAATCCCCATCTTCAAAGGTGGAACAGGCTATTCATTCGACGCTTTCTGGATCGAGAACTACGAAGTCAAAACCCGATACCGCTTCAGCGAGCAAAGACTCCAGGCTGCGGAAATGCTCTCTTCACTCGCATACCTTGGCGCCCACTATCAGTACCAGGTCCAGGATCTGAATGACTGCTGGATTCTCATGTGCCTAAACATGGATCGCAATACCCTGTGGGGCTCGGCCGGCGGCATGGTGTTTGAAGATAAAGAATCCTGGGATGTTCAGGACCGGCTCAACTGGGTCGACCGTACTACCGGCGAAGCTCTTAACGGCGCAGCGAAGGCGATTCTTCCCACCGGCGATGGCATCGGCCTGTTCAATCAACTCAACTGGAAGCGCAACGACCCCGTCGCGCTTGATTTGCCGGCAGGCACAACCATCGCTGGCGCGGCCAGCGAATTGCTGCCCGACAACACGATTCTCTGCCGAATAGAAATGCCGTCCATGAGCGTCGGTGGCTGGCAGATCGAGCGCCGGGCAGCGACATCGCCATCCCGAATCAGTCTGCCTGAAAGCATCGAGACCAAATACTATTCCCTCCGGGTCGATCCCCATACCGGCGCCATCACCAGCATCAAATCCAGGCAGTCCGGGCGCGAATTGCTCTCCGGCCCCGCAAATGTGGTTGTCGCAGAACGCCCAAGAAAGAAAGAACCATCTCCAGCCGACTTCATGGCTCCTCGATCCGAGAGAGAGCGTCTGGCGTCCTCCAGCGATCAGCTCTCAAACGTTCAGTTGTCGAAAGGACCGGTGGCCTTCACCGTAGAGGTCCATGGCACTTTCTATGGGGGGGGAGCAATTCGGCGCGTCATCCGCCTTTATCACGAGAGCCCTCGCATCGACTTCGAGACGGAACTCAATGATGTCCCCGACTACGCTTTGGTTGTCGCCGAATTCCCTCTCGCAGGGGATGTCCCGGAGGTTCGACGCGGCATTCCCTACGGCTTCTCACACGGTGCTTGGAGCAAACCCGATCCAGATCTCCATGGCTGGACAAAGGGCATCGTTCCTGCGGTTCGTTGGATTGATTTCGGCCTCTCCGCCGGCGGTGGCGTATCCATTTTCGACCGCGGTGCAACCGGGCGTGAGATCGACGGAAGCACACCCGTCATCCATCTGCTGAACGCCGAAAACGAATATCACGGCTATCCCAACTCGTGGTTGAGCGGCGCAGGCAAACATCTCGTTTCCTACGCGCTCTATCCTCATGAAGAATCGTGGGAGAAAGCTCGCGTTCCGAACGCGGCCTGGGAATACAATTGTGCGCCCATCGCGGTCCAAAGCTGCGCGGTCCAAGAACCGCGTTCCATCCTTGAAACCTCTGACAACGTCATTGTCGAAGCTCTTCGATGCGAAACCGGCCATATCGAACTGCGCATGGTCGAATGTCTAGGCAAATCCGGCAAGGCAACCGTCAAGCTCATGCTGCCTCATCAACGAGCTGTTCTCACCGATTTGACTGGACGCGAGCAATCGGTCCTTCCCAAATCCGAGATCTACACAATTGACCTCAAGCCACAACAGATCGTGACCATCCATTTTAAAACCGAAACAATTCTGCAGGAAGCTGAGGCGGTCACCGAATGGGACCGCTTTGTTCCTGAGCAGAAGCTTGCCACGCTGCACAAGTACGATCCGGCTCTCGTCGGGCATCCTCCATTTGGAAATGCGAGCAATACGTTCGATTGAGCGTCGCTGGGATCGATGGGGGCTTAGACCTAGGTTTCGGCGCGCATATATGTTTGGCTGGAACGTGGCAGAGGGTTATGATGCAATGGCGCACGCGCTGCCGTGCTGGGGTGCGCCGAAGGAGAATTTGCAATGATCCGTCGAGTTGGATTTTTTTTGATTTTGGCAGGGCTGCTGATTCCGGCCCAGAAACTGTGCACAGCACAAGAGCAGCAGACGAAGTATGAGCCAACGCTTGCCTCACTGGACGGTCACCCGCTTCCGCAGTGGTACGCAGGGGCGAAGTTGGGAATTTTCATTCACTATGGACTCTACTCAGTGCCGGGATGGGCGCCCTTGTCGCATCCCGAGCACGACTTCACGAACGCGGACTACATCAAGTTCAACCCCTACGCTGAGTGGTACCTGAACGTCATGCGAATTCCGGGCTCTCCGACGCAGGCTTATCACAAAGAGCATTTCGGTGCCAATTTCAGCTACTACGATTTTGCGCCGATCTTCAATCGCGAGTCGAAAAAGTGGAATCCGGACCAGTGGGCGAAGATCTTCCACGACGCCGGAGCTCGCTATGTCGTCCTGACTACGAAGCACCACGAAGGGTTCACCTTATGGCCGAGCAAAACGGAGAATCCGAACCCTTCGATTCCGCAAAACGAGCGACATGCCGAGCGCGACATCGTGGGCGAACTGACCACGGCGGTTCGCAAAGAAGGGCTGAAGATGGGGCTCTATTACTCCGGCGGCTACGACTGGACCTTCAATACAGGCCCGATCGAGACGGCACAGGACTACGAAAGCGTGAAGCCCGAATCACAGGCCTACGGCGACTACGCTTTCGCGCAGATTCATGAGCTCATCGACCGCTATCACCCGGCGGTTCTCTGGAACGACATTGATTGGCCGAAGACAGGCCGGCCTCTGCAAGTTGAGGCGGACTACTACAACGCTGTGCCCGATGGAGTCATAGATGATCGACTCGGAATCGAGCATGCGGATTACACTTCGCCCGAATATCAGAATGTAGACAAGATCGCTGCGAAAAAGTGGGAGGAGTGCCGCGGCTTGGGCCGGTCGTTTGGCTATAACCGCGCCGAGGGCGAAGCAGAGACCATCGCTCCCGCCGACCTGATTGCGCTGTTGGTCGACATCGTCAGCAAGAATGGCAACCTGCTGCTCGACGTTGGGCCCGAGGCCGATGGAACGATTCCTCCGGTGCAGATGGAGCGCCTGAAGGCGTTGGGTGCCTGGCTCAGTCAGAACGGAGATGCCATCTACGACACCGTTCCGTGGGAGCGCGCTGTAGGCAAGACAACAGAAGGCGACGATCTGCGCTTCACGCGCAAAGGCAGCGATCTCTTCGTGACGATTTTAGGGGCTCCGAAAGCGACGACGGTGACGATTGAGGGCGTGGCCGCACGGCCTGGCATGCAGGTGACAATGCTTGGCGATGCCAATCTGCTTGCCACGAAGGCCGCGGGCGGTGACTTGCAGGTAACCCTGCCGGCTCATCTGCCCGGGAACTATGCTTATGTGCTGAAGCTGGCCGGTTACGCGCAGTGAGTCGGCTCTGCGGCCCGTTGGTTGCGCCTTCCATATCTTTCGCATGGGCCGAATGTGAGACTGGGAATTTTCTTTGTGAACGGTTTCAAGTCGCACAGCGGATTCCGGGTCAGCAGTTCGTCGGATCGGTGAATTCGGGAAGATCGAATTCCCCAAGACGTAGAGGATACCGGCCGAACTCTCTCACTAACCCGACGACGTAGTCGTAATTGGCCGGCGGCACATCGCCCGGCACTGAGTGATCTGACTGGAAGATGAATCCGCCTCCCTTGGCTGCGTTCAGTTTGGTCAGCGTCGCCGCCTTGAGTTGTTCGCGGGTTCCAGCGGCCCACAACTGCACATCCATGTTTCCGCAGAAGCCGATGCGATGCCCAAACTTACGCCGCAAATTCACGGCGTCCATTCCGGCCTTGAATTCCAGAGGGTTGTAGGCGTCCACGCCGATTTCGATGTAATCCTCAAAGATTTTGTTCACATTTCCGCAGCCGTGGTAAATCACCGGAATGCCATGTGCGTGACACTCATCTATCAATGCCTTTACTCCGGGCTTGAAGTGGGATCTCCAGAACGCGGGGGAGAACGTCATTCCTTTCTTGTAGGCGACATCGCCCCAGATCACAACGCCGTCGAGGTGGCCATCGGCAGCTTTGATCTGTGCCTTGACAATTTCAAGAGCGTACTCGTTAAGCCGGTGCGCAAAGCGGGCGATCTCGTCCGGGTACATGCCCATCCAGCACAAGGTACTCTCCGACCCTACAATGCGCCACATCATTTCGTGGGCTTCGCAAACGCCGCCGAATACGGGGAAGTCTTCCCAAACCGAATTCACTCGATCGACGAAAGATGGCAGGTTGCGAGTAAATGAGTCCCCAACTCCATTAATCTGGTCATCCCCTTGGGAAAAGTAACGGCGAGGATCCCACGGATCATCGAATTTGAAGCCATTCATCTTATCGATCGTGTCCGTGTCGAAGGTCAGGAATGCCGGCATAGCATGGTCGAATTTCTTGAATAACACCGCCTCGAAGCCAGTGCGAACAACCACCTCTTCCGCGGTTTCCTTGAGAATTTCGAATGGCTTGATATGTGGATCCACATTGGGATTGCACTGCATCCAATCGAGGTCATAGTAACGGTAGATGTCCGCGTCCTGCGCAAGCCCAAACTCCTCGCGCCAGCGCTTGAGAAAGCTGCCCCAGAAGAAATCGCTGACGGGCACCCTGTCCGCCTCGCGATGAGTTAAGGCCGCTTTCATTCGGGTCAATTTCGATATGCAATTCGCTGTTCGTTCCATATTGCTGCTCCAAACACTTACATAACTCCACCAAGGTGATTGCCCCACGTAAGCATGATGATTGCACCGGTAAGGACCGCGATCCCAAGGGCGATTGTGAGTCGAGTGTAGCCACCGCTTCCTTTCCATTCTTTGAAAATGATGGCCAGCAGGTTGCTGAAAAGGACCAGCATGATCATGTGTATGGCCCAACTGCAAAAAGCATATTGTGTCCCCAGGTAAACGTGCCCAAGATTATAGAAGAAGAACTGGCCATACCACAGTGTGCCGGTCAGCAAGGCCAGCAGGTGATTCCGTACGACACTTTTTGCCCCGCCACCTGAAGGCAGACTTGCCAATTCGCCAAGCGAACGATTTCGCCAGGCAAGATAGAGACAGTAGGCTGTCGCGGTGACGAAGGCGCCGGAATTGACGAAGATATAGGAGACGTTGCCCTTCCAGACCCCGGCCCCGTAGCTCTCCGCTAAATCGGCAATGGGAGCGGCTACCTCGAGGGCAAGGCCGTAGACGGCCGAGAAGACACCGGCCACGAGCGACAGCGCAAGCCCTTTGACCAATGAAAATTCGCCACGTTTCCCCGATACTGTTTCGAGCTTTCGCTCCTTCATCCGGCCTGCCGCACCGCATATGGCGATTCCCAGCGCGCCAGCCATGAGCCCAGACATCACCCATTGCGAACCAGGACGGGCCAGGATCATTGCGGCTTGCCCGCGGACCAGCGGCGGCACTACAGTGCCCAGGATGCTGGAAAGGCCAACCGCAATCGAGTAAGTTAGAGAAAACCCGATATAGCGGATGGAAATATTGAATGCGGTGCCGCCGATGCCGTAAACGATTCCCATCAGGAACGTGTAGAGCATCAGGTTGGAGGGCGCAGAAGCCACGACCATCCGCAGATGAGGGATGGTAATGAAAGCGCCGGCGAAGGGGAGAATCAGCCAGCACCAGGAAGCCTGCGCGAGCCAGAAGATTTCCCACGACCACTTTCTAACGTACTTTTGCGGCGCGTAGCAGTTGGCCGACAGCATCGCACCGGCACCGTGATATTCGATGCCGAGGGGGAGACTCGGGGTAATCATTTGTGGCAATCCCGACAAGCCACGCAAACTAGGCTTGCGCAAATGGTCAAGAGCGGCTCACAGGTACTCATCATTCTCATGTTCGATTCGAAAGCGGGATTGATGTTGAAGCTATCAGATAGGGACGGGAACTTAGTATCTATTCGATTCCTTTTTGTCTTTTTCGGCGTTTGGTAAGCGTAAGCTGCAATTGGCAATCATGTGTAATGACGCTCTTGATTGAGTACACAGCGTTCACAGACTGAAGCCGAATTCGGCCTGTGCTGAGCCGCGGCGGTTGGCCAGGGCGTCCTTGAGGAAGCCCGTTGAACTTTTCATTTGCTTCCTCGCTAAAACTCATCGTAGGCGACCTGACTCTGGGGGACTCCAATGTTCTCGAGCATGCGGGTGCATGCCTTAATCATCATTGGCGGCCCGCAGAGATAGTATTCAATGGCGCAAGGATTCGGATGCTGCTTAAGGTAGTTCTCCCGCACGACCTCATGAATGAAGCCAGTGTGTCCCTGCCAATTGTCATTCTGCTGCGGCGATGAGAGCGCGAGATGAAAACTGAAGTTAGGATGCGCGGATACGAGTCCCTGGAAGTAATCCTCATAGAAAAGTTCTTGGCGCGAGCGAGCACCATACCAGTAGCTGATTTTGCGCGCGCTTGACACGGTTTCAAGCAAGTAAGAAATTTGGGCACGCAAGGGAGCCATCCCGGCGCCCCCGCCAATGTAGACCATTTCGCGCTGAGTGGGCTTGATGTGAAAGTCTCCGAAAGGGCCGATCGCAGTAACACTGTCGCCTGGCTTGAGACTGAAAACGTAGCTCGAACCCACGCCGGGGGGACAATCCTGCCCGGGCGGCGGCGTAGCAATGCGCACATTGAATTTGAGAAGACCCTCTCTGACAGGGTCACAGACAAGCGAATAATTACTGCGGCGTCCACTCCCGGGATTACGAGCAACAAAATCGAAGATGTGCTGATGTTCCCACACAGTGCGGAAGGGTTCAGGAATATCGAAATCGCGAAAGCGAATGGATTCGTAGGCGGGAATATCGAGCTGGATGTAATCGCCGGGCGTGAAAGACGCGAGTTGGCGACCGTTTGCCGACTCGAGAGTGAGCTCGCGAATGAACGTGGCGACGCTGCGGTTGGATACCACGCGGAAGGAGTAGGTTTCGGGCGCACGGATGCCTGCTCCGGCAGCATGGACGATGTTGATACGAATGTTTCCTTCACATTCTTCGACGGGATAGGTGACCAAGCCACGGCAGATCGGCGCCCGTGCCGGCGAACCATCGAAAAGATGAAATCTCCCGTTGTGTTTCGGGCATTCGATGATTCCATCCTTCACAAACCCGTCGGCCAGATGCGTATTTCCGTGTGTGCACAGCCCATCGCTGGCGAAGAGCTTGCCATCCTCATCGCGATAGATGGCATAGGTTTTGCGCGCATGATCGAATCGAATCGCATCGGCGCATTTGAGGTCGCCGATTGAGCAAACCGGAATCCATCCCTGGACGTTGGGTGGAGTTTCAGAAATGAAACATGCTTCCTTAGCGCGCCCTTTCCCCCCCGGAAGCCGGCGCCTTACATAGTAGGCAGGGTCTTTCATCTGCCTGCGAACGGCGGGGAGAATTTCACGCCAGGCATCGAGGGTGCTCGTAAAGGGCGCGGGGCAATCGTCTTTCACGACTTCGTGCAATCTGGGCAGGGCATGATAGGGAACCAACGGGAACATGTGGTGTTCCACATGATAGTTCATGTTCCAGTAAAGGTAGCGGTGAATCGGGTTCATGTAAACCGTGCGGCAATTCAACCGGTGATCGAGAACGTTTTCAGCCAGGCCCGCATGCTGTGTGTATCCGTAGATGGGCATCAGCCAGCTTCCGAACAGGTTCGGCAGCCCGACAAGCAACAGAGGCAGGATGCTGCGCTCGTAGATCGACAGGCCGATCACTGAGGCATAGACAAGCATATAGATGCGCGCTGTCAAATAGATACGGGAGAACTCAGCGTTGGGGATAAAGGTCTTCTCAGCTGCGGACATGCGCCCAAGGCAGTGCATGACGACGGCCTTGAAATAGGAAGGGTAGGCTTGTAAAGCGAAAAACGGTTTAAGCAGCCCTCCCCAAGTTGGCGGCCGGGGTACTGCAATCTCAGGGTCACGGCCCACGATAATGGTATCGCTATGGTGCCGGTTGTGGCTCCAACGCCAAACTGTTGCTTCGCGCATCACCATGAACGATGCGATCTCGTAGAGCCAATTATTCATCCAGTCGGTCTTGAATGCGGTGCCGTGCCCTGACTCGTGCCAGCGTGAATCCGAGGTCGAAGCGTATAGGACTGCGTAGGTCACGTATGGCAGGACCGCCCACCACGTTCCCCGGAGCCGCCAAGTGAGATATGCGAAGCTGAAAATGAGCCCGAACCACAGCACCGTGTCACGAATCGCGGGCCCGTCCCGGCGCTCGAGAAGCTGGCGCATAGTCGCCCGTGGAACTGGGCATTGATACCAGTCCGCTTCGGCAAGACCCTTCTCCACGGCCAATGCGGCATTCACGCCGGTAAGGCTGTAATCGGGCCTCGCCATCGGAATCGACATGCTTTGTAGAATGCGAGCCATTGTGCCTTGATCTCCTCGGAATTTTAGAAGAATGCCCGTAGGGTTGCACGTTGTAATCGTACTGAGCTGATCCTTGGATGTATATGTTGCGGACAGATCAATCGCCGGCTTCTGTGGCTGACGTGGGTGCCCCAGTGGGACCAAATACCAATCTTGGCGTCGCGGAACCGTTCGAGAATCCGGTACTTGGTAGGGGATTCGCGAGTGGGCTGGAAAGTCGAGCTTCCAGGCATCGCGACCTGGGCCTGGGCAAGCCGCCCCAAAACAATCGGAGAGCAGGCTGCGCCACCATCGGCTGCTTCCTTTGCCGCGCCTCTGGCGCGGTTCATTCTCCTCGCCACTTTGGCTGCGGTCCTGTTCGTCGTTTTAATCCAGCAGGACTTCTCCGGCATCGGACGAGAGCTCGCCCTTGACCTCAAGCACCACCCGCTCTAGAGTCCGCAACAAGCTTCAATAAGTCGTATGATCTGCTTGAGAGCAGAAGGTCGGGGGTTCGAATCCCTCCGCCCCGACCATTTGGATGGAGCAACCGGGGCCTAATTTCCCCGGCGTGAAGTGGGTAAATTAAATGCGAACATTAAGAGACGCCTTTGCGGTCCTGTTCACTCTGTCTTGTTCGTTCGTTTCTCTCGCTCAGACAGACGCGGTACCGCGAAAAATTGACCTGGGCATCATCGTGATGCCGACCTTGGATGACGCCAAATCGGTTGTTGAGCAACTTAAGAACGGCGCCGATTTCTCGGTGCTTGCAAAAGAAAAGTCGATCGATGCTACAGCGGTTGACGGAGGCTACGTCGGCAACATCGTCCCGAATACGCTTCGCTTGGAACTTCGCGAAGCGGCACTGGAACTTAAAACCGGCGAGATATCAAATATTCTGCAGATCCCTTCCGGTTTCGCCGTTCTCAAGGCGCTTGCCGCGCCGCCGGCGACGAGCGACCTGAATCCCAAACGGATCTCATCTCTGCTGGCGACAGGGGCCATTCACATTGGCCCTCAAGTCGACGGTCTCGTCGAGGCCAATGCAGTTCTCCGAGACTATGTGAAGGACCAGCCGAGCGACTGGAACCGTGATCTTGCAAAGACATGCGAGCTTCGCAGGACGACTCTCGCAGGGGCCAAGACGATCCTGACCGGAGCTCTCGGTTCCCACGCTACCGCAAGCGAGCAATACTCCCCCTTGCAAAGACTTCAAGGGCACACGGTGCTGGCGCAGTTGTACGGTTACAGCGGTGAGATGGAAAAGTCCATCGCAGAGTGGAAGGCCGCATACGATCTCGCGCAGACGGCAGATCCGAATTACCTGCCCAATCTTGAGGAGAGTCTTGGAACCGCCTATCTGCACATGTCGGAGATGGAAAACAACATTTATACAGGCTCACGCGACCTGGACATCATTCCTCCCTTGCATCCGCAAGCAAGCTTTGAGCGACCAGACGCCTCGAAGAAGGCGATCGAGTATTTCGAGATGTATCTGAAGGGACGCCCCGACGACCTGGAGGTCCGCTGGCTGCTGAACATCGCCTACATGACGCTGGGCGAGTATCCCGAGGGTGTTCCAGCTCCCTATCTGATTCCCGAGAAGGACTTTCAGTCGAAGCAGAACGTTGGTAGATTCGTTGACATGGCGCCTGCCGCTGGCCTGAACGTTTACCGTGGCGCAGGAGGAGTGATCGTAGACGACTTCGACAACGACGGGCTGCTCGATGTTGTGGCGTCGAGCAAGGATGTGTGCGATCCCATCCGCTTTTTTCACAACAATGGCGACGGAACCTTCAGCGACCGCACGGAGCAGGCCGGCCTGAGCGGCGAACTCGGCGGACTGAACATCGTACAAGCCGACTACAACAACGACGGGTGCATGGACATTCTCGTGCTGCGCGGGGGGTGGGAGTTTCCCCAGAGACTGTCGTTGTTGCGCAATAACTGCAACGGGACGTTTACGGATGTGACGGATTCAAGCGGCCTCGGCGTGGCGGTGCCGGAGACGCAGGCCGCAGCCTGGGCCGACATCGACAACGATGGATATCTCGACCTGTTTGTGGCCAACGAAAAGGGACCGGCATTGCTCTTCCACAACAAAGGAGATGGAACGTTTGAAGAGATCGGACACGCGGCAGGAATCGACCAGGTAGCTTACAGCAAAGGTGTTGCCGCGGCGGATTACGACGGCGACGGGTTCATGGATTTCTATGTAACCAACCAGAACGAGGTGAATTTCCTTTACCACAATAACGGAAATCTGACCTTTACCGAGGTGGGCAGACAAGCGGGCGTTCAGGCGCCGTCCTATAGCTTCGCGACATGGTTCTTTGATTACGACAACGATGGCTGGCCCGATATCTTTGTCGACAGCTACATGACTTCGGTTGACGAATCGGTAAAGACCTACATCGGCGCTCCGCACAATGCCGAAACAATGAAACTCTACCGCAACAAGCATGATGGAACATTTGAAGATGTGTCCGCGCAAGTCGGCCTCGACAAGGTCTTCATGCCGATGGGAGCCAACTTCGGCGATGTCGATAACGACGGATATCTCGACATCTATCTTGGGCCGGGATCGCCATCATTTACCTCATTGCTGCCGCACGTCTTGCTGCGCAACGATGGCGGCAAATCGTTCGTAGACATCACGGAATCTTCAAGCACCGGGGAGCTGCACAAGGGTCACGGCATCGCCTTCGCGGACCTGACCAGACGAGGCAGCGAAGACATTGTGGCGGTGATCGGGGGAGCGGTGCCCTCGGATGGACATGTAATGCGGGTCTTTGAGAATCCCGGCAACCGCAACGACTGGCTAAACGTGCGCCTCATAGGCGTGAAAAGCAATCGTGAAGCTCTGGGCGCGCAAATCCACGTTACCGTGCAAGACGGGAACTCGCCTCCAAGGTCGATTTACAGAACCGTGGGCCAAACTAGTTCGTTCGGCGGAAATCCGGTAGAGCAAAACATCGGCCTCGGACCGGATGCGCATGACGTGACGGTCGACGTTACGTGGCCTACGAGTGGAACACGACAGCATTTCACGGGCGTTGCGAAGGACCAGTACATCGAGATCAGAGAATTTGCATTGAGCTACACCCACCTGGAGCGCCGCGCGTTCCGTTTGGGGAAGAGCGGTTCGCCGGTGACGGCATCTACAGCTCCAAAAGTCAATTAGGCGGGCGCAGCGTTGATACCTGTTGAGCGAAAACGTCCTGATAGTGAAACGAGCAACCCGGGCCGCGCTCGTCGTGAAACTTCTTCGTCTTTCACGGGGCGCACCACGCGGGCGCTGTTGAAGGTGATGGAGCGGCTTCTGGCGTGCGCACTTCTTCTTGCCGCCGCTCACACGTGGGCCGCTGAACCGCACTCTGTTCAGGGCATCGTGTTGAAAGTAGATTCGGGGAAAAAATTGATCGTGGTTTCTTGCGCGGCGATCCCCGGCTACATGGAAGCCATGGTGATGCCTTTCAGGGTTCGAGGATCGGAGAGTTTGACGGCGCTTGTGCCGGGAACGGCAGTGCGTTTCAACATGGTGGAAGCAGGGCAAGAAAATTATGCAGAGAATCTGCAGGTGGTCCAGGTTTCAAACTACGAATCCGAGCCGACCGAGGCCGACCGGCTAACCTTCTTGCATCGAACGCTGGACCCTGCTGCAGCAGCCAGGATTGTACGCGCGGGCCAGCCTGTCCCCGACTTCACGCTCACCGATCAAGCGCAACAGGTGACACACCTCTCGCAGTTCAGAGGGAAGGTGGTGGCGCTCACCTTCACCTACTCGCGCTGCCCCAATCCGAACTACTGTTTTCGTCTATCGAACAACCTGTCGCAGCTGGAGCGGCGATTCCGCTCCTCTGCGGGGAGAGATCTGATCCTCATGACGATCGTGATCGCTCCCGATCAGGACCACGGCAAAGCATTGCAACGGTATGCAGGCACCTGGAAGGCGGATCCTGCGCTATGGCGCTTCCTGACTGGATCGCTCGCCGATGTTCGCGCCGTGGCGGAACTGTTTGGAGCGGGTTTCTGGGATGACGAAGGATATCTCACGCATACCTTTCACACTGCGGTCATCGACCGGGATGGAAACCTGGCGGCAAACCTGGAAGGAAACCAGTTCACAGCGGAACAGCTCGGCGATCTGGTCGAAACCGTCATGGAGCGGCGTGTTCATCGCGCGCCCGCAACTGCTGCTCGAGGGCACTTGGCGCCGCGGTGATCGGATGGGTATTCCCCTGAGGTCCGGTGGATTAGTGTCCCGTCTCGGCCGCGTGTACCTCCGATGCCTTTCCACGCAATGCTTGCAATATCTGGGCACTGGTTACGGTCGGTGCCCAATGTTGTTCGATGTATTCGATCACCAGCTCCGTGCCGGCGGCATGCGAGACAAAGGGACGGGACGTTGGCTCGTACATGGCGTCCGTAAGATCGCGGACCAGTACGCAGCGTATACCCCACTGGGACAACTGCCGGATGCCGAAAGTCCGGTTCAAAATGCACATATTGGCGTGCACGCCCATGAAGAAGACGGTGTCAATGCCGTGCTCTTTGAGCACGTTGTAGATCTCTTCCCCGCTATCGGAGATGACGTCGCCGGGGGCGATCGTCAACAAGGGAGTCTCGCGACTCCAGGCTTTGTGCTCTTGATCTCCGGGCGTGTCGCAGCCACCGTTGCTGTCGTCGATCGGCAGCGGCGGATCGTGCGGCGCCGGAGCCTGGGGCGGTTCCACATGGGGCGCAGACTGGGCGAGCTTTCTTCCGGGCGCGTCAGCGTAAAAGCTCATCGTATCGGAGGGCGCATGGATAATGAGAATGCCCGAGGCCCGCGCCTTTTCGAGTAAAGGCTCCATCCTGCGGGCAATCTCGTCGACGCGGATGGTGGCGCCCCTGCACCAGTGCTTGTCCCACATGTCGGTGATCACGATAGCTGTCTTGGCGAGGGGAAATTCCTGCTCAAACTTGCCCTCTGTCCAGGAATCGATGCTTCCATAAGGGTGGACCCGTGTGCGAAGTTCGAGGTTCATATCGGCGCTTCTGCTTCCTGACACCGAGCCTGCCGGGACTGCGGAAGCGAGCAATGGTGCCAGAAGCACGAGAGAGAGCGTAAGACGCATACAGATATGTTAGTCGCGCGCCCATGTGCGGTATGGGTTAGAGGAAACCCTGCAGAAAGTCTTGCACTCGTCGCAGAACTACGGACGGCTCATGTTGAGCCCGGAATGGAACCGGATGAATGAAATATCCCTACGATTTCTGCACCTGGAAAAAGCCGCGGGGCTCCGCTGATCCCTACATCGGCTAGTCTCCTGTCGCCTCGAATCGCACGGTCCACGCATAATCGCAAGGCCTGTTCGATTCCTGCTGCATGTTCTCAGGGAGCGTGATCGTAGTTCCACGAGCCGAATCGAAGCTCCAGGAAAGGTTTGCGCTCGAGCCTAGCATGGTCACAGTGCTGCCAGTCCTCGGCTGTACTCCCTTAAGGACGATCTCAGTTCCCGGCCATTGCGTCATGATTGCGTAGACGAACCGGCGATCCTTTGATCGCGTATAGCGTACCCCGTCGCCCTCTGACCAGAGCGCGCCCGCGCGAGGACGCGCCGAATAGATGGCTTCGCCGTTCACTTTCAACCATGCGCCCGTGCCTTTCATTTGCCGAAGGGCCTCGGGATGAAACTCGCCATGGGCGCTGGGTCCTACGCCAATCATGAATCCGCCGCCCTTGGCAACGGCATCGGCCAGGTTGTTCACGATCCATTTCGTGCCCTTGTATTTCGAGGCATCCGGATCATACGAAAAATCCGTGCCCAGCGGATAAATTGTGAACCACGGCTTGTCTGATGCCTCCTTCGATCCCGGAACCACTCGCTCCGGCGTATAGTAGTCGCCGTAGTTGCCGATGCCGCGATTGCGCAGCATCACATCCGGCTGCAGTTCGCGCATCATCAGCAGGGTCTTTCGGAGCTCCGGCCAGACGCGCGGCCCCAGCCACATGTCCAGGCAAATCATGTCGATTTTTCCGTAATTGGTCAGCAATTCGCGCAGCTGCGCGCGATGCCGCTCCATCATGCGCCTCTCCTCGGTCGAGGTGGGATCGGAAACGATGACGGCGTGATCTCCGAGCCGCTGGCGTGAGAATTCAAAGTCATGCGGCGTCGTCCATTGGGCTCCCGACGGAATTTGCAGCGGGTGCGCGACATAGGGGCGAAAGTCGGCGTCGTACCAATCGGGATGGGAAAAGTAAAGATCGATCTTGATATCGCGCTTATGCGCCGCGTCGCAAAGTTCCTTCACAACATCGCGGCCAAACGGGGTCTCCATGATCGAATAGGCCAAGTCGCACGACTCCATCCGCGGCCCGCCCGGTGCGGTCCAGTTGGCGCGGCTTCTTACCCTGGTCTTCGTGTCGAACATCGAAAAGCCCTCGTGGTGCTTCGAAGTGAAGGCAAACATTCTCATGCCGCTCTCCGCAAATGCGTCCATCCAGGCGTCCGCGTTGAAGCCCGCCGGGTTCCACGTCTTGTAAAGATTCATGTAGGTTTGCCTGTCTTCAAACGACATAGGGAGGTAGGGCCATGATTCCGCCCCGCGATGCCAGATGGAGTAAATGCCCCAGTGAATGCGAACGCCAAACTTCATATCCTGAAAGGCCTCGTAAGCGCTCGACGAAGCCCAATGATATTCGGCAACCGGAGTAGTTTCGATGTAAGATTCGTCTCTCAGCATCGAGGGCGGAAAACCGTGGATCTGCTCCTGCGCGTCGTTGCGGTAGGCGTTTGCCGCAGCCAGAGCAGCGGCCGATACGATGAAATCTCTGCGGTTCATAAGGCACCTCTTTGAATCAGGCTCCGGATGCGAGTGCAGCACTTACTTCCTGTTGCGTCTTACTCGCCTCATAACTTTACACCACGGATTCTTCGCCGCATCTAGGTGCGGCGGCTCTGACTCTCTCGTTATTGACCGGTGTAGGAGTTGCCCTGCCAAGGGTCTTCGTAGTGAATGCCGCCGTATTGAAATGGGGTCTGCCATTTCGCGGATTGCGGTTGAGATGATATCCGCTACCGCCGTAATTGGGCATGTCGACGCTGATCGATATTCGGATGGCCTTTTTGCGGTTTGGCGTTCTGGTTGGCTTGCCGAGCCGTAGCCCTCGCAGAGGGCGATGGCTGGTGGAGGCGGCGGGAGTCGCACTCGTGCTGAGCATTGAAAACACGCAACTTATTCATTCTAGGAATGCCCGAAATTCACAGATTTCCATGAGTGCCAAATCTGCGTACAAATCGCGTACAA
>Ga0187851_10000746_pt1 | contig 32549 bp, 27 predicted proteins | sample June2016WEW_6_10_FD_132997 | JGI IMG/M metagenome (GOLD analysis project Ga0187851, IMG submission 132997) | Peatland microbial communities from SPRUCE experiment site at the Marcell Experimental Forest, Minnesota, USA - June2016WEW_6_10 | ecosystem: Environmental > Terrestrial > Soil >...
GCCTGGAGCTGTGGGACAACCAGCCGCTGTGGCTGGACGACGCGCGGACGGCGTGGCGGCTGGAATCGGGCGCGCTGGGCGTATTTGCGACTACCCGCGAGACGGCGGCTGGCGCGTCGGCCGAAGAGGGCGGCGCGCGGAGCGTCACGGGCGCGCGGCACTTCCTGTTCGCGGTCGCGCCGGGCGAGATCGTGCCGCCCATGCCCGCGCCGGCGGGCGAATGGCAACTGATGGCGCTGGCGCTCGAAGAGAGCCGCATCCGGCCGCTGCCGTATCCGCCGCCTGGGCCGGATGAGGAGCTGCAGCGGGCGATCCGGCATTGGCTGGAGTCGCTCGGCCGCGCGGCCGGCGGCCCGGATTTCGTGCCGTGGCCGCAAGAGAGCGCGGTGCAGGCGCTGGCGCGGCTGAGGCCGGCATTCTACGAGGCGTGGGCGCAGGTGGCGGCGCGCAAGGAGGCGGAGGACCGGCAGCGGTTCGAAGAGCGCCGGCGCGTGGACCAGGCGCTGGCCTCGCGCGCGCTGGAGCATCTGGCCGATGCCACGGCCAGCGGGACGCGCGAACGCATACCGCTCGAAGGCTCGCACTTGCTGGTGGCGCTGCGGGCGATTGGACGCGCGCAAGGCATCACAGTGCGTCCGGCGATGGACGATGGAAGCCGGCACACGCAGCTCTCGGCGATCGCCCAGCGCTCCGGATTCCGCACGCGGATGGTGGTGCTGAGCGGCATGTGGTGGGAGAGCGAGAACGGTCCGCTGCTGGCGTTCCTCAAAGAGGACAGCCGCAGCGTGGCGCTGCTGCCGGCCAAGCCGGGCCGCTGGGGCGGTCCGCGCTACGAACTGTTCGACCCGGCCGACGGGAGCCGCCGGCGCGTGGATGCGGAGAGCGCGTTCGCGCTCGAGCCGCGCGGCTACGTGCTGTACCGCGCGTTTCCCCGGGACCGGCGCACGGCATCGCTGATCCGCTTCGCGCTGCACAACAACTGGCACGATCTGCGGACGATCGCGCTGGCGGGGATCGCCGCGATGGCCCTGGGCCTGGTGGCTCCGCAGGCCACGGCGGTGTTGATCGATCAGGCGATTCCGGACGCCGACCGCAGCATGGTGTGGCAACTGGGGCTGGCGATGCTGGCCTCGGCGGTGGGGGCGATGCTGTTCCTGTTGACGCAGTCGCTGGCGACGCTGAGGGTGCAAAGCGCGCTCTACACGGAGCTGCAGACGGGGGTGTGGGACTTCCTGCTCAAGCTGCGCCCGGCGTTCTTCCGCCGCTTCACGGCCGGCGAGCTGAGCGGGCGGGCCTACGCGCTGACGCGCATCGAGCAGATTCTATCGACCGAGGCGCTGCGCACGCTGTTCGCCGGCGCAGCCTCGTTCCTGACGCTGGCTCTGATGTTCTACTACAGCCTGAAGCTGGGCTGCATCGCGCTGGCGAGCGGTGCGGTCATCGTGGGCTGGATGGCGCTGCGCATGCGGCGGCTGGTGCGGCTTCAGTCCCAGGTGCAGGAGGTGGAAGGGCTGCTGTCGGGCGTGGTGCTGCAGTTGATCAACGCGGTGTCGAAGCTGCGGGTGGCCGGCGCCGAGCGGCGCGCGTTTGCCTATTGGGCGCGGGAGTACGGCCGCAAGCAGTCGCTAAGCCTGCGGGTGCAGGCCTTGAAGGACCAGATCCGGCTGGTGAACCTGACGGTGCCGGTGCTGGCGCTGGGCTGCTCGTTCCTCTACATGCTGGGACCGGGCGTGGCGGGCACGGGGGCGGCGGACGGAGCGCCGCTGCCGCTGGGCACGTTCCTGGCCTTCATCGCCGCGCAGACCATCTTCCTGACCAGCCTGACACAGGCCGGCGACGTGCTCTCGGGGATGGTGCAGGCGCACGCTCTGTGGATCCGCACGCGCACGATTCTCGACGAGACGCCCGAGGTGGACGCGACTAAGACGAGCATCGGCCGGCTGCGGGGCCGCATCGATATCGAGCACGCAACGTTCCGCTACCGCGACGACGGCCCGCTGACGCTGGACGACGTCACGATCCACGCCGAGCCGGGCCAGTGCATCGCATTGACCGGGCCGTCGGGCAGCGGCAAATCGACCATCCTGAACCTGCTGCTGCACTTCGAGACGCCCATGTCGGGAGCGATCTACCTGGACGGGCAGGAGCTGTCGAGCCTGGACATCACGGCCGTGCGGCGGCAGATCGGCGTGGTGACGCAGGACGGCAAGATCATGTCGGGTTCGATCTTCGAGAACATCGCCTGCGGCGGCTATTGCACGATGGAGCAGGCCTGGGATGCGGCCCGGGCGGCGGGTCTGCGCGAGGACATCGAGAGCATGCCGATGGGCATGCACACGGTGATCGCCGAAGGCGGGGGCAACATCAGCGGCGGGCAGCGGCAACGGCTGCTGATCGCCCGCGCGCTGGTGCGCAACCCGAGCATCGTGGTCTTCGACGAGGCCACCAGCGCGCTGGACAACCGCACGCAAGCGATCGTCACCGCCAGCCTGAACCAACTCAACGTGACGCGGATTCTGGTGGCCCACCGGCTGAGTACGATCCGGCAGGCCGACCGGATCTACGTCGTCGAAGCCGGCCGCGTGGTGCAGCAGGGCGGGTACGACGAACTGGTGGCCGCGGAGGGTCTGTTCGCCCGCCTGGTGCAGCGGCAGAGCGCCTGATCGTCTGATTGTAAGTTTATTATTTACAATTACTTACAGTATTTTTGTCAGGAGCCCGAGCGCGCCTGGGATGCCGTCTGCCACACTGCTTAGACCTTCCCGGCGGGAGCGGGCGACACAGCGTGCTCAACAAAAAAGAAGGAACAAAGCCAATTGTCGACTTTTCTTTTTAGAATGATCGATTTATGTTGGCTATCTTTCGGACATTTGGGCTCATGGTCAACGGATGCCAAGGAGCGCGCCGGTGCAGCACGCACAACAAAAAAGAAGGAACAAAGCCAATTGTCGACTTTGCTTTTTAGAATGATTGGCTTAGCCTGTTGATATTCGCTAAATATTCGGAATTGTCAAAGAACGGGGCCGACGCGCCGTGCAGGCGGCCGGCTACTTCGAGCTTACTCCCGGCCGTCAAGCGAAAGGCGCAGCGGGATTCGGGAGCGCGGAACCGGGAAGGCGGGCGGAGGATTCCAGCGCGCGATTGTCTACGAAGTGGTAAGCTATTCACTACATTGTGGACAGTTCATGGAAGATTCAAGGATGCAGACGAGGGCCGAGGGATACGAAGCGCATCGCTTCAGGCTACCTCATCTAATGATAAGTCATTTATTTAGTTCAGATTCCGATTAGAAGTTAAACGAATCAGGGATCTGGCGCGGTGGCGACAGGGCGATTGGCATACTGCTTGCATACTAATGTGCAGATAGAGTATCTTCCATAAACTTGGCGAGCGGGGCGGATTCGATGATTCTTCATTGACCCCGTATGAATCGAATGCTGGCAGAGCGAGGGCGCGAGCATAGGACTGGGGCTAGGCGGAAGCGTTCGAGGGATGGCAGACAAGTCTAGGATTCACGCGGGAGGGGATGACGATGAAGAACTGGATGAACTGGGACGTTGCGCATGCCCCCGAGACGCGGACCGGCAGCGAAATAAGCGAAGCCGAGGCCGGTGAGATCTACGTAGGCCGCTAACTCAGCTAGCAGTCAAGTGGGCTTGTCGGTGATGGGCTACGGATCGCGCGTCCTGCCGGAAGGGACCAGCGGGTCTATCGGCGGAAGCGTGGTATCAACACTTAGAAAGCCAGCCATGGCGACAAGACAAAGGAGCGCACAATGAGCACGAACAATTCGCAGGATCCGGAAACGAAGCCCGAGGGCGAACTGAGCGAGGAGCAGGAGAGCGAAGTGTCGGGCGGGATCGGTTCCCAGAGCGGCGGAGCCGGCGCGGGCAAAATCACCTTCAATCCATTCTAGCCACGCTGGGGCGGCTGACGACATAACACGGCGCCGGAAATCACACGCTCCCCCCGGTGCTGGCCAAGCCGATGGCTTTTTTATCGATTTTCTCCGATGGGGGGAAATTCCGTTGTCGCGTGCACAACGCGCAGCGCAACCTGGAAACCGCGTGCAACCGCCAGACATGGCGCGACCGCAGAAAGGAACCACAACCATGAGCAACTTAGATCCCGAGATCAAACCGGAAGGCGAACTCACAGACGAGCAGGCCAGCGACGTGTCGGGCGGCGGCGGGCATCCGTCGAGTCATAGCACGTAATCCGTTTTTTCCCAACCAACGAAATGACCGCCGGGGGTTGCGAGAAAGACGGACGTCCCGGCGATGTTGGCCTCGGGGAACGACTGAGGAGTCGGCCGAGGCCGCATTTTTAAATGCGGCGGATCGGGGAGCGAAGCATGGCAGCAGTTGCTCCCCGCGGTCCAATTCCGCCGGCCGCCCTATGGTAAACCCTCTCCGACGCCCAGAGATGACGCCGCCGCGCGGGCAGTGGCCAGAGACACCAGAGGACCGCGTACGGCCTTCAGACAAGCGCAAAGGAGGAAAGGAACCACGCCAATGAGGAATTTACAAGATCCCGAAACCAAGCCGGAAGGCGAACTGACGGACGAGCAGACGAGTGACTTATCGGGAGGGTTGAATCCCCAACCGCTGCCGCCGCTAGAACTCCCCAGGTATTAGGTTGCTTTCTCGCCAAACCCATGAACCACCGCCGGGCGGCGCTAAAGGAATTTTAGGATTGGGGCAGCATTGACCTCATCAGCTCGACGAGACATTGAGCGAGGTGGAAGTTGGAAGCGCGGCGGATCGGGGAGCGGATCAAGGCGGTGCCAGCTCTTCCAGGCCAGCCCAGCCGAGCGACTTTTTGTCGCCGTTCTCCAGAACGGATAGATTCCGCTGTCGCGCGCATAATGGGCAGCGAAAACCAGAAACCGTGTGCAACCGCCAGACATGGCGACAGAAGAAAGGAACCACAACCATGAGCAATTCAGATCCAGAGATCAAGCCCGAGGGCGAAGTCACGGACGAACAGGCCGGCGACGTGTCGGGCGGCGGCGGTGGCGGCACGCACGCTTTTGAATACGGCGGCTAAGCCGACGACGGTTGGACCAAATCCTGGCCAGGGCCAGTGCGCGGTGGCGCGGCGCCCTGGGCCTGCTCGTCAGGGAGGGGTACGCAAAGAGCGGAGCGGGCTCTGGAGGCGGGAATTGTCCATGGCGTGACTTGCGCTGTGCCATGCCACCCGGTCGCGGGGCCTGGCCGGATGGTTCTCGACCAATCAAGTGACCGCCGACGGGGCCGGGGAGGACGGAGACCCGGCGGCAAGAGCGGCGGCAGATCGTAAAAGAGAAAACGGTCCCGGAGACCCTTAGAAGGCAGCCGGTTCTTCCGGCTGAGGAGGATCGAGGGCGGGGGCCGCATTGGCCGGTGATCGAGCCGGCTAGAATTCTTCGGGGGCCGACCGGACCGAGTCGCCCCCCAATTGTTTTGCATCCTCGGGCTGAACGTGGCAACAGCCTATACCGGACCTGGCCCGCGCACCCCAAACCAATTCGCTGGCTGAGTGTGAATCCGCGCAGTCCGGCCGTTGCGACGAGGGGCGGGACGAGGTGCCGGATCCCGTCTGATTGACCCGCCGGTTCCCTGCTCCGGCTTCTCCAGATCGCTGCTTCTTCCAGACAGGTTCCAGACGGGTTCCAGACAGGTTTCCCCTCCCGACAGCCTAGTTCTGGCGACGGCCGACGGTACCCGCGCCGGGGGTTTCCTGGCCCCGGTATCTCATGAGTGTGGGGCGGGTTACAACGCCAGCGGCGGGCCGTCGAGAAGGCCGGCCAAATGCGTGAGTGCCTCATTGCCACGCTTCGATTGGTTGTGCTTTCATCGGCGGCTGATCGCACTTTCCGCTGCGGTTGATCGCGCTTTCGGCGGCTCGAGAGCGAGCGTTTCCGCCCCGAGACGGTCGCGGTGCGGGAATCTGCATCCCTCCGGACTGAATCATCATCCAGTAAAATGACTGAGTAGTCATTCCCTTCCCGACGAGACTCCTATTGTCCAAAACCAAGCAAGCCGTTGTGACCGAATTCCGCTGCACCGAGATCCTCGATGCAGCCCGCAAAGTCTTTGCCGAAAAAGGGTTTAGCGAGACGACGATGGATCAGGTGGCCGAGTGCGCGGGGATTGCGAAGGGCACCTTGTACTTGTACTTCCGGTCGAAACGCGACATTTACATGGCCGCGCTGATGGAGGGGATCCGGTCGTTGAACAACGACTCGCGGCGCAAAGTCGAGGCCGCGGCAAGCGTCCGCGATAAGCTGCGCGCGTTCATCGAGACGCGGGTCGCGTACTTCGAGCAGCACCGCGATTTCTTCCTGATTTACCACTCGGAAATCGGCAACCTGCGGTTTCCGCAGGCCACCCATGAGGGTCAGATGAGCGAGCTGTACCTTGAGCAGGCTCAAATGCTGGAGGAAGTCTTGAAGAAGGCTGCCGCTGCGGGAGAGGTCCGCGAATTGCGGCCCGATTCGACGGCCTTCACGGTGTGCGACATGACGCGCGGGGTGATTGTGCAGCGGCTGCTGGGCTGGTCGCGGGCGGAACTGAATGACGATATCCAGCACCTGATCGGGCTGATCTGGAGAGGAATTGCCGCATGAGAGGATTCATACTGGCGGCGCTGGGGACGGCGCTGGCGTTGGTCAATGGAGTGCCGCTGCGAGCCCAGTCCGGGGCCGAGGGCGGAGCGCAGTCGATGACGGTGCCCGGTACGCCGCGCCCGGCGGGCACGTATTCGATGGAAGGTCAGGGACAATACCTGGGCGGCGTGACCGCGGGGCAGGCGACATCGGAAGAGCTGTCGCTGTCCCTGGAAGATGCGATTCAGCGCGGCCTCAAGAACAACCTCGGCGCGCTGCTCAGCGACCAGGGCCGGCGCCACAGTCAGGCCACGCGGATGCGGTCGATGGCCGATCTGCTGCCGAATGTCACGGTCCGGAGTGGGGAAACCGACATGCAGGAGAACCTGGCGGCGCTGGGATTCAGCGGCTTTCCAGGCATCCCGCAGATCCTCGGCCCATTCGCCGTGTTCGACCTGCGCGGCTACGTGACGCAGCGGGTGCTGGACCTCAGCGCGATCCGCAGTACGCAGGCCGACCGCCAGGGTGTCCTGGCCACCGAGCAGAGCTACCAGAACAGCCGCGACATGGTGGCGCTGGTGGCCGGCGGACTGTATCTGCAGACGGTGGCAGGCGAGAGCCGGGTGGAGTCAGCGCGCGCCCAGGTGAAGACGGCGCAGGCGGTCTACGACCAGGCGCTGGATTACAAGCAATCGGGCCTGATCCCGGCCATCGACGTGCTGCGCGCCCAAGTGCAGCTCGAGGCTGAGCGGCAGCGGTTGATCGCCGCGGAAAACGACTTCGAGAAAATGAAACTGAGCCTGGCGCAGGCCATCGGGTTGCCGCTGACGCAGCGCTACAGGCTGACCGACAGCCTCTCGTCCGAATCGCTGCCGCCGTTCACGGTGGAGCAGGCGATTGAAAAATCTTACGAGAACCGTTCCGACTACCGCGGCGCGCAGGCGCTGGTGAAGGCGGCCGAATTCGCGCGTCGTGCGGCGGTGGCGGAGCGCTACCCGTCGGTCGGCGCCAGTTTCGATTACGGGCTGCTCGGACAAAGCGTCGTGCAGAATCACGGAACGTTTACGGCGGCGATCGGCGTGACCATCCCCGTGTTCGAGGGCGGGCGCATCGACGGCAAAGTTCTGGAAGCGGATGCGACGCTGAAGCAACGCACGGCCGAGCGGGATGCGCTGCGCAGCCGGATTGAGTTCGAAGTGCGGTCGGTGTTCCTCGACCTGAAGTCCTCGCTGGACCAGGTGAACCTGGCGCGGAACGCCCTGAAGCTGGCTGAAACACAGGTGGCGCAATCGCAGGACCGGTTCGCGGCCGGAGTGGCCAACAACCTGGAAGTGGTCCAGGCGCAGCAGGCGCTGGCCGTCGCCAGCGACAACTACATTTCCAGCCTGTTCGCTTACAACCTGGCGAAGGGCACGCTGGCGCGGGCGGCAGGCGCGGCCGAGAAACTGTTCCGCGTGTTTGTCCTGGGCGGCGCGGGAGCGGCGACCCTCGAGCGCTGAAAACAGATTTGAGAAAACGGAGCGAAGAGACATGAGCGAGGCAGTTGATCTGCAAGACGGAGATTTGGCGGACCGGACGGCGGTCGAACCCGAAGCGCCGCCGCCCTCGCGCCTGCGCACGATTCTGATCGTGGTGGTGTTGCTGGCGCTGGTGGGCGGGTTTTTCGCCTGGCGCTATTACTCGGTGCGCGAGACTACCGACGACGCGCAAATCGACGGACATGTGAGTCCGGTGGCGGCGCGCGTGGGAGGAACCGTGATTGACATCGCGGTGCAGGATAACCAGTACGTGGAAGCGGGCGCCGTGCTGGTGCAACTCGATCCCAAGGATTATCAGGTGGCGGTGGAGCGGGCGCGCGCCGACCTGCAGGAGGCCGAAGCTACGCTGGTCGGAAGCCAGAGCGACGTGCCGATTACGACCACCAACACGGCCACGCGGCTGACCGAATCGAGCGCCGGCGTGGGCGTGGCGCAGGCCTCCATGACGACGACGGACCGGTCGGTCGCGATGGCCCGGGCAGGACTCGAATCCGCGCGCGCGACGGTGCTGCAGGTGCAGGCCAACTACGATAAAGCGGCGAAGGACGTCGAGCGATTCCGGCCGCTGGTGGCGAAAGAAGAAATCTCACGGCAGCAGTTCGACGCGGCCGTAGCGCAGGCCGACGCGCTTAAGGCGGGCCTGGCCGCGGTGCAGGCGCAGGTTAGCCAGGCCGAGGCGAATGTGCGGACGCAGGAGAGCGCATTGAACCGCGACCGGGAGCGCGTGAAGGAAGCCCAGGCCACCGAAGATCGGGCGCGCACGGGCCCGCAACAGGTGGCGGTGACGAAGGCGCACGCAGCCTCGGCCGCGGCGCGCGTGGAACAGTTCAAGGCCCAACTGCAGCAGGCCGAACTGAACCTGGGCTACACCACGGTGAGGGCGCCGGTGGCGGGGATGGTAAGCAATCGCACGGTGGAACTGGGCCAGATCGTGGGGCCGGCGCAACCGCTGGTGGCCGTGATTCCGACCGAAGATATCTGGGTGACCGCGAACTTCAAAGAGACGCAATTGCGTTCCATGAAGCCCGGACAGAAAGCGGGCATTCTGGTGGACGTCAACGGGCGCGAGTACGAGGGGCGCGTGGACAGCATCGCCGGAGCGACGGGTGCGCGTTTCAGCCTGCTGCCGCCGGAAAATGCGACCGGCAACTACGTCAAGGTCGTGCAGCGCCTGCCGGTGAAGATCGTTCTCCATGCGGGACAGGACAAAGAGCACCGGCTGAGGCCGGGCATGTCGGTCGAAGCGACCGTGTTCACGAAGTAGCCGTTACCGGACAGGAGCGCCGTCATGTATCGTGTGCTGACAATTTCGCGGGAGTACGGGAGCGCGGGCATAAGCACGGCCCGCATGATCGCCAACCAGCTGGGCTGGAAACTGCTGGACTCGGAGCTGATCGACACGATCGTCGAAAAGGCGAACGTCGATCCGAAAGTGGCTCAGCGGTTCGATGAGCGCGTTGACCCGTGGCTGCATCGCATCAGCCGCAAGGCGCTGTGGCACGGAGCGTTTGAAGGAGTGGGCGCGCTGGACGAGACTGCGGTGTTTGACGCGCACACGATGGCCATTCTCACCCGGCGCATCGTCCTCGAGGCGGCGGAAATTGGGGACTGCATCGTGGTCGGACGAGGCGCGCAGTGCCTGCTGGCGGGCCGCGCGGGCACGTTCCACGTGTTTGTCTATGCGCCGCGCGCACTGCGGATCGATCACCTGCGCAAGCGGCTGCCGGACGTCGAGAACATCGAGCACGCGATGGACGCGGTGGACCGCCGACGGGCGGATTACATCCGGCTCAACTACAACCGCAATATGTACGACCCCCAGCTCTACGACCTGATGGTGAACACGCGCATCGGAGTCGAAGCGGCGGTACGGCTCATGCTGTTCGCAATGGGCCGCGGAGCATAGAGAGTGAGCGCAGACACCGCCTCGCAGGCGCATCCTCCGCTGGTGAACCCGTGGATCGTCGCCATGGCGGTCATGCTCAGCACGTTCATGGAAGTGCTGGACACGACGGTGGTGAACGTGTCGTTGCCGCACATCGCGGGCAGCGTTTCGGCGACGGTGGACGAGGCGACGTGGGTGCTGACCTCGTACCTGGTCGCGAACGCGATCATCCTGCCGATGGCGGGCTGGCTGGCGCGGCAGTTCGGGCGCAAGCGGCTGCTGCAAGCCTCGACCATCGGATTTACGCTCGCATCGGCACTGTGCGGCTTTGCGCCCAACCTGCCGATGTTGATCGTATTCCGCATCCTGCAGGGACTCTGCGGCGGCGCGCTGCAACCGTTGTCGCAGGCCATCCTGCTCGAGTCCTTTAAACCGGAGGATCGCGGCAAAGCGATGGGCTTCTGGGGCCTCGGCATCGTGGTCGCGCCGGTGCTCGGGCCAGTACTCGGCGGCTGGCTGACGGACAGTTATAGCTGGCGCTGGGTGTTTTACATCAACATCCCGATCGGCATCCTGTCGGTGATCATGGCGCAGCTCTACGTCTTCGACCCGCCGTACATGAAGCGCCGCGCGGGCGGTGGGATCGATGCCTGGGGCATCGGCATGCTCGCAGTGGGGATCGGCGCGCTGCAGATCATGCTCGACAAGGGCCAGCAGGACGATTGGTTCGAATCGCAATTCATCGTCTGGCTGGCGGTGCTCACGATCGTTGGGCTGAGCGCATTCATCATCCGCGAGCTGCGCATCGAGCACCCGATCGTGAACCTGCGAGTCTTCAAGGAACGGACCTACGCCACAGGCGTTTTCCTGATGACCGTGCTGGGCTTCGTGCTGTACGGCAGCCTGGTGCTGCTGCCCATCTGGCTGCAGACGCTGCTGGGTTACCCGTCGCTGCAGGCGGGCATCGCGCTGGCGCCGCGCGGCCTCGGCTCCATGCTCGCCATGCCGTTCGTGGGCGCATTCATCGGGCGCTTCGACGCCCGCAAATTCCTCGCGACGGGACTGTTCTTAGGATCGCTGACGCTGTGGCGCTTCTCTCAATTGAACGCCGATGTCGGCTACTGGGACCTGTTCTGGCCGCAGTTCGTCCAGGGCATGGCGCTGGCGATGCTGTTCGTTCCGCTGTCGACGATCTCGATGAACCGCATCTCGAAAGAGAACATGGGCAATGCGACCAGCCTGTTCAACTTGTTGCGCAATATCGGCGGCAGCATGGGCATCGCCGGCGTCGCCACCATGTTTGCGCGGCGGCAGCAGACGTTCACGAACACGCTGAGCGCCCACGTGACGCCATATAGCGCGGGGACGCAGCGTATGTCGCATGGGTTGCAATCAATGTTCGGAGCCCAGGGCGCGGATCCTGCGACGGCCTATCACAAGGCCTACGTCGGACTGTTCGGCATGGTCCAGCGGCAGGCCGTGATGCTGGCATTCATCGACGTGTTCCAACTTCTGGCGGTGATGTTTCTGGCGATCATCCCCCTAATCCTGATTATGAAGCGGCCGGGCAAGGGCGGGCCGGGCGACGTCTCGGCCCACTAAGCGGACGCGGCGGCCCATTCCGGACCGCGTTCGCGCTGCACGCCGCCCGCGGCGAGTAGATCCGCGCGCAATTCGGCGCGCAGTTCAAACATGGTCCTGCCAAACAACGGGTGGCGCACTGCGGCGGCGATTTCGGCCAGAGGCTCCAGCACGAACAGCCGCTGGTGCAGTCGAGGATGCGGAATCACGAGACCAGGCTCTTCGAGGACCAGGTCGTCCCACAGCAGAATGTCGATGTCGATCAGGCGCGGACCATTGCGCATGCTGCGCACGCGCCCCAGCCGGCGCTCGATCGCCAGCGCGGCTTGAAGAAACTGCTCCGGCCTGAGCGTGGTCTCGACGCGGATCGCGGCGTTAAAGAACCAGTCCTGGTCGAGCACACCGACCGGTGCGGTGCGGTAGAGCGACGAAACCGCGACCAGGCGCGCGGGCGCGGCGGATGGCGCACCAGCGGAGGTGCCCGCGCCAGCCGCTGTAAGGCATTCGACAGCGCGACGCAGGTTCTCCTGCTTGTCGCCGAGGTTCGAGCCCAGGCCCACCAACACATCAGTCATGGCCCTGGCGCACAATCTCCACCGCCACCGCTCCGACGCCGCGATGGCGCAGCGCCGCGGGCTTCTTCAGCAGGATGCGCACGCTCATGACCGGGAACCGTTCGAGGATCCGCGTGGCCATCGCTTCCACCAGCGTCTCAATGAGCACATACTCCTTTTCGCCGGCCAGCGCTTGCAGCAGATCGAGAATCTGCGAGTAGTCGATGGTCGCCGCGATATCGCCCGACGCGGCCGCCGGACGAATATCGGTTGCCACCGTGACGTCGGCCAGAAGCTGCTGCGGATTCCGGCGCTCCTCCGCGCTGACGCCGATGCGGCATTCGAGCGCCACGTCGAGCAGATGAATGCGGTCGTTCATGCGCGCCTCATCGCGTCGGCCAGTTGCAGTGCACGGAGGCATGGCAGAACGTCGTGCACCCTCACCACGCAAGCGCCCTTCATCGCCGCAATGACGACCGCTGCGAGCGTGCCCTCCAGGCGCCGGCTCGTGGTCTCCTGGCCTTGCAATGCGCCCAGAAACGATTTGCGCGACGGTCCGACCAGCACGGGCAGGCCGAGAGAAGTGAATTCTTCGAGACGCCGGAGAAGCTCGAAGTTGTGCGCGGCGGTTTTGCCGAAGCCCATGCCGGGGTCGATGGCCAGATCCGCGATGCCCGCCTCGCGCGCGGCTGTGGCGCGTTCGACCAGGAACTGGCGCACTTCGGCAACGACGTCGTCATAGACGGGGTCGTGTTGCATGTTCCTCGGCGTACCGCGCATGTGCATGATGACCGCGGCGGCGTGGTGGCGCGCCGCCACGGCGATCATCTCAGGATTGCGCAATCCGGTAATGTCGTTGACGATGCGCACGCCCAATCGCAGGCACTCGTCGGCGACCTCAGGCTTGGTCGTGTCGATCGACAGCGGCATGCGAGCGTCCGCGGCCAGCGCTCGCACCACCGGAAGGACACGCCGCAATTCCTCCTCCACGGGGACGGGCTCGGAACCTGGTCGGCTGCTCTCTCCACCGATGTCGACGATGTCGGCGCCGTCATCGATCAAAGTGCGGGCGCGAGCCAGCGCCTTCTGCGGTTCGAAGTAAGACCCGCCGTCGGAAAACGAGTCCGGCGTCACGTTGAGGATGCCCATGACGAGCGTGCGGCGAACGCCGTTGAAAACAGAACCGGCCACAACTGACCATCGTAGCCCGCGCCCGCGCCGGGCGTTGCCCGCTCCGCTCGCGGCGTTCGCGCGCGGATGGCCGCGGGCGGGGCGTCGCGCAGTAGCAACTCGGCTGATCACTGCTTTCGCAACAGCAGCCCCGACGCAAAGGCCAACAAGCACATACACGCCGCGGAGACCGTCACGCCCGCCACATCGCGCTCGGGGTCTATTTCGACCAGGTCGGCTATGAGAACTTTCGGATTCGCTCCGCACAGCCGGGCGGCGGTTCGCAACTCGGCCGGAGTAATGCCGCCAGGACGCGAGCCGGAGCCCGCGGGTGCGAAAGCGCGGTCGAGCACGTCGATATCGAAGTCGACATAGATGGCATCGGCCGACCTCGCGAGTTGGTCCAACGCCGCCGCAATGACGGGGACCACGCCGCGCCGGTGGAAGTCGACGGCGGTGATCACGGTGATGCCCGCGCCGGTGGCGACGTTGTGATAGAAGCGCGAGTTGGCGAAGGGCTGCAGACCAACCTGCACGATGTTGCGGCCCGGCAGGCCGGCGGCCAGCAGCGCCCGGATGGGATTGCCGTTGGTGAGTCCGGCGTCGAGGTCGCGCAGGTCGAAATGCGCGTCGAGAGTGAGCAGGCCGCAGCGTTCCAGGGCAACGCCCAGCGCGTGCACCCCCGGGTAGGTGATGCTGTTGTCGCCTCCCAGCAGGAACAGCGCGTCCGCGCCGACCAGAGCGTTGAATGCGCCGTCCTTGACGGTCTGGAACGCCTCGGCCGGCCCCAAGCCGGCCACCGGTAAGTCGCCATGATCGGTGGCCGCAATTCGCTCCAGATCGCCGCCCGACTCGATGTCATAAGTGCTGAAGCGCTGCAACGCGGCGCGCACCGCCGCCGGCGCCAGATCGCAGCGTCCGGGCGTGATCGAACCGCGGGCCACCGGCGCGCCGAGAATCGACAGGCGGCGCAGCGCATCGGCGGCGTGCGCCCCCGCAAGCCAGGCGCTCGCGCGGGGCCAGAATGGATCGCTAATCGGGACAGGCGTCACGGGCTGGAATCTCCTCTTCCTCAATCCTCTTTCGATTTTCCTCGTAGATGATGCGGCCGCGCTTCATAGTCAGCGCCACCGGATTGACGCCGAACCAATAGGCCAATTCACGATGGTCCTCCGCGTTCAGGATGATCAGGTCAGCGTCATTGCCCGGCTCGATCGTGCCCACGCGCTGGCTCCGCCGCAGCGCCGCCGCTGCATTTACGGTAGCAGCCGTGATGGCCTCCCCGATGGTCATCATCATCATCCGGCAAGCCAGGGCAATCACCATCGGCATGCTGCACGTCGGACTGGTTCCGGGATTGAAATCCGTAGCCAGCGCGACCGCCGCGCCGCGGTCGATCAACAACCGCCCGGGACCATAGCGCGGCAGTGAGAGATGGAATACCGACCCCGGCAGCAGCGTGGCGACGGTCTCCGACCGGGCCAGCGCGTCGGCGTCCTCGAGCATCGCCTGTTCGAGATGATCGGCGCTGGCCGCTCCCAATTCGCAGGCCAGGCGGGCCGCGCCGGTGCGCGTGAACTGCTCGGCGTGCACGCGCAGTCCGAAACCGAGGTCGCGCGCGGCCGTGAAATAGCGCCGCGCCTGGTCCAGCGTGAAGCCGCCGCGGTCGATGTAGGCGTCCACGAATTCGGCCAGCCGCTGCTCGCGCACCATCGGCAGCATGTGTCCGATCATCCAGTCGATGTATTCGTCCGGACGCGCATCGTACTCCGGAGGAGTCATGTGCGCTCCCAGATACGTCGGCACGATGTCGAGCGGATGAGCGTCCAGATCGCGCAAGAGGCCCAGCGTCTTGCGCTCTCCTTGCTCGTCCAGGGCGTAGCCCGACTTCGCCTCCAGCGTCGTTGTCCCGTGCCGCGCGAAGCCCTCCAGACGACGGCGGGCCAGAGCGGCCAACGCAATCACGGACGCGGACCGCACGTCTCGCACGGTGGCCAGGATGCCCCCGCCAGCAGCGGCGATGGCGTGATAATCCGCGCCGCCGAGGCGCATCTCAAAATCATTCAGCCGCGGCGGACCGAAGACCAGATGCGTGTGGGAATCGACAAAACCCGGCATGACCACACGGCCGCGCGCGTCGATCTCCTGGACCGTCCGCGCGCTGGCGAGTCTTTCGACCACGGCCTCGGGACCGGCGATCACGATGCGGCCCGCGTCCACCAGAACAGCGCCGTTGGCGACCACGCCGAGATCGCGCATGGCCATGCCCCGCCGCGCTCCGGGAGGACCGGCGAGAGTCAGAAGCTGGCCTGCGTGGCGGATCAGGATCGGCTGGATCATTTCTCGTCTGAAGGATGCGCCGCCTCCGCGCGCATGGGAGCGCGCAGACCGGCCTGCTCCGCAAACTCGATGGCCGGCGCATAGCCCGCGTCCACGAGACGCAGCACACCGATGCCCGGGTCGCATGTGAGTACGCGCTCGATCGAGCGCTCGCTGGATTCGGTTCCGTCGGCCACCGTCACCTGGCCGGCATGCATCGAATAGCCGATGCCCACGCCACCGCCGTTGTGCACCGAGACCCAGCTCGCGCCGGCGGCCGTGTTCAACAAAGCATTCAGAATCGGCCAGTCGGCCACGGCGTCAGTGTGGTCGGGCAGCGCCTCGGTCTCGCGATACGGCGAGGCCACCGAGCCGCAATCGAGGTGATCGCGGCCGATCACGATCGGCGCCTTCAGCCGGCCGTCGGCCACCATGCGGTTCATCTCGACGCCGAAGCGCGCGCGCTCGCCGTACCCCAGCCAGCAGATGCGCGCCGGCAAGCCCTGGAACTGCACGCGCTCGCGCGCCAGCCGCATCCATCTCGCCAGCGCTTCGTTCTCGGGGAACAGGCGGCACACCGTTTCGTCGGTGGCGGCAATGTCGGACGCCTCGCCCGACAATGCCACCCAGCGGAACGGCCCCTTGCCCTGGGCAAACAGCGGCCGGATGTATTCGGGGATGAAGCCGGGAATCTCAAACGCGTCGCTGACGCCGCGATCCGCGGCCATCCGGCGGATGTTGTTGCCGTAGTCGAACGCCACCGCGCCGCTGCGTTTCAGTGCGAGCATCGCGCGCACGTGCGCCGCGATCGAGTCCATCGCCTGATCCACATAGCCGGTGGGGTCGGAGGCGCGCAGCCGCTCGGCTTGCTCCAGCGTCACACCGGCCGGCACGTAGCCGTTCAACGGATCGTGGGCGCTGGTCTGGTCGGTCACGACGTCGGGCACGACCCCCATTTGAACCAGCTTGGGTAGCACGTCCGCGCAGTTGCCGGCCAAGCCCACCGAGAGCGGCTGAGCGGCCCGGCGCGCTTCTTCCACCCAGCCCAGCGCCTGCTCCAGGTCAGTGCTCATGCGGTCGCAATAGCCCGTTTCGAGGCGCCGCTGGATGCGTGCCGGATCCACCTCGACGCACAGCATGGCCGCACCGTTCATCGTCGCCGCCAGCGGCTGCGCACCGCCCATGCCGCCCATGCCGCCCGTCAGCACGAATCGCCCCGCCAGGCTTCCGCTGAAGTGCTGACGCGCGACCGCCGCGAAGGTCTCGAAAGTTCCCTGCAGAATTCCTTGCGTGCCGATGTAAATCCAGCTTCCGGCCGTCATCTGGCCGTACATCATCAGGCCCGCGCGTTCGAGTTCGCGGAAATGTTCCCAGTTCGACCAGTGGCCGACCAGGTTCGCGTTGGCGATCAGCACCCGCGGCGCTTCCTCGTGCGTGCGGAACACGCCCACCGGCCGGCCCGACTGCACCAGCAGCGTCTCGTCGTTCGCCAGCCGTTCCAGTTCGCGCACGATCGCGTGAAACGACGGCCAGTCGCGCGCGGCCTTGCCCGATCCGCCGTAGACCACCAGATCCTGCGGCCGCTCGGCCACCTCCGGATCGAGGTTGTTCATCAGCATCCGCAGCGCCGCTTCCTGTTTCCAGCCTTTGCAGCGCAGCGTCGTGCCGCGCGGCGCGCGCACGATTTCCTTATTGTTCACGGCATCCAGGAGTGCCATAGCCTGTTCCGACTTTACGCTAAGTTTGGCGTCGGGCGGGCGGCCCGCGTACTACTTCTTCGCCACCCGGCGCGCGCTGCCTTCCACGTGCGTCATGTACTTCTCCGGTTGGCCCGGCGGCGCGATTTCGAAACGAATTTTCAGTTCATCCGGCCCTGTGAAAATGTATGTGAAACGGAACCGCGGTCGGTCCGGCCGCAGCGCGCTCAGGCACTCGATGCGCTGGCCGTCATCCGAAACCGAAATCGTGTATTCGATGCTGTGCCCCTCGTCGTCGAAGTAAATCGCGCGTGGCGGCGCACCGGCCTCGCCGGGATAAATGAGAGTCAAGTCGTCATGCTGAAATGCGGCGCGGCCCGCCGTAGCACGGAATGCGGTGAAGCTCTTGCGCATGAGAACGCGCCCGTGCAGCTCGTAGCTGAAGCTCATGCCGCTTGAACTGACCTCACCCGGTTCGCCGCCACCGCCCGTGCCCTTCCACTCGCCCGCCAGCGGCCGCAACGCCTGCCACACGCGATCGCCATCGCTCGCCGCGGCCGTCTGGCAAAAAAGCGGCGCGCTGGACAAAATCATCCCCGCAACAAGCAGCCACAGGAGTCGACGCATAGCCCCATTATGCGGGCTTGCGACAATAAACTAAAGACTCGACCCCATCGCGACTCTCGGGAACATTCAACATGAACCAGTCCACCTCACACGAATTCCTCCGCCACACGCTGGCGACGCTGGCCTATCGCGGCGCCAAAACTCTGCGCGACGCGCCGGAAAGCTTCGCGACCTTTCGCGCCGCCGATGGAACGCGCACGCCCGGCTGCATTCTGGCGCACATCGGCGACCTCTTCGATTGGGCGCTGGCCATAGCCGACGGGCGCATGGAGTGGCACAACTCGGAGCCGCTCGCCTGGCCCGACGAAGTGGCTCGTTTCTTCCGCACGCTCGCAGCCTTCGACGCGCGCCTCGCCTCCGGCGAGCCTCTCGGCATGACAGTGGAAAAACTCTTCCAGGGCCCCGTCGCCGACGCCTTCACGCACTTTGGCCAAATCGCCATGCTGCGCCGCATGGCCGGTGCGCCGGTGCGCGGCGAGAGCTACTTCCGCGCGCAGATCGTCATCGGACGCGTCGGGCCCGAGCAGGCGCCGCCCAAGCGCGAGTTCGACTGACGGCCTGTGCCGCAGCGGCCGGAGCGCACTTGATCATCGCCGACCGCTCGCTCAACGCGACCGCTTTCTGAGAATGCTCCACATGGCCGCGGATACGCGGGGACGCCACCGGGGCGTGGCTGTGATATGTTCGTGTCACCATGGCAACCGCAGATTTTTCTCGTAGATCGTTTTTATCGACGGGCGTCTCCACGGCTCTGGCGGTGTCGGCGGCTTCCTCGCTGACGGCCGCCGTGAAGGGCAGTAAGATTCCCCTTGGACTTGAACTCTACTCCGTGCGCGACATGCTGGATAAGGACCTGATGGGCACCGTCCGCACTGTCGCCAAGCAGGGCTGGCAGGTCTTCGAATTCTACAGCTCTTACTTCTCCTGGACCACCGACTACGCCAAGCAGGTCCGTGCGCTGCTCGACGAAGTCGGTGTGAAATGCCTGTCCACGCACAACGGCGCGGAGTCGTTCGCTCCCGCGGGCATTCAGAAGGCCATTGACCTCAACTCGATCCTGGGCTCCAAGACCATCGTTCTGGCACACCCCGGCAAGACCATCACAACCATCGATGGCTGGAAGGAAGTCGCCGCCAAATTGAACGCGGGCGCCGATAAGTTCAAGGCCGCCGGAATTCGTGCCGGCTATCACAACCACGATGCCGAGTGGAGACCGATCGATGGCGTGAAGCCGATCGAGGTCATAGCCAAGAACACGCGCAAAGAAGTCACATTGCAGCTCGACGTCGGCACGTGCGTCGCAATGGGCGCCGACCCCGTCGCCTGGATCAATTCGAACCCCGGCCGCATCCGCTCCCTGCACCTCAAGGACTGGTCGCCGGAAAAGGAATATAAGGTGCTGTTCGGCGATGGCAAATCTCCTTGGAAGGGAATCTTCGCCGCGGCCGAAAAGACCGGCGGCGTCGATTATTACCTGATCGAGCAGGAGAGCTACAGCCTGCCTTCCCTCGAGACCGTCGCCCTGTGCATGGCCAACTTCAAGAAGATCCACGGCTGATCGATTCTAACGATCGGCTGCGGAGTTAGACTGCAGAGCCGCGAGTGGCCGCGGGGCGTTCCTCGGAAACGTCCGGCCGCACTCGCGGCTTTTGTCGTTTAAAACGCTCGTTCGACTCCGCAGGCCGCCGCATGGCATCGCGAAATCCCGTTTTGCTTCCCGATCGCGTATGCTGTCCATCGGAACTGACACACCATGACTCGCAGAGATCTTCTCCTCGGCGCCGGCGCCGCAACCCTCGCTCCGCTCCTGCCCGCGTTGGCGCCGGATTGGCAAGCCAAAGCCCGGCGCAATTTGCGCCTCGGCGTCTTCACCCACATCTACTCGCGCCTGCCCGTGGCGGACGCCGCGCGCCGCATCCGCGCCGACGGGTTCCATTCGGCCGTCCTCGAACACCAGTTCGCCGACGTTCGTTTCGACCCGCTGGCGCCCGATTGGAGCGCCGCCTCCAAGATCACCGCCGCCTTTGAGAAGGCCCAGGTCCGCATCGCCGCGCTGGCCGCCTACTACAACGTCGTCGATCCAGATCAGGCTCGCCGCCAGCACGGAGAGCAGCGCATGCGTTCTCTGTTGACGAATTGGAAGCGCCTCGGCAGCCCCATCGTCTGCACCGAAACCGGTACGCTGAACGAGAAATCCGAGTGGGTCGAGTCGCCTGACAACTACACCGACGCCGCCTATGCGCAATGCCGCGACATCCTCGCCGCTCTGGCCCAACACGCCCATTCCGCTGGCGCCACGCTGGCCATCGAACCCTACTGGCGCAATGTCATCGACTCCGCCGCGCGCGCCGAGAAGCTTTTCAAGGACGTCGCGTCCCCGGCGCTCCAGCTCGTCATGGACGCGTGCAATTACTTCCGCGATGCCGACCTGCCGAAGATGCGGCCGATGCTCGAGGAGATCTTCCGTCGCGTGGGCTCGCACACGGTCATTGCGCACGCCAAGGATGTGAAGTCGGCTCCCGGCGGACAGGAACTGCCGGCCTCCGGCTTGGGCGTCCTGGATTACCCGCTGTACCTCGGCTTGCTGGCGCGACTCGATAAGCCGCTCGACCTGATCATCGAGCATCTTGAACTCGACGACGTGCCGCGCGCCCGCGATTACGTCCTCGCGCAGTTCGACAAAATCGTTTGAAGCCGCGTTCCCCAGATTGCTCCGCGCCCGTTACCGAGCCGTGACCAAAGGGAGCGGTTTCTTCGAATTATTCGATGGGCTGCCAATTTAAGACACTACCGCGCTACACGTTCAGATATGGCAGCGTCCACGGCTCGCGGTACTGTCGGCTCACCAGCTTCTGCGCTGCCTCGTTGCCCACCACGCTGCCGCTGGCCGCGTCCCACTCCACGCGCCCCGTCGTCCTGAACGCCAGGTTGCCCAGGTGCGCCACCGTCGAAACGTGGTGCCCGATCTCGAAGTTCTCCACCGTCGGTTTGCGGCTGCGCATGCACTCCAGGAAATTGCCGGCGTGGTTTACGCGCGCCTGGTCGTCCACCTTGGCCGCATGTTTTTCCGCGGGCGCGTCCTTCTTCGTCCGCTCCGGGATCACCTCCCAGCCGCTCTGGTCGAGGATCAGCGTCGCGTCAGTGCCGGTGAACGCCACGCCGTGTTCGCGCCGGTCCGGGCCGAGGTTGTTGCCCACCTGGTGTTCAAAGATCATGCGGTAGCTTGGAAACTCGTACACCGCGATTTGCGAATCCGGCGTCTCCGTGTTGTCCGTCAGTACGTAGCGTCCGCCTGAGCTGATGACCGACTTCGGATATTCGGGCCCCATGCCCCACAACGCCAGGTTGATCAGGTGCACGCCCCAGTCCGTCATCAGCCCGCCCGCGTAATCCCAGAACCAGCGGAAGTTGAAGTGGAAGCGGTTCGGATTGAAGGCCCGCTGCGGCGCCGGCCCCAGCCAGAAGTCGTAATCGACGCCCGCCGGCACCGGCCCATCGGGCGGATTGCCCGCGTCCTTCACCCAGTCCAGATACGCCCACACTCTCACCTGGCGCACCTTCCCCAGTCTCCCCGAATGCACGAACTCGATCGCCTCGCGGTAGTGGTCCCCGCTGCGCCACATCGTGCCCATCTGCGTCACGCGCCCGTTTCTGCGCGCCGCCGCCACCATCGCCCGCCCCTCCGCGATGCTCGTCGCCAGCGGCTTCTCGCAATACACGTCCTTGCCCGCCTCGCACGCCAGCACCGTCGGCAGAGCGTGCCAGTGGTCGGGCGTGCACACCAGGCAGGCGTCGATGTCCTTGCGCTCCAGAATGCGCCGGAAATCTTTCACCGTCTCCGGCGTCCGCCAGTTCTCTTTTTGAAAACGCGCCAGCGTCGCTGCGATCTGCGCGTCGTCCACGTCGCACACCACGGGGATCTCCACCTCAGGATGCGCCGCGAACGCTCGCGTGTCGGCGACCGAAATCCCGCCGCACCCGATCAGTCCCACCCTTACCCGGTCGTTCGCTCCCATGATTCGTCCCTGCGCCGCCGCAACCGCTGCGGAAGCGGCGATAAATGAGCGTCTGCTGATGGCAACCATGGCTCTGCGCTGCTCCTCCCGCCGGGACGTCGACCTCGTGGGCCCGGCTTCAATAGCAGTCTACGCCCACCTGTCTCCAATTGGCGCGCCCAACCGCGGGTCGCAATCGCGATATGATGACGGCCCCATGCTCCGCGCGCTCATTCTCGGCTTGCTGCTCCTCGCTTCCTGCCTCTCCGCGAAGCCGCCCGTGTACGTCGTCCTGTGGTTCGACACGGAGGACTACCTCGAACCGGCCGCCGATGACGCTGCCCTGCGCATCGCGAGCGACCTCACCGCGGCCGGCGTCCACGCCACTTTCAAGGTGGTCGGCGAAAAGGCGCGCGTGCTCGAAAGCCGTGGCCGCCGCGACGTCATCGCGGCGCTCTCGAAACACGCCATCGGCTACCACTCCAACTGGCACAGCGTCCATCCCACTCCGGCTGAATACCTGTCACGATTTGGATACCTCGAAGGCGCGGCTGAGTTCGAGCGCCGTGAAGCCGCCGGCGTCGCGGACGTGCGGCGCGTCTTCTCGACGCCACCCGTCTGCTATGGCCAACCCGGCAACTCCTGGGCGCCACAGACCGACCTCGCGTTGCGCCGGCTCGGCCTCCCGGTGTATCTCGATGAAGGCGATCAGGTCGGCCTGGATGAGCAGCCTTTCTGGTACGGCGGGCTGCTGAATGTATTCAATATGGGCCGCAACAGTCTCCGCGCCCAACTGAATGTCGGCGCGGAAGACACCGCTGCCTACGCCCAGTTCGACGAGGCCGCGCGGCGTCTTTCGTCCAGCGGAGGCGGCGTCATCAGCATTTACTACCATCCGACGGAATTCGTGACCACCGAATTCTGGGATGCCGCCAATTTCGCGCACGGAGCCAATCCCGAGCGCGCTGCGTGGGTCAAACCCCGGCGCCGGACAGCCGAGGATTCCGAACGCTGCTACGGAGTTCTGCGCCACTTCGTCGAGCACATGAAAAGCCGCCCGGACGTCCGCTTCGTGACGGCCTCCGATCTGCTTGCTATCTATGCAAAGCCGATACCACAAGCCGTGGATCGATTGGCCGTCGCCTCGCACCTCAGCCGCCACATCGTCTTCACGGAAGTGCAGGGACAATCTCTGTCGCCAGCCGACATGCTGGTCGCGCTGCTGGGCCTCGATCCTGCAATCGTGGACGGACCCACGGCCAACGGCGCCACAACGTACTCCCAGCCATCCATTCCCGGGCCGGCGTTCGAAACGGCGAGACTGGATGCCGCCGATTTCGTTCGCCGCAATCATCGCCTGCCCAACGAAGTCTTCATCGGCGCTGAAACGCTTTCGCTGGCTGACTTCGCCGCCACACTCGCGCGCAGTGTCATCGAGCCCGGCCGCGAGGTCCGTGTTGTGCGCGGGCAGATCGAGTTCGAGCGCTACTTCGCCACCGACCCTCGCGCCCCCTTCAACTGGATCATTCATCCCGATGGCTTCTCCGGCGCGAGTCTGCTGGAACTCGCCCGGCTTCAAGGCTGGACGCTGAAACCGGCGCGGCTGGTCGAAACAGAGCGTAGAATCCAAGGCAGGACCGCGGCGCCGTCTGCCATTCGCAAAGTAGCTTCGAATTAGATGGCTTTGGTGGACGCAGCAGCCGGCTTCTAACCGGCATAGACACGGAGCTCGTGCTTCTATGGGAGAGTTTGTTATGCAAAAAGTAATACCTGGTCTCGTGATCTCGGTTGTGTTTGGAGTGACCGCTCCTCTCGCCGCGGAACCGCCGGGAGAGGGCTGGGAGTTAGTGTTTCACGATGAGTTCAACGGCAAGCAACTCAATTGGAATGTCTGGACCTGTGAGCAGGGCGACCGGCGCAACGCCTACAACGACCCCGACGACAGCTATCTCGATGGCCAGGGCCACTTGATTCTGCGCGTGCGCAAGGCAGCCGACGGTAAGTATCACCTCGGCTTCATCCGCACCCAGCAGGAGTTTCAGTTGGGCTACTACGAAGCCCGCGCCAACCTGGACACGGTCCCCGGCTATTGGAGCGCCTTCTGGCTCTGGGGTAAACATTCCTACGACGCGGACTACAAGGGAGCGGAAGTCGACTTCCTGGAGGACCCACGCCGGGATGACACAATCGACCACAATATCCACCAGGGCGAGGGCTCGACTCATCTGCATGAAGGCCACGTTGCTAAGTTCAAAGGATCGCGGCAGGACTGGCACCTATGGGGCTGCAATTGGCATGATCAGGGGTTTGATTTCTTCGTCGATGGTGAGCAGACCTGGACCACCCACACGATGAAAGCCAGCCGGCCAAACTGGATCTATCTGACCCAGGAAGCCAAATTCGAGGGATGGGCGGGAGACATCCGGCAATCCGATAGCTTGCTGCCCGCCTATTGGACAGTAGACTACGTGCGCTATTACCGCAAGAACCCGCAGGCTCCTGCCATTACCATCGCACCTGCGCAACCAATCACTGCTGGACAGGAAGATGGGAAGGTGATCCGAGTGACTTTGAAAAATGGTAGGTTCGCCGATGGCTTGCGCCCGGCCAGTTGGTCGCTGGAGAACCTCCCAGCGGGTGTCAGCCTGGGAGCTATGAAAAGGATTGACGATACGCATCTCGAACTGACACTCACCGGGAATTCGCGGCCGGGGGATCGGAAGACGGGCCTCGCGGATGTGACCGTCATTGCGGAAGCCGGCGAGGTGGCAGGCTCACCCGCTCTATTGATCGCGAGCCACGGAGTGACGCTGCAGGCGAAGCCATAGAATTACATCCCCGGCGCGTCACGCGAATGGCAGACGGGGAGCCGGCACCGTTGACACGGGATCGCCAGACACTCTCGATCCGGCTGCACGCGCACCTCGAAATGGCATCGTAGTTTCCGCGCGGTGCGAGAATGCTGCGATCCTTTGCATCCGGCCACTCCCGCGGGCATCTAGAAACTTATGAGGTTCACAGCCATGCTCATCGGCGCACTCTTCTTCGCTAAGTCGTTGTCCGCCGCTTCGTCGATCCACGAATTCACGTTGACTAACATAGATGGCCAGCCGGTTTCGTTGGCGCAATTCAAAGGTCAGGTAGTCCTGATCGTCAACGTGGCCAGCCGCTGCGGTTTCACCCCTCAATACGCGGGCCTCGAAGCGCTATATGAGAAGTATAAGGACCGCGGCTTCGTCGTCCTGGGCTTCCCCGCCAATAACTTCTTATGGCAGGAGCCTGGGACCAATGAGGAGATCAAATCCTTTTGTACTCTCAAGTACCACGTCACCTTTCCCATGTTCGCCAAGGTATCGGTCAAAGGCTCCGATAAGACGCCGCTCTACCAGTTCCTTACAGACAAGAAGGCCAACCCTTCCACCGGCGGCGGGATTCGCTGGAACTTTACTAAGTTCCTGGTCGATAGAAACGGAAAGGTTTTCGCCCGTTTCGGCTCCTCGGTGCCACCCGACGCCCCCGAGTTGCTTGCCGCGGTTGAGAAATCGCTCCAATAATTCGCCCCTCCCTGCCCCTCATTCGGGACGACCACGCACTCGACCGAATGCTCCGTTGAGCGTTGGAATTGAGCCGCAGCCGCGCGTCTTCCCACGCCCCACGGCAGCCGCACTTTCAAATCGGACCCCGTTTAGTGATCTGATATGGGGAAGGCGCCTCTCGCCCGATCATGAAATTGCATCGACGGATCGTTCGCTCTCTGTACTTCCAGGTTCTGGTCGCCATCACGGCCGGCGTCTTGCTCGGCGTCTTTGCCCCGACCACGGCCGCCGCCATGAAACCCTTTGGCGACGGCTTTATCAAGCTGATCAAAATGATCATTGCGCCGGTCATCTTCTGTACGGTCGTGCTCGGCATCGCCGGCGCCGAGGACCTCAAGAAAGTCGGCCGCACCGGCGGCCTGGCCCTGTTGTACTTCGAGGGAGTCAGCACGCTCTCGCTGATCCTTGGCCTGCTGGTGGTGAACCTCGTCCGCCCCGGCGCGGGCATGAATGTCGAAGTCCGCACGCTCGATTTGGGCGCCGTCTCGGCCTATGCCGGCTCTGGCAAAATGCAAACGACGAAGGACTTCCTGCTGGGCATCATTCCCTCGACTTTTTTTGACGCTTTTGCCCGCGGAGAAATCCTCCAGGTGCTGCTGATCGCTGTCCTGTTCGGCATCGCTCTCCAACAGCTCGGAGCACGCCAGAACCTCGTACTGCTTTGGATTGCAAAGTTCTCTGACATTCTTTTCGCCATCGTGAAAATGATCATGTATGTCGCGCCGCTCGGCGCTTTCGGCGCCATGGCGTTCACCATCGGTTCCTATGGCGTGCGCAGCCTGCTCTCCCTGGCCTGGCTCATGGGATGCTTCTATTTCACCTGCCTGGCGTTCATCTTCGGCGTGCTCGGCCTCATCGCGCGCCTGCACGGATTCAGCATTCTGCGCTATCTCCGCTATATCAGCGAGGAGTTGCTCATCGTGCTGGGAACTTCCTCCTCCGAAGCCGTGCTGCCGCGCATGATGGCCAAAATGGAAAGCCTCGGAGCCGGCCGCTCGACGGTCGGCTTAGTCATCCCTACCGGCTACTCATTCAATCTCGACGGCACATCTATCTACCTCACAATGGCCGCTATATTTATCGCCCAGGCCACCAACACGCCCATCACTTTGATGCAGCAGTTGACCCTGCTCGCCGTATTGCTTCTGACCTCCAAAGGCGCAGCCGGCGTCACCGGCAGCGGCTTCATCGTACTCGCCGCAACGCTGCCGCTGGTAGGCAATCTGCCCGTCGGCGGCCTGGCTCTGATTCTCGGCGTGGACCGTTTTATGTCTGAAGCGCGCGCCTTGACCAATGTCATTGGTAACGGCGTCGCATCCCTCGTCATCGCCCGCTGGACCGGTGATCTCGATCGCGACACGCTCGCGCGCCAGCTTCAATCGCGCCCCGCCAACCTCTGAAAACGCGCATCCCACGCGCCCACCGTCAGTCGTCCTTGATGATTCTCCATTCTCCAATTCGGCTGCGCTCATGTTCCGACTGTTGGCTTAGCTGGGGCGGCTAATACCTTACGAACTTTCGCCGCCAATCCGTCGGGACTGAACGGTTTCGCCATATACGCAATATCGTGATCGATCACTCCTCCGTGAGCAATCACATTCGCCGTGTAACCGGAAACAAATAGCACCTTCAGACCCGGCCGCATTGCTATAAGCCGCTCGGACAATTCTTTGCCGTTCATTCCCGGCATCACCACATCGGTCAGTAACAAGTGAATCTCTCCGGAATAACGCTTCGCAACAGCTATCGCCTCCGCTCCATCCAACGCTTCGAGAACCTGATAGCCATGTTGCCTCAACGCAGCCTTGGCGAGAGAGCGAACAGCCTCTTGGTCTTCTACCAGCAGTATCGTCTCACCGCCGCCTTCCGTCGCGGCGGCAATTCCGTTCTCCTCTACCAGCGGACGTCCATCCATGCGGGGAAGATATACCATGAACGATGTGCCAACACCCACCTCACTGCGCACATCGATCCATCCATCGCTCTGTTTAATGATGCCGTAGACTGTTGCCAAACCCAGCCCAGTCCCCTTGCTCGATTCCTTTGTCGTGAAGAAGGGCTCAAAGAGGTGCTGACAGGTCGCTTCGTCCATGCCGTGTCCGCTGTCCGTCACGGTCATCAGTATGTACCGCCCCGCACTTGCTTCAGGATGAGAGGCGGCGCTGTCTTCGTCGAGATCGACGTTCCTCGTTGTAATCTCGAGTTTTCCTCCTTCAGGCATCGCGTCGCGAGCGTTCACCAGAAGATTCATGAGAACCTGATGGACTTGATTGGGGTCAGCCATGACCTGCCCCAAGGAATTGTCCAGATGCAGCTGCAGTGCTATTCCCTCTCCGACCACGCTCTGCAGTATCGGCACAACGTCCTGGATTGTCGTGTTCAAGTCCAGCATCCGGGGCTCGATCATCTGCTTGCGGCTGAACGCCAGTAGTTGCTTCGTGACACTGGCCGCGCGCTCCCCAGCCTTTTTGATCTCCTCAACGTAGGACCGCAACAGATCGGGAGCTTTTAATCGCTTCAGGACCAGATCGCTGTAGCCATTGATCACCGTCAGAAGGTTATTGAAGTCATGGGCCACGCCGCCCGCCAGCCGGCCGACGCTTTCCAGCTTTTGAGCCTGGCGGAGATCGTTTTCCAGCTTGGCCTTCTCCTCTTGCGCACGTTTCCGCTCGGTGATGTCCCGAGATATACCAAGCACGTGGCGCACTGTTCCACTCTCGTCCGAAAGCAGTTTCGTCACAGTCTCGGTGTCGACAGTTGTCCCGTCTTTGCGTAGGTATGTGACTTCGTCCGTTCTGATGCGTGCACCCTCGTCGCCTGACTCTACCGCAGCTATACGGTTCTGCGTTTCTGCAACGACCATCCCGTATGCATCGGAGGGCATCGCATCGTCCATCGACTGCGCCATGAGCTCTTCGGGCGTGAACCCTCTCAAGTGCCGTACCGATGGACTGACATAAGTACACCGCCCGTTTGCCAAGTCCCACAGCCAAATCACGTCAGCGGCATTCTCGGAAAGCAACTTGTACAAGTCTTCGGCTTTCCTCTGTTCTGTGATATCGAAGAAGATTGTTGCGAACAGATCATCACCCATCGGTGCAACGGAAATGATAAACCGCTTGTCCATAGGCGGGAAGTATGTCTCAAACTGAACGGGTGTTCCGGTCTTAACGACAGACGCATACTCCGGCAGGTAGGGAGCGTCTTGGGTTCCATACACCTCGGTCGCCAACTTATCGACTACCTGCTCGCGCTTCATTCCCAAAATTTCTTCATATCGACGGTTTACTTCCAGCAGAATGTAGTTCTGGGGAGTGCGGTTGGAATGGAGCAGTTTGTGGAGCGCAACCCCTTCGTTCATCGAATCGAAGAGCGACTTGTAACGTTTGTCGCTCTGCCGCCTTTCATTCTCGGCTGTCTTCCTGGCGGCGATGTCTTCGACGAAGCCCTCAATGTACAGCACCTGTCCATCCTCACCGCAGACCCTCCGGCTATTGAGTGAAACCCAAATCGGGGTCCCATCCCTACGCCTTAACTGGCACTCGTGCCCGCGGATGACGTCACGTTCTTCGAGCAGGTGCAAATACCGTGACCGTTCATCCGGGTCTAGCCACTCCTGATGGCCTGAGTCGGTCATTTCAGTCATGTATTGTTCCACTGAATCGTAACCGAGCAACTTCGCGAGAGCGGGGTTCGCCCCCAAAGCCCTGCCACCTATCGATGTTCGATAAATTCCCTCAATCGCGCCCTCATAGATGTTCCGATACTCACTCTCGGCTTCCCGTAGCGTCCGCTCTGCTATTTTTCGTTCAGTTATGTCTTTTCCGAAGACCGAGACGCCCGTTGTTCGACCATCCTGTCGAATCGGATTGAATGACATCTCCAGCGTGCGACCATCCAGCAGCAGATGCTCAACCCGGAAAGCGCCGTCTGACAACGCACGCTCGTACATTGGAGGCCATTGCACCGCTCTCGCTGGGGGAAGAAGGTCCTCCGATCGCATCCCTGCTGCTGCACGGATACTGTAATTGTGCTCGATATTGTCCCGGAATGCTTTGTTGCATACCTGCAATGTGTAATTAAGGTCCACCGACCAAATCAGGTCTTCGGTACTCTCGATCAGGGCGGAAAGATTGGCTTGAGCCTGATGTACGGCATCTTCCGCCCGCTTGTGTTCAGTGATATTTTCCTCTGCACGAGTGCAATTCGTGATGACCCACAGAGAATGCGTAGTGCAACCGGTAGTGTCCTTGATAGGCGTGACCGCGATCAAGACGGCGCAGGTCTTGCCGTTCTTGCGACTCCAGATGGAATCGGCTTCCCACGGTTCACCAGAGGCGACGTGTTGGAGACTGTCGTGGATAGGATGCGTCGAGTGCTTAGACTCCAGCATCCCGACACTCTGGCCAACGATCTCGTCAACTGAATATCCAGTCAGGTCGCTAAGACCGGCGTTGGCCCAACTGACGACGCCATTCGAATCGGTGATTAACGCCGCCAACGGCAGCGATGCCAGGGCCGGGAGCAGAACTTCAACTTCTCGAGGCAGAACCATTCGCGCAACTCCTTACCTGGTTGCCGTCTTGGGTGATACCGGATCTCCGAATGCACTGCCGGAACAGCGGCGGGGGAAGATGGAATGGACATCGAATGTTCACGGTAAAATTATACAAATTCATAGTGTTAAGGTAGGAAAGCCGCCACTGTTGCGACCCCTGATGGCACAATTGTGGACCTTATAGATCGAAAGTTCTAGTAGTACTAAAGACACATTTTGCGAACGCATTAAGCCGGTGAAAATAATAACCTATGCAGAGTCGCCTTCATAGCATGGGCTGAGAATACCATCGGCCGTGGGCCAGCTGAGCTGACACGAAGAGGCAAGCACAACAGGCTGTCGGAAGTGTAGCAATAAGTCTCACCCCCCAAACCCGGCTCAGCCAGTGCGCGTAATTTGCCCGTGCCGAGCGTCGGGCCGCGAGTTGATTTCACCGCAAAAAACACGTCCAGAACACTGTGATTTCAGCGTCCCGTGAAACTCACCGAACTCCTAGCTAAGTCCTTTAGAAAAGGAGATTCACGATGACGTAAAAACCCGGTAAAAACGATGTTTTCACCGTGCAAACACGATGCCTTCACGGTCAATCCGCGCGCGCCGCACGGTGATAATGACGCTGCAACCCCGCATCCGAGGCGATCGCGGAGCAAAGACTTAAGGCCCTCCGCCGCGCGCTGCCGGTGCTCAGACCAGGGCCACCTCGGGCGCAATGCACTGTTCCGAGTACTCGCACTCATCCGGACCTTCGTTCCGCACCGCGTAGTGGATGCCGGGCGGAATCAGAATCAGGTCGCCGCCGCCGAATTCGATCGCCGGCGGCGCAGCGCCCAGTTCCGTATTATCGGCAAGCACGACGCGACCCTCGCCGCGGGCCACGCGCAGGATCAATGCGCGTTTCTCGTCGCACGCCAGCGCGGTTTCGGAGCGCGGCTGCAGCCGGTAACACGCGGCTCTGAGGAACGAATCGCACAGCACGACCCGTTCGCCACCGGGAAACGACTGTGGCTCGATCGCCGCAATATCGCGGTCCCCGAAACCGCGCACCAGCCGGTGGCGCGGCGGCGGCTCGATGGCGCGCAAAGCCTGCTCCGTATGGGCGCGGGTGAATGCGGCGGGAATCGCCCGGCCCTCGTTCTGGTCGTGCAGCCGCTTCACCATATCGGTCGACACGGTCGCATATTCCTCTAGCACGCAGCCGATCACGGTGTGTACGATACCGAGTTCCGCGATCACGAAGACGTCGCCCGGATTGGGCACGAACTTGAACCGGTCATACGACGGGTTGGCCTCGCCGGCCAGCCAGTTTTCGAACGCGCGCGGCTCGTAGACTTTCTCCCAATCCTCGAAATTACACAGGAAAACGAAGCCGCCGGGCTTCACCTGGACGATGTGAAACACCTCCAGCTTGTGGACCAGGTGGTGCTGGAAGCTGAAGCCCTGACCCTGGTTCTGCAGGAAGATCGAATAGCCCAAGGGCGTCGCCGCCTTGACCGCGTAGGATTTGTACTTCATGACAAATCCGAGTTGCTTCTGATAGTGCGCCACCTGTCGCGCATCCGGCCCGGAGATCGGCCTGGTCAGCAGCGCTCGCAGGATTCGCTTGTACAGCGCTTCGAGCAGTTCGGTGCGCGCGATCGGAGCGTCTTCCCGCAGCAGTTCGACCAGCGGCGGCAGACTGGCGAGCCCGCCGTCCACGACCCGTTGCGCGCTGACGCTGGAGGCGGCGGGATCCTTCAAATAGGTTTGAATCGAGTTGAGAATGGGAGCGGTATTATTCGTCATCGGTATCCTCCTGCCGCGCTGTTGCACAGCCGTGCTTGGAAGTGCCTGGCCTGCGGCGACGGGCCGCCCGTGTCTTGCTCGGGGCCGCGCAAGAACTGCATCGCCCGTACGGCCTTGCTTAGTTGGAGCCGCGCGCGGAAACCGGACTCCAAACTGGGGAGCTGGCCAGAAGGCGCCCCCTGGATCGGGCGGGCGGCATGACACGGGAACTCTCTGTCATTGTAACCTGCGGTTTCGGACATTGCGCGGGCACGGGACGTTTTCATCGCCGCGCCACGGCGGTGCAACGTCGGGCGTGGCGGCGGCGGGCAGGCTGAGGAAGACGGCGGGGCGTTGGTGCTACACTGCGTTTTCAGCGAGGATACCGGTTTGAAGCTTGACGGAAAATTGGAAGCCGATTATCAACCCTCTGAATGGAAGAAGGAGTTGGCCGCGCAGCAGCCCGAATTGCGGGCGCTGCTCGAGCTGTCCGAGGAAGCCCGGACGGCGGCCGGATTCGGCCATACCCTGAGCGAAATCTGCCAGCAGCCATCGACGTGGCGGCAGACTGCCGCAACGGTCGCTCTGATGCAGCCGCGCCTGCAGAGTTTCCTCGAAGGATGCCGGTCGTTTGTGCTGACCGGATCGGGAAGTTCGCAATACGCCGGCGAGTGCGTCC
>Ga0187851_10000748_pt1 | contig 32459 bp, 18 predicted proteins | sample June2016WEW_6_10_FD_132997 | JGI IMG/M metagenome (GOLD analysis project Ga0187851, IMG submission 132997) | Peatland microbial communities from SPRUCE experiment site at the Marcell Experimental Forest, Minnesota, USA - June2016WEW_6_10 | ecosystem: Environmental > Terrestrial > Soil >...
CGCGCACATTGTGCTTCTCGCATAACGGAAAATATTTCTCCGTATATACCCGCACGATCTCGTCCACCTGCTCGCCCAGCGGCCGGCCTTTGATGGTGCCGGATTGCCCGCCGATGTTCGGAATTCCCAACTTGCCGCACAGCTCGATGCACTTGGCGGCGTACTGGTTCTGCCGGGCGCGCAGGGCGGGGTCCGGGTCGATGTGGTTTCCGTTCACCCCCAGCGATGAAACGTAGATCCCCGCCCGCTGGATCTTGTCTTTCAGGGCCGCAATCGCGGCGTCGTCCAGCTTGTCCGGATTGAGCCCCAATTGCATGCTGGTAAAGCCCTCGGCCTTCACGAACTCCAGGTTCGCATCGGAATAATCGCACAGAACGCCCAGCTTGGGCTTCCAGTTCTGGGTGCGGGCGCGCATGGCCTGCGCGGCAGCCGCGGCCGGCAAAGCGGCCAGGATGGTGCGTCGGGTAATCGTCACGACCACGACAATACAGCAGCGCACGCTTCTCCGCAAGGGGGGACCTATGGCGTCTGGCGTTCGGCGTGCCCCCAAATCCGCCTATGCCACGAATCGCACTCCTCTCTTGCCTCCTCCCATTTCTCGCACAGGGCCAGTCCTTTCAACGGAATGAGATCACCTTCAACGGCGGGTACGGATGGCAGGCTGCCGTTCCAAATGGGTCGCCCAGACTCAGCGCTGTGTCCCTGGGTGGCACATACGGCTTCCGCCTCCGCCACTGGCTGGCGCTTGAAGGGGGCGTGCTGACGGCAATCAACCCGACTGGACTGATAAACAGTGAATATGGATACTTCAATATCCATGACCGTTTCACCTGGGTACCGTTCGGTGTTCGATTCATCCTTCCCCTGCGGCATGACCGGTTCGAGCTTTCCGCGGGCGCCGGCGGGGTATATGAGAGATACAGCGGCGGGAATACAACTCCAGCGGGCTATGGATTCTCCTACAACGGATGGGGCGGCTATTTCAAACCTAAGGCGGCCATCGCATTGGACCCTGGACGCCACTTCTGGCTGGGAGCCTCTCCGCAATTGTTCCTGGTCAACGGAGCGAATGGCGTGCGAGACCGCTGGTTCGTGCTCACCGGGGATGTCAGCTTCCGGTTCTGATGTTTCGGTGGGGCAGACGATCGTTTTGTGTCGTCTGCCGGCGCTCCCCGAAGGCGGCCGCCAAAGTGAACAGTATTTGCGGCTAATCTCCCTGCCCCTCCCCGCCGATAAACATGCAGGAAACGTTATGCCCCAACTGCTCGCCCGTCCGCAAGCGCCCTGGGCCCTGCGCCTATTGCCGCCCTTTCCCGCGGTCGCCCAGCGCGTCCTCGCCCTCGTTAGCAACGAAGATGTGGCCATCCGGGAACTCGGCGATCTCGTCAAGATGGACCCGTCCTTCTCCGCGGAATTGCTGCGTTTCGCCAACTCCGCTCTGTTTGGCGCCCGCCACGAGGTCAAGAGTGTCTCGCAGGCCATCGTTCTGCTGGGCCTCGATCGCATCAAGACCATGGCGACGCTGGTGGCTGTCAATCGATTGGTTCGTTCCTCGATGCGCGTAGCGGCGCTGCGCAAAGTGTGGCTCCACAGCCTGGCCACCGCGCTGATCGCCGAAGAGGCCGCCCGTGTTACTAGCGTGGCTGCCGACGCCGCGTACACCGCCGGCCTGCTGCATAACCTGGGCACCCTCGGCCTGATGTCCGCTTATCCCGAGGAATACTCGCGAATGTTGGAAGTCACCCAGGATTTCGGATTCGATCTGCTGCAAACCGAGCGCGACCTATTCGACATCGACCATTGCCTGGCGGGGTGCTACCTCGCCCAGGGCTGGGACTTTCCCGATGAATTGGCCGCCGCTATCGCCGTTCACCACGAAGATCCCGTCGCCGGCGAGGTCAGCCTCGACAACGTGGTGAAGGTGAGCTGGCGCCTCGCCGACGCGCTCGGCTATGTGGCATTCCCGCCGGACAAGGCGTGGACCTATGCCGAGTTAGTCGCCTTCCTGCCCAACGCATCTTCTTTCGCCCGCGGCAAGTCCCCAGAAGAGTTCAAGGCCTCCATCGACAAACGCATGGCCGCCGCCCCAGTTTAGGGCGGGCCTTGCCCGCAGCCGGCTTTCAGCCGGCTTCTGGCAGCCCTTCAATTTTCAATAACTTACGGTGGATTTTCGACCACGCGCGGGTCCTACGGGAGCCGCCCAGTCGAAACGCCGCGAGCCACCCAAAAGGAACAAATCCGGGCGCGGGAGCAGTCAACAGATCCGCTACCCGGCTTCGCAGGAACGTCTGCGCCTTCTTGGCGGCTTGGCGGGTGCCTGGCGTCTTTGCGAGAAACAGAATGCTCCCCGGTGACCAGACTCGCCAAAGCAATACCTCCCTGCCAATTAGGGCTTGCCGCCCAGGTAATGGCGATTGACAGTACTGCAACTCGTAAAAGTTCCTCTAACGCTATAAAAACAAACATTTTACAAGACATTGGCTTCGCTTGGCCAAAAACGCCCAGCGCAGCGGCTGGTGCACAAACTTGCCCAATTACGCACAACCCGGGCAAAAGCCCCCTCGCCGCGTCCCCGCGTCCCCGCAACCCCATGCCACCAACCGCCCGCCTCGCGCGTCCAATCATCAGGTATACTCAAACTAAGGATGGTTTCCCGGATGCCTCAAAAGCGGCGCTCGTTCTTTCTGTACCTCGGCCTCATCTTCGTATGCTCGCTCCTCGGCGGCATCTTCGGACCCCAAGTCCAGGCAGCGGCCACCGTGGCCGACGCCGACGACATCGGCGCCAGTCTCAAATCCTTCACCGCCATCTACGGCTTGGTGGAGCAAAACTTCGCCGACAAAGTCGATCCCGACAAAGCCATCTATAAGGGCGCCATCCCGGGCGCACTTCGCACCCTCGACCCCCACACCAATTTCTTCGATCCCCGCGATTACCAACTCCTCCGTGAGGACCAGAAGGGCCACTACTTCGGCGTCGGCATGAAAGTGCAACCTTTCAATGGAAAGACCATCGTGGTTGCGCCGTTCCCCGGCTCGCCCGCCTATCGCGCGGGCATCCGGCCGGGCGACATCATCATGAAGGTGAACGACAAGCCCACCGACAACCTCACCACCACCGAGGTGGCCGACTTGCTGAAGGGTCCGCGCGGCACGCAGGTCGCCATCGTGGTTTCCCGCGAAGGCAACGACCAGCCCCTCACCTTCACCGTCATCCGCGACGAAATCTCGCGCGATAGCGTGAAAAACGCCATCTGGCTAAAGCCCGGCATCGCCTACGTCTTCATCGAACAGTTCAACGAAACCACCAGCAAGGAACTCGAGGACGCGCTGAAAAAGCTCGGCGAGAATAACATCCACGGCCTGGTCCTCGATCTGCGCGCTAACCCCGGCGGCCTTCTCAACGAAGGCGTCGCGGTGGCCGACAAGTTCCTGCAAAAAGGGCAGACCATCGTTTCCCACCACGGCCGTTCCTCGCCGGAAAAGACTTACACCGCCCGCAACGGCAACCGCGGGCATGAGTATCCCATCGTCGTGCTGGTGAACCGCTCTTCGGCTTCCGCCGCCGAGATTGTCGCCGGCGCCCTGCAGGATCACGATCGTGGTTGGATACTGGGCGAAACCACTTTCGGCAAAGGGCTGGTGCAGACCGTCTATCCGCTCTCCGAAAACACCGGCCTGGCGCTCACCACGGCCCATTTCTATACACCCAGCGGCCGCCTCATCCAGCGCGATTACACCAATAAGTCGTTCTTCGATTACTACTATCACAAGGACGAACCCAAGGACATGCAGGATGTCAAGATGACCGATGGCGGTCGCACCGTCTATGGCGGCGGCGGCATCACCCCCGATGAAAAGTTCGCTCCGCCCAAGATCGACAAGTTCCAGACCGAGCTTTACGTGAAGTCGGCGTTCTTCAACTTCACGCGCTACTACTTCGGCCAGCACGACGCCAAGCTGCCCAAGGGCTGGTCCCCCGACGCCACAGTTCTGAACGAATTCCACGACTATCTGCTGAAACAGAGCTACGATTTCACGGAAGCCGAATTCACCCAGGATTCCGACTGGGTCAAGCGCCTGCTCAAGCGCGAAATGTACATCACCGCCTTCGACATCGATGAAAGCGACCGCGTCGCCATGGAAACCGATCCCGAAGTGGAACGGGCCATCGACGCCATGCCCAAGGCCAAGGCGCTGCTGGATTCGGCCCGCAAGATTCTCGTTCAGCGCGTGCAGCCGGAAAATCCCCTACGCGCCAGGTGAAAACCACCGCCCAGATCGTCGTACTGGATGCCGGGGGCCAATACTGTCACCTGATCGCTCGCAAAGTTCGCGACCTGGGAGTCTACTCCGAGGTCCGCGCCAGCGAAACTCCCGCAGCCGATCTCGCGGGCGCCACCGGTCTGATCATCTCCGGCGGCCCGAATAGCGTTTACGATCCATCCAGCCCCACTGTCGATCCCGCCATTTTCCAAAGCGGCGTGCGCGTGCTGGGCATCTGTTACGGCCAGCAGCTCATGGCCCACCTCTTGGGCGGAACCGTCCAGTTGGGCGACAAGGGCGAGTATGGCTTGGCCACACTCCACTTGCTTGCCGACGGAGCCGCCCCCGCCAGCCCGCTCTTCCATGGCATCTCCGGCCCGCAGCAAGTCTGGATGAGCCACCGCGATCTGGTCACCGCCGCGCCGCCCGGATTTTCCGCCTTGGGCGGCACCGCCACTTGCTCCATCGCAGCCATTGAAGCGCCCGCCCGCGGCCTCTACGCGGTCCAGTTCCATCCCGAAGTCGTGCATACCTCGCGCGGCCGCGAGATCCTGTCCAACTTCCTGTTCGGCATCTGCAATTGCCGGCGCGATTGGGATCCGCGCCATCGCGTGCCCCAGATCGAGGACGAAATCCGCCAGGCCGTCGGCGGCCGCAATGTTTTCTTCTTCGTCAGCGGAGGGGTCGATTCCACGGTTGCCTGCGCGCTCTGCCAGCGGGCCCTGGGCCCCGGGCGCGTTCAGGGGGTCTATGTCGATACCGGCCTCATGCGCGAAGGCGAAACCGACGCCATGCGGTCGATGCCCGGCCTGTCGATCGAATCGGCCGAAGCGCAGTTTTTGGGTGCGCTAGCTGGCGTGCGCGATCCCGAACAGAAGCGCCACATCATCGGCGAAGAATTCGTACGGGTGCAGGAGCGCATAGTCGAATCCCGCCATCTGCTGGATGGCCACTGGATTCTCGGCCAGGGCACCATCTACCCGGATACCATCGAATCCGGCGGCACCGAAAAGGCCGCCGTGATCAAGACGCATCACAACCGCGTGCCCGGCATTCAAAGGCTGATCGAAGCCGGCCGCATCGTGGAGCCGCTGCGCTCTTACTATAAGGATGAAGTGCGCGAGATCGGCCGGGAACTCGGGCTGCCCGCCGATGTCCTCGACCGCCATCCGTTTCCCGGACCGGGTCTGGCTATCCGCTGCCTTTGTTCGGAAATCGAAGCCGCCGTCCAGGCAACTCCCGAAGGCTGCATCCTGCCGGTGCACTCTGTCGGCGTGCAGGGCGATAGCCGCAGTTACGCGCCCGTGTTGTCGATCGAAGACTTGGACCACGCCCGCGCCACCGAGCTGATCAATCGCCTCTCCGGCGTCAACCGCGTCATCGCGCGCGTGCGCACCTCCGCGCCGCTCGCGGGCCTGCGCGTGCGCGTCAGCGCCCTCACGCCCGAGCGCCTGGCGCGCCTCCGCCTTGCCGACGCCGTCGTGCGCCGCCTCTCGCACTCGAGCGGTTTCGACCGCCGCATCTGGCAATTCCCGGTCGTGTTGATTCCGCTCGGCACGGCCGAAGCCCCCGACTCCGTGGTCCTCCGTCCCGTCGATTCCGTGGACGGCATGACCGCTCAGTCGGTAGCCATGCCCAACGACTTACTAGACTCTATCTCGACCGAGTTACTCGCGGTCCCAGGTATTAGCGGAGTGTTCTACGACCTGACTAACAAGCCCCCGGCCACCATAGAGTGGGAGTAAGTGCTTGCTTTGTGGGGCAGGCTCTCAGCCTGCGGCGGCCTCTCAGGCCGCCTGCCCCTACTTCTTCTCATCGCTGGTGCACGGCGCGCTGACCCACTTGCTGGTGCCGGTCGTATTGATCTTCATGCTGTGGGAACCGTCCCCCGAAGTAACTTGCACGGAGAACTTCACATGTTCCGGGTCGATAGCTTCGACGTGGATCGTTCCGCTTGCTTTGACCCCGGAGTTGCCGCATTCAATGCGGATCTCCTGCTTGCTGGAAGACCCGTTCACCACGGTGCGCTGGCACGATCCGTGATCGTCGCCGAACATCAGCCCCTTGTTCAGCTCTTCCTTGGTGATGCAATGCTTGCGGACAGTCGTCTTGGGGCCCGCCTTCATGCGCGCCTCCAGCATAGCCTTCTGTTCTGGCGTCATCTTCGCCAGGATTTCCGGTGGGATAGCCGGTGTGCCGGTCGTCTCCGTGGTCGTCGTGCCTTCCCACATGCCCGGTCTTATGTCGAGCGGCGGAGGGGCGTCGGCGGCCCAGGCCGCGCCTGCCAAAAGGACACATATAAAAGAGCACTTTGCAGTCATGTCAAGATCACTGTAACATAGCTATGCTAGCGGTCCGTGAACGGATCGGCCCCTATCGTCCCCACCAATTCCGCCAGGTAAGCCGTCGCGCTCACCCGTGCCATCTGCGCGCGAGCTTCCTCAAGCCGGCTTCGCACGTCGAACTGCCGCGAGCCGGGGCCCGAGACAAACGCCTCCAGCGCCGCGATGTGGCGGCTCCACAGGGCTATGTCGCGCTCTTGTTTGGCGCGCAAGCGTTGCTTGTACCAATCGCTCTCCAGCACCGCTTCCCGCGTGAACATCGCGCGGAATCGCGGGTCGCCAATTCCCTTCCCTTCCCACTCCCCGTGCGCCATGATGTGCAGCAGCGCCCGCAGCGGCGGACAGGCTGCCTCCACGCTTCCGTCATAGAAATAGTTTTGCGCCACCCGCGTCTGCGCCGCCACGATAGCATCCACGCCCGCCGCGAACGCGTCCATGTCCTGCTTCTCCGGCCGCAGAATCTCCTCCGGAAAGACGGCGTCGGGTGTCTCGAAAATCCGCCCCAGGAAACGCTCCGCGAACAGCGCCGTAATGCGGTACCCCAGACGGCTCGCCTCCACTGTGCGGCCGCGCCATTCGAAGTCGGTCATCTTCTCCAGGAAGCCATTGTCGATCAGGAACCGCGGATCCCGCTCGGGCACCCGCACCCGGCACCAGACCTCCGGCGCCAGCATGCTGATGTCGTGATCCACGCGGTACTGCGGACCGACGTATCCGGCCGCGGTGGTGAAGCCGGCGTACTCCGTCAGCACCGCCGCCACCAGCGCATTGTTCAGATCCACCACCGGCGAAACCGCATTGAACGGGCCTTTGGTGAGCGCGCCTTCGCTGCCGAAGCCGGTGGTGGACGGAGACTTGCCGGTCAGGCTGCAAATGAAATCCATGAACAGCTCCGGCAGCTCCTGATAGTGGATCGGGTTGTAGACGGCCAGGGGCGGCAGCCCGATCTTGGGATCGGCGGGATTGCCGCGGCGTCCCGCGAGCACCGCATTCACCGGGAAACGCACCGGTTGGTCCGCCGGAATCCCGCGATCCAGCCGCGCGCACACTTCGGCCAGATAGCGACCCAGCGGGTCCACCAGATCGGGCCGCTTTTGCAGATAGCGCGGATTCTTCGAGGGGCGGCCATCCACCATGCGGGGGTACGCGGAAGAGACGGCGTAAGCCACCGTCGCGTCGCTCACGAAACCCCGCAGCAGCGCCTGCATGGGCTCGGTGTATTGGTCGAACTCGACCACATGATCCACCATCGATTTGGCCTGCGCCTTGGTCAGCGGTTCGAAGTTCGAGAGAAACGTCCCCGGCGTCGCGATGTCGGCCTCCGCCTGGGCGTCAAAGCCGCGATGAATGGCGTCGTCCGGCCGCTGGAACAGGAACGCTTCGCAGTTCTCCACCAGCTTGGCGCTGCGGTTGGGATACTTGGTGTCGAAGTCCTTCAAGCCGTGCCGCGGAACCACCACCGACGCGGTGATATCGTCCTCCACCTGAACCTTGCCGGCGGGATGGAAGTCGGGCCGCAGCTTGTAAATCCGCCAGGACCCTTGCGGATCGAAACCCACCCGCAGATAATTGCCCACCAGTTTCTGGTTGTCGTATTTCAGTTCATGGCCGAGGAACCCATTGATCCGGTCGACCGTGAAATGCTCCCGCCAGTTCTCGCCCCATTCCGGCCGGTAATACCGCTTGACTGTGAACACAAGCTGGCGGATGGTCTGCGGCAGGTTGCGCAGCCACTCGTTGTACTCTTCGTTGTAATCGGAGGAAACGGTCAGCAGCTTGATCACCGACCCCAGCGACCGCTCCGGGCTCAAGATGGGCCTGCCGGAGCGCTCCGCCGGCTGCTTGTAGGCCGTGGAGAAATCCCTGGCCAGGATCTCGGCCACCTGGTCCATGTCGCGGTAGTAATCCCTGACGAACACCGGACCCTGCAACAGAACGTTGGAGATGGACTTGGAAATCTCCGACTTGCCGCCGCCCGAGACGGTTGACGGTTTGTGACACAGAGTGCCGTGCGCGACCGACCCCACCAGCCGCCACGCGGCCCCGCCGTGCTGTTTCTCGAGCCGCACCTGGTAGCCGGAAGGCCCGACGTAAATCCGGTCCGGGAGAAGCGTCAGTTCGCTCGATCCGCCCTCCAGCGGCCACTTCACCGAGCCCCGAGCCAGGTGGAACTCCGCGCTTTCCGGGACGTAGAAGACGTTCGGATATCTGCGGTCCACCGCATAGCCTTCCGGCCTGCGTTCCACGCGATCGCCTAGCAGGCGTATGGCCTCCTCGAACTCGTTTCGCTTGATGGAACGGGACCGCTCCGCGTGGAAATCCTGGCCGAGCACGTACGACGGAAACGCGATGGCGCCGCCGGCGTGTTCTTCCTCGCAGAGACCGAAGAGGTTGGCGGCGAAGCTGATCTGGCTCTTCACTTCCTTTTTGCAGTAGCCGTAATAGTTGTCGGCAATCAGTGTTACGATGACGCCGCGCCGGTCGCGGCAGACCAGCTTGAATGCGCCGCCGTTGTTGTAAGGCTCGCCTTCCTCCCGCCAGCACATGCCGTCGCGCCTCTGCCGCTCGGTGGCCTGATCGAAATGCGGAAGCCCCAGTTCCTGCTTCCGGATGCCCACGATATGGGGAGCCAGAATCACACAGCCAGTGTGTCCGGTCCAATGCAGGACGTCCAGCGCGGCATCGTTTTCCGGCAGATAGGGATCGCCGCCGTTGCCGAAGATAGTCTCCACGAAATCCAGATTGCTGACCAGATTGCCCGGCGCGAAGAAGCGAATCTCCATGGTCTTGGCCGGGTCCGTCCCGGTGGCCGGGCAAACCACGGGCCGCAACAGCAGCGATACGAACAGGCGGGCCTGCTCGTCCTGATCGGCGGTGAACGGCAGAGTGGCGGTTTCGGGCGGCGTGTTGAGGGCCTCGGCGAGAAGCTTGGCGAAAGCCGGCCTTGGCACGGCTAGTTTATCCGCCGGTATGGGCAGGCCGCCTTCAACAATGTGGAAGACTCCTTGGGTGGTGCGCCGGTCGCTCTTGGGATTATGCAGCACTCCTTGCACCGTGCGATAGGAGTGCAGGTAGGCCGACGCGAACTCGTCGGCGCCGGGCGGAAGCGACATCGCGCGCGCCAGTCCGGGCCGGTCGAGCACGAAGGAATTAGAAGGCAGGCGGGCCGCGCCACCCGGACATACGTCTTGCAAATACGCGTCCAGAAACTGCTGAATGCGGGTATCGGCGGGGCACAGCCGGTCGCCGAGCAATTGATCCTTTTGATAGTAGTTGCGCAGCAGGGGTCCGGCGAGTTCCAGGAAGTAGGGGTCCGTGGTGCTGTGGCTGGAAGGCTGCCCGAGCGCCACAAGTTTCAGGTTGATGTAGCGGAGCAGTTCTGAGGGGTCCGAGCGGATCATCCACTAATGTAGCATGCGCGGCTCTGGCCCGGGCGCGGATAATTAGTCCGCCTAAACGCAAAAAAATGGCCGGGCTGTTAACCCGGCCAAGCCTTTTTGTTTGAATCTTAGAGCGGAGTGTTTCGCACGCTCCGCGCGCCACCTCTGTGGCACGCGGAGCGCGGATTTCACTCCACTAAGGAGTGATGGTGAAGGTGATGCCAGCAAGCGATGTGGCGCCGCCGGCATGCACCATGACGCTAGCTGGCCCGCTGCTCGCGATACTGGTTGAGAGCACGGTGGCCGTCAGGGTCGTCGAATTGACGTAGATGGTTGACATCGCCGCCCCGCCGAAGTACACCACTGCTCCGGGCACGAAGCCGACCCCGCTCACTGTAAGTGTGAACGTCGGTCCGCCCGAGGATGCCGAAGTCTGGCTCAGGCCGGTTACCGTAGGCGTAACCGTGAACGTACTGCCGGCGGAAGTGAGAGTAGCGCTCCCGTTCTGGACAGTGACGCTGGGTGTTCCGGCCAACAACAGGTTGCCGGTGGGGACTGCCACCGTGATTTGAGTGGCGCTGACGGAAATCGGCGTTGCAAGGGCTACGCCGTTCCAGAGCACCGTGGACACGCCGGTTACGAAATTCGTTCCCGTAACCGTGAGCGTGAAGCCGGAAGTGCCGGCTGGGTCGGTGCTGACGGGACCCAGCGATGAGATCGAGGGGTCGTTGACAGTGAAGGTGATGCTGCCGGAAACATTGGCAACGGTACCGTTCTGGACGGTGACGCTGACCGGCGATCCGACTGTCGTCGCGAGTTGGGTGGTGAGTGCGACAGTGAGTTGGGTGGCGCTCACGTAGTTCGTGGTGAGCCCGGTCGCACCCCAATACACTTTGGATGCGGCGGTGCCGCCGGTGACGAAGTTCGTCCCGTTGACAGTGAGCGTGAGGCTGGCAGTACCAGCCGCGGCCGAGGTGGCACCCAGCGATGTGAGCGTGGGGCCGCTGACGGTAAAGGTGCTGGAGCCAGAAGTGGCAGTCGCACTACCGTTCTGGACCGTGATGGTCTGCGATCCGGCCAATGCGAGCTCGGGATTTGTGACTGCGCCCGTGATTTGGGCGGAGCTGACGTAGGTGGTCGTCAGGGGCGTCGAACCCCACATCACTACGGACGAGGAGTTGAAGCTCGACCCAGCGACAGTGAGGGTGAACGCGGCGCCACCCGCGGCGGCGGAAGTCGGATACATCATCGTGATTGCGGGGCCGCTAACCGTAAAGGTAGGTGCGTTAGAGGCCGGAGTGGCGCTACCGTTTACCACGGTGACGCCGATCGGCGATCCTACCGTCGTTGCGAGTACGGCACTCGTGACTGTGGCGGTGAGTTGGCTGGCGCTGTTGACGGTCGTCGCCAGGGGCGTCAAACCCCACATCACTACGGAAGCGTTGGTGCCGGTGACGAAGTTCGTTCCAGTGACCGTGAGCGGGAAGGAGGCGCCTCCTGCGAGGGCCGAAACGGCACTCAATCCGCCCGACGCAATGGTGGGGGCGTTGACGGCGAACGTGGTCCCGCTGGGAGACGTCGCGAGCGCCGAACCGTTTGTGACCGCGATGGCTGGCGTTCCGCCCGTCCCGAGTTGGGTACCCGTGACTGCGGCCGTGAGTTGGGTGGAGCTGACGTAGTTAGTCGTCAGTGCCGTCAGACCCCACATCACCACGGAGCCGCCGGCGAAGTTCGTGCCATTGACGGTGATGGTGAAGGGGGCGCTTCCGGCGGGGGCTAAAGCCGGACTCAGCGTGGCGATGGTCGGGCCGACCGCGAAATTCACCGATGGAGAGATCGCGGCGCCGTTCGCCACGGTGATAGCCGCCAATGCGGTCGCCGTGTTGAACAAATCGGCCGGGACCGTTGCCGTGAGTTGGCTGGCCTTGACAAAATGCGTGGTCAATGCCGTGGCACCGAACGACACCACGGAGCCGCTGACAAAGTTCGCGCCATTGACGGTGAGCGTGAAGGCAGCGGTATCGACGAGGGTCGAAGTTGGACTCAGCGAAGAGATCGTGGGGCCCGAGACGTTGAATGTGGTTCCGGAAGAAGCCACGCTCCCGTTCTGGACGGTGACGATCTGAGATGGGGTCGCCGCGAGCACGCTACCCAGGATCGCTACGGTTAGTTTTGTAGAGCTGACATAAGTCGTAGTCTGTAAGGCGCCCGCCCAGTATACCTTGGATGGGTTGGAGCCGCCGGTGACAAAGTTCGTGCCATTGACGGTGACGGCTAGGGTGGAGGCGCCAGCGACGGTTCCGGCCCCGGCCGACGACGGACTCAACGATGTAATGGTGGGCGCCCCGATGGGCACGGCGATGGCGCTAGTCGCGGCGCCGCCCGGATTCTGCACGACCAGGCTCAGTGAGCCGATGGCGTTCATGCTGGCGGGGAGCACCGTAGCGGTGATAGACGTCGAGGTGACCGCGGTAGGCGTTAACGGGCTTCCGCTTCCGTTCAGGTAGACGTTCGAATTGTTGTAGAAAATGCCTGAGGTCTTGGTTCCGGGGACGAAGTTGGTACCCGTCACCACCACCGACGTGCCGTTGGTGCCCGCGGCGACCGCATTGGGGCTCACCGATAGGATGGTGGGGCCGACGATAACGATGGGGATCGGTTGAGAAACTTCGGTCCCGTTTAGCACCGTCAGGTTCAGCGTTCCGGGGCTGGCTTGCAGCGGTAAAGTGGCGACGACTTGCGACGTGGTGCCCGTGGTAACGGCCAACGCGACGCCTCCCAGGTTGACCAGCGAGCCGGGCACGAAACTGCCGCCCGTGCCGGTGCCGGCCACGAAGTTCACGCCCTTTATGGTGATCGACGCGGCGGGTGATCCCGCCACGATCGAACTCGGGCTAACCGATGCGATGGTGGGCGCGATGGCGTCGATAATCGGGAAATTGCTCGCCACCGATGTGGTGCCGTCCCCGGCGGTGGGGACGGGTTGAACCACTTCGATCGGCATCGGTCCGGCAGTGCCCGGGATCGTGGAAATCGAGGCGGTCAGTTGCGTGGCGCTCACAAACGACGTGGTCACTGACGCCCACGAAGTCCCGTTCCACCACTTGACCACCGCGCCCGGCTGGAATCCGGTGCCGTTCACGGTCAGAGCGAACGCGCTGCCGCCAACCATTGCGTAGCTCGGGTTGAAACCCGTGATGGCGGCGCTGGCGATGCTGAAATTCATGAGTGTGGAGCTCATGCCATCCACCGTCTTCACTTTGACGGGCGCCAGGCCCGCAGTTGTGAGATAGGAAGCCGGGACGGTCGCGGTACACTTAATCGTGGTCGCACAGGTAGACCCGTTTAAAGTGTAAGTAGTGGTGCGCCCCAACCATGTTACGACGGACCCGGTCGAAAATCCGGTTCCCGCTATGGTCATGGTGACCGCACTCGCGCTGCCCGCCATGGCTGAGGACGGAGTGATGCTGGTGATGGACGGCGCGGCGTTGACGGTGAATATGTCGAGAGGCGGGGTGGCGACGCTGGCGACGCTGGGGACGCCCCCGGTCGTTACTTGAACTCTGTAGGCGCCCGCCGCCGTGAGGCAAGTAGTCGGCAGGGTTGCTATCAGGGAAGATGCGCTCGAATACAAAAGCGACGTTAGCGCATGGCTGCTCGGAGTGCTGTCTATGCAGACTACGGTGGATTTGCTCGTGAATCCGGTTCCCGTGATGGTTATGGGAAGGCCGGGGTTGCCCGCTGTGGCAACCGCCGGGCTGAGGACTGTGACGGTTGGCGGGGCGACGACGATTCCAAACACGTAGGGAGTGGAAGCGCTGAAGTCCGGCGTCGGGCCCACTACCTTGACGTTGGCGGTGCCCGCCAAAGTCAGAAGGGTTGAGGGCACTGTCGCCGTCATGGAGGTTCCACTGTTCCACACGGAGCTTAGCGTGGTGGGGGACCCCGGACTTGGTGTCACTGGTGTCCATGTCACGGTAGATCCGCTCGCGAAATTTGTCCCCGCGATCGTCAGCGCGAAGTGGCTGATGCCCATGTTGGCGGTAGCCCCGCTCGCCAGGGAGTCGATACCGGTGATGGCCGGTGCGGTGTTGACCGTAAGGTCGATTGTGTTCGAAACGGCGCCGCCGGTATTGGTCACGAAGACCGCCGGCGTTCCGGCGATAAGCGACGCCGAGGGGATCGAGGCCGTGAGAACCGTGGAGCTGGTATAGCTGGTGGTGACGGCAGTCCCATTAAACGAGAGCGTTGCGGGTGAGCTGAATCCGGTACCGTTCACCGTCAGCGTCAGCGCTGCGCTGCGGCTGGCGGTGGTATGAGACGGACTGAGCCACGTAATGGTCGGCGCGAGGCCGATGACGAATGCATAGGGGGCGGTGGAAGCGCTAACGCCGTCCCCGCTCACCACCTGGAGGTGCGCGGTGCCCGATGCGGTGAGAAACGCACTTGGCACCACCACCGTAAGGGAAGTCGCGCTCACGAAGGTGGCCGCGAGCAGGGTGGTGGTCCCAGTGGGGGGAGCCCATGTCACCGTGGAGTGGTTCGTGAATCCGGTCCCGGTGATGGTCACGGTGGTATCGGCGCCGCCCATGCTGGCTGTCGCGTTTGGAGAGTTAAGACTGCTGTTGATGACGTTGCTGGTGCTGACGATGGTCGGTTTGGCGTTGACCGCGAAGTCGAACGCGGTCGACGTGGCGCCGTCAATCACCTTGACCGGCACGAGTCCGGCACTGCTAATCATCGCCGGGGTGATCGGGCAGCCAGTCGGCGAACAGTAAACGGTCGTGAGGGTGGTGCTATTCACATTGGTTGTGGCAAGGGTGGTCCCGCCAAAAGAAATCTTCGCTTGCGGGCTGAATCCGGTGCCGGTTACCGTCAGCGTAAACCCGGCCGTATTGCCGAGCGTGGCATAAGACGGGCTGAGGTGCGAGACGATCGCCCCTGTGACGGTGAATGCTTCGGGTGCGGAGTAGAGGCCGTTCAGGCCGACTACCCGGAGGTAGGCGGTGCCCGCGGATGACAGAAGTCCGGAGGGTACTGTTACCTTCTGGGAAGTCGCGGAATTAGCGCCAAGCGTTAGCGATGTGCTCGCGCCGTTGAACGTCCAGGAAACCGCGGTGGCCCCGGTGAAACCGGTCCCCGTGATGGTCAGCGTATTCGCGGTGATGCTCCCGCCTGCGGTGGCTGTAGGCGGTGCCAGGCTGGAAATGGCGGGCGGGGCGCCAGAGAGGCCCCACGCTGTCCCGAGCGCGGATGCGTCAACGGAGCCAAGCCCGGTCGCTTGATTGTAGGCAGTTCCGAGAGTTGCGGCCGCATAGCCCCAATCGCCACCCGCACAAGACGGCGACGTTTGACCCGCCGCGCACATAATCTCGTTGTTGCCAGTGGTGGTGTGGAACACGAGGTTGAGACCAAAATCGGCGGTGGCCAGATTGTACAAAATGGGGTTGATGTTGCCCGAGGAGCTGCCCGCTCCCAGGGACTCGTTCACCATCGCCAAAATGCCCGCGAAGACCGACGCGGAGGCGGTGGTGCCGCCCACGGTGTACGGTGTGCCTGCCGCGGTGCTCAGTCTCCCGTTCATGTAGATCACGTATCCGTCGTGAGTTGCCGAAGCGGCCATCGCCACGTCCGGTACGTTGCGCCCTGTGCCCACCACGTTCGCGAGCAGGCCAGCCGCGATCGTTTGCCACGTTGGCAACCCGTATAGCGTACTGACGCCGCCTCCGGACGCGGCGAAGGTTTGCGATGCCACCAGCGTAGGTGTGTCGTTCCAGACTACCTCCGGGATATAGCCGATCGCTGTATGCGAGCCAGTGGCGCCCCAATAGGTAGAGCCTCCTTCGTTAAACTCGGTGCCGCCCACTCCCGTCACTTCGGGCATGGAAGCCGGCAAAGTCACGTAAGCGCCCTGCGTAGCTCCGTCCGCGATCACGCCGGTGTCGCAGCCCGCCGCGCCCGCGTCGCCGGAAGCGGCGACCACGGTGATGCCTTCGGCATTGGCCGCCTGCATCGTAGTGCGGATGGAGGCGGCGCTCGAACCGTCAGTCCCAATTTCGCACGTCCCGAAGCTCATGGAAATGACCTGTCCGCGGGCGTTGTCGACCGCATCGGCCAGGGCGTTCCAGACATTGCTGTCGGCGTCGAGGATGAGCGTGGCTCGGTCCGCCGTGCCGCTCACCAGTTCCAGTTGCATGGTGGCTTCGGTCGCCAGGACCGAGTTCCCGGTTCCAGGAGGTAAGTCCGGATGGATGACCTGCAGCGCGATCGGGGCTGTCCCAAGGCCGAACGCGGAGCGGTAGCCCACCAAGTCGGTAAGCGTGACGTCGCTCGCGCCAATGACGACGACCGTCTGTCCAGCACCGTTACCGGTCGCGATTTGGAGACCGTCTGTGTCGTAGATCCACGCCAGATCGGCCGGGGCCAGATTGTTTTTGGTGTTGGCGAGATAATGCGCCGAAGGCTTGCCTGTGGCGCTCGCCATCTCGACATGATTCGGATGGGGACCGAAGTCGTCCATTCCGCCTATCGCCAGCACCAGCGGCGCGAGGTTCGCGGGAAGCGACGGCTCGCTGACATTCGCATAGTGCTTCACGCCGTTGACCGTGAACTGGTGAATCTCGGTCTTGAAGGCGTCTTGAACCTGTGAAGCCCTGGCATCGAAGCGGATGAAAGTTCCGCCTCGCGCTACGGCCTTGATGTGAAAACCGTGGCTCTCCAGCCACTGCCCGATGGTCGCCAAGTCGTTGGGACTGGCGCCAAAACGGCTGGCGAAAGCCTCTGGGGTAAGCCACTTGTGATACTGCGGGGAGGCCGGATTCTGCTGAGCGGCGAGCAACTGATTCAAGCCGCTCTGTTGATCCGCGGTCCGCCGTACCGTAAGCGTCATGCCCGGCAGCGGGAAGCCCGGATCGACCACCCCTCGATCGAACTGGGTTTTGGCCAAGGGATTCAGATGGCCCGGGACAACGACAGTCCTGTAGTTGTCCAATACTTGGGTGATCCGGTCGCGTTGCGCGAACGCGGACCCGATCGCGAGTAGACTGACTGTGGCAATGAGCCAAGTGCCGGTCCGGCTGGTGCGTGAAAAACGTAGGGATTTCATAACTACCTCAGAGTTTGTAGTGCCGGACGTTTTCCGGCTTCGATCTTCTCATCGGACGGAATGGCGAGTTCTTGCTTTGTTTTCCTGTTTTTCCACGGAGCCATGGTGTTTCGAACCGGTACCCCGAGGGCCGCACCTCCGCCAGCCCTGGCCCGCGGCCCGTAACTGAGGTCCACCGACTAAGTGCTTTGGAAATAGCACGTTGAAGTTGTTTTCGGGCGGTTGGGTTGCACCGTGGGGCGGCCAATTATGGCCGCAGCCGCCTCTCAGGCGGCTCCTAGCGGGGCTGAGAGCCCCGCGCAGGCTGAGAGCCTGCCCCACTGTAAACGGCCAATCTCCAGGCAGCCGCCCTTCAGGCGGCTCTGCTTTCACGGCGCTTCGTCGTAGGCGCAAAGGCCGGCTAAAAGCCGCCCCAAGAGGGGACCCCGGGGCAGGATTGCCCGCCCCACAAAACGGGCCGATTCGATCGCGATCAAAGCCCAAGCAATTGGATCTAAAGCGGGTACTGGGTTTTGGGTGCTCGGTGCCGATTTTCGATCCGGGCTTGCGGGTAGGCGGGTGGGGATCGCGGGTGGGAAGCAGACTGGCGGGCAGAGAGTGGTCGCGTATCAGTTGGGGTCGTTTGCGTGGTTGTCAAAGATCAGGGGGGGCAGCTTGCTAGCGGGTATCCGGGGTTAGCGGGGAACAGAAGATGGGATGGGACCCGGCGCCTTCCGACATTACATAATCGGGGAGCGGAACCGGCGGCTCGGCCGGCTGGTGAACCGGCGCCGTCGCCGGCTTGAGGGGCTGGCTGGCCTGGCGCTCCTGTTGCGACTGCTTCATGTCCCCGATGGCGGTGCGGAAGGAGCGCTCCAGTTGCGCGCGTTGTTTGGTCACATACGCCAACATCTTGCACTGTTGTTCGCCGAAGGCGATGAACAGGTAGATCTTCTGTTCGCTCTCGGCAACCCGCTTGAGCAGCCATTGGGAAGTGACCATGGTTTCCAGGTAGCACCGTTCGGTGCGGGTTTGGGGCTGCCAGTCGGCTTCGAGTTCGTCCCAGAGCTGGGAATAGTCCGCGGCGTTTTCGCCGGGGAGGATGGAGGCGCTGGCGCGCAGGCCGTAGGTGAGGGCGTTGAAGCGAATGGCCTCTTTGCCGGCAGGGGTCTTCGGACCTGAAGAGTGTTGGGCGTTGTTCCGGTTGGCTTGGTGTTGCTTGTTGGAGATTAGCATGTGGAATCTGTCCTTTCGCTGATGGAGTGGCGGGACTGAAGTCCCGCGCGGGGTGAACCCCGCCCTCCGATTCCATATTAGCGGGCGGGGGCTGGGAAAACGGCGTACCGCGGAGGGTGGTGGGTTGGTAAGTGGTTTGGTTACCGAATGGTGCGGGGAAGAGATTTATTATCTCGGCGTGTCACCGAAAACCGGCCGGCCGAAGCGGCTGGGCAAAGCTCCGCTCCGGCAGGCGGGCCAAAGGAGGCGGCCTGAGAGGCCGCCGCGGGCGAGCTTCGCTGGCAAAGGCCGATTAACAATCGGCCTGCAGGTTGCCAACCTGCCCCACAGGGAATGGCCAATCTCCAAAGCCGGCTGCGGGCAGGGTTGCTCCACAAACATCCGCAAGTCCAATCTACCGGACGTGTTTCGCCGGCGGGTTGCGGTCCCCGGCGAATTTCTGCTGATGCCAGTACGGGTATCCGAGCGGCAAGGCGCTGACTTCGTCGAGATGCTCCACCTCGGCGTCGGTGAGGGTCCAGGTCGCGGCGGCGAGGTTGTCGCGAAGCTGCCCCTCGTTGCGGGCGCCAATGATGACGGTGTCCACGCCAGGCTTGCGCATGACCCAGTTCAGCGCCGTCTGGGAGATGGAAACCCCTCGTTGGGCGGCGATTTCGGCAAGTGCATCGACGATTCTGTATAGCCGCTCCTGGTCCACTGTGCCAGGTGCGTCCAGGCTGTTCAGCCGCGACTCTGCGGGCTTCGCCTCCCCGCGGCGGAATTTGCCGGACAAAAGGCCGCCTTGCAGCGGGCTCCACACCATGATCCCCGTCCGCTGGTCGAGGCCCGCGGGCACCAGTTCGTGTTCGGCGTCGCGCGCCACGAGCGAGTAGTTGATCTGCTGCGAGATATAGCGCGGAATCCCTAGCCGGTCGGCGAGCGACAGGGCCTTCATGAGCTGCCAGCCAGAGTAGTTGGAGCAGCCGGCGTAGCGGACCTTTCCGGCGCGAATCAGGTCCTCGAAGGCGCGCAGCGTTTCGTCGAGCGGCGTGAGGGAGTCGAAGTTGTGGGCCTGGTAGAGATCGATGTACTCGGTTCCAAGACGGCGAAGGCTGGCCTCGCAGGCTTCCAGGATGTGGCGGCGCGAGAGGCCGGCCTTGTTCGTGCCGGGTTCCAGCCGAACGAAGACTTTCGTCGCCAGGACGATGTCTTTGCGGCGCGCGCCCAGTGCCTGGCCGAGCACTTCCTCCGACTTGCCAAACGAGTAGATGTCGGCGGTGTCGAACAGGTTTACGCCCGCCTCGATACAGATTTCAACCTGGCGCCGCGCCTCTTCCACCTGCACGTTGCCTATTGCGGCGAACCGTCCTTCACCGCCCAGGGTCATCGTGCCGAAGCTCAGCACCGAAACTTCCAGCCCGCTCGCGCCTAACAATCTGTATTCCATGCTTTCTCCTTAGACCAGCATATCTGAAGGCAGCCAGCCTCACTCGGCGGTTCTGGAAAGCGCCTTCACCAACTCGTATAAAAATGTCTGGCCTTCGAAGAACGATGTGACCCCCATGCGCTCGTCGTGTCCGTGAAAGCGGATGTCATCCCGGTCCATAAAGAAGCCCTGGACTCCATAGGTCGGAATCCCGGCCACACGAAGGTACAGGCCGTCGGTCGCACCCATCACCATAATCGGGACCGTGGGCACGCCGGGCCACAATGTGTCGGTCAGACGGCTGACAGCTCTAAGAACGTCCTCCCGCATCGGCGACGCCGGACCCTTGCTGACCTCGCCGGCGATCGGGAGGCTCACCTGGTCATCCGCCAGTACCCGCTGCAGAGCGCCCTGGACGTAATCGACGGAGTCCTCGGAGAGCACCCGGCAATTGACATTGGCCGCCGCCAGTTGGGGTAGCGCGTTTCTGGCGTGCCCGCCTTCGATCTGCGTCGCCACACAGGTCGTACGCAGCGTCGCATTCCAAGCGGTAGTTGCCCGCGCCACCCTCTCCGTCGCCTCGGTGGATCCCCGAGCAACCGCCGCCAAATCGTCTTTCACCGGCCCGGTCTCAATCTTCGACATGGCCTCGAAATACGCCCGCGTGACCTCATTGGTCTTCAGCGGGAAATTGAATTTTGACAGCCGGTCCAGAGCGGCCGCCAAATGGTAAATCGCGTTGTCCGCGACTGGCAGCGAGCTATGCCCGCCCTTGTTGCGGACTTCCAAGCGGAAATTGATTACGTACTTCTCGCTGACCTGGATATCGTTCGAGATCTTCTTGCCGCCGGCCATCTCGCCCCAGCCGCCTTCATTCAGAGCGAACTCCGCGTCAATCGACTCCCGCTTGTTTCGAATCAGCCACTGGACACCGTTGTACGGACCACCGCCCTCTTCGTCCGCCGTGAGGGCCACGATGATATCCCGGTCGGGCTTGAAGCCTTCGCGCTTATAACGGATGAGGTTGGCAATCCAGACGGCAGCCTGGGCCTTATCGTCAGCCGTGCCTCGCCCGTAGAAGTAGCCATCCCGCTCGACGAATTGGAATGGATCCAAGCTCCAGTCTTCGCGCTTGGCTTCCACGACATCCGTGTGCGCCAGCAGCAGAATCGGTTTGCGCCGGCCGCTACCGTGAAATCGGACGACCAGGTTTGCCTTTGTCGGAATGGCTCCGCCTACAAAAATGTCGTTCTCCGGGAAACCGGCGGCCCTCAGCCGGGCTGCCACGGCTTCCGCCACTGGAGTGGTCGCACCGGTCGTATAGCCCGACTTGATCTCGACCAGTTCTTTGTAGATATCACGAGCCAATTGCCGCTCCGAAGCTGGCGGCATGGTCTGGCCCATCGCAGCCACCGCGAACAGTGCAGGAGGGATGAGGAATCTGAGCATGTCATATTGTGCCACACACCCTGCTCAACGAGGTGTGCTCGCGTCCTAGGATTTTGGGGATCACAGGCTAAAGCCTGTGCCACCTATTTTGTGTAACCTAAGAATCTGGTGGCACAGGCTTAGCCTGTGAGATCCCCCAGGGTTCCCCTCCCGATCCTCGACGCGTCCCGGAGATCGGTTACCGGATTTGCACCAGGCGATCTCCGGTTTCGGGCATGCCCGCGGAGTCGATGGTCTGCGGCGCACGCCAGAAATCGATGTACGAAATCTGGTGCACGCAGGCCACCGTGCAGCGTGGCGCGCAGGGTTTTTCGGTCAGGAACTCGCGCTTGACGTCGGCTACGGTGTATTCGGCGAGCGGCTTGGCCGGATAGCCGCGCTGCTGCGAGCAATAGTGCACCAATCCGTCTTCGCAGATGTATAAATAGCGCGCGCCGGCGCGGCAGCGCCAGCGATTCTCTTTGCCGTGCGCAATGTTGTCCTGAAAATAGTTGAACTGCGCATAGCTGCTTTTCTCCATGCCGCGCATGGCCGCGTACACCTCGCGCTCGGCGGGGGACAGCGGCTGCAACTGCCCGGTGCCGTCGTGAATGATGCCCACCGTCGAAGTGAAACCCAACTCCACAGCGCGCTTGCCCACCACCAGCGCATCCTGGGGATTGCGAATGCCGCCGCCCACCACGGAATTGATATTCACGTGAAAATCGGCGTATTCGGCCAGAAGCTGGAGTTTCTTGTCCAGCACCTTCAGGCTTTTCTTCGAGACGTCGTCGGGCGTGACGTTGTCGATGCTGATCTGGAGGTGATCCAGCCCCGCTCGGTTCAGCCGTTTGATGCGCTCGGCGGTGAGCAGATAGCCGTTGGTGATCATGCCCGCGATGGCGCGCCGGCGGCGGATGTGCGCCACGATCTGGTCCAGGTCCGGATGCAGCAGGGGTTCGCCCCCGCTGATGGTGACGATGGTGGTGCCCAGGCCGGCGAGTAAGTCGATACGTTGGCACACGGTTTCGAGCGGCACCGGCTTGGAGCGATCGTCGTATTCGTTGCAGTAGGTGCAGGCCAGGTTGCAGCGCCGCATCGGGATGATGTGGGCCAGGATGGGATGGTCCGTGGAAGCCAGACCCTTCGCGATCATGCGCAGTTCGCGCGCCCGCAGGTGGGCCGCCCGCCACGTTCTGCGCCCCGATTTGACCACGTTTGCCATCTGAGGAATTCCTATTAAACCACACAAACGGGAGGGGTTCTGAGGCGCTGGGAGCGACTGGCCGCTTTTGCGGCCTAAATGGCAATATCGGGGCGCCGAGTGACGCGGTCGAGTTTTGGGTAGTGGGTTAGTTTGCAATTGGCGGGCAATCATGCCCCGGGGTCCCCTCTGGGGGCGGCTTTCAGTCTCAGGCCGCCTAAAAAGGCTGCTGCGGCCAAGATAGGCCGCCCTCCAAGGGGGTGCTACGCAAATTGACCTACTACGAGCGCCGCAAGATAGCTCTAGAACACGTACTCGATCTGCATGTAAGGATAGGTGTAAGACACCCCCTGGGTAGCCTTCTTCAGAAACTCGCCCGGGATGATGTGGCCTAAACCGAAATCGATCTGCGTCTGCCGTGTGGCGGTGTATATCGCTTGAATGTCCAACTCTTCACCCACATGGGTGCCGTCCACCCCGGTGACGCTCTGCGCAACATTGGATCCGCGCGTCGGGTACAAAGCGTCGTGCGCGTTGGCCAGCCAGAAATCGTGAAAGCTAGTTGCCGCCGTCCATTTGCGGGCGATGTGCCAGTCTTGCCCGAACCGCAAATCCTGAATATTCCGCCAGCCAAACTGGTCAGCCAGGCCGAGCTTATCGTGCGTGCTGGGATAGATGGGATCGAACGTGTTGTCGTATCCGGCCTTGGTGTTTCCACTGCCGGAGCCGTAGTCGAATTCGAAGAACAGGCGCGGCCTGAGAGGCGCATTCTGGAAGGTGTTGCCGAGCACCCAGTGGCCCATCCAGGCGCGGATTTTATCCACCGAAAGGGTGCCGAGTTGGTAGGCCATCTCCGTGCGGTAATCGAAGCTATGCGGCAGCGCTCCTATCCAGCGGAAGCCGCTGGTCCACTCATCCAGCTTGCCGGTCTTGATCTGTACCAGCGCGAAACTGGGCCGCACGTTCCAGAATTCGTAAACGTCCAGAGTGGCGTGCGGAATCACGTTCTTGGCGGTGGCATACGCGCCGTACAGGTTATTCCCTTCCAGGTGATGATCGATCACGCCATTGCGGATGATGACGACGGAAGAGGCAAACACGTCCATCCGGAATCTGCCCTGCTGGTAGGCGGCGCGCACGCCGTCGAAAGTGCGCGACACATTGTTCCACCAGGAATCTCCGACCAGGCGATTGTTGCCGTAAGTCAGATCCATGCGGCCGCCCTGCAACGAGAAGCCGTTTCCTTCGCTGGGGCCGAACTGAATATAGGCTTGCCGGAGGTCGGCCGTGTTTTCGTATGGCGGCAGAGCCGGAGTGATGCCAAAAACGCGCGAGTCCTGCATCTCGATATAGAATTGCACCCAGCTCGTGGGCTTGATCTCCATGCCCAGCCGGATGCGCTGCAGGTCGTAGTCGTTGGTGGAATTATGTTTGAAGCTGCCTCCGCTGTAGCCTTCGAACCGCTCCCGAAGCTCACCCGAGAACTGCAGCCACTTGGGCAGCAACTTGTTGAATTGCTCGGAAAGCGATGGCGCTGGCGTTGTTCCGGCCCAAGTTCCAGTGAGCCTGGGGTACAGCAGGGGCACCGTGCCAATGGGACTGGGCGGCTGGCCATTTTCATCCACGGCGTAGCCGCCGCCGGCCGATTGAACGTCGGGCTTGGTGGCCACCGGGTTGCCGGCCGCAGCCGCTTGCTGCGCGTAAGCCCCCGTCGCCATTGCGCTAATCCCCAGCAGGACCGCCAGCATCCTGGTACCGGGCTTCGCAAAACTCGTCATTGCAATTTCCTCCATGGATCTATGATTCGAGGCCTGGCTGGAACGCTTGCCACGCCGGCCAGTATGTGTAAAACCTGTTCAAAACTATCGGAAAAGAGACATCCCCAAAACCTTAGGCGAACATAACATACCATTTACAATCTGAATAGGTGACTGAAACGCACAATCCAGTCCACCCGGCCTGGGGACAGGCTAACGCCCTAACCTCAAATGAGCTCTTTTCGAATCCAGTGGCCGACTTCAGAATCTCGGCCTATTCCAGATAGAATTACTCAACTAGGCACACCTTGTCAAGTTTTATCTATCGATTCGATAGAAATTTCTCCAGATGAATTCGGCGTTTTGTACTGGCTATCTGGTACTGCATGCGGTGGAAGGTACCTCTGGGACCGTCGGGCGGAGCGCGGCCGGTCGATCAATGATCGTACAAGACGTGATGGGCGTAGGCCTTTTCGACTTCCGGATCTTGGGCAACGCTCTGCTGTAAGATCCACACGCCTTCGGGGTTTGCCAGAAAAATCAGGCCGCGGCGATCGTCTGCACCGATGGCAGTCACGCCAGCGAATTCGCGGGCGACCTTGGGATGCCGCGGATCCGACAAATCCATGATTCGAATAGTCTGCGGATCGAGCACCGGCTTCGCCGCCGTTGCCTCTTCCCCGCCCACGAGCGCGGTAGTTCCCGAAACGGTAAAAATACTGACGGTGCCTCCACGGAACGGATAGGTGACATCCGCCAACACCACTGGCTCCGCAACCTTGGTGACGTCGACCAGCGTGACGCTCTTGCCGGTGTCGTGTTCCGCGTAGAGATAATAACTGTCGAGGTGCCGAGTGGCCAGGAAGCGGCTGACGGGTCCATTCGTTAAAGGGATGTGCCCGACAACCGCGATCTCGCGCGGTGGCTCCTTGGGCGCCACTTTGGCGTTGTGCGTCTTCGCTTGGGCCGCGGTCGAAAGCATAAGCAGCCCGAAGGCCGCCGGCATCAGATACAATCGTTCGCGATACGGTAACATTTATAGACTCTCCTTGATCCGTTCATTGGCCCGCCGATTCCGGCTGCCTCGCGTATGCCAGGCTGAATCCGGCAGGCACTACGAAAACCGTAAACAGCATCGAGACGCTCAACCCGCCGATGAGCACGCGGGCCAGCGGCGCATAGGATTCGCTACCTTCACCCAGCTTGAGCGCCATGGGAAGCAGACCGATGATGGTGGCGAGCGAGGTCATCAGGATCGGGCGCAATCGCACACGGCTCGCGGTAGCCACAGCCTCCCGAACGGCCATCCCCTCCCGGCGCAGATGGTGCGCGAACTCGACGATCAAAATGCTGTCCGACATGGAGATTCCCGCCAGCATCACCACACCCATCAGCGACATGACATTCAAGGTTGTGCCTGTCAGCCAGAGGGTCAGCAGAACGCCGGTCAACCCGGGCGGGAACGCCAGTAGAATAATGAAGGGATCCATGAAGGAGCGAAACTGGGCCACCAGAATGAGGTACAGCAGGACCACGGAAAGCGCGAGGCCTATGGCAAAACTCTTAAATGACGCGCGCATGCCTTCCACCATTCCTCTGACCGTGACGTTCACTCCTTGCGGCAGCTTGGTTCGCGACAGCAACCCATCGATCTGGCCGGCAATGGATCCGAGGCCCTCTCCCAGCGGGCGGACGTAGATATCCAGGACCCGGCGGATCTGGTAGTGGTCCACTTCCGTAGGCGCCTCGAAGTGGGTGATGCTGCTCACCATGTCAAGCCGCGTGGGACGCTTCAACCCCGCTCCGTGCAGCGGAATGGACCGCAGGTCGAGCAGGTTTTGAATCTGGTGTTCGGGATACTGCACGTTCAGGAAGTAGTTGTTGTTGTTCCGGGGATCGATCCAGACGTTGGGCGCCACCATCTGGTTCGAGGTGAGCGCGGTAATGACGTTCTGGACCACTTCCTTCTCGGTCAGCCCCAGTTCCCCGGCACGCGTTCGATCCACCTCGAGCCGCAGCGCCGGATAGTCGAGATCCTGCGGAATGTAGGTGTCGGCGACGCCGCGAATCTGCCGGATCTGGCGGGCGAGGTCGAGCGTGACGCCATAGCTCGCCTGCAGGTTGGTGCCGCCGACTTGCACATCGATGGGCGCCGCGAGTCCCAGGTTCAGCACCGCGTCAATGAGACTCCCCGATGAAAAATACGCGGCGAGTTCCGGCATCTCTTCCCGCATGTGATCCTTCACCCGGGCCATGTATTCGGAGCTGCCGGTTTGGTGGCCCGGTTTCAGACCCACCTGAACGAACGCCGTATGCATGGCCGAGTTCGAGGTATAAATCGCGGAGAAGCCCGGATCGACGCCGATATTCGACACGATCATGGCTAAGTCGCGCTCCGGAATGGTACGGCGCAGCAGTTGCTCCAGACGGGCAATGTGTTTCTCCGTCTCGACGAGCCTGGTGCCGGACGGAGCTTTCACATTGATGACAAACTGCCCGGCGTCCGTTCGCGGAAAGAAGCAGACTTCCAGACGCGGGTACAGCAGCAGGCTTGCCGCGAACGCCGCCGCAAGGATACTCAGGCAACGCGCCGGCCGCCGCAGCACCACGGCGACCAGCGTGTCGTATACGCCGAGGAACTGGCCGAAGGCCCGATTGAACCAGGCGTTGAAGCGCTGCCCGGCGCTGTGGCGCACGAGATCCAGCGAGCCGGGCACGCCTGTATGCGGTGTGTGCCGCCCGAAGCGCGCACAGAAAAGAGGCACTACTGTCATCGCCACGAGGTAGGAGGCGAACAGCGCCAGCACCACGGCCAGCGCCATGGACGAGAAAAGGTACTTGCTCACTCCGAACAGCAGCGTCACCGGGAAGAAAACCACAACCAGCGTCAGCGTCGAGGCGAGCACCGGCAGCGCCACTTCCCGCCCGCCTTTTTCGGCGGCTACCGCCGGTGGATCGCCCATCTCGAGATGCCGGTAGATGTTTTCGAGCACCACTACCGAGTTGTCGATCAGCCGCGATAGCGCCAGCGCCAGGCCGCCCAGAACCATGGTGTTGATCGAACTGCCGCCGATCTGCAGCGCGATCAATGCCGCCAGCGCCGAAAGCGGGATCGAGAAGAAAACCGCGACCGTAGCCCGCACGCTCCCAAGAAAGACCAGAATCATCAGGGAAGTCAGCAGAAGGCCGATGCCGCCCTCGTCCAGCAGCGTCCGGATGGCCGTCTTGACGAATTGCGACTGATCGAAAACCACCCGGTTCACGAGCGTCGCTGGAACGTCGAACAGGTGCTTCAGCTTCTCCCGCACGCCATCGACAACCGCAATGGTATTGGAGTCGCCACCCTGCTTCAATACCGGCAAATACACCGATCTCTGTCCGTCCACGCGGACGGCGTTGTATTGCAGCGCGTAAGCGTCTTTGGCCACGCCGATATCCGATACGCGCACCGGATTCTCGCCTGCCAGCTTGACCGGCACCCGGTTGATATCGTCAACCTTGCTCACCTGGCTGTTGGCGTAAATGTTGTAATCGTACTGCCCGATCTGCACGTCACCAGCCGGCAAAATCAGATTCGAATCGTTCACCGCGCGCACCACGTCCATCAGGCTCAACTGCCGCGCTTCCAGCTTGAACGGATCGGCGTAGAGCATGATCTCGCGCCATCTGCCGCCGAACGGTTGAGGCACGGCGGCGCCCGCCACCCCCGCCAATTGATTGCGCACCACGTTCTGCGCCAGATCTTTCAATTGCGTCTCGCTGAGATCCTCGCCTTTCAAGGTCACCAGGCACACCGGCAAACTGGAGGCGTCCATCTTCAAGACAAAGGGGGGCAGCGTACCGGGCGGCAGGTGGCTGATCTCGGCCATCGCCAGGCTGGCGATCGTGGTTACCGCCGAGTCCGCGTTGGTGCCCGGCTGGAAGTAAACCTTGATGAGGCTCACGCCCGAGAGCGATCGGGATTCCATGTGATCGATGCCGCTGGCCAGGGTGAAGAAGCGCTCCAGGTGATACGTGATGTTGCCCTCGACCTGCTCCGGCGGCATGCCGGAATAGAACGTCGCGACAGCCACCACGGGGATATTCATGGCGGGAAACAGGTCTACCGGCATGCGCACCACGCTGACCGTCCCGACCAGGGCGATCACCAGGCAAACAACCACGATCAGGTATGGCGTGTGGATGGCAAACCGCGACATGGCTAATGGGCCTGCGCAACTAACAATTTGGTTTGCACTTGTTGTCCTTCCTTCAGCCCGGCGCGGCGCCCCACCACGACGACATCGCCATCGCGCAATCCGGACCGCACTTCCACAAGCCGGTCGTCCTCAAGTCCCAGCGTGACGGGCACGATGTGCAGTGCGCCGGATGGGGAGACCGTGAAAGCGCGCGTGGACGATGCGCCGCGATCCACCGCATCCAGCGGAACCGCCAAGGCGCCGTGACGTTCGTCGATCCGCAGATTCACCTCCGCATACATGCCCGGAATCAGGGTCAGCGCCGCATTGGGGACGTCCACTTCGGTGTCCATCGTGCGAGTGGACTGCCGGATGTCGTCCGAGAACCGCGCGACGCGCCCTTGAAATGTTCTGCCCAGCGAAGATACGCGCACCTCCACCGTCTCGCCCACGTGCACCCGCGTTACCGCCGATTCCGGCACGGGCAGGATCAGGCGCAGCAGGTTATTCTCGGAAAGCTGCACGATCGGCATCGCCTGCGTTTGGGAGGCGGTGCCCGCTTGAATCATGGATCCGGCATTGGCGTAGCGCCTGGTCACCACGCCGTCAAAAGGCGCAGTGATGGTCGTGTAGTTGTGCAGCGTCTCGACGCGCGTTTGGTCGGCATGCGCCACGCGGCTTTTCTGTTCGGCCGTGCGCAGGCCGGATTTCGCCGCGGCCACTTGCGCCTCGGCGATCACGTCGCGCGCGCGCGCTTCGTCGACCTCCTGCTGGGGCACCAGTCCTGGCTCCCGTTTGAGAACGTCCGCGATCCGGGTGTACGACAGGTGCGCCAGTTCATGCACCGCTTCGGCCCGATGCAATTCGTCCGATGCCGTGGCGATCTCCGCCTCGGCTTGACCGATGGCCGCGGCCGCTCTTGCCAGATCGTCCTCCATTTCGGGAATCTCCAGCGTCGCCAGCACCTGTCCGGCGCGCACACGGTCTCCGGCATCGACCTTGATCGAGCGGACATAACCCGCGACCTTGGCCATCAAGTCCACCTGTTGGAACGGTTCGAATTCGGCCGTGAGCGTCACATCGCTGACCAGGTCCGCGCGGGCCGCCACCGCTACGGGGACCAAGGGAAGCGCCACGGTCTCGGGGACGGCCTGTTCGCTTGCGGCGTGGGTCTGTGCACAGGCGCTCAGAGCCACAATCGCGGCACACAGCAGAACCGTCTTCACATTTGTATCGGAGACACTCGTTCTCATCGCAAACCTCCCGTAACAAAAGCCAGCGCCGCACGCCTGCCCAGGTACTCGTATTTGGCCCACGCGGCGGCGATCTCGGCGGAAACCTGGATCAGTTGCGCCTGGTTCAGCTCGACCATACTGCCCAGGCCGTTGTCGTAGCGCGTCTGCGCCAGACGCAAACTCTGCTCGGCTTGCGCCACCAGCCGGGCCGTCACATCCAAACGGCGAAACGCGGTGTTCGCCTCCAGCCATGCCACGCGCACCTGCTCGGAAACTTGAACCGTGAGGTCCTCGATATCCCGGCCTGCCGCTTCCGCACGCAAATCCGCTTCGCTCCGCCGCGCCGCATACAGGTTGCCGTTGAGGATGGGCACACTGACATTCACTCCCGCGGCGCTGTACGTGGAACGTAGCCGTGGATCGGCTGCCGGGAGTCCGCCGGCCGCTCCCATCAGGCTGACCGTAGGACGGCTCAAGTCTTTTTCCGCCTGCGCGAAACGGTGCGCGGCATCGCGCGCTAAACGAAGCGCGGCCAGATCGGGGCGTTGCTGCAAGGCCTGCGCGACCGCGACCTCCGGATTGGGTTCGACAGCGGGCGGCAAAGGTTCGTCGGCGAGTTCGAAACGTTCCGCCTGCGCCGCACCCAGCGCGGCGCAGAGGCGCGCACGGCCAGCCTGAACGTCGTTCTCCGCGCGAACCAGCGCCAGTTCCGCCTCCGAGACGGCGACCTCGGCAAAACTCACGTCCAATGTCGATTTGAGCGAACTTTGCGCCAGCGCCCGCACCTGCCGCAGCGTCAGGCGCCGATTCTCTACCACCGCCTGCGCGACCGTTAATACCGTATCGGCCGCGAGCGCCTGATAGTAGGCCTGATCGACTTCGATCAGAATGGCCGCGCGCGTATTCCCCACTAACTGCTCCTGCGCGGCTGCGCGCAGCTTTGCCGCTTCGGCCAGATTCGCGGTGCGCCCGAAGTCGGTGACCAGTTGGCTGATGGTTACCCCGGCGGCCACCCGGCTGTACAGGCTCGACGTCTGCAGCGCGCCCGCCGCGAGCGTGGTGCTGTGGTCGGCGCCCACGCCGGTGACGTTGCCCGCCACCAGCGGGTATAGCGGCGCGCGGGCCTCGGCGATCGCCGACTTGGCCGCCTGCGCCACGAGACTTGCCGAACCGATCCGGGGATGATTGCGGAGCGCAATCCGCTCGGCATCGGCAAGCGTGATTCTCTTCGGCGGTTGGGCCATCGCTTGGCGTCCCGCGGGGCTCATGGCGAGCAAGGCTACGGTGAAAAGAGGCCGCGCCCTCATTCCTAACTGGGCCCTTCTCGAACCGCGGATTTGATGACGGTGGTGTCCTGCGCCTCGATCAGTCCGTCGGTGATGAGCTCGCAAAGCGCGGGCAGCAGCGCATCTGCCGCATCTTTTGTTTCGATGAACTCGATGCGCACCGGGAGGTGTTCTCTTTCCGCCAGCCCGCCCTCGGCCGAGTGCGTGCGATGGTGAGAACCAAAACCCGCCGCGGGCCGGATCAGAGTGGCTCCCGCGACGCCCCGATCTCGCAGAAACGAAAAGATCTCGTTGTACAGGAAATCATGCCGGGCGGTAGTGTCCTCGTTGAGATGAATCGTGATTTTCTTCGCCAATCCCGGTGCGAGCATTCGGTGGCAATCCTCTATAGACCAGTGTTACGATGGAATCAGTAGACTAATCCATTTATACCGGCTCAACCCTGGAAGTACCACTGAAGACTTCCTGAAGTTTTCATGACGGCGGCTTCAGGTAGTCTTCAGGGAGCTAAAGAGAAACATCTGTGCGGATTCTAGTGATCGAGGACGAACCGAAGCTGGGCAAGGCATTGCAGGAGGGCCTGCAGGCCGAACAATACGAGGTTTCGCTCGCCCAGACCGGCGAGGAAGGTTTCTATCTGGCTGAGGTGGAGAACTTCGACCTGGTGGTCCTCGACGTAATGCTCCCAGGCAGAAACGGCCTCGAGATCCTGGCGACCATGCGTGCACGCGGCTCCAAGACACCCGTCCTGCTGCTGACCGCCAAAGATGCAGTCGAAGATCGCGTCCGCGGCCTGGACGCCGGCGCCGACGACTATCTCGTAAAGCCCTTCGCATTTCCCGAACTGCTCGCTCGTATCCGAGCTCTCAACCGCAGGGGAGTCCCGGAGACTAGCCCGAAGCTGCGCGTCGCGGACCTGCAAATGGACGTCGTGGCTCGTTCCGTCAGGCGCGACGGCCAGACGCTGGAACTCACGGCGCGCGAGTTCGAACTGCTGGAGTACCTGCTGCGCCATCAAGGGCATGTGGTGTCCCGCGAGATGTTGACGCGCGAGGTTTGGAAGGAGGCAGGCCGCCATACGCCCCTGGATAACGTAATCGACGTGCATGTGGCTCGCCTGCGGCGCAAGGTCGACGACCGGTTCGAGCCAAAGCTCGTGCATACAGTGCGCGGCGTCGGCTTTGTCGTGCGCGAACGGCAGGAGTAACGGGCTCAGCCATGCTACGGAAACTCCGCCCCAGACACGTCCGCACGCGCTTGACCCTCTGGTACGTCCTGGTGCTAGCGAGCGTGCTGGTCCTTTCCTGGACCCTCATCGCGGCATTCATGTTCCTACAGATGCGAAACCAACTGGATCATTACGCGATCCAGGACATCGAGACCGTGGAAGGGCTTCTTTACTTCGACGCTGGCGGACGCCTGCTGCTGCACGAGGATTACCACAATCATCCGGAGTCCAAGCGGGTGCTGGAACGCTTCCTGGAGGTTCGGTCTCCCGAGGGCAACCTCCTGTATCGTAACGCGCGCCTGGCAGGCCAGACGCTCGGCGGCAGCCCGATCCCCCGCGAAGGCCAAAACCAATACTCGAACCGATCCGGCAGCCTGGCGGACGGAACCCCCGTCCGCATGGTCAGCCGCCGCCACGTGCTCGACGGCCAC
>Ga0187851_10000749_pt1 | contig 32443 bp, 28 predicted proteins | sample June2016WEW_6_10_FD_132997 | JGI IMG/M metagenome (GOLD analysis project Ga0187851, IMG submission 132997) | Peatland microbial communities from SPRUCE experiment site at the Marcell Experimental Forest, Minnesota, USA - June2016WEW_6_10 | ecosystem: Environmental > Terrestrial > Soil >...
ACAAAGGCCGCAACGCCCTTGAGTATCGTCCCGGATCCCACGAGACTCCCCGAAGCGTCAAAAGCGCCGATCTCGCTCAGGTCCGGAACCAACTTTCCACCAATGGTTACCTGTTTCGGCAGTATCACGTCATTACACCCTGTGGGCGCATGAATCGCATAGTGACGGGGTTTCGGCAGGTCAAGCATAGGCTGGCTGCCGCTCAGAGCCACCTCCTTAGCGACCCCTTTATCCGGCGTAGGATAAGTAAGTGATCGAGCGGAATCCATGAGCACTTGATATCCCTGTCCGACATGCATAACACCGATATTGTTGATCCCCTGAGACGGTTCATAGATGTTGCCGGAGTTGTTCTCGACTACATTAATCAATGACTTGATACTGGCTAGTGCATGCGTAATAGAGTCGTCTGTCTGGGGCAGGTAGGCGATCATGTTCCAGCCCGATGAGAGCGCTATCGGCGTTTGGGCATAATTCACCGGTAAACCCTGCACTCTCAAAGTATCGGGTATTGGACTAATGTAAATTTTATACCCCTGGCCTACCTGAACATAATGAAGGTTATCCTGGCCCCAGTACGGGCAGTACAGGTCGCCGGCATTATCTTTCGCTAACAAGAAGCCGGTCGGATCGGTTCCGAACACCGCCGTAGTAGTGTCGTGAGGTGGGACGACATTAAATGAATTCATGTTCCATCCAGTGTCTAAAGGAATCACCTGCATTTCCACCGTTGGCGTCTCATAGGCGCCGACATCGGGATAAGGAAATGTACTGACAGGTGTACCCCAGAAATCTTGAATGCTGCCGGTTACTTTGATACCCGATTCAAGGCACGGCGTGGGGGCGTTCAGTAGGTAGCACGCTTTGGCGGAAGCGATTTCATTGGAATCCCCTCCATTCATTAAGAACCCGCCAACCGCATTCCCGGGATTTTTGATGTTGGGGTTGGCATAGATGGGAGCGGGGTCAGTAGTGGTTTGATAAAACTGTGGATTTTGGAGAAGGTCCCAATAACAGTTGTGGCTGAAAACAGCGGGACAGATAGATAAAGAATCCCACATGAAAAAATCATGCGAATTGTCATTATAAGGAGAAATGAAAATGTTGTTATCAAAATAACTCGTTTTCTGATGTACGGTGTCAGGATAAACCCATAGTCGAATACCGTCGACATTATAAAAAACATTGTTATAAATCTGGTTGCCGCCTCTATAGTAACAAATAGGGTGGGCCAGTGGGCTGAGAGCCCATACAAAATTAATCGAATCATCTCCGGCAAGTTGAAAAATACTTTGAGGAGACATCATAGTGCCTCCAATACCATCATTTTGGCTGATATTATAACGCACGATTGCCGTTGTCGTATCCGCGCCGGTATCTGTTAATTCTGGACCTCCTAAACCAGTGGTAAAAAAAGCGTTCTGATTATTGCAGGAATAATTGTACTGAACATAAACATGGCCTGGTGAGAAGAGTGCCGGGATCTCTGTACCTGGTGGGTCTGAAGGTGGTGGGTTAGGATTGTTCTGGTCAAAATCGATCGCTTCTCCATCCCAACATGGATGAACTGCCTGTTGTGTGTTGCTTATCGAATTATACTGAATTATTGAGTTCTTTTGAAAATCGATTTCTATTCCAGCATAGCCGCTTATTGCACGGGAACCTGATAAAAGATTGGCCTGATTCACGCCAAAACCTGCCGAATCTATAATGTTTCCCGAAATTATTGCGCTGTCAGTCATGCCAGTTAAATGCACCGCGATTTCCGCCGTACGCAAAACGGTATCGCCGATAATGCTTACATTTAAATCAAAAGGGCCATTGGAACCCAGGGAATCGTTCCCAACGATGATTCCTTCTCCAAATATGTCGTGAACATTGTTGCTGTCTATCAATACGCTATTCACCGATGTTGGTCCATCTGTAACAAATCCCGTAGGAGGGTTACCACCGCCATCATAGTTCCAAGCGGGTCCATCGGTCTTTATCATGATTCCTGCAACCGCCCAAGCACCAACAAGGTAATCCATTGCAAAGTTACCACCCCCGTTACTACCCATATTAACCCATTGCTGAGCCCACCATGGAGAAAGCCCATAAAGACCAAAACCAGCACGGTCACTACCAAAAACAGAATCTGCGGTAATATGACTTATGGTAATGTTATTGTGTACGTTGCCATCATCGTCATAGACGAATATTCCCCATCGAAAATTCACAAATGAATCTCGCGTAGCAGCATTAGGTACATCAAAAATCTTTGATTGCGAATAACCACTATCATGCCAATCATACCTTCTGGAACAATTCCGAACTTCAATATTTTGAATAGTCCAATAATTCTGGTCATAAAGTAAGATGGCGGCAGTTCTATCGTGACCCTTGGCGCTGATAATGGGTCGAGGTAATGAACTTAAGCCATATGCGCTCATCACAATTGGCTTACCAGGAGAACCGTTACCTTGAGGACAAACAAAACCGTAGATTTTTTTATAAGATTTATGTGCGTTTTCATAAGCGGGCATAAAGGAATCGCTCGGCCTTGCCGTATCCATAGTGCCCCGGGCCCAGAGAATACTATCGCCAGCGTTGAAAACATGTGTGTTTACACTATCAATATTATTCCATGGATCCGCAGTATCCTTACCGGTATAATGTCCCGAAGGATGAGTAAGGTTTACATAATAAGTCGCTGCTTTTGCACTGAATACCATAGACACTAACGAAACGAAGAAAACGGGCACGCATAGATATTGCTTTAAGCTGCGCATACAATCCCCTTTCCGTGGGTGTGTGGGATTAAGAATTGAGTTTAAAGAAAAAAGAAAGACACTGTCAACAAATGTAATGCGCAAATATTTTCTCTTCCATCGATAATCATTATCTTTTCATTAAGCCTCCCCTCTCGCCTCACTTCTGTCGCGCCTTTTGTACCCGCATTTTTAGAGTCAGAATCATAGGTGAAGCCGGAAAAAGATTTATAAGCCACTCAGGTAACAAAGCTCTGCCATAGTAAAATATTGGTAACAAATTTAATGCGCAAATGTTTTTTTCTTCCATCAAGGATCATTATTTTTTCATTAAGTCACTCCTCCCCTTCTCGCCTCACCTCTGCCGCGCGCAAACAGAAACGCAGGCGGCGCGTCTTCCCCTCTCCACTCGTGGAGAGGGGACTGAGGGGTGAGGCGGTGAAGCCAGCGTATCCCGAATCCGGCGCACCACCTCATCAATCGAATCCTTGACCTCCCTATTAGTAAACCTGATCAACCGCAAGCCCTTTTGGTTCATCAGGAATGTTCTTAAAGAATCATAATCCAGCTTCACGGCATGTACGCTGCCGTCGATCTCAATGACAAGACGCCCTTCACTGCAATAAAAATCAGCCACAAAAGCCCGTTTATTTCCGAAATAGTCAATCATAATCGGTTTTTGACGGACTATTTTCCAGCCTGCGCGCGAATTTCTGACACGCTGCCATAAAACCTCTTCGGCATCAATCTGCTTTCGTCGTAATTCTCGCGCTCGTTGGGTGACGGGTTCTATTCTCATTCGCCTCCTCTCTACCGCGCGCAAACAGAAACGCAGGCGTCGCGGCTTCCCCTCTCCACTCGTGGAGAGGGGACTGAGGGGTGAGGCGGTGAAGCCAGCGCATCCCGAATCCTGCGTACCGCAGGTCTGAAAAGATTGACTTGTACCATCTCTTTACAAAAAGTCATGTCGCTTAATCAAGAGGGGAATTTTTATGATGCAAGATACAATCTGAATAGCATCTAAAACAAGGTACTTTTCAGGTAACCAAAATATTACAATTATGTATCAAGTAAGGGGATTACCATATTCAGGGGGTAAATGCAGAAAGGAGCGGCGGCGATACTATGGGTACCACCGGAAGATATTTCCCTCATCGGGAAGGTTACCGGAAAAAGCGGTGGATATTTCGGTAAGCCGGTCGAAAATGGAAGGGTCGATCTCCCCTTCCATTGCCGCAAGGTTCTCCGCAACCTGTTGCGGGGTGCGGCAACCGACAAGCGCGGTCGCGACGCTCCCTTGGCTGATAAGCCAGCGGAGCGCGCAGTGGGAAAGCGGCCGGCCGGCATCCGCCGCGACCGCTTTCATTTTATCAACCGTTGCATGAACTTCTTTCCATAATGCTCTATCAAACAATAAACTCCGTGGTCGGTGATCCCCCGGTGCAAAGGCAGGCTCCGGACCGAATTTCCCGGTCAGAATCCCCTCGGCGAGCGAGCTGTAGGTAACGACGGCACTATCGTTCCGTTGGCAGAAAGGCAGCGTCTCCCGCTCCTCCCTTCGCCACAGCAGATTGTAGCAGAGCTGGACAACGTCGAGTTTTCCGGCCTTCATGACCTCCCGCATCTGCGCAACCGAGAAATTGCTGACGCCGATCAGCCGGATTGCTCCCCTTGCCCGTGCGCGTTCGAGTGCCGCCATCATCGCAGCAAGGTCGCCGCCTCTTTTGGGCCAGTGGATGTAGAGCAGATCGATGCGATCGGTTTGCAGCCGCCTCAGGCTTGCAGCGATGGCGCCTTCAACCTTATCTTCAGGCGTATAAAATATCTTTGTCGCTATGAATGAGTTATCGCGCACTTTCTTAAGGGCTTTGCCGAGCAGTTCCTCGCCATGCCCCCTGCCATAGGCCTGCGCGGTATCGAAGTGCCGGATGCCTTTTTCATAGGCGGTCTCAATGGTCGCCAGCGAGGCGCGATCTTCCTGACTCCCCCACTGGTCGCCGCCAAGCGGCCAGCAGCCGAGCCCGAGCATGGGTGCGTTGTTCGTCGTCAAGGCATTCATTGTAGTGCGTTCACTTTTGAGAATTGATTACCGTCGTCTTGAACCCGAGCGTTGCGAGCGTGTTTTTTTCCCACAGTTGCCTCTCAGCGCATCGAACCTCAAAATGGGCGAATTCGAGGCGTTTGGGATAGGAGGCCCTGAGGCCATCGAAAAAGCGACCGCGGTCGCTCTCCGGAAGCCGGGCTATCGGTCTCAGGCGCGCATCATCCGAGGCGATGTCATACGCCTGCGCGACCGCCTGCCCGATCGGGTCCGGGCTGCCTGAAACATCGATCGACCCGGCAAAAACGGTGAGCAGCTTTTCCGCGCTCCACGCCGGACGGCGATGGAAAAATTCGCAGGCACCCCGGTGAATCATGGCGACTCCCCGCACCTTGCCGTCAAAAGAGTAGCCTGCTATATGCGGCGTGGCGATATCGGCGAATCCGCAATACTCCGGATCGATTGCGGGTTCATGATCCCAGACGTCGACGATCAAACCGCCAAGCCGCGATTGCGCCTCTTTAACGGCGGATTCATCGACCACCTTCCCGCGGCAGGTATTGACAAGCGCCGCCCCGGGTTTGATGCGCTTCAGCAGATCGGCATTAATCAGATGATAGGTGGCATCAACGCCCTCCCTGTTCAAGGGCGCATGCAGGGTCAGGAAATCCGATGCTTCAACCACTTCTTGAAGTGATATGTATATTTTGTTGCCGGTTAAACGCTTAAGTGGCGGATCATTCAGCAGGCAGCGCATGCCGAGCGCTTCAGCATAGCGCGCGACAACACTCCCGACATGGCCAACGCCGATGACGCCGAGCGTCAGACCGGCAAGCTCTCTTTGCTGCGCTTTTGCGAGCCGAAGCAAGGCCGCGACAACGTATTCGGCGACCGAGTTCGCATTGGACCCCGGAGCATGGGCAAAGCCTATCCCCTGCTTCCGCAAGGCGGAAAAATCTACATGGTCGATGCCGCTCGTTGCGGTTGCAACGAACTTAAGGCTGCTTCCGGCAATAAGGTTCCCGGTCACCGGTGTTACCGAACGCACCAGGAGCATCTCTGCACCGGCGACGGTTTCGGGCGTTATGGAACGCCCCTGGCGCAGGGTAATCGTTCCAAAATCGGCAAACGCCTCGGCAACGTACGGGATAGCGCTATCGGCAACTATTTTCATGCCGCAAAAATAACTCATTGCTGAAAAGTCACATTTTACCGGAATTATTTTCGCGTTTCGCTTTTTCCATCTTCCCCCGCATGCGCTCCTCGGTGTATTTTCCATGATAATTTTTCAACCCTGAAAATTCAGCGTTGCGGGAAATGCCATGAAACCGATGCAGATTCGCGATTACGATATTCTGGTGATCGGCGAGTGTTATGTCGAATTCCGCTGCGAGGGCGATCTCTGCCTGTGCGATTCGTTTGAAAAGGACGTCGGCGGCGCCGACGCCATCGTTGCCGCCGCCGCGTCAAGACTGGGATCCGGCGTCTCCTTTATCTCCGGCATTGCGCGCGACCCGTTCCATGCCATGATCCGGGAAAGGCTCATGGCCCAGGGAATCAATATCGACCATGTCATCACCTGCGGCGGGTACAACGGCATTTACTTCACGAGCTCCCGATTTCCCGAGCAGCGGGAGTACCTGTTTCACCGGCCCGGCAACGCCGCCCAGAGCATTACCCCCAGCATGATCTATGACGACCTTCTTGATAACTGCAAGATCGTCTATGCATCGAGCGAGTTGCAGTCGGTTTCGCGCGCCGGCCGCCACACGATTTTCAAAGCGCTGGAGTTCGCCCATAAGAACAACACCATGGTGGCCTATGATCCCAACCTGCGGCTCCAGCGGTGCTCGCTTGACGATGCAAAAGAAAACCTCTGGACCGTGCTGCCGCTCGTCGATATTATCTTCCCCTCGGCGCCGGATGAGTCGAAAGCGCTGTTCGGGTACGAGCGTCCGGTCGATATCATCGGTTTTCTCTGGGATCGAGGCATCGGCATCGTGGTCGTGAAGACCGGCGCCGGTGGCTGCGTCACCGGGTACGATGGAAAAATCGAGGAGTTTCCGCAGCAGCGGTCGTCCGAATCGATCACCTCGCTTACGCTCATCGGCAGCGCCTTCATCGGCGGCTATCTGCATTGCATCGCACGCGGGCACAACCCTTTCACGGCCTCGCAATTCGCCAACAGCGTCGCGCTGTACAAAGGCGTTACCGGCGGCGGCATCTCCTCCCTGCCTACCTCCAAAGACCTCACGGTATAATCACGCCGCGATTCTCAATATGTATCTTTTGTTGCGGCGTAACGTATATTAATAAAACTTTTTTCTCGATCGAAGAAACGGGGTGAAAACGGATGAATGGTATTATCATACGCCAAGACGAGGCTTTCGAAAGAGCGCTGCGACGTTTCAGCAAAACCTGCGAGCGTGCCGGAGTTCTTTCCGATATCAAGAAATATCGCCACTACGAAAAGCCGAGCGAAGAGCGGAAGCGTCGGATCAACTCCTCCAAGCGGAAACGCATTCGCGACGAAAAGCGCGTTGTTTCCTGGAGAAGCGAACGCTAAAAAAATACCGCCGACAGGCGAGCGAAGTTTTTTAAGGCTGCCGTGCATGAAGCAGGGCGGCCTTTTTTTTAGATTTTTTCCATTCCCGCTATCGCCCGGAAACCGATGATGCCGCATGCTACCGAGACGTTGAGCGAGTTCTTGAAACCGTACACCGGAATTTCCACCAGCGCGTCGCACTCCTCAAGCACTTCGCGCGATACCCCGAGCGCCTCATTACCGAAAACGATGCCGAGCCGGGGCGGATACGGCGCATCCTGAAACGGAAATGACGCGGAGGCGGTTTCTGCCGCCCACACCGGAATCCCCTGTTCTCGGAGATGCCGCACGGCCCCGAGCGCGGTTTCGAACTTTTTCCAGGGGACGTACTCGATGGCGCCGAGCGACGTCTTCGCAAGCTTGCTATGCGGAGGAATTGCGGTATAGCCGCACAGAAAGAGCCCGCTTACCCGGAGCGCGTCGCAGGTCCGGAAAATAGCGCCGACGTTGAAGGCGCTTCGCAGGTTATCGAGAATGATATACAGCGGCCGCCGGGGAAGCCTGCGGAAATCGTCGAGCGGGATCGCCGCATCGCGGCTTCGAACCTCGAAGCCGGTTTCCATGTCGCCCCTCTTGAGCCTCCCCCGTTTGCTCACGGCGCTTCACCCGTCCGGGCGACCGCATGGTCGGCCCGGACCAGAAGCAGCCCGCCGAAGAAAAACAGAAGCGCCGTCGATGCCATGCCGATGCGGGACGACATCACGCTTTCCGCGCCATGCCCGTGCAGCAATGCGGTAATGATCCCGACCATTGCCGGTCCGATGATGGCGAATCGCCCGACGACATTGTAGAAACCGAAATACTCGGCCGCTTCGGCCTTTGGCACCAGCTTGCCGAAATATGAACGGCTGAGCGCTTGAACTCCTCCCTGCGCCAGGGCGACAAGGCATGCAAGAATGATGAAATGAAACGGTTTGGTGAGAACGAAAACGCCAAGCCCTATGACAAGAAGGTAGATGATAATACCGGCAATGATCATTCGGCGAGGCCCGAAATAGGTCGACAGCCAGCCGAAGAGAAGCGACGATGGTAACGCGACGAACTGCACGGTAAGGAGCGCAATGAGACTGGTATTGACGGTGACCCCTATCGAAAGCCCGAAATCTTCCGCCATGCGGATGAAGGTAACCACGCCGTCATAATAGAGCCAATAGGCGACGAGAAAGAGGAGCAGTTCCCGGCGCTGGATGATTTTTTTCGCGGTATGCCCCAGCCGTACAAGGCTGTCGGCGATAATGGCCGTGACGCCCGACACATCGGCATACCGGCGATATTTTACAAATACAAACAGCGGGATCGTGAAAACGACCCACCATGCGCCGACTGAAAGGAATGAGAAGCGCACCGACTGCGTTTGATCATGCAGACCGAAAAAAGAGGGTTTCAGCACCATGATCAGGTTCAAGGCGAACAGCAATCCCCCGCCCAGATATCCCATGGCGAACCCGAGCGATGAAACGAAATCCATCTCTTTCTTCTCGGCGACATCCACCAGAAGAGAGTCGTAAAAAAGGCAGGAGATTGAAAATCCGACATTCGCAACAGAAAAGACGACCAGCGCGAACATCCATTCGCCGCGGGAAATGACGTCGAGCAGACAGGTGGAAACGACGCCGAACAGCATGAAAATGCCGAGCAATTTTTTTTTATCCCGGCCGGTATCGGCCAGCGCGCCGAGAAAGAGCGACAGCACGGCAATGGCGATTCCTGCCGCCGTGTTGCCGATGCCGAGCCGTTCCGTGGAAAGCGTCGTATCGTCGTAGCACCAGAACTTTTTGAAAAAAAACGGGAAGAACGCCGTGGCGACGGTGGTGATATAAACGGAGTTGGCCCAGTCGTACATGCTCCAGGCGATGATCGCGCGGCGATGGCCCTTCATCAGGTCTTTTTCTCTTTCTTTTCGGCGGCAGGGAAAAGCACGTTGTTCAGTATGAGCCGGTACCCGGGCGAGTTGCGGTGCAGTTCAAGCATCGTCGGTGGCGACCCGACAAGGTGCTGATAGTCCTCCGGATCGTGACCGCCCAGGAACGCGAACTGCCCTTTGCCGACCACGCCGTGCAGATAGTTCACCATGTCGGTCCCCGGCACGTCGGCCAGCACCACGATGCTTTTTTTAATGACCTTGCGGTTAAAGGAGGTCGTGAGGCCGCAAAACCCCTTGATGGTCTGCCGGTGGTCCTGCACGAGCATGCTGAGCACCGGATCGAGCTTCGCGGAAAAATCGAACAGGGTGAAATCCTGCGCCTCCCTGCGCCTCGGGGTGTTTACCATGTTGACATCGATGTTATCGAAGTTCCCGGCAAGGGGGTTGGTCTCGATTTCAAAGTTTTCAAAGGCGAAGCAGTTGGCGTAATTGAGCTTCTCCCGGTAGTCCGGATCCACGCCGTCGCCGTCGTACACCGCATCCACGATGTCGGCGCCGAGCGCGGCGAGGGCGTCGTCGAGCGTGTTGGGCGCGCAGCACATGGCGAACAGGAAACCGCCGTTTTCCACATACCGGTGGATCGCGAGCGCGACCGCCTTCTTGCACTCGCTCACTTTTTTAAATCCGAGGTCGGCGGCGCTCCGTTCGAGCTCCGCCTTCTGCCGCAGGTACCAGGTGGTCCTGCCGTAGTTCGCGTACATCTTGCTGTACTGGCCGGTAAAATCCTCGTGGTGAAGATGCAGCCAGTCGTAATTCGAGAGTCTGCCGGTCACGCACTCCTTGTCGTAAACTTTATCATACGGAATATCGGCGTAGGTAAGCGCGAGGGTCACCGCATCGTCCCACGGCGGTTGCTCGGGCGGCGTGTACACCGCGATCCGCGGCGCTTTTTCGAGCGTTATTTTTTCCATGTTGTTGTCTTTGATGATCCCGAGGATCTCGTCCCAGTCGCCCCCGCCGATGCGGCCGGCCGTTACGCCGACCGTACGGCATTGCACCGCAAACTCGTCGTCGACGACTTCGGCGGCGAACGAACCGCCCCGGTAGTTCAGCAGCCAGTACACCTTGAGGCCATTTTTGAGCATTGTATAGACGATACCGTAGGCCTTGAGGTGGTCGGTCTGCGCGTCGTCCATGGGGATGAGCAGCATGGCATGCAGGGGTATGGCGACGATGAGGGCGAGCAGGAGCGCGCAGACCGGCCGCGCGGGTGAAAAGCGGTGGATCGGGCGGGCGGTCATCCTGCCCTCCTCAGTGCAACTTGACAACGCGAATATGGAGTTCCTTGAGTTGCTCGTCGCTCACTTCGGCGGGCGCCTTCATCATGAGATCCTGAGCGCGCTGGTTCATGGGGAATGCGGTCACCTCGCGGATGTTGGGCTCGTCCGCCAGCAGCATGACGATACGCTCCACGCCCGGGGCGATGCCGCCGTGGGGAGGCGCGCCGTAGCGGAAGGCATTGAGCATGCCGGCGAATCCCGCCTCCACCTCTTCCTTCGAATACCCGGCGATCTCGAACGCCTTGTACATGATGTCGGCCCGGTGGTTGCGGATTGCTCCGCTCGACAGCTCGATGCCGTTGCAGACGATGTCGTACTGCCAGGCGAGGATGTCGAGCGGCTTTTTGTCGAGCAGCGCCTCCATGCCCCCTTGCGGCATGGAAAAAGGGTTGTGTGAAAAGTCGAAGCGCTTGCGCTCCTCGTTCCACTCATACATCGGGAAATCGGTGATCCAGCAGAACCGGAACACGTTCTTTTCGATTATGGCAAGTTCCTCGCCGAGCTTCGTTCGTATCTCCCCGGCCAGATTGTTCGCCCTGGTTTCGTCGTTGCAGACGAAGAACGCCACGTCGCCCGTCGAAACCGCGAGGCGCTGCGCCAGTTCATCGAGCGTGGCCGGTGAAAGGTACTTGGCGATCGGACCCTTGACCTCCCCTTCGCCCCAGGTGAGGTAGGCGAGTCCCTGCGACCCGAGCGACTGGGCGAACTCCAGCATCCGGTCGAAGAACGAGCGCGGTTGCGCGGCCCCGTTCCGGACCGCGATGGCCCTCACCACGCCGCCGCCGGCGACCACCGCGTCGAATATTTTGAATCCGGATTTGATAAACAGTCCGGACACATCGGTAATGACCAGCGGGTTGCGCAGGTCGGGCTTGTCGGTGCCGTACCTGACCATCGCCTCGCGGTACGGGATGCGGTGGAAAGGCGGCGCATCCATCAACCACGATGAGAAGGCGGGGAACAGGCTGCCGAAAAGCCGTTCGACGACCGCGAAAATCTCGTCCTGCGTGGCGAAGGACATCTCGATGTCAAGCTGGTAGAATTCACCCGGCGACCGGTCCGCGCGGGCGTCCTCGTCCCGGAAGCACGGGGCAATCTGGAAGTAACGGTCGAACCCCGCCACCATGAGCAGCTGCTTGAACTGCTGCGGAGCCTGGGGCAGCGCATAGAACATGCCCGGATGCAGCCGCGAGGGCACTAAAAAATCCCGCGCGCCCTCGGGCGACGAACTCGTGAGAATCGGGGTCTGGAATTCGTTGAAGTTCAGTTCGGCCATCACCTTTCGCATATGGGCGATGACCCCGGACCGGAGAATGATGTTGCGGTGCGGCATGCTTCGCCGGAGGTCGAGGTACCGATACGCAAGCCGCAGGTCCTCGGGCGCGGGATCTTCAGGAAAGACGGCAAACGGCGTGAGGTCGGCGGGTCCGAGCACCTCGAAATCCCGGACGGTAAGTTCCACCTCCCCGGTCGGAAGTTTCTGATTCACGGTATCGGGCGAGCGCCGGTCCACGACGCCGTCGAAACGCACCACCGTCTCTTTGGCCAGGTGGGCCAGCTTTCGCTGAAATTCCCGGTCGGGATGAACCACCACCTGCGTGAGGCCGTAGTGGTCCCGCAAATCAATGAACAGCACCCCGCCGTGGTCGCGCCTGCTGTGGATCCAGCCGGAAAGGCGCGCCTGAAGGCCGATGTGTTCGGGGCGCAACTCGTTGCAGGTATGGGTGCGATACGGATGCATGCACGGTAGTCGTTTCGTTGGAGAGGTGATAAATGATAACTGGTAAAAATATATTGCGGTTTGCTGAAGATAAGCTTCGGGCCCGTGTCCGGCCTTGCATAAGGCCCGAAACCTTGCTTACCGATTTTGTTGAATATAAAGTAATGAATACGATGAATTACAATGAGATGAGAGTTATTAATGCGACAAGATTATTCGGAGATCCGCGACTGCTTTTTCTCAGGTTCCGGGCGTTTCCCCCGGCAATTTTGCCCGGCGCTCAAGTATCCACGCCGCATACTCCCGGTCGCTCGCGACGCCGTGTTCAAGGAGCCATCCACGCAGGAATATCCGGAGCGCGCCGGGATTGAGCAGCTTCGCTTCAAAATCATTGAGAAAGCGCACGAATCTCGCGGCGGCGGCCTCATGTTCCGACTGATGAAGGGAAAATCGGGGAAACCGGTAGTGCCGCATCAAGTGCTCTTCGGAATCGAAATGAAAGTGAAGATACCCTTCGATTTCAGAGAGAAGCGCGGCAAACGCCACCCGATCGGTAACGGTGAATGATTCTTCAATTCGGTCAAACAGCATAAAAAGATAGCGATGCTGTGCATCCATTTCCGGCAAGCCGGGAAGCGCGTTTTCGTCGGGGATCGGCATAGGCGGTCACTGTTGTAATCGGATGTTTATAAAAAATAGACATTTTTCGGGATGAGAAGCAAGGAGATCGTCGCCAAAAAGCATGGACCGGCCCGTTTGCCGCCGGGCTCCTCATGTTTGTATATTATTGCGGTGACATGGAAGGAGGGCGGTAGCCATGTATAAGAAAATTCTCGCCGCATTCGACGGTTCCGATGGATCAAAAACAGCGCTGGAGCGGGCAATCAGGGTCGCCCAGGAATATTCCGCGCGGTTGACGATGGCGTGGGTGCGCGGGTCGCTTCCTCACTACGCAACGTCGATCGGAGAAGTTGAGGACGAAAAGGAGGCCGCGGACGAATACTTCAATCGGCTGAAGGCTCATGCCGAGCAAGCCTGCGCCGCAAAAAATATCTCCCTCGAAACGGCGTATCTCCGGGGCAATGCCGCCCGTGAAATAGTTCACTATGCCGAGTCCAAAGGTTTTGATCTTATCGTAATCGGACAGGTCGGCCATTCGGATTTAATAGGCAGGATCCTTGGCCCTACCGCGGACCGAATCAGTGAAACCGCCCACTGCGATGTGCTCATCGTCAGGAGGCCCGACCGGAACCAATAGTTTAAAATCGTCTTTCCCTGGTGATGGGGTTCCACCTTTAACCGCCGTCCGTATCGCGCTGATGACTCCTATTCAACTGGCTTATAACCGTCGTAACGGAATAGGGGTCATTTGTCATGGAACATGCTTTTTTCATTGCGTCGATCTGGCTTGGGCTGGCCGTCGTTTCCGCCATTATCGCCTTTCACCTCCGTATTTCCATCGCGCTCATTGAAATATGCGTTGGCGTCGCGGCGGGAGCAATCGCCGCTCTTGTCGGCAGGAGCGAATCGCTGGGTTCAAATCTCGAATGGCTTCGCTTCCTGGCTTCGACCGGCGCCGTCATGCTGACTTTTCTGGCCGGGGCCGAGCTTGATCCGTCAATCATGCGGGCCAAGGTAAAAGAGGTGAGCGTGGTCGGCATCGTCGGTTTTCTGGCGCCCTTTCTGGGGTGCGCGGCGATCGCGCATTTCTGCGTCGGATGGAGCGTAAAGGCCAGCCTGTTGTGCGGCGTGGCGCTTTCAACGACCTCGATGGCCGTTGTCTACGCGGTCATGGTGGAAACCGGTTTTAACAAGACGGAATTCGGCAAGGGAATCCTCGGCGCGTGCTTTATCAACGATCTCGGTACGGTCATCGCATTGGGGATCCTGTTCGCCCCCTTCACGTATAAGACGCTGGTTTTCATCTCCGCGACGGTTCTTTTCCTGGCGCTCCTCCCCTCCCTGACGCGCCGGGTAAGCCATGCGTACGCCTACCGCACGGCCGCCATTCGCACGAAATGGATCATTTTCATACTCTTCGGCCTCGGCGCTCTCGCCCTCTGGTCGGGCAGCGAGGCGGTGCTTCCCGCCTACCTGGTGGGCATGGTCCTTGCGCGGATCGCCAATGAGGACGCCCACTGGGTGCGGCGGCTCCGCACCTTGACGGTTGGCTTCCTCACCCCCTTTTATTTTTTGCGCGCCGGCACCCTCGTTTCGCTGCCCGCCTTGATTTCCGCGCCCATCGTGTTTGTCGTATTACTTTGCGCGAAGGTGCTTTCAAAGATATTCGGCCTCTATCCCGTCATCGGCTTATTCATAAAGAATTATCATGAACGCTGGTACTATACGCTGATGATGTCAACGGGCCTCACCTTCGGGACGATCTCCGCGTTATACGGCTTCTCGCACGGCATCGTTTCCCAGAAACAATACTCCTTCCTGGTGGCCACGGTGATCGCGAGCGCGGTCGTTCCAACGGTGATTGCCGGGATCGCGTTTCTGCCCAGGCACCTCCTGCCCAGGCCGGAAACGGATAAGGCGTAAGCGGGTTTTAATGCACCCTTAAATGGCATTTAAACGGCGTTTAAACGTTCTTGCGCCTCTCCACTGAAAATTGCGCTATTTTTGCGCTGGGAGAGCAAAAATACTGGCGAATAAACGCGGCAAACGCCAGAATTGCGCTTTTTTTGCGCCGTTTTTGGGGATAAAGGCGCAAAAATATTTACAGAAGATAATAAGGGGTTGATAATGGGTCCAACAAGAATATTATTGAACTCCCCAGACATGCCGTATATATCTCCCTACGTGCTCCGCATTGCGTTTCCGATTTTAAGAAACGATTGGCTTGTGCGTGGAAAGAGTAATAAAAAGTGTACCACGCGGCGCATAGGATTGAATTTCCGTTTAAGTTCCCCGCTTTCGTTGGCTCGGATACTGCGGCTCTCCATTAGTCATTTCTTTTTTTAAGGTTTTTGCCCTTTCCATTACTTCTTTCATCTGACTCAAAAGATGTATTGGGTTTTCATACATTACTGTTGGTTTTAATACATTCGACTTTTCCTCAAGTTCATCCCACAGCGACCAAGATTTATGCCTTTTTTGCAAAAGAGGGATAAAAGGCATCCTTAATTTTGGTAGCGTGAATGAAAGCTCTTGTGGAACCGATTTAGGGTTTGTTAAATCGACGATCACATACTTGCATAACCCGGCAAGGGTTCTCACGGTCTCCGTAAAGTTTCGATCTTTGGGCTTAGGAAAATCCATTATAATTGGAAGATGATCGTTATCGCGAAGCCATTGGGCGATACTTTCAAGCACTTCCTTCCTTCTTTCAGTGAATCGACCCAAAATTAAAACAGCTTTCCCTGTCATGGTATTTATGACATTTCGCAATTTCTTATTATTGAGGATCAAATAAACAAACTGCGCAACTTCAAGATCGTCTACAGTGATAATGGACTGGTTTTCCGGGGTAATTACTAGCCCTTTTTGAGTAGCGTTATCGAGTATTGCACCCCAAACTGAAATTCCATAAATTCTACTTCCTGAAAGGTTTGCTTTTGAAAGATTGGATTCTATTAGTACCGCTCCTTCAAGGTTGACTCCTGGGAGGCTGGCTTCCGTAAAATCTGTTGTCTTGATGTTAGCTCCTGCAAGGGTAGCTCCTTCAAGGTCGGCTTTCTGAAAATGTGCTCCTTTAAGGTCGGCTCCAGTAAGGTTAGCTCCTGCAAGGGTAGCTCCCTCAAGGTCGGCTCTTATAAGCTTGGCTCCCGTAAGGTTGGCTCCCCGAAGGTTAGCTGCTGAAAGGAAGGCTCCCGTAAAGTCGAATCCCTCAAGGTGGGCTCCCACAAGGGTGGCTCTCTCAAGGTGAGCTCCGGTAAGGGTGGTCCCTTCTATGTTAGCGTTAGCGAATAGAAGCCTATTATGCATTTGAGTGAATCTGATAAGACTTTGGTTCAACTCGACGTCTTCCATAATGAGGCCAAGGCTGGCTCTCTGATTGAAATCGAGGTTGACTTTTCTAGGATGGCCTTCTTTAGGGCGGGCTTCTGAAATTGAGGCTTCCATAAGGTCGAATGCCTGAAGGCCATCAAGATTGGCTCCCTCAAGGTGGGCTCCACTAAGGTCGGCTCCTCGAAGGTGGGCTCCATGAAGATCAGCTTTCTTAAAGTTGGCTCCTTTTAGGAAGGCCCCATCAAGGCGGGCAAACCCAAGTTTTGCTCCACTAAGGTTTACTCCCTCAAGGTGAGCTCCAATAAGATAGACTCCCTCAAAGTTTGCTCCCCCAAGGTTGGCCTCCTCAAGGACGGCTCCCCCAAGGCTTTCAAGGTAGGCGCCCGAAAGGCGGGCTCCCGCAAGCTGGACTCCCTCGATGTGGGCTTCTATAAGGTTGGCTCTATGAAGGTTGGCTCCCTCGAGGTGGGCTCCATTAAGGTTGGCTTCCCACATGTGAGCTCCCTCGAGGTGGGCTCCTTCAAGGTGGGCTTCATTAAGGTGGGCTCTATTAAGGTTGGTTCCTTCAAGATGGGCTCCCTTAAAATTAGCTCTCACAACGTTGGCCTCACAAAGGAAGGCTCCCCTAAGATTGGCTCCCTTAAGATTGGCTCCCTCAAGGTTGGCCTCATAGAGGTTAGCTTCCTCAAGATTGGCTTGCCGAAGGTCTGCATTTCGAAGGTAGGCTTGCGTAAGGTTGGCTTTCCGAAGATCTGTTTTCCAAAGGTGGGATTTTATGAGGTGGGCTTCCTCAAGGTTGGTTCCCGCAAGGTAAGGTGTAATGGAAGGGTTTTCTTTTCTCCAATTATTCCAGTTTTCTACTCCTGATTTAAGTATGTCAATATGTTCTTGTGAAGCCGACATAGAAACATATCTCTCTTGCTAAACGTCCGCGTCCACCGGTACCGTTTAACCTTTTCAAATTAATAATTCTCAGTTCAAATTGCAATGATCCAGTTCGATTAGTACTTCTTCCACGTCTAAGTTGCAAAAAGTCTGAAAAGGTTACTTCCATAAAAAAGGCCGGAAAGCATCTATCTCCTTGGCCCTGTTCTTTCAGTGTCCTGAATTTTGCAACTATTTCTTTCCGCTTGCCTTTCCAAATCCCATTTTCTTCTCTTTTGCCGGTGAATATTCTTTTGCCGGCAGTTGCGGAGGCGTCTCCGGCTCCGGCTGCAAAATGCTTTTCAACGCGTCGAAGCCGATTTGTATTTGCCGGTCGATGTTATCCAGGCGTTTTTCGTGATGTTCAATCGTCTTTCTCAAGTCGGTATTGTCCGCAATCAGGTTCCGTATTCGGACAAAGGCCCGCATGATCTGAATGTTGACCTGAATGGCACGCGCCGAATTTAGTACGGTCGAAAGCATTGCTACGCCGTTTTCAGTGAAAGCATAGGGAAAATAACGGCGACCGCCACGCCCGATGTTTGAGGTCACAAATTGTGACCTCAAAGCTTCTGTCTCTTCAGGCGTAAGTTGGAACATGAAATCATCCGGAAATCGTTCAATATTCCTTTTCACGGCCTGATTGAGGACTTTCGTTTCGACTTTGTACAACTCCGACAGGTCGCGGTCGAGCATGACCTTTTTCCCGCGAATAACATGGATCTTGTTTTCAATCACTTCCTGAGCGACTATTTCCGCCATGATGATTCCTTTCCGATTGATTATAAATAGTTTTCGCCGTGTTTCATGGTCAAATTCATTCTAAAAACACCCGAAAATGAAGCTTGATACCTTTGCCCCCCCCCTCCGGTCCTGTTCCTTCCTTCCCCCTAAACGACCGCCTTAAAGCCTGCATTCCGGCCCCCCGTCAGTCCTTTGCCGCTTCCGGCTTCCTACGCACCCCGTAGAGCGCCAGGTTTAAAAATTTGATTGGCTTGTGCTCGGAAAAGGTTTGAAAAAGTCTACGGCTGAAGTGTACGGATTTTGAGGGTATTTCAGCGTACTAAAGAGGGGTGACAGAGCTTAAGAAGATTAAAATAAATAAGCCCCGAAAACCTTGATTTTATTGGTTTCCAGAGCCTTTGTGATGGCGGGCTGGCTGGACGAGACTCGAACTCGCGACCTCCGGCTTGACAGGCCGATGGGCTTCCTACACTATGGCTTGATCTTTATGGCCATAGTCGCTATTTCCCTTGCTCTTCCTCCTCCGCCCACCCATTCCATTCCGGTTGCTTGACCCGCTCAAGGAGGGCGGTATCGATGACCCAATCGATCAACCCGCCATCCAATAACGTCGCAAGTTTTTCAGGCCAGTTGGTCTTTATTTCCGACAAAATGTCCGGATCGAGTTTCGCCATGTAAAATGATTTAACGTTATTGATGCCGGCGCCGTCAAAGTCGGCGCCCTCGAGGTTTGCTAACGCAAAGTTGGCTCCCGAAAGATTGGCCCCCTCAAGGTGGGCTCCCCTAAGGGTCGCTCCCCGAAGGTCGGCTTCCGAAAGGTCGGCTTTCTCGAGGTGGACCAGCACAAGGTTGGCGCCGCGAAGGTCTGCGCCGGGAAGGAAGGCTTCCCACAGATCGGCCCTGAGAAAGTCGGCTTTTTCAAGTTGAGCGCGCGCAAGGTCGGCCAACCGGAGGTTGGATCCCGCAAGGGTTGCTCCCCGGAGGTTGGCTCTCGCAAGGAAGGCGCCCCGAAGGTTGGTTTCCCCGAGAATGGCTCCCGCAAGGTCGGCGCCCGTAAGGTTGGCGCAGCACAGGCTGGCGCCCGCGAGGTTGGCATCCATGAGGCAGGCCCCCGCAAGATCGGCGCCCCGAAGGTTGGCTCCCTCAAGGAGGGCGCCCTTGAGGTCAGGGGTAACGGTGATATTTTCTTCCCTCCATTTGTTCCAATTCCGTACTCCGGATTTAAGTATGTCAATATGATTGTGCGAATCCAGCATGGAAATTTTCCTCTCTTGCCACTCGTTCGAGTTCGCCGTTAGCGGCCTGGTTCTTTCAATCTAATAAATCCTCAGTTCACATTGCAACCTCAATGAGCGCTGATTACCTCGATTTGTTCCCCTCAACCCGCCCGTTTCAATCCGGTTTCTTGATCTGCTCGAGAAGCGTGGCATCGATAATCCAGTCCTCTTTTGCGGCATCCCAGATCGTCGCGAGTTTTTCAGGCCATTTAGCTTTTATTTCGTCCAGAATGCCGGTATCAAGTTTCGCTTTGTAAAAGCTTATCACCTTGTCGAGGTCAACGCTGTCAAGGTGGGCTCCCCGGAGATCGGCCTCCCGCAGGTCGGCGCGATCAAGGTCGGCGCCATAAAGGGTGGCTTGCCAGAGGCGGACTCCGGCGAGGTGGGCGCCCGCAAGGTGGGCGTCCCAGAGGAAAGCTCCCCCGAGGGTGGCCCCTTCAAGGTGAGCTCCCGCAAGAAAAATTCCCGAAAGGTTGGCTGCCAGGAGGTTGGTTTTCCGCAAGTCGGCGCTGTCAAGGCGGGCGCTCTCGAGGTCCGCTTCCCGCAGGTTTGCTCCCCGAAGATCGGTTTTCCGCAGGTCGGCGCTGTCAAGGTCAGCTCCCTGGAGGTCGGCGCCCCGGAGGTTCGCACTGTCAAGGCGGGCGCCTCCAAGGTTGGCATTCCAGAGGTCGGCCCCCTCAAGATCGGCCCCCTCGAGGCGGGCGCCCCCAAGGTTGGCATACCGAAGGTTGGCTCCTCGCAGGTCGGCTTTCCGCAGGTCGGCGCTATCGAGACGGGCTTTCCGAAGGTTCGGTATGACTTTGAAATTTTCTTCTCTCCATTTATTCCAATTTCTCGCTCCGGATTTCAGCATTGCGATCTGCCGGCTGCCGGCGCATCCGATAGTTATCGCAAGCAATAGCAGAAAGGCGATAACGCTTTTGCAGCCGAGTATACGGCCCCGTGGGTTTTTGCGAGTTTTTATTGCCATGGAACTCTGTCTTCAGAACGGATGGAACAAAAAGGTCGCACGAAAAAACGCGTCCTGCTTCTCAAAATAACTTCCTTCAAGCATTAATGCAAAGCCTGCATTCGTAAAGATGGCCGGAAAGGGGCGATCGTCCCGGTCCTGTCATTATTTCGGGAGCCCAGGGAGCGTACTCGACGATGAAGCGACCTTTGGAGGGGAAGGCCGACCGGGAATTGGACTATGTTTCAAGTATGATTTTTTTAGTTACCGAAAAAGCGCCTTGTTTATGCGTTTTCCGGATATTATCTTAATTTCGTAATAAAAGGAGCAGTTACGTGAGTATGACATATCGTCGTGTGGCCAGGAACCTTTGCAGGAATTCCGGGGATAATGCCATGAAAAAAGCGCTCCTGAGGGCTCTCATTCTTGTCGGTACGAGCGTCGGTTTCGCCTTCGGACAGAATTGGCCGCTTGTATGGGCTGATTCGTTTAAATATACCGGTACTATAGATACCGCCAAATGGCATTATGATACCGGCAGGGGACCGAATAATGACGGTTGGGGAAATGGAGAGCTTGAGTATTACACAAATAGCGAAGCAAATGCAATTGTTAATAATGGACTGGAAATTATCGCAATTCCAAAAGATACCGCCGGCGGGTATTTTACTTCGGCGCGATTAACGACGAAAAATAAGATGGCTTTCAAATACGGCAGGATCGACGCACGGATTAAATTCCCCAAGGGTAAGGGCGTCTGGCCGTGCCTGTGGATGCTTGGGAACTCATACCCTGACACGGTATGGCCTCATTGCGGGGAAGTTGACATCGCGGAAATGATGGATGCTACCGGCGGCAGTGCGGATAATGTCGTCGACGCCGCGGCCCATTGGTGGGAAAACACGACGAATGCGGAGGGAGATTATGCCCTTTCGTATCCGGACAGCGCCTCCTTATCGGCTAAGTATCATGTTTATTCACTCACCTGGGACAGCTTGAACCTGACCGCCTTCATCGACAGCACGACACAAATTTGGAAAATGGCAATCCCGGCATCGAATAGCTCCATGGCTGCGTTTCATAATCAGTTTTTTATTCTTCTGAATCTGGCAATAGGCGGCAATCCATTGCATATAAGTGATTCCAGCCTAGTTACTGCTTCAATGCCTGAAACATTATTCGTAGATTATGTTCGGGTTTACAGCGATTCAGTCGATACCGTTTTTCCCGTTCCCGTCGGCGTCCTGCCGGGTAACGTTAATCATGGAATTGACGCCTCTCATTTAAGAATTCTGTCCACTGAAAATCACTTGACGGCATCCTTCAACCTGCCTTACAAGATCAATCAGGTTTCTATCAGCATGTATAATCTTTCCGGCAGACGCATCCTGATGCATAACTATTGTTTCACCGGCGGCGGGAACAGGTACGTCAATCTTCCCTTTGCATCTGATCACATTTCGCAAGGCGCCTGTATTTTTGAACTGAAGATTAATGAAGCGTCCGAAAGGAAGATCATAACCATACAGTGATAATATTTCGAAAGTGTAATACTCTTCACACGCATCTGCCGGGTACGAGGGTGAAGAATAGAGGGTAACAACTTACCGGGCGCACACTACCCGGAAACCGACGATGGGATACCTGACGTCCGGGAAGAGGTACGGGGAGATAGTGCGGTATGCCGAGCAGAGATCGTAGGCGTAGGCGACACCGTACATGTTACCCCACGAGCCCCCGCGCACCACGCGGGCAGTGCCGCTCGCGGGCCCCGTCGGATCAATCTGGCTGGTCGCGTTGTAATTACCGTAAAAGTCATTGCACCACTCCCATAGATTCCCGCTCATGTCGTACAACCCCCAGGCGTTCGGTTTCTTCGTCGCCACCGGCTGCGTGCTGTTCGGTGAATTTTGAAACCACACCGCATTGCTATCCATGGCCAGCGTGTCCGCACTCGTCGCCGGCGGGTAATTTCTCCCCCAGTAATAGTCGGTCGTGGTCCCGGCGCGGCAGGCATACTCCCACTCCGCTTCGGTCGGCAGCCGGTAGCCGTTTTTTGTATAGTCAATCACCAGCGACGTGGACGTATCCATGAGCCCGCTATAGCTGTAGACCGTATCCCTGCCCGCCAGCTTGCTGAGCGCGTTGCAGAACCGCGCGGCATCGTACCACGATACCTGCTCCACCGGCCACGCCTTGCCCGAATCGAAACAGGCGGGATTCGTATCCATGACGGCCTGGTACAGCTCCTGCGTCACCAGTGTCCGCGACATGGCGAATGCCCCGAGCGTCACCGTATGCACGGGGATGGAATAGATATCCGCATCGGTATCGCCCATTTGGAAGGTTCCGGCAAGTATGTTGTTCATGACGGGGAATATGGGTGCGCTATTTTGCGGCCCGGTCGTGCTCTTACCGCACCCCGGTAGCAGCAGCATTGTAAGCGCCACGAAGTAAACAGCGAAGCTTTTTCTCATATGAACCGCGGACACCCGGCGGTGCTTGAAGATTTTTTTGGCGGACAAGGCCCGTGCCAGGGCGGAACCCCGGCACGGGTTTGGGGTCTTTATGTTTAAGGCGTTATATATCGGTAAGCCCTACCGAATATTGTTCAATTGCCCGTAATATTCCCGGTCCTTGATTTTCAGGCGTACCGTAAATAAACCCGGCGCAACGCCCGCGCCATCGCCATTCCTGCCGTTCCATCGTATGGAATGGCTCCCCTGCGACAAGGTCTGGTCGATCAGCTTTCCCACGCAATGGCCGTTGAGCGTGTAAATAGACAACGTGACGGGCGAGGTCTCGGCGCAATAAAATTTAATGGTTGAATTGTTGATCGAAAAGCTTTGCACGGAGGTCGATCGGGCAACGGGCTGTCTGACGGCGACGGGCACGGTTTCAACCGGCGGAGCCACATGATACGCGTTGAACATCAGATTTCCCGACGGGTTTCTTACCTCAGGAACCATCGATGTCATCATGGGAGGGCCCCATGTGCTCGAATAGATCCAACCCGTCCAGCTCATTCCCCTGAGTTGTAAATAATTAATAAGCGCCGTTCCATACCCTGCGGAATCCGCCGATGACGTGAAACCCCATTCGGTAGCCATAACGGGTGCGACGCCGCTCGAATCGATATAACCGAAACCCTTATCCCATGCGGCTTGGTTGTTTGCATAATCGCCAGAATAGGGGTGCCATGAATAAACCACTTTATTGTAATTAAATTTTGCCGTTTGTATGGGAGCCTGCTGGCACCAATTTGCCGTACCGGCGACAATGACCTTGGAAACGGGGTTATATTTCAAAATCGTATCGATGATCTGGTTCGCCATGGGCACCCACGTGGTCCAGGCCACGTCATGCGGTTCATTGAATATCTCCCAGAGTAAATTATCCTGGTTTTTGTAGCGATTGGCCATGATACTCCATGCGGCAAGGGTAGAGCTGAAATTACCCACCGTGTTGCCCTGACCCCCTTCATGCCACCCATCAAAAAGAACATAGATATGATTTTCTTCGCACCATTTTACAATACTATCCGCGGCGGCAATGTAAGCGGCATTCGCGGAATTTATGGCGATATTGCCGACAGTCCAGCAGATGGTCCTCGGGCAATTGCAATCGCTGGTAAGGAGCGGAAGCCGGAGAACGGTGATGCCCCAATCATTTCTAAAATGCTTGATCACTGAATCGGTGATGGCGGGAGTCTCGCCATACGCGCCCATCGTGGCAAAACCTTTGAGCTGCACGACATATCCGTTGGCATTAACGATTTTTGCGCCCTGAACATCCAATGGCGGGGCCCAATATATACTATCGTAGCTGACCGCAGCAACTGCCGATAGACAAAATCCGCACATCAGGACGACCACCGCGATAGACTTTTGAAAAGGCATTTTCCACCCCCCTGTGAAATAATTGAAATAATATGGAAAAGAGCTTTAAGTGATCACTCCTCATATTCTCCTAATGCTTTCAATACACTTTCAATATAATTGATTTTTTTAATAATGCAAATCGTTGCCCCGAAGGCCTTCTTCTGCAAGCGGGCCCGCCGCCTGCCGCTCTTAATGCTCCGGTGGAGGAGCCGCGATATTACTCCAATTTAATCATAGCGTTACCGCATCACCGGGGTGAAGCGTCGCCTTCGTCTTCGCGGTGATAATCCTCCCAGAACCCCTTGCGGAGAATAATCTCCCCGCCTGCCCAGGTCAGCGTTCCCTCGTTCTTCAGTTTGAGCAGGATGCGCGAAAGCGTTTCCGGCGTCATATCGATGGCGGCGGCGAGAAGTTTTTTGGAGATGCCCGGCGTGATTCGCTCTTGACGACCGTAGTGCTGCCGCAGGTAGTGGAAGAGCTTATCCGCCGCGTCCATGGTGACAAGCGATCGCAACCGCTCCGTGAGATAGCGCTGTTTGCGGAGCAGCATGAAAATGAACTCACTGCGGAAATCCGCATCTTCCAGGAGGCCGATGAATCGTCGCCGGGGAAACAGGTAGACGAGCGAAGCCCGGACCGCCGTCGCGGTAACGGGATACCGGTCCGCCTCGAAAAGAATGACCTCGGCGAAAATCTCTCCGATTTTGACGGATTTTATGATGACGCTCTTATCGCCGTTGCCGCTGGATTTTGAGAGTTGAATGCCGCCCGAGGCGAGCAGACAGATCTCCTCTCCCCTCTCCCCTTCGAGGAAGAGCGTCTCATTCCTTTTCAGTTCACGCGGAATGGCGATCTCCTCGATGCGTTGTTTGCCGCGATCGGACAGAGCGCCGAACAGATCGGTATGATTGAGCAATGCGTGCAGATTCATGACGGTGGTTAATAATATCGGTCGCTGCCGCATGCGGAAGCAACCCGGAATGAGCACATCAATCGTGCAAATCTCCTTTATATCGCGATTACTTGATTCTCATCAAGGCCCAGGGGCGGAAATCATGCGATATTTATACGTGAAAAGCAGAAGAGGAGTAACCATGGAGCGGAACATCATCACCATCGATCAGGAAAAATGCACCGGGTGCGGTCTCTGCATCCCCAACTGCCCGGAAGGGGCCATCCAGATCATTGACCGCAAGGCGCGGCTCGTGAGCGATCTCATGTGCGATGGGCTTGGCGCATGTCTTGGTCATTGCCCTGAAGGGGCCATCACTATTGGAAAACGTGAAGCCGGAGCATATGACGAAGGAAGGGTTAAGGCCACTATCGTGAAGCAGGGCACCGCGACCATTGCCGCGCATGCGTTGCCAACGCCGCAGGGACCGGATGCGCTCGCGTACCAGGGGTGCCCCGGCGCGCGTACCATGACATTGAGGAAACAGGAAGGGGCCCCGGACGACTCCCGCGGAGCGCGGTCGTCCCGGCTTACCCACTGGCCGGTACAGATGCATCTGGTATCGCCTCGCTCACCGCACTTTTACAAGGCGGACTTCGTGCTGGCGGCCGACTGCACCGCCTTTGCCATGGGGGATTTCCACGATTCGTTCCTTAATGGCAAGACGCTCGGCATCGCCTGTCCGAAGTTCGACGATGGCCGCGAGAGGTATGTCGAAAAAATCCGCGCGCTCATCGATGAAGCGCGAATCGCTATGTTGACGGTCGTGGTCATGCAGGCGCCGTGCTGCCGGGAGTTGCTCCTGCTTGCCCGTGACGCGGCGGCGCGGGCCGGGCGCACGGTGCCGATAGAGTGCGTTACCGTGGGTATGACGGGGGAGATTTCGGGCCGGGAGCGGATGGAAACGGCGAATGCCGACGCGTGATTGCATTTGCCCGTATCATTAGATAATTTTAGCAGGATGAAGAGAGCTGCCATTCTCCCATGGAGGCGACGATGAAGGCGATTATCGACAAAAATACCTGTATTGGCTGCGGGCTTTGCGCTTCAGACTGTTCCGCAGTATTCTCGATGACCGATGATACTATCGCGGTGGTCATCGCCGACCCGGTTCCCGCGGAACACAAGGAAGCGGCTCGGCTCGCCGCGGAGAATTGCCCGGTCGCGGCGATCACCATTACCAACTAGAAAGAAACCGCCTTTGAACTTTCCACAAATCGCGGCAAATGTCTGGAAGCTCGGAGTCACGGATTGGGATCGCCGCCTTTTTGATTCCCTGATTCCGCTTCCGGATGGCACCAGCTATAACGCGTACCTCGTGCGCGGCAGCGAGAAGACCGTCCTGCTCGATACCGTCGATACGGCTATGCCGGACAAGCTGCTCGAACAACTCCGCGAGGTCGGATCGATCGACTACGTCGTCGCCCACCATGCCGAGCAGGACCACTCCGGCGCGCTGCCGGCAGTGCTGGCGAACTACCCCGCCGCGATCGCGCTCTGTTCGAACAAGTGCAAACCAATGCTCGCGGACCATCTGGGTCTCGATGAAAAAAGAATCAGGGCGGTCGCGGATCGCGAGACGGTATCGCTTGGCGATAAAACCCTTGAATTCGTCTATACGCCATGGGTGCACTGGCCGGAAACCATGTCTACCTGGCTTCGCGAAGACCGCATTCTTTTCTCATGCGACTTCTTCGGCTCGCATATGGCGACGACCGACGTCTTTGCCGACGACCGGGCGCGCGTGTACGAGGCCGCCAAGCGCTACTACGCGGAGATCATGATGCCGTTCCGCCCGGCCGTGCGCGGCAACATCGCAAAAATCGATACGCTGGACGTCGCGCTCATCGCTCCGAGCCATGGCCCGGTCTACCGGGAACCGGAGTTCATCATCGCGGCCTATAAGGACTGGACTTCCGAAACGCCGAAAAACGAGGTCGTGCTTCCCTACGTCTCGATGCATGGCAGCACCAGGAAAATGGTCGAACATCTGGTGCAGGCGCTTTCGCGGCGCGGGGTGACGGTCTATCAATTCGACCTCAGTGTCACGGATATCGGCAGGCTTGCCATCACGCTGGTCGATGCCGCAACCGTGGTCCTCGGCACTCCCACCGTCCATGTCGGCCCGCATCCCCTGATCTTTTACGCATCGCATCTGGCGAATGCCTTGCGGCCGAAGGTGAAATACGCCTCGATCATCGGCTCGTACGGCTGGGCGAGCAAGGCGGTGGAGCATATCGCCGCGCTCATCCCGAACCTGAAGGTGGAGGTGCTGGACCCGGTGCTTTGCAAGGGATTGCCGCGCGAGCCCGATTTCGCGGCGCTCGACAGACTCGCTTCGTCCATTGCTCTAAGGCATGCAACTCTCGCCGAATCCCCTTGATCTTCAGTACCCGCATCCTTCATCGATCCGCCGGCTCTTAATCGCGACGGCATCCTGATTTTTCGGCATACCGTTTGAAAAAAGTATTTTACCACCATGCACATTGCATCGTTCACCCTCGATTCATCCCGTTTTCCGGAGAGCGCCGTTTATCCCTTCAATCTGCCGGTCTTCCGGAATACGGGGCGCATCGATTTCAGGACCAATGTCACCTTCTTTGCCGGCGAGAACGGGAGCGGCAAATCCACGCTCCTCAAGGCCATCACCAGACGGTGCGGAATTTATATCTGGACCGAAAACTGCTGGTCCCGCCCGCATTTTAATCCGCATGAAGAGTCCCTCTTTCAGTACCTCGACGTCGTCTGGACCGGTACGCCGAAACCGGGCGCGTTTTTCTCGGCGGAAACGTATGAGCACATGGCCAAGTTGATCGAGCTCTGGGCTTCGGACGATCCGAACCTCCTCGGCTATTTCGGCGGCAGATCGCTCATCGAGCAATCCCACGGCGAATCGTTCATGTCCTTTTTTAAATCCCGCTACGCCATAGAAGGGGTGTACTTTCTGGATGAACCGGAAACCGCGCTGTCGCCCGGTCGTCAACTTGAGTTCGTGGAGTTCCTCAAGCAGCTGGATAAAAGCGGGCACGCGCAGTTCATCATCGCGACCCACTCCCCGCTCCTGCTCGGGTGCCCGAACGCCTCGATACTCTCATTCGACCATGCGGGCATATCGCGGATAGACTACGAGGAGACCGAGCACTTCAAGGTGTACCGGGATTTTTTGCTGAAAAAGACCTCCGCATCGACAGTACCATCAAGGAGAAAACCGTGAAATCACTCCCTAAGATCGCCTCCATCGACCCCGCCCGCAGGGCCGCTTCGCTTACGGACGAATTTAAAAAATTCGCCTTCAAGGGCAACGTCATCATCGGCGGGGTATTCGCGCGAGAAGGCGGAGGCCGGGGTCGCCCTTACCAAAGACCAGGAACTGCTTATGGAAATTCGTGACCTCTTGAAAAAATAGAACGACCGTACAAAACAAGATCCTGGCGTTCCGGCTTCGCCGTCGCGCCAGCGTGGAGGCTCCTCCAATGGCGGAAAAAAGATCGATCAATGTGCAAAAAGCGAAAAAAGCGATCATTGATGTCGGCATGAAATGCTGGCAAAAGGGGTGGGTCGCTTCGAACGACGGCAATATTTCTTACCGGATCGGCGAGAACGAAATTCTCTGCACCCCGACGTGCGTTTCGAAGGGCATGCTTACCATAAACAACCTCTGCACGGTCGACATGGACGGGAAGCTCATCCATCCCTCTGATTACCTTCCGTCCAGCGAATTGAAGATGCACCTCCAGGTGTTCAGGGAACGTCCCGATGTCGGCAGCGTCTTCCATGCGCACCCGCCCTATGCGACAGCGCACGCCGTTGCGGGCATCCCCCTCACCGAATGCATCATGCCGGAGATCGTCATCGGCCTGGGATCCATCCCCCTTGTTCCCTATGGCACCCCTTCGACCGAGGAGATTCCCGACCGGTTGACGCCGTTTGTCAAAGACTACGACGCATGGCTTCTGGAAAGTCACGGAGCGCTGACGGCGGGCGCTGATCCGTATCACTCCTATTTTCGCATGGAATCGCTTGAACTCTATGCCCAGGTGCTTTTTATCGCGAAGAGCTTGGGCTCGATCAAGGTCCTCGACCCGGAAAAAGTGCGATCGCTGATTCCCCTGCGGAAACGATTCGGGGTGGAGAATAAGAACAATATCCTTTGATAATTAACTATGATATTATAAAAGATACTGACAGGATACTTTCCCCTTTCCCTTTTTTCTAAGGGTTATAAAATTGATGTTTGTCGATAGGCACCGTATGTTTTGTCATGTGCGAAAATTTGTGCGGTTTCTTTCATGGGTGGGAAACGGCTGGGTTCTTCCGGTTTTATACGCCATGAGAACTCATAGCTTGATTGCAGAAAAAACTTGACGTCCTTGGTGCGCTGGTTAATGCATGCGCCAAGGAGATTCCGCCAGTTACAACTGGAAATGGGATGAGAAAGGGGTTCGGTATGAAAGGATTAAAATCCGCCGTATTTTCCGGGGTCATTCTTGGCATAACGGTATCGCCGCTCCGCGCTGTATCAACCGATACTATTAATGGTACGGTAACTGATTCCTTATCCAATCTGCCTATCGACTCGGTGGCAGTCAGTTCGGGAGGCAGTGCAACGACGACAAAAAACGATGGAACTTTCAGTTTGATTCTTCCGGTCACCCAGATTTCCTGGAAAGCGAAACCGGGGCAGACGCCGGAAGTTACCTGGCATTCCGCCACCGGTTCCTTTTCCTGGACCGGGTATTCAGGAGCGATTTCCATTCAGGTTAAAAATCTCATGGGGTCTGTCGTGGTGCGATATGTTTCGGGAAACGGCAATAAAAATTCACGTTATTCGCCGGCGAAGTTGCCGACGGGCATGTATTTTGTCGAAATCAAGACCTCTGACCGTACAGATACGTATAAATTATTGAATCTCCCCTCCACGGAGAGCAGTTCCGCTATCTTGATGGCTCAAACTACCGGAGGGTATTCAGCAGCCGTTTCATTATCAGCGGCGACGAGCGCGCCTCATTCTTTACTGTTCAAAAAGGTCATGTATGTAAGTTCGACGGTGAATGTTCCGGCAGGAACTCAAAAAAGTCTCGCCGTCCAATTAAGCCTCGTGGATACCATTATAACCCTTTTCGACGGGAAAACCCTTAATGGCTGGCATGACTCTCCCGCCAATACCTGGACGGTTAACGCGCCGGATAGTTCGCTTGAAGAGACCGGCCTGTACCGTGGATTTCTTTTTACGGCGAATAAATACTTTTACTATCGTGTTATATACAGTGTCAGGCAAATAAACACGACTTTCGCTCACTGGCCCTGCGTACTCTTTTTCGGCACCGATACCGCTCTCGACGCGCTTGGAGCGCCCCAGATTCAGCTGCCGTACAGCTGGACCTGGGACTACCGCCCGGCATATAACAGCAGCGACTTGACCCATTTCACGATTCTTGATACCTTTCCCAATCTCAATAGGAACGCGTGGGCGCAATGTGAATTATTAGTCAATGCAGCGACGGGTACGGCTCACTCCGCCGTCGCTCAGCCGCCTGGAACCAAAGCGATTGAGGTTGTTGATTTCAAGGACACCACTATCCCGAAAGTACCGTCCTATTTCGCCCTTCAATCTCATCAAGCGGGCATATATGACGAATATAAGGATATCACCATTGAAGTAAATCCGAAAGTGAACGATCTTATTACAACAAAATAAACCGGTGAAAAGAAACCTTTTATATGCACCTTAACTTAAAGGAAGAAGTCGTGATGAAAAAAACAGCGGCGGCGCTCATGAGTATGGTCTTGCTTTTTTCCATTGGAGTTACCGGACCTGCGGAGGGGCAAAGTAAGGGAGCAGCGCATGCGGCGGGATCACCCGCACGTATCTTCTTGAAAACGGCAGCCGTGGTGCCGGCGGCGCTCTACGCGGGGATGAAACGCATCGCATCGGCGGGCAAAAGTTTTTACATGGGATTTGCATGTTGTAACGATACGTGGTCATGTTGTACGGGAATGCATAAGGTCACTTTCACTCATGATATCTATGTCGACACGACGAAAGTGAAACAGCCCGATTTTCAGGCCCTGATGGGTTTCAACCCGTCGAATTTCACCACCGCCGCCGCGGGCGAAAACGCGGCGATGCTTCCCGTGGATGCGGCAACCTGGTTTGACGCCGCGCTCTACTGCAATGCACGCAGTAAACGGGACGGGCTGGACACGGTGTATACCTATACCTCGGTTAAACATTGGGCAAATCCGAATATCAACCCGAATTGCGTGCAGAACCTGGGAAACCTTGCGTATGATATCACCAAGAACGGCTACCGTCTTCCTACCAATGCCGAATACGAGTATCTCGAAGGAGCGGGGAAAACGGGTGACAGCACGACCTATTTCTGGGGCAACACGTACGCCGACGATTCCGCGACCAAATACTCGTGGTCGAGTGTAAATGCCGGCGGCAGATCGCATGCCGTGGCAATGAAGGCGCCTAATCCCTTCGGATTATACGATATCACCGGGGATTTGTTTGAATGGGAGGGCGATTGGGACTCTACCTATCGTGCCGTACCGCAAACCGATCCGACCGGTCCCATAGCTCCAGCCCTCGAAAATTGCGGTCCTTCAATGGCCGCGAAATGCGCCAAGGGCGGATCATGGAGCAGCGATGCCCAAGATCACCAACGTATCAGCTATCATTACAAATGGCCCGACAGCGCAACGGGCGGAGCATGGGGTGTCAATGGTGGCGAGGACGGCAACCAACTCGGTTTCCGATGCGTCGCAACGATTTCCACAACGCCCGTTCTACAAAACAGCAGCAGCCCCGCGGACGGGGAAAATACCTGCAGGCTCGAAGGTGTCGTCGGGCTTCGGAGCGGAGATATTCAACTGAATTTTCTGACGACTTCCGTCTCACCGGTGCGGGTAGATTGTTATAACGCGCTGGGAAGGCTTGTGCGTTCAGCCTCTATTTCCAATCCGCACAACGGCGCCAATCAGGTTATTCTCAAGGGCGGCCTGTCAAATGGAATGACTATTATCTGCCTTAAGCAAGATGGAAAAGTTTACGCGAGTACGTCTTTCGTTGAAAATAAATAGTTATGCGGTGCGATGGAGTAGATCGGCAAGACCACCGATGGATGCGTCAATAGCAGTGTCGTTGAAAGGGCAAAGACTACATTCTATCACGTATCTTACTGGTTTTATAGCTTAGAATAGCCCCCCGCTTGTTCGCAGGCGAACTGCGTACGAACAAGCGGGATGCATTTGTTTGCCGCCTACCGCGTCCAGGCCACGGGAAAGACTTCCGCGCCGCAGCGTGCGAAGTAGATTCCATGCGAGATGTGGGAAAGATCCAGCCTCTGCCCTGCATTGGAATGCGCGATTATCCGGCCATCCGCTCTCACTAAATCCACGCCGTGAACGCCGTCCCCTTCCAGGGCGGTTCACTG
>Ga0187851_10000759_pt1 | contig 32143 bp, 17 predicted proteins | sample June2016WEW_6_10_FD_132997 | JGI IMG/M metagenome (GOLD analysis project Ga0187851, IMG submission 132997) | Peatland microbial communities from SPRUCE experiment site at the Marcell Experimental Forest, Minnesota, USA - June2016WEW_6_10 | ecosystem: Environmental > Terrestrial > Soil >...
CGGCAGGCTCGCCATTGATTTTCACTTCAACAGAAGCGGGTTGCAGATCACCGCGCAAATAGTTTTCGTAAGCCGTCAAATAGTCGTAATAATGACGCAAGGCCGTGTGCAGCGCGGGCGAGACGGCGAGTCGCGTGTCTCCGGGGAAGTATTCACTCGAAAGCATGCGGTCTCCATCGCCAAGTTCAATGTGCCCGGCTCCGGAGGCGAAGATCGCAGCGTCAGTGAGAAGCACGCTGGGCGCGTTGAACTGTTTGGCCGCTGGCGGCGGGTCATCCTTTGATTCATTGCGGTTGACGTAGGCGGCAAAGACAACGCCGCCCCCCGGCCGCGCAAGATGCACTTGTTCAGCGGTTTCGAGGATGCTTGCGAAGGTCTCGTGGTCATCCCAAAGTTCGGAGTAGACGAATTCAGCAGACGAGTGCGCGACCTGATCCTGCCCAAGCGCATTCACCGTGTTAAAAACCACAGGTTTGCCTAAGTCTGCGTGTGCATGGTCGATGAAAGATCGGAAGCCAGCGATGTAATCCACCCTGGAGCCATCGAGCGCATATCCACCCTGGTCGCCGTAGGTGTCAACATGCCAGCCGTCGAAGGGATAGACTGCAAACAAATCGCGCATTTGACTGAATAGGTAGCGCTGCCATCCGGCATCGTTCTGGTTCATGTAATAGAGGAAGTGAGTCGACCATCCGGAGGCCTGAAGGGGCAGATTCTTGGCTGTCGCGGCGCTTCGTGGACAGTTCGCAGTGCTCCATGTCGCCCATCGCAGAGGAAGAGGGTTGGAAGGCCTGGTGAAGACGTCTTCATAGGCGCCATAGCTTGCGTTATAAGCCATCGCAACCATGTTGTAGCGGTGTGCCTGGGCAATGAAGTCGCTCACAATAGCGCCATCTACGGTGCGGCCGGCGATGTCGTTCCAGGTGGGCCGCGGATGCGCGACCGTACCAGCCAGAGGCTGGTCATGGCGATACTGAAAGTCGTAAAACTCCAGCCCGTTGATATGGAAGCGATTCAGATCGGCCATCCACGACTTTGGATCGGCGCCCTCGTCGGCGCTAAAGTGCGCCAGGTAACCGTACCGCGGGAAGATCTTCCAATCCGGCGAGATATCAATGGCGGTGCGCCGCTCGTCCAGGACTTGTCCTCCGTCACTTGTCAGCTGGACGTCAACGAGGTAACCCTGGAACGCCCGATCCGGCGCGGAGCAGGAAAGAATCTGCGGGCTGGCTGAAGCCGGGCTCAATTGGATGGGTTCGCAGGTTCCGGCGACGCGGTCCAGATGCCACAGTATCGCGGAGAGCCGCTCGGTTCCCTGAGAGGTGCCGTCCAGTTCGATAATTACTCGTACTGGCTCTGACGGCGCGTAGCGCGCCTTGTCGGGATATGCATCTGATATCCGCAGCGACGAGGGGTGCGCGGAATGAAGCTGGAAAAGCAAGACTGCAGTAAGAAGGCCCGAGAAGTTCATACTCCTAATATGCGTGCAGGTGTGCGCCTTCGCTCATAAAGGTTTGCCGAAGGATTTCCAAGGTTCCCCGAAGAATTTACGAGGATTCGGCTTTATGAGCTATTGGAAGTGGTCGACGAGCGTGAGACCGCTGGAAGCTCGAGCTAATTCGGCGAAGATCAGTTGCTTACCGTCCGGGCTCACAGACATTCCCGCCAGGGGCGTAGGATCCTGCCGCAGGACGTGGATGCTTCGCCCCATCCCGGTTTCCGGATCGACACGTTCGATTTCGAAATGTCCGTTCCGCTCGGTGAGCGAGAACAGGCTGTTGTTGGAGAGGGTCCAGTAATTCTGGTAACCGACCGGCGGACCCTCGAAAACCTTAGTTTCCGGGCCGCCGCTGAGCGGCATCCGCCATATGCCGGGCTCCGCCGAGCGAGTGAAATACAGCCAGCGGCCATCTTCACTTTCAAGGGCGACCATTCCACCACCGCTGGTCACCTGCTGGGCGGACCCGGAACCATCGGAAGGGATTTTCCATATCTGCCACGTGCCGGACCGCGTCGAGCTGAAGTAGATCCAATGCCCATTGGTCGACCAACTGGGGATAATGTCATTGTAGTTGCCAACGGTAAGCGCATGCGGAGGAGCACCCATCGTGTCGGTGAGAAAAATGTGGGCATACGAACCCGGCCTGGCGTCAAATGCGATCAGCCTGCTGTCCGGAGACCAGGCTGGGCTTCCCGCCGAATATCCGGAAGAAGTGATCTGGACGGGTTCAGAACCGTCGATATGAGCGATCCAAATCTCCTGTGAACCCGAACGCCAGGATTGAAAAGCGAGCATAGCGCCGTTCGGGGCGACATGCGGCGAGGAATCCTGTTCACTCGAGGTCAGAATGACAGCTTCGCGGTCTGAGTTCCCGTCGTTCAGATCCAACCCGAGGATGGTCCAGATTGCATTTCCGTGCGAGTACACGAGTAGGCCGCCTTGCTTTGCGATGGAAGGACCGTACGCGCCATCGCTTCCAGCAGGCTCATGCTCCGGTGTTCCGCCCTTGGCCGAAACGCGCCAGAGCGATAAACTGCCGCTTCGATTCGACGCGAACACAATGGCAGAGGCGTCTGCCGTCCATGCCAACCCGACAATGAGCCGGCCGTCTGACGTGAGGCGCCGAGCGGTTCCGTAAGGCAAATTCATTACGTAGACGTCGCGCGTTAAACTCTGCGGACCCCGCACAAAGGCCAGTTCTGTTCCGTCCGGTGAGACCTGCGGAGTGAAATCCCCATCCCAGCCCTGCGGCGGATTCGTGATGGTGTGTAGCTCTCGAGTCTGCGGATTCAACTCCACCAGTTCGCTTGGGGCTTCAGGAGAGCGTTTCTGGGGAAAAATGAGACTGCCGCTCTGAGTCCACGCCAGGCCGCCATAATCATCGACATTGTTGAAAGGCAGGACATAGACCTCGCGTTCCGAACCGCCAATTGCCGGGATCGTCACGACCGCGCTCCTGATGTCGTTGTGGCGAATGAACGCGATCGTGCGGCCATCGGGAGACCAGGCCGGGCTGAATTCATCGGAATCGCCCGAAGTGAGAGTCGCAGGTACCTCAGAGCCCAGTTGCTTTACATATATATGACCGTGCTGCTCGCCTTCCTTCCTCCACACGAAGGCAATGGCGCTGCCATCGGGAGAAAAGGCAGGCTGAAGCTGTGATCCGGGATAGGTAGTCAAAGGGCGGCTGACGAAGATCTCCGGCCGATAGGCGTGCCGCCTGGATTGCCACAAGAAGACGCCTCCAGCCGCAACGATAACCAAAAATGCGGCGGCCAAGATAGGTTTGGCGCCGGTGATACGCGCCAAGACAGAGTGCTGGCCACGTACGGATCCGGATGCGGATTCCACCGAGGCTGGAAGGGCGGCTCCAGAGACCTGAGAGTTGGGCCCGGCCACGGACTGTAAGCCGTTGCCGCTTGAAGGGTGGGAAACCGGGGCGATCAGGCGGTAGCCGACCTTCGGGATGGTCTCAATGATGTGTGGAGATCGCGGATCGTCGGTAAAGGCTCGTCGCAATTCGGAGATTGCCCGGATAAGGACATCTTCACCCACGAAAACGTCGGGCCAGACAGCGCCGCGAAGCTGCTCGCGGGTAATGACTTCTCCAGACGTGGAAGCCAAGGTGACTAACACCTGCATGACCTTCGGTTCGAGGTGAATGGTTGTGCCGTCGCACTCCATTGCATTAACGCGCGGATGAATGATCCACTCACCGATCCTGAAATCGCCTTGCACTGGGGAGCCTCGTCGGGATTATAGATGAGCGTGGCAGGGCAGGCACGGAGAATCTGGACCGTGATGAAAACGCAAAACTTACCGCAATCGGGAAAACCTCGTAAAAACGTCGCCCCGTATCCATGGTCAACTTCCACGGTCAATCTTAAGGTGGATGCCGAAATCGTTCTTCCAGCGGAAGGAATTCGAAGGGGTGCAGGCTTAGACATCCCGGGGAATGCTCGCCGTCAAGGGCAGGTAGTACGGGGCAGGCGTAAAATGTCGGTTGCTTTCACAACTCGGGCTCAAGATTTGGCACACGACTCGATATCCGGAGCAAGCTCCACGAAACCGTTGGCCATTGGGCTTGGCTGTGGCCGGGATCATGCGTCAATCGCCTCCGAAGATCTGCCGTTTACAAAGTTGCACTTGAAACCATCACAGGAGGCAATCTCATGATGAAATGGCACTGCGACTCAGAATCTGAACGCACAACCCGCGTCAGCGGAAATGCGCGACTTTGGACACACATCATCTTGCTGGCGTCGACCTGCTTTGCGGTCCTGGCGATCTCATTGCTGCCGACCAGCGCAATCGGCCAGACGCAGGCGTCGAGCGCAATGCTATCCGGCACGATTACCGACAAGACTGGAGCCGTGATTCCTGGGGCGACCGTGACCCTCACCGACGAGGATCTTGGGTTCCAACGCCAGGTGAAGACCTCGGACCTGGGACTTTACGTGTTCACGCTGCTGCAGCCGGGAAAATACTCGCTGACAGCGCAGAAGGCCGGCCTGAGCACGTACACAGAGAAGAACATCACGCTGCAAGTGGGTCAAGCGCTCGAGAATCCTATCCAGTTGGGCTTGGCCAGCGTCGCGGAGGTTGTCACTGTGACCGGCGAGCCACCGCAATTAAGCACACAGGACTCGAACGTCTCCACCTTTGTCGATAGCAAAGCCATCGTCGACCTTCCTTTGAATCAACGTAACATTGTGAGTTTGACGTTTCTCAATGCCGCGGTCACAAACCAGGCTCTGACGCAATGGCAGGGCGGGACGAGCGCCAACTCACCCAACGCCGATCAGGACCTCTCATTCCTGAACTTTGCTGGTAGCAGGTTCGGCGATACCGAATACCTTCTTGACGGTCACTGGGACACCGACCCGCAGTGGGGCGGAATCATTTATACCCCGGGCGTCGAAGAAACTCAGGAGTTCCGGCTGCAAAGCAATAGCTTCTCGGCCCAGTTCGGCTTCAGCTCGGGCAACGTCATCAACATGGTTACGAAGTCGGGCACCGACACCCTCCATGGCGATGCCTACGATTTCATCCGTAACAGCGCGGCGGATGCGCGGAACTACTTTGACCATGGTCCGCAGCCGCTCTTCCACCGGAATCAGTTCGGCGCCACCCTCGGCGGCCCGGTGGTTCTGCCGCATCTTTACTCCGGACGCAAGAAGACCTTCTTTTTCGGCGCCTATGAAGGCCTGCGCGCAGCCAATCCTGTCACTCAGACCCTCCAGGTTCCCACTCTTGCTGAGCGCGCCGGCGACTTTTCCGCTCTATTGGGATCGGCGATCACCGGTACAAAGGATTATCTCGGACGGCAAGTCTACGCCGGAGCCATTTATGACCCATATTCAGCTCGTGTAGTAACGGCAGGACACGTCGACCCGACCTCCGGCCTCACCGCTACAACCACTGGCGTGATTATGGACCCATTCGGCGGAGTCACCGGATCCGTACCCACAAATATGATTCCTTCGTCGCGGTTCGACAAACTCGGATCCACGCTCCTGAGTTACTATCCCAAACCCACCAATTCTGCCTCCACGAACAATTTCGTGTTCAGTGGACCCTCGCCTCAGCAGCAGGACTCCTTCACCATCCGGATCGATGAAAACATCAACGACGCAACACGTGTATGGGGACGTTTCTCGCGAAGGGATGAATTCAAGACCGGCGGCGTCGCCACGTTTGGCTCGAACGATGCAGGCGGACCGGGATTAAAAAATGGGGATAACCGCTGGGATTCCGCTCTCGGCTATTCCAGAATTCTGTCTCCGACCCTGGTCTGGACGGTCAACGTGGGCTGGAACAGATGGATCGAGACGAACGTGCCTCAGGGAAACCCATTCAACGTGACCCAACTGGGATGGCTGTCTTCACTTAATGTTGGAGGCGGCGTGTTTCCAAGCGTCAGCTTGAGCAATGGATATGCCGGGCTCGGCTCCGGATCTCCTCAGACGGCTCCCAGGGAAGCACGAACGATCGGCACGGACTTTACCAAAACTTCTGGCCGCCAGTTGTACACCTTCGGATTTGACTTCACTTCGCAGTACTACAATAATCTCTCCCCGGGCAACGCCAGCCTGAATTTCTCCCAAAGCGGGACGGCAGGATTCGATCCCGTAAACTCGGGCACGGTCGGCCCCCAGACTGGCGACTCCTTCGCTGCCTTCCTGCTGGGCGCCGGATCCGGGAATTTCCAACAGAGTGGATCGCAAACCTCAAATGCCAAGAAGATCGACTGGTATCTCCAGGACGATTGGAAGGTTACCGATAAGCTGACTCTGAACGTTGGACTCCGTTACGAGCTGCAGCCTTCCCCGACCGACCGCTTCAACAAGATGGCCTGGTTCGACCAGACAGCGGTGAACCCGATTGTATCAATGGAAACAACGGTGCCGGTCGGAGGGCTGTCTCCGGTTCCGATCACACCTCTTGGGGAACTTGTGTGGCCAAACAATGGAACGAACGGACGGGGAGTGATCACCAACAGTTACTTTAACTTCGCTCCACGCTTCGGATTTGCCTACCATCCGGCTGCAAAGTTGGTGGTGCGCGGAGCCTACGGAATCTTCTATCCGCAGAGAGCATCGGTGTCTTTTGATGCGAATCTGAACGGCTATTCGCAACAAACCTACTGGCAGGACAAGAACAGCGCGATTAGCGGTAATGCCTATTCCATCACGACGCCGGCCAGCCAGGCCTTCCAGGGCGGACTGTTGCCGATCGTAGGGAATGCCTTGGGCGGCCTGACAGGGGTTGGCGCGAGCATTAACGGCATACAGCACAATTGGAGCAGCCCGTATGTGCAGGATTACACGTTCGGAATCCAATATGCGCTCACCAATAACGATGTTCTTGACGTCGCGTATGTGGGGAATCGCGGACAACATCTTCCCGTCTCGGGGAGCCTCGACAGCAATCAGCTTCCGGATGAATTCATCACCCAGGCCGCCCAGGCGTACGCGGCCAACGGGGGCACGGACAACCCGCTCCTCGATGAAGTTCCGAATCCGTTCTATACTCAGACCACGATCACTGCAAACGGTGGATGCGGGCTGCAGGGCCAGACTGTCCAACGTTACCAGCTCGAGCGTCCTTTCCCTGAGTATTGCGATGTCTACAGTCAACAGGTGCCTGTCGGCTTTGACACCTACAACTCGATGCTGGTGACATGGACGCATCGTTTTTCGCACGGGCTCCAGGTGCTTGCCTCATACAACAGGTCGAAGTGGCTTGATGATGTTACAGGCAATTCGGCATGGAGCTGGGGCGCCTCAAACCAGGAATTCAGAGACAACACCAACATTGCCATGAACAAGTCGGTCGATGCGTCCGATGTTCCGAACAGCCTGGTTGTGAGCTACATCTACCAATTACCTATTGGCCACGGCCAGGCGGTTGGAGCGAATATGCCCAAGTCGGTCGACGCCGTCGTTGGCGGCTGGCAACTCAGCGGCGTCAGTACGTTCAGAAATGGAGTGCCTTTGAACTTGACAGACGACAACAACACCTCAAACTCGTTTGGCGGAGGACAAACGCCGGATCAGGTGCATACTCCGCACAGCGTGAGCCGGAAATGGAACGCAGCCGGGACGGGAATCATCGACTTCGACACGACCGCATTCCAGCAGGCCGCAAACTTCACCTTTGGCAATACAGAACGTAACCTCTCGTATCTCCGCGGACCGGGAACCGACCAGACAAATTTCTCGTTGCAGAAGTACTTCACCATCACTGAGCGCTGGAAGGTTCAGGTTCGAGGCGACGCATTCGACATCTTTAACCACCCGTATTTCACAAATCCCGATACCGGCTTGGGGGACTCCAACTTCGGTCTGATCTCGGGAGCATTCCAGCCTCGCGAGATTCAGGGCGCTGTCAAGATTCTCTGGTAGAGGGACGAAATTGTACGGGACCGAATTTTCATGCGGCGTCTGGGGAAATGCATAACCTGCTGATGTGTTTTGTCAGATCACCTATAGAATGCCATGCGGGCACGGCAGACACCGTGCCCGCTTTTTTCCGCTGCGCAAGATAGAGGATACTTGAGTTCATGAATTGGTTCGATCCGCCGCCGAGTCAGTCCCTATGCCGTCTGTTGAGAGAGCTCTGCACCGCGATCCTGGCTGTTTTTCTGTTGTCTTCGATCAAGGCCGAACAGGCGCCTGCATCCATGGGGTCGATCGAACAGATGTGGGCGGAAGCTTCCGCAGCGCAGCAGAGCCAGCAATACGATCGCGCGGCCGATCTGTATCGAAAGATCCTTTCAATACAGCCGAATCTTACGGAAGCAGAAGTCAATCTCGGCATTATGCTGCACCTGGCAGGAAAACCCCAGGACGCGGTTGCATGCTTTGACCACGTGCTGTCGAAGCACCCCGACCTGCTCGGCCCTAACCTGATCGCCGGGCTCGACGATCTCAAGCTGGACAATCCGCAGGCAGCGCTTCCGCACTTGCAAAGAGCAGTCAGATTGAGTCCCGAGAACATTGAAGCCCGGGTGGGCCTGGCGAACAACTATCTGCAGCTTAAACAGTATGCGGAGGCGCTGGACCAGTTTACGCGGGCGACAAAGTTGAATGCCGGAAATGCGGAAGCGTGGTACGGCATGGGTGCAACCTACTTGAGCATCGAGAAGGAGACGGAGAACGATCTTCATCGCTCCGCCTCTCCGTTTCGCGCGGTTCTTTTGGGCGAGTCGTATCTGCAACAAGGTCAACTCGACAAGGGGATCGGCATGCTCAGCTCCGTCGTAGCGAATTCGCAGACCGTACCCTGTGCCCGCTCTATTCTTGGTTTTGCTTACCTTCAACAAGCCAGATTCGCGGATGCCGAGCAACAATTCGACATGGATTGGAACATCCGCACCGGCGAAGGGTGTCTGCTTGGCATGCTCGGCACTGCGTCTCTCGATGAGAAAAAGGGTGACACACAGGGCGCACTCCGGGAGGTCAGCGAGGCTGCTGCGATCGACCCGGCGTTTGTTACGACGAATGCCAGCCTTTATCTGAGCAGTCTGACAGCGGGGGGAGAAGACAGCAAGGTCGCCCAAATCCTGGCAAGGCAGCAGCCGGTGCCTGCAGGATTGGACAGTCCGGAAAGCGACGCGAAAAGAGGTTATTACTCCGCTTGCGTCTCAAAGCTCGCTCAGAAAAAAGAGCAATTGGATGTGCCGCATCTCCGTCTCTTGTGCCTTTGCTCCTATTCTACGGGTCAAGACGAAATCGTCATGGCTGCAAGTAGCGGGATTCTCAAGCAACTTCCCTCGGATTCGGAAGCCCTATACTGGCGGGTGCAATCAACCGAGCGATTGGGCCTTGCGGCGATCACGAGAGCCAGTGTACTCAATCCCGATTCTGTCTCTCTTCATGCGCTGATGGGAGACCTGCTACAGGCCAAGGGCGATCTGACCGCCGCCGCTACCGAATACCGCAAGGCAATTGCAATTAAGCCTTCGTTCCTGGCCGCTCATCTTGGCTTGGCGCGCACTCTTAATTCCGATCACAAGACCGACGAAGCTGAGCAGGAGGTGCGGAGTGTACTCGATTTGAGCCCGGACGACGCGGAAGCCAATTACCTCATGGGAGAAATACTGGTAAACCGTTCGGCGCTGGCCAATGCTCTGCCGTTCTTGCTGAAGGCGCTGCAAGCGGCGCCGGAGGAACTCCCGTATGTTCACGCAGACCTGGGAAAGGTGTATGAAGACCAGGGCGAAACCGCGAAGGCGATCGCGGAGATGAAGCAAGCCGTGAGCGTGGATGTGGACGGGGGCTTTTATTACCGGTTGGGTCGTCTTTACCTGAAGACCGGAGACCGTAAGTCGGCAGAAGAAGCGTTAGCGATGAGCGCCAAGCTGAAAAATGCGACGGATGCCGCGGCGCAGTTTGTGAAATGAGTGCGTGTGGCCCAGCGCCCTTGGCCGCCGCGCGGAATTGTGTAAGTGCCGATAGCATGCGGCCTAGCCATTCTGGAAAGAGCCGATGAACTTCTAAGTCTCGACAATCGCCGCGCAGTGGATTCAGTCGCAGTTTCAAACGAAAGGCATACGTGTGCTCCACCATTGGATTCAACGAAGCATTGCAGTGTGGGCCACAGTAACTCTGTTGGCCGGTTGTGGACTGGTTTTTGGCCAAGCGCAGGGCGCTGTGGTTGCAATGGATCTCGGAGCCGCTCTTGACCACCCACCTAAGACTGGGGGCGATTGGGACAGAACGCTGAAACTCGATCGTTTTCTGCCCGCAAATGGAGTGCTGGTGCAAACTACGCCGACTGCGGCATGGGTGGCGTGGGATGCCAAGGCCCTCTATGTTCGCTTTCGCTGCGCCGACCCCGATCCCGTGTACCGTCATGGAATCCGGCTGCGCCGGAGCGACCGCGTCGAAGTCGGAGTGTTGCCGCCCAGAGCTAATCAAGATGATCTTTGGCAATTTACGATCGACGAATCCGGCGAAGGCTTTGTGACCCACGGTAAGAACAAAGGCGCATTGCAAGGCACAACTGTCGCGCTGAACAACACGGAGTGGGTCGCGGATTTTGTAATTCCATGGGACAGGCTTGGCGGAATGCCTAAAGAGGTCTTTCATATGCAACTCTCCCGTGTGCGATTCATCACGGGAGAGGTGCTGAGCCCTTCGGCGGTTGATTTCCATGATGGACCTGTTTCGACTGACCTCGCGCCCGCTGCAACCGACCAATTTATGGAAGTAAGATTGGGAGGCAGCATGAATTCGCAGACGGCGGACTTCGGACTCATCGCGTTGCCCTCCGGAATCCGGCGATGGGAACGGCGCACTGCGTTGCGTCGCGCAACTGATGCGGAATTGACGCAGATTCAGCGTCTGCAGCAGCAACTCGAAGCAGAGCCGACTTCTGAAACTAATCTTCCCGATCGGGTCCGTCTGGCTGAGATTTGGTACGACCTTCTCGATCAGGAGGGCTTCAGTTTCCATCCGGAAAGCGGAACGTGGATTCTCGGTTCTGGCGAGCTTGACCCATGGACGGCGCGACATCGATTCAACGACGCGTTAGCGAATCGCGATATCGCCACGGCGTGCCAGATTCTCGATTCTCTCCTCCGGCATTTCAGTCGTGTTTCGCAATCGTGGTTTGCAGACGGCGTTCCGGGAGATGCGAGGGAGGACGCATGGACTCCGGTTGAAGCGATCGAGAGTGTGAGGAACACATCGGATCAAATTGTTCTGCGTGCTCGAGCAGGCAAAAGAGAGCTTCAGTTGTATATTTCGTTTCCATCCACCGGGGGTGTTCGGCTGCATGGGCCGGATACGGGTTTCTTCTCTTCGCCTTCCTCACTGCCGATCAAACTGACGAAAACAGCGGATGAGATTCATACAACCTCGAAGAGCTTATCCGCCAGTATCGAATTACATGGGGATTGGCGCATCGATTTCTTCTCCGAGGGAGAGCGGAGAGCTTTCTGGAGTCTCGGAAAGGGTGATCTCCTTGTGCACGAAAATCGTGACGGCCGAATGGAAGGCTTCGATTTGAGAGGTGGCCTGAGATCTGGGGAAAACATCTTTGGATTGGGCGAGCGCTTTGATTCCTTCAATCAACGTGGCAAGACATTGACTCTTTGGCAGTTGGATGCATGGGATTCGCTGTACCGTGGAGGTCTGGAAAACCAGGCGTACAAACCGATTCCACTCTGGCATAGCAGTACAGGTTACTCCGTGTTTTGGAATTCGAGTTATGAGATCAGAGCAGATTTTGGCAGCGCGCGAGAAGACCGGTACAGAGTCGTTGCACATGGACCGATCTTTGATCTTTATCTCTGGCCGGGCGACTACAAGAACGTCCTGAAAGAATACACGTCTCTCACAGGTAAGCCTTTGCTGCCCCCGGTGTGGGCGTTCGAGCCGTGGATGGGCGGCGGCGGCGAACGATGGGCAAGAGATCGGGAAAAGACACCCACAGAGACCATGCTGGATGTAATAACCGAATTTCGGAGACTCGATATTCCTCACTCAAGCATTTACGCCGAGGGCGACGGGAGTAGCGATCCTCTGCTCTATCGAAGACTTGATCCGTTGCAGATTCGCGTGTTGACGTGGGGACGCAGCCAGCCGCTCGGATGGACGAGTGAGCAGATCAGGCACGCCCTTCCCGAGACGTCGGCTGACCGGCTTCCGCTGATGAAGTTAAGGGGTGGCTCCGTATATGGCTTTCCGGCCGGCCATATTCTCGCGGGGCAATTCCCATATTTCGACTTCACTGATCCCGCAGCGCTCGATCTGCTGCGCGTGTACTGGGCGCAGCGTCTGGATCTGGGCGTGGCCGGCACTATGGTCGACTTCGGGGACCTGGTTCCGCGTGATGCGCTGTTTCACGACGGCAGCACCGGCGAACAGATGCACAACTGGTATGCCCATCTCTACCATCGGTACATGCACCAGGTATTCGAGGAACGGCGGGGTGACGATCATGTATTGTTTTCGAGAGGAGCTTCGCCGGGAAGTCAGGCCGATGTGTCGCAGATGGCCGGGGATCACGCGTCTAACTTTCGCGGGCTGGATGAATCGATCGCGGGTGGGCTCAGCATCAGCGCTTCGGGGTTCTCGAACTGGGGCGCGGATGTTGGCGGATACGAAGGGAAGCCAGATGAGGAAGTGTACGAACGCTGGATCGAATTCGGTGCATTTTCTCCATTGATGCGTTTTCATGGAACAGAACCGCGCGAGCCTTGGTTCTACAGCGATGCAGCTATCGCAACATACAAGAAATATGCGTGGCTCCGCGAGAATCTTCTGCCATACATTTACGGATCGGCGCAGGATACGCATGCAACCGGTGTGCCACTGATGCGCGCGTTGCCTGCGTTGGCTGACGATGAATATATGTTCGGCGACGATTTGCTTGTAGCCCCTGTACACACGCCCGGCGAGCACCGTGTTATATCCCTGCCCGAGGGGAGCTGGACGAGCCTCTTTTCCGGTTTGTCCGCGGCCGAAGGAGAATACGAAATGCACGTATCGCTCGATGAGATTCCCGTTTTCCTCCGCGCGGGTGCGATGGTTCCGATCCGTGTTGCTCCGGACTTCACGCTTGGGGAATCCATATCTGCCGGCAGTGTCGCGGCACTGCTGGTCACACCACCTGATGCGTACCCGACTTCGCACGCCTGGAAGCTTCCCGGGAACAGCGTCGAAACAAAACTTGAGAACAGTTCTGAAGGCACTGGGTTTCGAGTGACGATTGATGGATGGCAGGACCTCCGCTTCCTGTTGATTCTGGGCATTCAGGGACACATCGGGAGTGTGACAATTGACGGACGCCTGCTACCGCAACTCGATACGCGACTGGCAGACTCGTTCCCGCCGGGATGGCAGCAGATTGATGCGGGCAGGATCGTTGTACGTCTTCCTGAGGCTCCGAATCATACAGTGCTCCTTTCCAACCGAAAGGTGCAGTAGTAGCATTGCGATATTTGGCAGCGGCGAAATCCCTGGAAAGAGCGAGATCGAATTGCCGCAATACATGGTCCTGGTCTTACATTATGACGATGGTGCAATGGGAAATTCGCAGGTAGTGTCCAGAGTTTTTCGTACTTTGGATCTTTCTTGTTACCTCGATTGTGGGGGGAGTCATTTTGCTGCAGGCTCGTGGTCTTCTTTCCGGCATCCTATGTGTTGCTTCCATTCTCGCTATCGAGTGCCGCGCACAGCAGGGCGGCATGGGCGGCATTGCCTCTGGATCGGCAGCGGCTCCGGTGTACGACGCCCAGAAGCGGCCCATCACCGCGGGCGGGTTCGTCGACAAAGGGCCGGTGATCTTCGAAGACGTTACGAAACAGGCGGGGCTCTCGGGTTGGCGTCACAAGATGGGGGTTCCAGAGAAAAACTTCATCGTCGAGACCAACGGCTCCGGCGTCTGCCTTCTGGACTACGACAACGACGGCTGGCTGGATATCTATCTCGTCAACGGCTCAACGTTCGATGCGCTTGACGGCAAAGAGGAGCCGCCCCACGCAGCGCTTTTCCACAACAACCACGATGGCACCTTTACCGATGTGACCGCGCAGGCCGGCGTGGCCAACGACCGCTGGGGATATGGATGCTCAGTGGCTGACTACGACAACGATGGCTGGCCCGATCTTTTCGTGGGCAACTACGGCAAGAACCGGCTCTACCACAATAATCACGATGGAACATTTACTGATGTTGCTGAAAAGGCCGGCGTGCAGCTGGGCAACTGGTCGTCCGGCTCGGCATGGGGAGACTACGATGGCGACGGACTTCTGGACTTGTATGTCGCCGGGTACGTGCACTTCGACCGCGACAACCTCCCAGTAGGCGGCAGCAAGAGTGTGGGCTACGCCTACTGCCAATATCGCGGAGCATCGGTAAATTGCGGCCCGCGCGGCTTGCAGGGCGAGCCCGACCATCTCTTCCATAACAATGGCGACGGCACTTTTACCGATGTGACCGTGAAGGCCGGCGTCGAGGACAAAAATCGCTACTATGGGTTTACATCGATCTTTGTGGACATCAACGGAGATGGCAAGCCAGATCTGGTGGTAGGCAACGACTCCACGCCGAACTATCTCTACATCAACAAGGGCGACGGAACCTTTGAGGACGACAGCTACCTGTCGGGTTTCGCACTGAACGCTGACGGACGCGAGATCGCTTCCATGGGTATCGCTGTCGGTGACTACGAGAACAACGGTCTGATCGACTTCTTCGTCACCGACTTCGGCGACGACTACAAGGTGCTCTTCCACAATGACGGTGACGCCAGCTTTTCCGACGTGAGCTATAAGTCGGGAATCGCGCAAACCACCATCCCCTTCGTCGGATGGGGCGATGGCTTCATCGACTACGACAACGATGGGTGGCTCGATCTGTTCATGGTCAATGGCCATGTCTACCCACAGGTCGACCAGCACGACTGGGGCACCACATTCGCCGAACGACCACTACTCTTCCACAATGTGCCTGATCCAAGCGGCAACGGACGCAAGTTCGAATATGTTCCGCCGGTCATTGGGTCAGGGCTGGCCGATGTGATTCCGGCGCGAGGAGCGGCATTCGGCGACCTCTTCAACAATGGCAAGATTGACGTGGTGATCAATCCAATCGACGGCCCGCCGGTATTGCTGCGAAATGTGAACCCCGATCATCATCACTGGGTGGAGATGAAGCTGGTCGGCGGACCCAAAAGCCCTCGCGACGCCACCTGCGCCACCGCCTATCTGACCGCCAATGGCATGCGCCAGCGCCAGGATGTGCTGGCCAGCGGAAGCTACATCTCCGCCAATGACCGCCGGCTTCATTTCGGCTTGGGCGACGCTACCGACGCTGGCTCTGTCGAGATTCACTGGCCCTCAGGCGCGAAAGAGACCATCAAACTGCCTGCCGTGGATCGTATTTATATGATCATTGAAGGAAAGGGGATCATGCGCACGCTCTGCGGTGGCAAGCCCTGCGATGCGAACGCCGTTGCCGTCAAGCCGGCAAACTGAAGCGAATGGTAAGGTCGGGCGGGGAGGTTCATGTCCCGTCGCCTAACTCAGTCAATCCTCTCTCGTCCCCCGCCGATAGCTCAGGGTTTGTGACTTCGCCGTCGGGCAGCGTAGTCTCCCCGAACCCGCCTCAAGGTATGTCGTCAATGAGCCCAATTCCAGTCCACACGGACAGTGCGGGATTGACGGTAACGAGTTTGGTCGAGGATGGCCCCTCCGGAACCCTGTTCATGAGCCACAAGAATCTTTGATTCGCCAGTGGAACACGTCTGTAAGTCGCTCTGAGGATTTCGCCCGGATGGGGCTTCGGCACCATGTTAAACGTGGTTCGCTAAAGTCTCATCTGGGCTATTCACGTTCTTGTTCGAAGGAGCCTTGAAACGATTGAATTCTCTCTCCAACAGTGCGGGGTGCGCAGCGACAATCCGCGACACCGATTCGTTTTTTCCCGTTACTTCGCCGCACAAAATCGCAGACAAATTCATCTGGACTGACCCCGCGAAATGAGACACAAGTGTAGTCGAAATTGTGGCGGTCAAGGCCTCCAAGAGCAACGCGGAACTATAGCTTTCAACAACAAGGCTGCAAACCGTTCAATATAAAATAGTTAAGAACGCGTGATTTCAACAGATTTCAATAATTGATTGAAACTGGTTCGGGACCAGGGGATCGACCGACACGCATAAGTGTTCAAATGTCGGCAAGTTCGCAAGTTTAACGAACCAGTTTGCTTCACGTGGATGGAAATCGGCACCTTGGGCAGTTGCCCCAGAGCTGCTCCCCTCACTGGATCGGGATCAAAGTCAAACTGATGTACGATGTTGTTGTTCCGCTCGGATCCGATCGGCGGAACACACGAGTTGCTTCCGTGCGGGCTGCTTGGAGGTGATCTCGTGAAACTGTTCAACAAGAACAACTCGAAGTACTACTGGTATGACTTCACGGTCCGCGGCGAGCGCTACCGCGGGTCCACCAAAGAAACCAACGAAACGAGAGCGCAAAAGGCCGCTGCTCTCAAACTCGCTGCCGCTGTTAAGGGCAGCAACCCGCTCGACAGGAAGCCGCCCACGCTTCGTGAATACTCGAAGAATTTCCTTCAATGGGTGGAAACGGGGCGGCTCGAGTCCGACAGCCGCCGCTATTACAGAAACGGCTGGCGACTTTTGGAGCAGACGAAGATCGCGGGAATGCGCATGGATCAGATCACCAAGGACGAGGTCGAGAAGCTCAAGTTTCCCGGTTCGGCCTCGAACGGCAACAACGCCCTGCGGACGCTGCGGAGGATGTATTCCAAAGCCAAGGAGGACAAGCTGATCTTTGAGGTTCCGGACTTTGCGCTCTTCAAGGAACACGGGCGGTCACTGCGCCTGAACGACGATGCGGAAAGGAGACTCTCAGGGGTGGCCGAGCAGCCGCTGAAGGACATCATCGTGGTGATGCGCGACACCGGAATGCGCAACGCCCGCGAACTCTATTGCATGCGGGTAGAGAACGTGGACTTCGATGCCGGAACGATCTTCACACCGGACAGCAAGACGGAGTCCGGCCGCCGGTTCATCCCTATGAGCGGCCGCGTGAAACAGATTCTCACGGAGCGCTGTAAGGGGCGGAACGAGGGCTGGGTGTGGATGTCGCGTTACAAGGGAAAACACATTGGGGAAGGGATGGTGTACCGGCAGTGGGCGCGGGCGAGGCAAGCCGCGGGTCTGCCGCGCGAGCTCGTCCTCTATTGTGCGCGCCACGACTTCGGCAGCTTCGTGCTGGCGAAGACCGGCAATCTGAAAGCTGTTATGAACGCAATGGGCCACGGTGATGTACGAAGCGCCATGGTCTACCAGCACCCGGAAGGGGAAATCATTCGCAACGCGTTAAACGCACGGCACATTTCGCGGCCCACCGTGCCCAACGACAATCTGGCAAGTGCTTGAAGTAACCTGAATTGGTTCCCAAATCGGTTATTCGAGAATGCTGATGCCGGATCAGTAACCCAAGTCGGCCTGGCGACTGGAATCTCGTGAACAATCTCTGTTGTAGATCGCAGTTGCCTACTGCGTTTCGCAGGACGGGTCTCCGGGATTACTTGCGCCGGCTCTTCCCGGGCTTAGAATCTGGGAGATCGCGGGCGCCAGCAAGTCTCGAGATCTGCTTCTCCACTTGGGTCGCCTTTGATAGAAGTTCGGCCAGCTGCATGCTCAGGTCTCGGAGCTCGAACGTGGGCGTCTCGGGTTGAAATAATTCCTGCTGTTCGGTCTGCTTAGGGGGCCACCTGACTGTTGTCGTCACGAGCGGAGCAATTTCAATCTCTAGCAGGCCTTGAGCGCCTGTTCGGAATTCCGCGGACGCGCTGTCATAGACAGTCATCGCCTCAAGCTCTGTCAGCGCAATATCGCTTTTGGGGGAATCGAGTAGAGCTTCCTCACGAAGGACCTCCCTCAATATCCTGCGGCCCAAGCCAAATGAGAAGGCAAACAGACTTCCACGGCGTTGCAATCCCGAACATAGGCCATACCAAATAACCGCGGTTGGAAACTGGTCGAGATGCGGAGTCAGCAGGAATATGTAGTCTAGGGTCCCCGGCCCAATTTGGCTCGCAAGGAAGCCACAGAGAAAGCTGGCTAGTTCCGGATCCTCGCGCCGGCCATTCGCAAGCCACGGGAGGCAATCTTCGAAAAACGTTACCCTCATCTCGCGCGGGCCCTGCATACGACTCACACTGATTCGCAAATATTGGCTCTCCCATGATGAGATCGTGCAGAACGGCGCCGAGCTGGTAAAAGGTGACTGCACGCCACCCGTCCGGAGAGTCTTCCTCCTCCCGAACTAGGAATTCCGGAGGGCTGTATTGGAGAGTCCCCACAAAGCTTTGCTTTTCAGTGTCCGTAAGACCGGTCACGCCAAAGGGGCGTAGCACGCCCAGGTCCAATAGGACCGCCTGCTGGTAATCTCGGCTCACGGCGATATTCCCGGCTTTGATGTCTCTATGCGCGAGGCCCAGGCTCTCGAGAAAGCGCGCGGCGCTGGCAACCTGAGAGATTATCGGCCAAATCCGCGCGGGGGGCACGGACTTCAGGACCGAGCCAAGGTTTGGTGCATCGACCAGATCCATTGCGACGAAAAGATATCCAGTTTTCGCGCATTCTCCGCCGCCGAGAATCTTGATCAGATTCGGGTGGTGTCGTCCCCGCAGCTGAAGCTCTCGCTCAATCCGAGCAAGTTGGGTTGTTTTGCCATAGCGTTCGACCATTTCGGGGTCGAATACCTTGACGGCGGCGAGTCCCCCATCTCCAGCGGCGCGAAAGACTACCGCTGATTTCCCCTGGTCTATGCGGCCTTCGATCCGCCAATCGCCGACTTCTCTGCCCACAAGTTCGGTCTCTATTCTCTTCGCAACGATGGTATCCATCTGTCCCCCGTTCCCGTGACATGTTGCACGAGGTTCGACTGCTGAATAGAGCGAGTTTTATTCATCATAGACCGCTCGGCGGCTCGCCCGCCGCCCCCGCGCCGCACTGCGGAAGAACAGCGGCACATCCAACTTTGGTAATGGGAAGTCGGCATGGCAACCCGAATCCATGGCCCGTCTTCGGTTGAGGCTCGCAGTTGCAATCGGCGTTCTGCGGGACTAATCCTGCCGTCGCGCAGAGCACATTCAATGAGCGCGGCGAGATGCTGGCGTCGGCCGCGATCCAGCGGCGATTTCTACGATTACGCGAGTGACATTATGCTGGGTGACGGTGCCGCACCGTGCGAGCTTTGGGTCGAAAAGAGCCAGGTTTATTCCGTCACCTATGGAGCTGCGATAGATAACTCCTTTATACCCGCAGTTCTTTATGAACTCGCAAAGATACTGACTTGGGGTGTAATCAATAGCGGCGGCTTGCGGAAGAACGGGTCGCGTCAGTTCGTCGCCTAACCTTTCTAGAAACGGCAGATCGTTCCGCATTCTTCCAATGTCGCTGGCATCAAGGAGGAATGGCGACACCATTTTCCTTGGGTGCCGCAAATCAACAACCCTCAAGCCGCGCCGCGTTGTGAAATCTGCGACGCACGCCACTTCGCCAGTGTGAGGACGAATCTCAGATATGGCCGTTATTGGGTTCGACCCGAGATACAGATAGGGAATGCCCGCGGGATTAGCTCGTCCGTGTGATGCGGTCCGACTGGGAGGAGCGCCCATTCCCCGCGCAGAGAAAGGCCGGTCACTCGTCTGAATTCGTGCCCGATACCATTGAGTCGGAACTTCATCAGCCTCGAGGGTGAGGTATGAGAGAAGCGTCTCCAGACGATCAAGATCGATTGTCTCCTCTGGAAAATAGCGATTGTGATGCATCAACTCGTCGCGAAGCTTCTCCCATTCGCTTAACCGGTCAATGGTGGGATCGTTTGCGGGAACAAATCTCTGCCGGACGGTTCCGCTATCATTTAGGATTTCGGCGAGGAGATCCTTGGCTCGTGAATTATCCATTCTCGGATGCTGAAATAGTCCCCAGTCTTCGCGGAACCAATGAACAAGTAACTTACCCGTAGCGTCCTTACGATATGCGCTCACCAAGCTCTCAAAATAGATGGCAAGATTTCTAGGCGCGACCACTGGTACTTTGTTGGTCCTGCAGTAAGAGCACCGCCCTCTCGCGGTTGAGTGAAGCGGAATAATGTTTCGGCGCAAACCGCGATCACCAAAGCACTCGGCGCAGCAATTCATGGTAATTATGCCGTCTTCCGAAAATAGTCAGCCAAGGTTTCAATGTGGTGATTCATCGATAGCTTCTTTATGTGGCCCAAGCCGGGAAAATGCCCTTGCCTGTGAAGATCCATGAACTCCTTCACCGCACTTGTCTCGAGGATCTTGGAGTTTCGCTTGTCAAGGACGCGCATCATCTTCTCTAGTGCTTCGGCAAATTTCCCGGCCGGGTCTGTCGGTGTATCCCGCCGTTCGGACACAAAGTGATGGATCCACATCGAGTCGTCCTTGTCGGGGTCGATAAATGTCAAATGGATCGCGACGGCATAGGCTGGCCCACCAGTTTCGCTGTAGTCGTCTCCTACGATCAGGAAGTCTCCGAACCCGTTCATCCCTTCATCCTGAAAAGTTGCGTGAAGGTCTGAAAAGGGCTCAAGCGATTCGTAGTCTCGATTGCGCTTTCGCTCGAATCCGTCCCTCAGTAGAATTCTGAGGCCGCCGCTGAAATGCTTTTGATAGAGCTTTCCGCAATAGTTCTCAAGAAAAACATGGCGCTGTTTATTTGACTGCTTACCCAATGCCTCGGCCAGTTTTTTTGCCTCTCCAAATCCTGAGTGGATCAGAACGGGCGAATGTGACTTGTGGTCCCGGTAGCACCTCTGGGCTTCGGAAGTGCTCGTACTTTGCCTCAGGAGGATTCCGGCCGAAATACCGGGTAGATCCAGGTACTTTTCCTTAAGCAGTTGGCTCAGCGCGGCTCCAGAATCAGCCAGATCACCGTGATGTGGATTAACTATGACAATGGCGTGGCCGCCGGCTTCTACTACAGCGTCAAGTGCTCGATTCAGGCCGCCAAGGTCGTCTCTGACGGGCTCGATGATCGGGCAAAACCCGGCTTCCTTGAAGACGGGAGCCATTTCCCGAATACAGAGGAGTTCGTACTGCTTGCCGCGAAAATAGGGATGATACATACGTTCAAGCCCACCCCAAGGCGTCCTTCAACGGTGTGTTCACTCCGGCGACTAGCCGCTGGTGATCCGACTTGCGCATTGGAACTGACAGTGCTGCTGTTTGGAGAGACGGGGGGAGCTGATCAACCAGCGCCGAAAGCGGTAATAAATTGCGCGTGCGCTTCAAGACACGAACCATTCCTTCTTGCGCTTGGATTGGATCGAGTTTCACAAATGCATCGCGCATGACTGCATACAGCTCAGTATTTGGAACACGAGGGACTGAGACGCCGAAGGAAGCAAGTATCATGCGCGCTTCCTCCGTCCGAATCGAATCGAAGATTGCGCCAGGCGAGGTTCGCTCGGGTTGGTCGATGGCATCCCGCAGTGTCGAGATCCGGTGGCGACTATTGAGGCAGAGTATTCCAACAAAATCCGGGGCGGTATCAACTACGGAACTGATGTGACCCTCAGCGGCGATGACATAGACCTTGGCGAACACGGTCGCATACGCTGCAATTTGGCGCTTCAGCCTAGCGAGGGAGTCGCGCTCGGATTTTACCTCATAGACAGTCGCGGTTCCATTCAGGATTGCAACGTCGGCTTTGCAATCGCCGACCCGAAATTCGTTGATCATCGACGCAGTTTGGAGGGAATGCGTCCCGAGAAGTATTTTGTGGGTAAGGGCCGACTTATAGATGTATTCGTGCCGGTAGCCCTCGCGCTTCAATAATGAGAACGCATTCTCGAAGACGTTAGAGACCCGCCTGGAATGCGACATCAACCGGAGCAATCGCGATTGGGTTACAAGTCGCGCAAATAGCGGGGATCTGCCACTTCTGGCCAACTCGCGCACGACGCTCGACGAAAAAAGTCTTGAGATTGCGGCTAGTTGATCTGTCGCAAGATTGACCATTTTCCCTGTATGGACTGTGTCTCTCATCGCGGCCGCCTTCTCTTTAATTCTAGCCCCGTCGCCGCTGATGGCTGGCCGAAATGTTTCAGGCAGTTCCTTTAGTTTCAACCAGATCTTCCACACCTCGCCGGATTACTACTCGGAGGCCGGCATGGCGCCAGTTTTCCGGCAGTGATGACGCCGGAAAGCCTGTAGAATGACCCGGAGGGCGTTTCCGAATCCGACCCGTCAACTGTGACGGCGGCGATCCGAGGGAGAAACCAGCATCTTCTGGGCGAGAGGACAGCCCTTTCTGACAATTGGCGAACAGCATGTTTTGCCATCGCGGCACACTGACCGCACACCGGAACCGGGCCTCCCGGCGGACTGGCGCGCCCCGCGCGAGTTGGATTTACTGATGGCCAGTCAGCCTAACACAGAGTTCCAGTCGCGGTTACCCCGCTATAATCAATCCGATTCACTGAGATAGCTCCTGATGGGTCTGTGACTTGGGATCCCCCGAGCTTCTCGCGGAGCTCCCCAAGAATGATCGGCTCAGAGGCCGTACCGCGCGCAGGCCAGATCGTCGGAGTGAGGCAGCGACTCTACCTGGTTGAGCAGGTAGTCGGTCCTGTCAACCCAAGCGACTCCACCCTCGTTCAACTCTCCTGTGTTGATGACGACGCCCAAGGGCAGCCCCTCGAAGTCCTGTGGGAGCAGGAACTGGACGCCGAAGTTCTCTCAGGAGAGGCGTGGGAATCCATCGCTGCCCGAGGATTCGACCCGGCAAAACATTTTGCAGCATATCTGAACACGCTTCGTTGGAACTGCGTCACCTCAACCGACCCCAAGCTGTTGCAGTCGCCATTCAGAGCCGGGATTCGCCTGGATGCGTACCAGTTGGAGCCCCTTCGGAAGGCGCTTCTGCTGCCGAGGGTGAACCTTTTCATCGCGGATGACGTGGGCTTGGGCAAGACGATTGAGGCCGGGTTGATCGCCCGCGAACTGCTTCTGCGAAAGAAAGTGCGCGACATCGTCGTCGCCTGCCCCCCGTCGATGCTGTTGCAGTGGCGCGAGGAGTTGGATAGCCGTTTCGGGCTTCATTTTGAAATCCTCGATAAGGACTACATCCAAAGTGTTCGCCGGGAGCGCGGGTTTGGGGTTAACCCCTGGACCACGAACTCCCGGTTCCTCATTTCTCACCGGCTGCTGATCGATGAAGCCTATGCGAGCCCATTTGCTGATTGGCTGGGAACATTCCGGGCTGGGAGTCTCCTGATTCTGGACGAAGCGCACCACGCCGCTCCTGCCAGCGGCCAACGATATGCGATTGATTCTCGGATCACGCGAGCAGTTCGCGATCTCGCCCAGCGCTTTGAACACCGACTCTTCTTGTCGGCGACTCCTCACAACGGCCACTCGAATAGCTTCTCGGCCCTCCTGGAGATACTCGACCCTCAACGCTTTTGTCGTGGGGTCAAGGTCGGCAAGAAGATGCTGGACGATGTGATGGTTCGTCGGCTCAAGGAAGACCTGAGAGAGATCGTTGGCGGATTCCCTAAACGCGAGGTTGTCCAGGAAGACATTGAGGGGTTGCCAAGCGATGCACCCGAATTACGCTTGGTCGCTCTCCTGGACGAATACCGTCAACTTCGGGAAAAGCGCCTCAAGGTGCCTAAGGAGATAATCGATCTTCAGCTCGGTCACAAGGTGAAGACTCCAAATGGGACAGCATACGATAGGACGGCATTCTTGGACGAGCGCCGCGAGATGATGCAGAAATGGGCTGATTTTCTCGACGTTCTCAAGGCTGAAATCCTGCAGTAGGCTCTGCCCCCTTACCTGAAGCGCCGGCGGTATCCGTCGGCGCTCCTTTTTCTGGTTGCCACGCCATTTGCCCGGTGGTCTGAGGTGGAAGCCTCAGGCTTCTGCTTGAAGGAGAAAGATCGAAATGCGCAGAGGAGTTCATCGAAACGAGCGAACATCCACATCGATTGAGGCAAGCTCGTGTCCAGGTGTAGCGCGGATCGTGATCATGGGTGACACCCACGGTCAGCATCGTACCCTCGACGTACCCGTCGGGGATTTCCTGATCCATGTCGGAGACTTCACGTTGTTCAACCGCAGTCGCGAAGAAGTTCGCGACTTCAATCAATTTCTTTTCGAGCTCCCGCACCGTAAGAAAGTCGTCATCCCTGGAAATCACGATTTCAAGTTTGCGGAACCGAAATGGCGAAAGCTCATTTCGGCGGCAACCTTATTGTTGAATGAGGGTGTCGAAATCGACGGGATTAAGATATGGGGCTCGCCGCTCACGCCATCGAATTTCGAGAGTTTCGGAGCAACGAGTGAGGCCGATTGCGGACGCATCTTTTCCCGAATTCCGGCCCAGACTGACCTGATAATCAGCCATGGCCCGCCCCACGGCGTCCTTGACATTGCAGGTAGCGGCAACCGGCATCAGGGATGTCCGCACCTCCTCGCGGCCATCCGCCGCGTTCGGCCGGCGCTGCACGTGTTTGGGCACATCCATCAGTCTTACGGAACGGCGTCTCTGAACGGAACCGTATTTGTGAATGCCGCCTTGGCAGGTCCGGGATACCGTCTCATTCGACAGCCGATCGTGGTCGAATACGACCGGCTGACCCGCAGTGTCCGGCGGATCGAGTAACGGCGGAGGCATTCCGACCCGGTTGGACGGACAACCCGACGTCTCGGCGAAGACTCGGCCCACAGATGACGAAGGTACTGGACTGGTGGCGTGATCGCTCGCACGGATAGCCCACGCCCCCTATACCCCTCTCAAAAGCCGCTTGCGAGCGCAAAGAAGATGGGCTATGATGCACGAGGTAAGAGCCCACCGGCCGGTCCCAACCGCGCTCTTTCCCCGAACCAGCCGCCGCGTACGTCGTTAAAAGGCAGCCCACCGCCGTTCGGGGCAACTTTTCGGGCAACTCCGAAAATCGAATTCCCTAAAAACAGAAAAACTCCGCATTTTCCGGTGTTTTTCGCGGGCTTTTCGATCCTTCCGCCGCACTTTAAGAGTCCTACCTGAGGAGCCAATCTTTTCCCCGCATAAATACTGCACAGCCTCCAACACCTGCATCGGATTGCTTCAGGAACGGTTTTATCGTCGAGAATCAGTCGCTGATTTGCCGGCCATCGTGTTCACGTCGCACAGCTCGCCCGCGCATAGTGCGCTAGTGATGCCTTTGCCCTCTGTGATCGTAAAAATACGGTCCACTGCGGGCAGCTTTAGGATCTCTTTGGCGCCTGATGGCCAGTGAACCTCCGCCGTTCCGGCGTCCGTGGCGTCTCCCAGGCCGAAGTGGACACGCATGTCGTTCGAAGAAAGATAGCTGCCACCGCTCAAAACGTCCTCGCGCTGGCGGATTCCGTCGGCGTTGAGGTACACAGTCGCTCCAACGGCATCGCGGGGGCTTTTGGATCCGCCGATCAGTTTGATCTCGACCCAGTGATGGTGATCGGGGTTCACATTGCGCAGCAGTACCGGGACTCCGTCCATATTGTTGACGATGACGTCGATCTTGCCATCATTGAAGATGTCGCCGAACGCTGCACCGCGGCCCACCATTAACTCCGCGAGGCCCGTGCCCTCAACCGATGGGACCAGTTCGAATTTGCCGTTCTTCATGTTGTGAAAGAGCAGCGGGCGCTGGGCATAGCTTTGACCCCAATCAGGGTGCTGATCCGCCTGCGGATAAACGTGCCCATTGATGATGAGCAGATCCTTCCAGCCGTCGTTGTCGTAATCGAGGAATCCGTCTCCGAACCCGACAAACGGTATGCTTGGCTGCGCGATTCCGGCCTGATAGCTGACATCGTCGAATAGGCCGGTTCCGTCGTTCCGGAAGAGCACGTCAAAGTCGTCGGCAAATGTCGTATTCACTACCGACAAATGCCCGTTGTTCTCATAGTCTCCAACGGCGATACCCATGTTGGCGACTTCCCGCCCGTCCCCATTCAGCGCATAGCCGTTCAGATAAGCGTCGTCTTCGAATGTTCCATTCCCCTTGTTGATGTAAAGATAGTTTGGCGTAGAATCATTGGCTACTAGCAAGTCCGGCTTTCCGTCGTTGTTGACGTCTGCGAAGAGGGCACCCAGCCCGTAATAGCCATTGGGATCGTCGACGCCCAGCTTCTTGCTCACGTCGGTAAAGGTACCGTCGCCATTGTTGTGGAACAAATGATCATGCTCGCCTTTCAGCCCGCGCGGGCCGCACATGACATGCACTCCACGAAATTGGCAAACCAAAGAGCCGGCCTTCCCTCCCGATTCAGTCAATTCGGCAAGATCGAGTTGCAAGTAACCGGCTACAAACAGGTCAAGATGGCCATCGCCGTCGTAGTCGCCGAAGGTTGCACCTGTTGACCATGTTCCGAGCGCCACCCCCGCCTGCTCGGCAACATCTGTAAAAGTTCCGTCGTGATTGTTGTGGTAAAGCCGGTTTTTTCCGTAGTTGGTCACATAGAGATCGGGCCAGCCATCGTTGTCGTAGTCCGCAACCGCGCACCCGAATCCCCAGCGGTCATTGGCCACACCCGCCTTTTGCGTCACATCAGTGAACGTACCATCGTGATTGTTGTGAAAGAGAGCTGCATGCGGAGGAGCAGCTTTGCCCGCCAGAGCATCGTAGGTCGAGCCATTCACAAGGTAGATATCGAGCCAGCCATCGTTGTCGTAATCCAGGAGGCAAACACCGGGGCCCTTGGCCTCCACGATCAAACGCTTTTCGGGAGTGCCGGCCGTATGATGCCACTGCGTGAGGCCAGCCGCTGCAGCGACATTCTGGAATACGATGGGGCCACTTTTGACGAACCCTCCGGCGGTGATGGGACGGTGCTGACTGTCGAATATGGCCTCGTGCGGACCTGCAGTCGCCATTCCGCCCTGGGATGTTTGCACTTGATTCCCGGCGCTCCCTGCATTCGATTGCGAGGTCGCCTTGTCCAAGGACGGCAATTCTTGGGCTGATAATCCAGATGCCATAGTGAAAAGGAGAGAGACTAGACAATGGATCACAGGAACTCTATGGACTTCCCGCTCTTTTGCGCAAAACAGCATCCATGTGCTGGGCAAGACGAGGACACCCTCTCGGATGTGGTGAAGATGGACAACAAGTCCCACGTGCAAAGGCCTTTCCGTTGATATGACGAGCGATGCCTGGAATTCCGCAACTGCTGGCTCATCTCGCCTGGTAAGGAAAGCGCAGCGATTGAAGGGTCTTGCCTTCCGTATTTCTTGACATTCCAGCCATCTCGATTATACGCAGGACGACAAGGTTAAAGTTAGCGGTTGCTTTCGGGCATCCGGGCAAATTTCTGACGGGTATTAGCGGAGTGTCGTTGGATTCAACGGCGCGTTGTATCGGAACTACCGCTGTAGCTCCCGGAAGCGCGGTGCTGTATTCCACCTGTTTGTCGAACACAAACTACACATTTTGTTGGAGAGCGCTCTCGAACAGTACCGTACTGTACCTTGCCAATAACCATAAAGTTAGCGCTTACTCCATGGGTGCTTGAAAAGGGTGTGCCCGTGGGGGTCTGTTAAGGGGGAAGGTCACCCAATCAATCGGTCTGCGGAGGCTCTTGGTCTTTCATAAAGGACCTGGGGCCATACACGAGCGAAATCAACTGAGGACAAACTTAGGAGGCAGAATGACCAGGTTACGTTTTGTGGTTTTGGCGGTCTTGATGACTGCCATCGGGCTGGCGTTCCTTTCGAAAATGCATGCGCAAGGCAAAAGCATAACCGCCTCGCTGTCGGGGACAGTGACCGACCCTTCCGGGGCAAGGGTGCCCAAAGCGACTTTAAAACTCACCGACGCAGACCTTGGAATCGTCCGGCTTGATACGGCCGGCGCGGAGGGAGACTTCACCTTCGCCCTGCTTCCGTCGGGCACCTATGTTCTTGAGGTGAGCGCGCCGGGATTCAAGACGACCCGGCAAAACGGAATCGTTCTCGCTCAGGGAGACACGGTGACCATGTCGGTGAGCCTGACCATCGGCGCCACCGAGCAAGTCACCGTCAACACGACTGGGCCGCTGCTTCAAACCGAGGACTCGAGCATCAGCACCGAGCTCACAAGCCAGCAGATTCAGGAGCTTCCGCTGAATCTCCGGAACGACCTCTCCTTTGTGACATTGAACTCCGCCGTGAACACACAGGGCTACCGGCAGTTATTGGCAGCGGGCGGCAGTGAAGATACCGCAGACCAGGATTATTCGTTCCTGAATTTCGGTGGCGGTTATTTCGGTACCAACCTGTTCCTTCTGGAGGGCGGATACGACGTAGCCCAAGGCTGGGGAGGAAGCCAGTATGTGCCCGCTCCGGAGGACACGGACCAAGTCAAAGTAACCAGCTACTCATTTTCAGCCGAATACGGATTCAGCACCGGCAATGCGATCAGCATCACTACTAAGGCCGGCACCAGCAGCTACCATTTCCTGGCCGACGAATACTTGCGCAACCAGGACTTGGACGCCAACCTTTATTTCAACAACCTCGCCCACCTGCCCAGGGTTGACGATCACCGGAACCAGTTCGGAATCGCCGGCGGCGGGCCGCTCTACATCCCGGGCATCTATAAACAGCGGGACAAAACCTTCTTTTTCGCCAACTATGAGGGCCTGCGGCTCAACGGCGGCCTCACCTACGGCGCCAATGTACCGACCACTGCCGAGTTGGGTGGTAACTTCTCATCGGAACTCACAACCACTCAGGTCGGAACCGATGCGCTGTGCCGGCCGATCTACCAAGGGGCGATCTACAACCCTTATACCTCCAGATCGGTCACGGCTACTTGTGCCACGGCCAATGCCAGCATCGGGCAAACCGTTAACATCCGCGACTCCTATCCGGGAAATATAATTCCCACAACCGGCGTGGGCGCAATCGACGCTCTGGCAAACAAAATTGCCACGGGAAACTACTGGCCGGCGCCAAAGAACCCGGGCGGCGGCTACAACTTCAACACGGTGACGAGCGCGCCGACCTCCTCCAACGAGTGGGGAATCCGCATTGACGAAAACATCAACGCAAACAACAAGATCTACGGGCAATTCTCGAAAAAGCACGAGGGAAAGGTCCAAACGGGAGCCTTTTACGGAAACGATATTGCGGGTCCCTATGTGTTCGACCCGAACAACCGCCTGTTTGGGGTCCTGGGCTATTCTCACGTCTTTACGCCAACTCTTGTTCTCAGCACCGACTTGTTCTTCACTCGCTTTGCCGCGGGGAACGTAGTCCAGGGCTACCCGTTCAAACCTTCCTCGCTGGGGCTGCCTGGGACTCTCGATTCCTGGACGCCGCAGTTTCCGCAGATTGAGTTTGGAAACACCTTTAGCGGCCAGGGATCCTATGCTCCCCTGGGAGCGACGCAAAACTCCGGCGAAGCCACGTTCCCAGAGAATAATGGCAGCCTGAACGCCGACGTGAACAAAAGCTTCAAAGCTCATTCCATTTCGGTCGGGTACCTGGGCATTTGGCAAACCACGGACGGCGGCAGGTTGACCCCAACTGTATTGAATTTCTCGCTTGCCATGACGGCAGGTCCCGACCCGTCGAACCCGGCGACAACAACAAACGGAGACGGGCTTGCATCCTTCCTGGCGGGCGCCGGGAACTCCGGGATCGGCTCAGCTGGATCCACTGGCTACACCGCGTTTGCGGCGACGACCAATTACCTGCACGGGATGTACGTGCAGGACGACTGGAAAGCCAACCGGAAGTTGACGTTGAACCTCGGCTTCCGCTATGAAATCCAAATGCCGGCAACTGCGCGGCATAACCAGCAGGCGTATTTCGATTTCAACGCCCTCAACCCGATCAGCGTGACGACTGGCATTCCGGTTTATGGGGCAATCGTCTACAACAATCCGGGGAACCGCGGCCTCTATGAAAAGAACCTGTTCGACTTGGAGCCCCGCCTTGGCTTTGCGTACGCCATCTTGCCGAAGCTGGTGATGCGCGGCGGCTTCGGTTTGTATTACGCGAGAAACTGGTATGGCGGCTCCGGACCGGACCCGGGATACTCGACCTCAACGGCATGGACTTCTTCGCCCGACGGGGTCACGGTGACGACGCCCCTTGCGCAGGCATTCCAAACGGGACTTGTGCCGGTGACGGGGGACTCGTTAGGGAGCCTGACGAGCGTCGGGCAGAGCCCCAGCGCCGTGAATCCATACCGTCCCGATCCTCGAACCAAGGAGTTCAGCTATGGGTTCCAATATGCTTTCACGAACAACGACGTGCTGGATGTCGCCTACGTCGGGGGCCGCGGAACGCGTATTACCCTCGGCGGCATGAACTACGGTCAACTGGATCCAAAATATCTTTCCATGGGGTCGGCGCTGAATGGCTCGGCGGGCACGAATCCGTATACCGCCGCGTTGAAGTCCCTTGGACTTACTGCTATGGCTTGCCCGTGGACTGTGGCGCAATCCCTGGAGCCGTATCCGGAGTTCTGCGGAGGCGTCTCAGCCACAGACGAGCCGGTTGGAACCAACAACTACAACGCCTTGCAGGCAAATTTCAAGCATCGTTTTGGGGCAGGCCTGGTCTTCACAGCCTCCTACACCTACTCGAAGTTCCTGTCCGACGTGGCAGGACCGGAGGAATGGGGATCGGTCAACGGCGATACCGGTGGCTCTGGCATCCGCAATTACTACGACCTGAAAGCCGATTGGACGGTGGACGGCGAGGATATTCCTAACTCCCTGGTCTTGAACTATGTGTATGAATTGCCGTTTGGCCAGGGCAAGAGGTTTGGCAGCGGCATGAACAAGGTCGAGGATGCAATCGTGGGCGGCTGGCAGGTGAATGGAATTACTACCGTCCAGAGCGGTTTCCCGATGTCGATCGGCCCCAACGGGAACAGCTCAACCGTGTTTGGCGGCAGTCAACATGCAAACCTGACCGGACAGCCTTTCAGGACCGGTACCTGCGGCAACGGCAAGCCCGGTAACCCGATCATTTCCGTGGGAACGAAGTATTGCTTCTTCAACCCGGCGGCCTTTACACCGCCGCCCGCATACACCTTCGGCACCGGACCACGCTACTATTCCAATCTGCGGGCCCCGCGATATGTGGATGAAGATCTGACGTTCGCAAAGTGGTTCAATTTCACGGAGAAGTTCAGGCTACAGTTCGCTGTCCAGATGTTCAACGCTTTCAATCACCCCAATTTTGGCATACCGGACTCCGGCGTCGGCGATGGAACTATGGGTGAGAGTTCGTCCACGCAGGGAGCGAGAGAGATGCAGGGGGTGCTGAAGATAACTTACTAGGGCCGATCTATGCAATGAACCGTAGTGGCACTCGGCTTGACGATCGCGTTCACGAACCCATATGTGAACGCGATCGTCTTCGCGGAAGAGCCAAAGCTGACTGTCAAATCCCTCCGGGCTGAGGGCCGTATGGCTCAGTCCGGAGGGATTATTGCTTCTTGACGGACAAACGCTGAAAGCAAATCAGTTTTTCAGACGTTTTCGAAACGCCGTGTCGGGGATTCGAAGGATGGGCATCCAGTTTATGGAAGGATTGAATCGATGAACCGCAGGCTGTTTCTAACGAGCGGAATAAGTATGATCGCGCTGTCGCGGATGGCGAGGGCGCTTGGAAACTCGCCGTTTTTTCAGGGAGCTATTCCGAACGGTCCGTTCCTTCCATATTGGGAGTCTTTAAAGTCCTATCGTTGCCCGGAGTGGTTTCGGGACGCGAAATTCGGAATCTGGGCCCATTGGAGCCCGCAGTGTGTACCTGAGCAGGGGGATTGGTACGCGCGGAATATGTATATCCAGGGATCAGCTCAATATGAGTACCATGTAAAAACCTATGGACACCCATCCCAGTTTGGATACAAAGACATTTGCCATCTGTGGAAAGCAGAAAAATGGGACCCGGAGGCACTGATCAAGTTATACAAGCGCGCGGGAGCAGAATACCTCGTAGCTTTAGCGACTCACCACGATAATTTCGATTGCTGGAATTCAAAGCACCAGCCATGGAACTGCGTCAACATCGGTCCCGAGAAGGACATTGTGGGCACCTGGGCCAAGGTCGCGCGGTCTAACGGATTGCGATTCGGGGTGAGCTATCATGGGA
>Ga0187851_10000761_pt1 | contig 32082 bp, 31 predicted proteins | sample June2016WEW_6_10_FD_132997 | JGI IMG/M metagenome (GOLD analysis project Ga0187851, IMG submission 132997) | Peatland microbial communities from SPRUCE experiment site at the Marcell Experimental Forest, Minnesota, USA - June2016WEW_6_10 | ecosystem: Environmental > Terrestrial > Soil >...
CGTTTTAGATCTTCCCACATCATGTAAAATAGCCCCAGCTTCCACATGATCTAAATTTACATCAAAATCTTTAGAAATTGCTTTAGCTTTCTTTAAAACAGCATTTGAATGTTTTATTATATACGAAGAACATTTAAAATCTTCTAATATAGTTAGATTCAAATAAATGTCCTCAAAAAAAATTTTATTTAATTATAAAAAAGTAAAATAAGGGTATTTAGTCAATTTTCTTCTTAAGTTCTCTCAACTCTGTAATTATGGCGGAGTTATCCTGATATTCGAGTGCTGCTCCACATTCTCCGCAGGTGAAGTTATTCTCGGATGCTTCGTCGAAGTTATATCTGTGATCGTTGCTTTTACATACAAAGAACATATTTCCTTCTTCGTACTCTAATGATTCATTAAGATCTCTGGATATTTTCTCACAATTTTTTTCTAGAATCTCAGATATCTTTTTTTCTTCAAATTTCCAACTGTAAGTGTACCATTGGGTTTCGGGATCTTTACTTCTTTTGTAAGTTGCTACTCCGGCATCATATAATTTGTATAGTACTCTCCTTACAATGTTCAGTCTTATTTCTGTTTCCTCTGCTATTTCTTCATCAGTGGTTTTACCTTCAAGCATACACTTAATGATAGAAACACTATTTTCTTCATCATTAGTGATATCGGTAAGAATATCTTGTACTGCATCGTCTTTAAGCATTTTATTTCCTCCTTTAAATTGAAATTCAAGTAATTCCGTGATTTTAAGATCGTTGTTAATGTTTAGCATCCCTGTCTCCTTGTTAAATGTTTGAATGTTTCTTATTAGTTATGAAAACTACGCTTAAATAGCATAATAATTCCTTGCTATAGAGAAATGGAATATCGTAGTTTTAATGAATTGTTTTCTATGTTTATTAGTCTTTGAGTGTCAATGTTGACTTTTATAGCTAAATTACAATTTTTAAACAACTATTCAAATTTAATAATCATTTTAGGTTGATTAAAAAATTATTCTTTATTATATATACTATAGTAACCAATACTATTTATAATTTGTTACATTACAAAAAAATAACAATAATTCAAGATGAAATATAATTTAAATTTCTTTAAATTTAAAGTTTTCTAACTATAATTGCTGGCGTATGTTCGATAGATTCCAGCATTTCAATAGTTACATTAGTAATTTCTCCATTAAACATTTTTTTCATATCATAAACGGTTTCCACATTTATATTATTTTTTTTCTGGCATTCCTCGGCTATTTTAGCTATATTTATGCTTTCATCTACATTTTGAAGTTTAGAAACAGCTAAAGGAGTGGGTCCTCTGATCTTTCCCCATCGCCCTAAAACATAACCTATTACACCTAAATCTTTTTTTATACCCGGTATAGCGATGGGTATAGAAGTAAATTTCATTCCTAAAAGTTGATATGTAACATCTGTATCTATAATCATCACAGTAACGTTTTTATTAAGATTAAATCTTATTTTATCACTTATATCTTGGACTACTAACTCCGGATCCGTAGGAAGAAGACAAACCTGAGTTCCTGGAACATTACTTAAATCAACCCCTGCTTCGGATGCTGGTTTAAGAGCATGTTTGATACCATAATTTTCTAAAATGAATTGTTTATGATATCTAGCTTCTGTTGGTAGTTTTCTAAGATTTTTTATGGTTCTCTTTTTTATTTTGAGAATTGGACCTAAAATATATCCCCAAAGATATTTGGACCATAATTCAGTTATCAAAATTGAAATTATGGAAGGTTTATACTCCATTTCATCGACTAATCTTCCCTGTGAAATGGCTATGGGAGTTTCAGATATCACTAGGAAATCTCCGTTTTTTAATAATTTACTAGCTCTATGAATTATAATGTCATAGGATTCTTCTGGTTTTATGTAATTGGTTTTAATTGGTATGGTCTTATATTGTTCATTAGTGATATTCTGCGAATTATAGGTATTTGGACTTCCATCGTCTAATTCTTTATTGTTACTTAACAGATTTGAAGAAGTTTTCATTAAGAGAACTCTTTAATTTCTTTGATTATTAATTATAGATATTGAAATTCTAAATTGAATTAAATAATTTTTTTTTCAAATGTTTTGAATACTTTTATAATAAATATTATTGAAATTTTGAAAAAAAATTTTTTTATAAAAGATTGCAAGATATTAATTCTTTAACTTATATAAATTTTTTTTATAAATGCTAAGATAAATATTTTATATGAATTTACCAATTTCTCTCTATATGAAGAATATAAATAATTTCTATGAATTAAATTTAAGATGTAATAAATAGTTAGAAAACTATTTATAACTTATAGTCCTGTAATTAAAACGAATCTATCTATTAATATAGATTAAAATTGGGGGATAAAAGAATTTGATGGATTATACTAAAGATGTAAGATATTATTCTGAAAATATAGGATTAGAAACTGAAAAATTGAATTCCAATGTTACTAATCTGCGAGAAAGAAAAAGAATACTTTACGGTGTGTGTGGTGAAGGAATGGGTCATGCTATACGCAGCGGAGTTATTATAAAACACTTGCAAGAGAAAAACGAAGTTATCATATTCGCCCATGGACGAGCATATAATTATCTTACAGACAAATTTGATAATGTATATCAAATTGAAGGTTTTAACACAGTTTATGAATCAAATCAGGTTAAAAGTACCAAAACATTCTTTAACGGCATTAAAGATCTTCCCCAAGATCTTCTGAGCAATCTCACTGGTATGTATGATGTGGCTAAGGACTTTGGACCACATGTTATAATCTCTGATTTTGAGGTTTACTCTAATTTCTTAAGTAAAATCTTAAGAATACCATTAATAAGCTTGGATCATACCCATGTAGTAACTCATTGCGAGAATAAAGTACCTCTGAAGCATTTGAAAGATAAATTAAAAGCAGAGGGTGTGGTAAGGTCATTTATACAGTTGCCTAATATTTATCTTATTACCAGTTTTTTTTATCCCCCATTAACTAATCCTGAAAGAGTTAAAATATTCCCCCCTATTTTAAGAAAAGAGATTTTACAATTAAAACCTGGAAATGAAGAGCATATTCTTGTATATCAGACTAGTGATTCTAATTTGAAACTTATAGAATTATTAAAGGAATTTGATAATGAATTTATAATTTATGGCTTCTCTAAAGATGAAGTAGATGGAAATCTTAGTTTTAGAAATTTTAATGAAGAAGATTTCTTTGATGTTCTAGCCTCTTCCAAAGCTGTAATAACTAACGGAGGATTCAATGTGATATCTGAAGCTATTTATTTAAATAAGCCAATCTTTAGCATTCCCGTGAAAAAACAATTTGAACAGATTCTTAATGCTATTCATCTTGAAAGATTAGGATATGGAGAATTCCATGAGGATCCTGATAAAGAGGATCTCGAGAAATTTTTATTGCACTTGGATGTTTACAAGGAAAATATAGAATCTAATTTTGTACATGATGAAAATCAGGCTATTTTGCACGAGTTGGATGAAATAATTGAAGAACTTACTAGTAAATTAAATCAAGGAACTATAGTTAATGATAAAAATAATTAAATAAAAAAAAATTTTTTTCACAAATATAATTCTTGAAAAATTATTTTAAATAAAAAAAATATTAATTTAATTCAATCTAAAGGATTTATTTTACCTAAAGTGTCTCCTCTAAGGCCTCTTCTGATAGTTTCTAATGGAATTAATTCTTCTGGAGGTATGTTCCCTAAATTAACATTAGATCCGAATTTTAATATCAAATAAGTTTGTTGATCCTTAAGAGGTGCTTCCCAAATTATTTTGTTTATATCAATGTTTTTTATTATAATTTCCAAATCATCCTCTTTAATTTTCCCTTCTTTATTATAAATTCCTATTCCTTTACCACCTTCTCGGGCTTCAATTAATACTTTATCTGCACCAGCCTTCAAATCGGAATTCACCTGCTTAACACGATCCTCGGCTTTTAATTTACCATCTTTTATCGGATCCTTTTTTCCCACTTCAGTTAAAACCTTGAAATCTCGATCCTTTACCTGATGGATTAAATTTTCACGATCATCCCATGACATGTCTATCGAACCATCTGAAATTTCTATAGCTCCAAATCCTAATTCTTGAGCTTCATCTAAAAATTGAGGTATTTTATTTTGTATGTAAGCCAGTTCTAATAATGTACCGCCAGGGTAAGGCGTCACATCATAAGATAAATATATTTCAATTTTTTCTTGTATAATATCCCTGTTAAGTATAGCTGAAGTTCCCCAACCAAACTTTGCAAAACTTAAATATTCACTTGAAAGTTCTAGAAGATCTATTAAAGACATAAGTCCTATGCCCTTATCTAACATCATAGTAAGACTTGTTCCGTGCTCTTTTTTACGATCTGATTTGAGAAAATTGAATGCATTCATTATTATCACCCGAGTTTAATGGGCTAAAAATTTGTTTTCAAATAATAATTTTTGATCAACACTATTATTAAAATATGATTATCAAGTTGAACGTTTAAAAATTCATATGTAACTTCAATCTTATATACAGAATATTCAATAAGTATTCAAATGGAGGATTTAAAAAATATGGAGAAGAAAATTCATTACTTTAAAAATCCGGGAAATGAAAATACTGATAAAATCATAGAATTAGTTAAAGCTCGAAAAGAAGATCTAAATATAAATTATATTGTTATAGCATCTGCATCGGGTGAATCTGGAGTTAAACTAGCTAGAAATATATCTGATGCCCATATAATAAATGTAACCCATCATGCTGGGTTTAAAAGTGGCGATGAATTAGAAATAAAGGATGAATACAAGAAAGAACTTGAAGATAAAAGAGTTCAAATATACACTAGCTCTCATGCATTAAGTGGTGTGGGAAGAGGTATAAGTAATAAATTTAAAGGTGTAACTCCAGTAGAAATTATAGCAGAAACTTTACGCCTTTTTTCTCAGGGAGTGAAAGTCTGTGTAGAAATTAGTATCATGGCTGCTGATGGAGGACTCTTACCTACAGATTCTGAAGTTATAGCTATTGGGGGTACTGGAAATGGAGTTGATACTGCATTAGTTTTGAAACCCGCCCACATGAGGAATTTCTTCGATCTTAGGATAAATGAAATCATTGCTATGCCTAGACCATAAATACTTAGTAAAATTTTACCGATGATCCTCATCATTGCCCACATGACAATCTAATGAAATATTAGGTTCACAATTAGTTCATGCTCAAATGTTGTTGAGATTTTTTAGGATATGGGTAAAAATTTTTGTGTAGTAATGAATTATCATTAAAAAAACCGTTGGTTTTAAATATAAGTTATTATCAATAACACAATTAAGTTTAATAAGATTAAATGTGGGGGTAAGATGTGAAATCTCTTATAAACAATACCATAAAAGAATCCCATAAGAGAAGGGAAAGATCAGCTGTTGATGAGCATAGAACATATGATGACCCTATAGACAACGAACTTCAAGATATAATACAGAGAAGCAGAGCTAAAATATTCGTGATTGGAACAGGAGGGGCAGGAAATAACACTGTTTCCAGACTCACTGAAATAGGGATTGAAGGAGCCGGAACTATTTCTGTGAACACGGATGCACAAGACCTTTTTTACTCAAAAGCCAATAATAAAATCCTTATTGGAAGAGATACCTGTGGAGGATTGGGTGCTGGAGGTGAACCTGAAGTAGGTGAAGAAAGTGCTGAAGAAAGTGAAGAACATATAAAGCAAAAGTTAGACGGCGCAGACATGGTCTTCGTGACCCTCGGATTAGGAGGGGGAACTGGAACCGGTTCCGCACCAGTAATCTCCAAGTTAGCCAAAAAAATAGGTGCTTTAACAATTGCCGTGGCTACTATGCCATTCAGTGCTGAAGGACTTCGCAGAAGAGAAAATGCTGAAAAAGGACTTGAAAAGCTTCAAAATGCTGCAGATACTGTGATAGTAATACCTAATGACAAGTTACTAGAGGTAGCTCCTAATTTACCTATAAACAAAGCATTTATGGTGGCTGATGAAATCTTAGGAAGAGCTGTAAAAGGAATAACCGAACTCATAACCAAACCGGGTTTAGTGAGTTTGGATTTCGCTGATATAAGAAGTATAATGAAAGGCTCTGGAATGGCTATGATTGGAATGGGTGAATCTGATTCAGGTGATAGAGCTATAGAGTCCGTACATGAAGCTTTAAACAGTCCACTTCTAGACCTTGATATATCCAATGCCAAAGGAGCATTAATAAACATTTCTGGAAGCTCAGATCTAACTTTACACGAAGCTGAAAAAGTAGTGCAAATAGTAGCCGATGAATTAGACCCTGATGCCAACATAATTTGGGGTACTCAAATCCAAGAAGACTTAGATAACACCATTAGAACGACTATCGTAGTGGCAGGTGTTAAATCTCCTCATATCTTTGGCGTACCCGGCGAAAAAGAATACGTCGAGGAAAAACAAAAAGAATCAGTTCCGGAATCAGCTTTAGAAGAATTTATAGACGGTGTTTTTTAATCAAAGTCCTTCAGTAGCATTGAAGGCTGGAATAATAATTTTATTATTTCCCAGTTTATAGTTTAACTTTAGTTTGTACCATCTCTAGAAAGGAAAAGTTTATAAATCCATAGATTAATAAGCTAATGTTAACTATCTCTAGATGGTAACATATTCCTAAATCTTTATAATTCTAATTCTATTTAGGGAATAATAATTAACAGGTATTATTTATGAAATTAAATAAAGAATCTATCATCAGTTTTATAAAACTGAATCAGAGAGTTCTACAGGTAGCTAAAAGACCTGATAGAGAAGAATATTATAATGTGGCCAGAATAACTGGATTAGGAGTAATAGTTATAGGAGTTATAGGCTTCATAATAAGTATAATAGCGCAACTTGCAGGCAAAATTTAATTTAAAATAATTTTTTTGTTTACATATATATTAATTATAACTTTTTACAAATTCAACTACTAATTATACAATGAAAATTTAATCGATCTTTTCCGTTATTAAAAAAAAATCTAAAATAAATTAGAGATTATATACAATGTTAAAAATTCAATTTAAATCTTATAGGTATGTGATATTTTGATCTATGCAATAAGAACCTTGGTAGGTCAGGAGAAAAATGTGGCTAGAATTGTAGCCCGAAATGTTAAAAACAGCGATCTTGAAGTGAATTCGATCCTGGTTCCTGAAAGTTTAAGAGGTTACATTTTAGTAGAGTCTTCCGGCAAACTGGATATGCAAAACCCCTCATTTAAAGTCCCCCATATGAAAGGCGCCGTCGAAGGTGAGATACCATATGAAGAAGTAAAAAGCTTTTTAAACCCCGAGCCCATAATATCTTCTATTAAAAAAGGAAGTATTGTAGAGCTCATATCTGGTCCTTTTAAAGGAGAAAAAGCCAAAGTAGTTAGAATTGATGAATCTAAAGAAGATGTAGTTTTAGAACTCATTGAAGCTGCGGTTCCCATTCCAGTTACAGTCAAAGGTGACCAAATAAGATTAATACAAAAGGAGGCAGATTAAATGGCAACAGAAACAGTTGAAATTCTTATAGACGGCGGTAAAGCCACCCCCGGACCACCATTAGGTCCTGCTATCGGTCCGCTGGGTATTAACATGATGCAAGTAGTGGAGCAGATAAATCAAAAAACCGCTGATTTTGATGGAATGAAAGTTCCAGTTAAAATTATAGTGGATATAGGTACTAAAGAGTTTGAAATAAAAGTAGGTACACCACCCACTACCGCTTTGATTATGGATGAACTTAAAATCGAGAAAGGATCTCAAGATCCTGGACAGGATAAGGTGGCTGATTTAAATGTTGAGCAAGCACTGAAAATTGCTAAGATGAAATTTGATGCTCTACTTTCAAACGACTACAAGAATGCTGCTAAAGAAGTTATAGGGACCTGTGTAAGTATGGGAATAACTGTTGAAGGAAAAGACCCAAGAGAAGTGCAGCGAGATATAGATCAAGGCATGTATGATGATAAACTAGTTCAATAAAGATTTTAAATCTTGATAAATATTAATTAATAAAACTTATTATAACAGATAATCTTTATTTATAACATATATGAATTAATATTTAAATGAAATCAATGGTAAGAAACAGAAAAAACCAACGTCATAGTGAACTTTTCATTAGTTTTAAAGTTCATGGAGGAATTAAATGAAACAAGAGATATTGGAAGCAGTGAAGAAGGCTAAAGATGAATCAAAGCCGAGAAACTTCACACAATCCGTTGATGTAGTAATTAACATCAAGGATTTAGACGTTAAAAAGCCAGAAAATCGTATAGATGAAGAAGTTTTTCTTCCTAAAGGACGAGGAAAAGAAGTTAAAATCGCCTTTATAGCAGATGGGGAACTGGCAGTTCAAGCCAAGAATGCCGGTGCAGATTTGGTAATCACCAAATCTGAACTAGAAGAAATGGGTAAAAACAGGAAAGATGCCAAGAAAATTGCTAATCAATACAATTTTTTTGTTGCACAAGCAGATTTAATGCCCTTAGTAGGTAGATTCCTTGGACCAGTGCTAGGACCTAGGAAAAAAATGCCTAAGCCTGTTCCAGCTAATGCAAAACCAGATCCTATATTAGAAAGACTGAAAAGTACTGTTAAAATAAGGATTAAAGATCAACCAGTTATCCAAGCTATGGTAGGATCACATGAAATGGATGATGAGATGATTGCTGAGAATATCGAAGCCGTGCTGGGAATACTGGATAGGAATCTGGAGAAAGGTAGAAATCAGATTAAATCCATGTATGTTAAAACTAGCATGGGTCCAGTAGTGAGGGTGGTTTAAAATGGCTCACGTTGCTAATTGGAAAAAAGATGAAGTTAAAGATCTCAAAGGTTTAATCGAAAATCATAATGTAGTGGGTATAGCTAACTTGGCAGATATTCCTGCTCCACAACTTCAGAAAATGCGTAGGACCTTAAAGGATAGTGCAACGGTTAAAATGTCCAGGAAAACTTTAATGAGCCTTGCTTTGAATGATTCTAAAAAATCGAAATTGAATATAGAATCTTTAGAAGAGCATATGGAAGGACAACCTGCTTTAATCTTTACGGATATGAATCCATTTAAACTATTCAAAATCTTAGAAGAAAGTAAAACAGAAGCTCCTGCTAAAGCTGGGAATATAGCTGCTTTGGATATAGTGGTTCCTAAAGGTGATACTGCTTTTAAACCTGGCCCTATGCTGGGAGAACTTCAAAAGATTGGTATCCAAGCTAAGATTGATAAAGGAAAAATAGTTATAAACAAAGATAAAATCGTAGTTACCGCTGGAGAGGAAATCTCCAAAAGCATAGCTAGCATATTAACTCGTCTTGAAATTTATCCTATGGAAGTAGGAATAGATCTCAAGGCTGCTTATGAAGATCAAACTATTTATACATCTGATCTTTTAACAATTGATCCTGAGAATACCTTATCAGACGTTCAAAAAGCTTTCACTCAGGCCCTGAATTTATCGGTTAATGCTATGATATTTAATAAAGTATCACTGCCTATATTACTGCAGAATGCTACTATTAAATCACTGAATTTAGCTATTAATGCAGAAATATTAACAGATAAAACACGAGATATTTTGTTATCTATGGCCTATTCCCAAATGTTAGCGTTGGCTGCGGAAATTGCGTTACATAATGATGATGCTTTAGATGATGAACTTCGCCAAAAACTCAGTTCACGCCCGGTTCAAACTGAAACCCATGTAGAAGAAAAACCTGAGGATGAAGAGAAAGAAGAAGAGGAAGAATCTGAAGAAGAAAAAGAAGAAGAAGCCGCAGCCGGTTTAGGCGCTCTCTTCGGATAACATTTTATAAAGAATCCAATTTATAAATTAAACATTAAAAAGAGAATTCCAGTATTTTAAATTAAGTAAATATAGATTAAATTAGTATTAAGAGAAATTTGAGGTGATTATAATGGAGTACGTATACACAGCAATGTTATTGCACACAACTGGTCAAGAGATTAACGAAGAAAACGTGAATAAGGTTTTGGAAGCAGCAGGAGCAGAAGTTAACGATGCTAGGGTTAAGGCATTAATTGCAGCTCTGGAAGATGTAGACATTGACGAAGCAATTGAAAAAACTGCTTTAACTGCAGCAGCACCTGCAGCAGCAACTGCACCTGCAGCAGCAACTGCACCTGAAGAAGAAGAGGAAGAAGAAGAGGAAGAATCTGAAGAAGAAAAAGAAGAAGAAGCCGCAGCCGGTTTAGGCGCTCTCTTCGGATAAGTTTTTTCTCAAATTCTATTTCTTTTTTTTGTTATCATTTTTTTTTGGGAATCACAATACTTTTATAAAAATTAAATTCTATTTTTTTTTATTTTATCATAATTGTAAATATTTTTTTTAATTTATTGCTATTTTTTCAGGAAATTAAATTAAGAAATACTTTAATTTTAATCAACAATTTTTCTCATATTTAATTTATATAATTTTATATAATGAGATTATATAATATTTAATAAATTTTAGGATATTAGAATCTTAATTATAGCTATTTTATTACTATAAATAAGTTCAAAGAAAATTATTTGATGATTATTATGTCAAACCAGCTTGAAGAATTAGGATACAGTAAAAAAACCTGCCAAACATGTGGAAAAGATTTTTGGACTATAGGCGATAAACAAACCTGTGGAGACGCTCCCTGTGATAAATACGAATTCATCGGCGATCCAGCAACCAAGAGAAAATATGATCTTTTCAGTATACAAAACACCTTCACAAAATTCTTTGAAAAAAATGGACATACACCCATTAAAAGATATCCTGTCTTAGCTAAACGCTGGAGAGATGATGTCTTCTTAGTAGGAGCATCTATTTACAATTTCCAACCATGGGTTACTTCTGGAATGGTGGAACCTCCAGCTAACCCCTTAGTGGTAGCCCAACCATCCATAAGACTTAATGATGTTGATAATGTAGGCCGAACCGGTAGACATATGACATGCTTCACTATGGGTGGACATCACGCATTCAATACCAAAGAAAAAACAGTATACTGGGAAGATGAAACCATCAAATACTGTCATGATTTCATAGATTACGTTGGAATAAACCCTGAAGAAATTAGCTTCATAGAATCATGGTGGGAAGGCGGTGGAAATGCAGGACCTTGTTATGAAATATGCGTGCGTGGAGTGGAACTAGCTACATTAGTTTTCATTAAATATCGAACCACGCCTGATGGACTAAAGGAGATACCTCTTAAAATAGTAGATACCGGTTACGGCCTAGAAAGATTTGCTTGGATATCTCAGGGAACACCCACCGCATATGATGCTTCTTTCAGTCCTGTCATTAATGAACTCAAAGAATTAGCAAATGTTGAATTTAATGAACATATATTAGCTGAGAATGCCAGGGTAGCTGGTATGATGGATATTGAAGACATTGCTGATCTAAAAATTCTTCGTATGAAAGTAGCTGGAAGGTTAAATATATCGGTAGATGAACTTAAAAAAGCCACAGAACCAATGGAATCCATTTATATTATTGCAGATCACACAAGATGTCTGGCATTCATGTTAGCCGATGGAGTTATACCGTCTAATATAAAGGATGGATATCTGGCTAGACTAATCTTGAGAAGAACGATCAAATTCATTAAAGACCTTAATTTAAATGAATCCTTAACGGATATAATGGGTTTACAATTAGAATTCTTATCGAAAACATACCCTGAAATCAAGCATCATCAACATCATATTAATTCAATTATCAATTTAGAAAATAAAAGATATTATAAAACAATTTCAAAAGGTAAAAACTTAGTTCAAAAAACAATAAAAAATCTTAAAAAAGACCAAAAAAATGAAATACCACTAGAAACTCTCATAAAACTTTATGATTCCCATGGAATTCCACCAGAAACAATAAATGAGATCTCAAAGGAAAATAATTTTAATTCTAAAATACCTGATAATTTTTACACATTAGTAGCAGCCGAACATTCTGAAGAAATTCAAAAAGAGAAACCAGAAATAAAGCTTGATTTCCCAGCTACAGATCTTTTATTTTATGAAAATCCTGTTAAAACTGAGTTTAAAGCACATGTAATTGGAATCTACGAAAATAATGTAATATTAGATCAGACGCTCTTCTATCCTGAAGGTGGTGGTCAGCCATCAGATGTAGGATATTTAAAAATTCGTGGCGAAAAAATTAATATTCTGTATACTGAAAAAATTGAAGATACCGTATTACACAGAGTAAATGAAGAAGATATAGAAAAAGTACATCCATTCCGGGGTCAAATAATAGAAGGTTGCATAGATGTAACTCGAAGAAAAGCTTTAACTAGAAATCATACCGCAACTCACTTAATCATATCCTCTGCGAGGAAAATATTAGGAGATCATATTTGGCAAGCTGGAGCTCAAAAAGGTATTAAAAAATCTAGAATCGATATATCACATTATAAAAGGATAAAACCAGAGGAAATCTTAGAAATTGAAAGACTTGCGAATAATCTTGTAATGGATAATATTGGAATAAACACATTTTGGATGGATCGAACAGTCGCTGAGAAGAAATATGGATTTATTTTATATCAAGGCGGAATAGTACCCGGGATGAATATAAGAACCGTCGAAATAGAAGGCACCGATGTCCAAGCATGTGCAGGGACTCACTGTAATAAAACAGGTGATGTGGGTCTAATTAAGATTATAAAAACTGAAAGAATCCAAGATGGTGTAGAACGAATTGAATTCTCAGCAGGTGAAGCAGCAATTAAAGCTGTTCAAAATACTGATAATATTTTGAAAGAAAGTACAGGTATATTTAAAGTGGAAGTTGAACAACTGCCTAAAACATGTGATAGATTCTTTAATGAGTGGAAATCCTATAAAAATGAAATTAATAAGCTTAAAAGACAAGTTGCGTCTCTTAAAATTACAAGTATGGTTGATGAAGCTGAAAAAATTAATGATTTATTGATTTTAAATAAGATAGTGGAAGCTGATATGGGAGAACTTATAAAAATAGCGACTGAACTCATTGAAACCCCTGGTAAAGTTGATTTAGTGATTATTGGAAACTGTGATGGAAAAATAGTTGGAGCAGCATCAACTAAAGCTCTTAATAATAATATAAAAATTAATGAAATAATAAAAGAAGCAGCTAAAATTTTGGGTGGCGGTGGGGGAGGTAAACCAACGCTTGCTCAAGGTGCAGGCCCTAAGAGTGAAAAGATGTTAGAAGCCCTTGATTTCACTGTTAATAAACTAAAAACTTATTTAAAATAACTGATAAAATTATATTAAAGTTATTGAATTCGGTTTTAAATAATCTGATTATTATGAGAGGTTGTTGATTATGACTGAGAAAGAGAAATTGGAAGATTTAAGTTATTGGAAAAAGACTGCTGATAAATTTTTTGAGGATGGTAAATATTTGGATGCTTTGGAAGCTTACGAGAGCATGGCAAAGTTGGATCCTAAAAATGCATTAGCATGGAAAGGTATGGCTACTGCATTTTCTTTGCTTGATAAGCCTTATGAAGCATTGGAGAGTTTGAATAAAGCACTTAATATAGATCCTGCTGATTTGGAGGGATTGGAAATTAAAGGATTGATTCTCAAAAAACTTTTAGAGGATAATGAAGAAGAGTTAAATCGCTTAAAAACTAGTAAATCTGAATAAAATTATATTATTAAATTTTTTTATAATTAATTTATTATATTTTTTTTGAATCATTTTCTTAAATATAATATTTATTAAATATTTTTTTTTATAATTACATTTTCCAGAGTAGAAGTTAATCAATTTAATTTAAAAGTAGTAATAATAACGTATTAATGAAATTCCATCCAATTTAGATATATTTTTTTAGTCATGGTGTGGATTGGATGTTACTTGTGAACATTATTAATCCTATAACAAATCCTATCATAAGGATAAGTACTAGGAAAAGAATGATTGGAAGCCATCCACTTGAACGTTTAGTTTCTTTATAATCAAGATTATGCCTACTTTCATATTTAGCAGTACTAGGCTCGTAATAATTGTTATTTCTATCGTTCGAGTGTTCTTCATTACTATAATCTTCACTCATATACTTTTTCTGCAGAGGCTTATATCCTGATGATAATATTTCCATACCACAAGTGGAGCAGTAGATATCACCTTTTCTAATATGACTACCACAGTTCTCGCATTTCATTTTTACCATTTTATAATCCTATACATCATTTGTTAAATGTTGTTGTTAATGAATTTGTTTAAAATTAATAAGTTAATTATTTGTTTAATATTTAAAATATTGAAATAATGATTAAATTAAGATTTATGATTAAATTTAACTAGGCTGTTATTAAAATTTATTTTTAAACATTTTAAACTGTTTAATGAATTTTTAAATCTTCAAAAGATAGCTTTTATTAGGAATTAGTGTGTTTAATAAAATATTAGACATGAATAAGTGTATATACTAATTAATGGATTAATTCCATAGAAAATTCGATTATTGTAAAGCTTAAACAAGATGGGTATTGGATAAATAAGATTAATTATGGTTTCAATCACTGAAAGGTGGAACGGATAAAATATATTCATCATCTCTTATCATGAAAACTTTTAATTGCAGTTTAAACCTTAAAAAAAGCGTTATGGGGCGTTTTTTTTTAAGGTTTTTCCGTAACCTTTATAAGTGATCGATAAGTGATAGTTGGCTAGGTCCTGAAAGGTTCAAATCCTGAAAGGTTCAAAAAATACTTTTTTTGAAATATTTAGGACATGGAGGCGGTATAATTAAGAGTAAATCGATTATGACAGTGCTATTGCTATTAGCTATAGCACTGCCTTTTAGCGCAGGCACAGCCTTTGCAGCAACCAACATAACAAATGGAACTTCTAGTCAAACAAACACAACAACTAGCAATAATTTAGCTAAAGTGACAGACCAGAACTCAACACCTACAACTAATGTAACAGAAACAACAAATAAAGTTAACACCACAGAAAACAATACACAAGCTAAAACTGTAACACCAACAACCACTAAAGCAAATTCCAGCTCAACAAATAAAGCAGCAGGATCAGCTGCAAGTGCAAGCACAGTGAAAACAGCTACTTCGACCAGTTTCACAAATACAGAAATTACTAGTGCAGCAGCTAGTGTACAAAGTTTTGTGATAACTAACGGCAGATTACCTAACTATGTGACAATCTCTAACACTGAAGTCACTATGCCCGAATTTTTACAATTATTGGTTAATGACTTATTGAACTACAACAGCGGATTAAACAAACCGGTGACCCTTAAAACAGTGCAAAGCACCGACACCCACACGGAGATCCTTAATTCTGGAAATATCCTGAAATCAGAGTATTTAAATCTCGCGAAAAGCATAGAAACAACAATAACAACAAAAGGAGAAGTACCCAACTACGTAGACAGTTCACTTGGACAAATCAATTTCGAAAACCAAGTATATATCTACAGTGAAATATTAAACTTCGAAGGCATTAACCAAAGACTACCAAACTATGTATCAATAGAACCATGGTCCCAAGTCATCAAAAACACTGCAACCTCAGAAGGCAGCGGCTCAAGCATAGCCGCAGCATTGTTACCATACTTACAACCCACCACTAACGCACAATCCAACAACCCTACAATAGTAGCACTAGCAAACAAAATCACAGCAGGATTAACAACACCATACAGTAAAGCAGTAGCAATTTTTGACTGGGTACGGAATAACATAACTTATTCCTTCTACTATAACACTAAATACGGTGCAGTAGGTACCTTAGCAGCTGGAACAGGAAATTGCTGTGATCATTCCAATTTAGTGGTTGCACTGGCTAGAGCAGCCGGAATACCGGCTAGATATCAACAAGGATACTGTGACTTCTCAGATGGATGGTACGGCCATGTCTGGGCTCAACTATATGTGAATGGTAAATGGTACTACGCAGATACAATCAGCACAGCAAACACCTTCGGTACAATAACCAACTGGAATCTAAATACATACACTTTAGAAGGTACATTCATTACTTTACCATTCTAAAAAAAGCAAACAAATTCCCTCTTTTTTTATTTTTTTTAACTTGACATAAGTAAAAGAACTTCTTTCAATAGAATAAAATTTTGATATGTTTTTTACTATTTTTGTTCTTAAATTAGCTAACTCATTTCATAAAACAATAGTTTTTCAACAATCCCTTAATTTCTTAAGTCTTTAAAAATGAGATTAAATTAATTTATTTATAATTAAGTTATTTGTATTGAAAACTGTTTCATCTCAGAGCAAATAAAAAATTGATTATCTCACAAGATTCACAAGTAAATATTAGTTCATAATATATTTACATTGTACAAGGTTTAAAACGAGTAATATTAGAATATTGTTTTAATATTTATCCATTTATTTTTATTTTACAAATAATGTGTCACTCCCCATTAAAATAAAAAATAGGAGAATTTGAAATCTCCTTAACCCACAACTCGTAATTTAGAAACTACTATTTGAGGTAATATGAATGGTCCTACCTGTCTAGTTTTAATGGACGATGCGCTAGCATGTTTAAGAGCATTGAAAACATTACCGGACAACATAGCTTTCTTCACAGGATATGCAATTTCTCCATCCTTAATATAGAAAGCATTCATAGTTTCCACTGAGAAATCACCAGATATGGGATTAGCAGTATGAGCTCCCAATAAATCCTTAACAATTAATCCACTTTTTATATTGGAAATCTCATTCAACTCTTCAAAATCAAGTATTAAGTTACTGAAGCCTACAGAAGGCACATCGGCAAATGAGGATCTAGCTCCATTTCCAGTGCTCTGAACTCCTCCCTTACGGGATGTGTATAAATCATAAATAAAATTTTTAAGTACCCCATTCTGCACTAGAGTTGTTTTTTGACTGGGAACACCTTCACCATCACTTTGAGCACTGTTAAGTCCTTTCTTAAGTGTGCCATCGTCAAATATGTTAAGTGATGATGATAACACTTCTTCACCTAATTTATCAGCATAGACTGATCTACCTCTCTGCACATTATCTGCGTTTAAAGCATTAGCAAACGTGTAAACTAATGCTGCCGCAGCATTATAATCAAGTACAATCTCCATATCCCCTGTTTCTACAGGTTTACCGTTTCTCGAATCACGAGCAACTTCACAAGCATTTTGAGCAATTGTTTGAGCATCTATATCCAAATATCTGGATGAATCGGATTCATTGGCTGTAGATACACCCGTCCCATCCGGGATATTAACTGATATAAAACCTGAAAAGAATGTTGATGAATCCTTTGAAAGTACACCATCAGAATTCGCTATAACAGTATTTATTGAACCTGCGGAAACACCTCCGGAGGTGGGTTGGCATTTCTCATTAATACTGGTTTGAATCATTGTTTTAGCAAATTTTACAGTATCTTCCACATCCAAGTCTCGAATTTTAGGATCATAAATCTCCTTAACATTAGGATATGTAGATTTAGGGGCAAAAACAAAGTTTTCATCTATTACATTAAATTTAGCATTATAAACTGCATTTTTAATTGTTTGCTCTAGTTTAGTTAAATCTGTGGTATATGCAAATCCCATCTTATTATCCAGAATTATCCTTATTCCTAGACCATATGATGAAACTTCTTTAGCAAAATCCACTTGATCATTCTGTATATCTACATCTACTTTTTCTTCTCTTTCAAGATAAATTTCAGCTTCCTTTACATATTTAAGTGCTATTCCCAGTGTTTCTTGAGCTATTTCATCCATCATTTCCATCATAGTATAAACCTCTCAATTGCTTCTGCCACTCCATCACCATAAGATTTCTCAGTTACATAATCTGCTATATCTTTAAGTTCACTATCAGCATTATTAACAGCCACTTTAACGCCTGCTACTCTTAAAAATTCAATATCATTCTCACTATCCCCAATAGCTAAAATTTCATCCGTTTTTATATCTAAATCAGTAATAATCATCTTCAGAGATGATCCTTTATCCACTAAAGGATCCGTCAAGTGTATAGCAAATTTAGTATCGTAGACCTCCACATTAAAATCGTTGACTGTTTCTTTAACTAGTTCTTCAGGTATTGTTCTTTCTATAGCTACTTCAGAAACTCTTTGATCAGATAATTCCACTTTTTTAACCTCGAATTTTGATTTAAGGAATTCATAAGCGTTTTGACATTCCGTTATATTACCTAAAATCTTTTTTTTACCTTGAGATTCAATTACACCACCATTTTCAGCAACCAAACCGCCTGTAGTGCCTAATAATATGGCTATAGTTTTTGCAGCGCACATAACATTACCTGTTACAAATATTACCGGAATTCTATTATTTTCTGCGCGATATATGGCATTTACAGCATTAACACATACCCTTCTAGTTTCATCAGTTATAGTACCATCTACATCAAGTGCTATAGCCTTTAATTTATATTTCACTATATATCACCACATAAAAAAATATTTAAATTTTAAAAAAAAATGTTCTTAGAAAGTACTGTAACGATATGCTATATTACAAGTACCCTCTTTACTGACCATACAAGCACCTATAGGATTTACAGGGTTGCATTCTTTTCGAAATAATTTACATTCTTCGGGACGTGAGACTCCACGTAGTATTGGACCACATATACAGCCAGTCACCACATCTTGAGTTTTCTCTACATGAACATCAAATTTTATTCTAGCATTGAAATTAGAATAATCATTTCTTATCTCATAAAAAGAATCCGGAATCTCCGGGAATCCCCTCCATTCCCTGGTTTTAACGTGGAAAACTTCATTCATTAATTCTTGTGCTTTTAAGTTACCTTCCTCTTTTACCGCTCTTTTATATTCATTTTGAACTTCAGCCTTACCTTCTTTAATCTGCTTTAAAATGAGATAAATAGCAATTAGTACATCAAATGGGTTGAAACCTGCCACTACTTGGGGTATTCCATACTTCTGTGAGAATATTTCATAGGGATGAGTTCCAATTATAGTTGATACATGCCCGGGTTCTATAAGAGCGTTAAGATTAACTTCTCCAGATTCTATGAGGAATTTCAAAGCTGGCGGTATTAACCTATGACAGGAGAGAACTGAAAAGTTCTCTGGAGGTCCAGATACTATTTCCGAAGCAGTTGTAGGTGCAGTAGTCTCAAACCCAGCCGCCATGAAAGTCACTTCGTTATCTATTTTTTCAGCTAATTCAACTGCATTACTAACTCCGTACACCACCCTTACATCAGCCCCGTCTGCTTTAGCATCTGCTAAAGTTCCAGTAGCACCAGGAACCCGGAGCATATCCCCGAATGTAGCGATTGTAACTCCCTGCCGTGCTAATTGTAGACATTCATCCACTTCTCGTGATGGAACACAGCATACAGGGCACCCAGGTCCAGCAACTACCTCAACTTCTGCAGGTATGAGAGACCTTATCCCATTTTGCATTATTGTATGTTCATGTGATCCACAGACGTGCATTATTTTAACAGGTCTGGAAATATTTTCTATACGTTTCACTATTTCTCTGGTTAAATTTTTCATAACTGGACACCATTAATACTTAATTTTAAATTTTTGTTCTCCTGAGTTAATATTGAAATTTATGATTCAGATTATTATATTATATATGTAAATAGAGATATTAAAAATAGTATAATAAATTTGATTTACTTTTAGTTTACGTTCATAATATTTATTGAACAATTAAAAAAATATTTCAAAAAAATATGATATTATATTAATTTGAAGAACCTTTAAAATTAATTAAATATATGTAGTTAAAAAAAAATGAAAATTGCAGTAATAGGATTAGGTGTAGAGGGTAAAAAAGCTTTACATTCTCTTTTAAACCATGGATACCATGTTTATGCATCTGATATGAATGAAGAACTAACCATAGAAAGCGATCATGATTTTGAACTTGAACTTGGTAACCATGATTTGGATAAAATAAATTCCGCAGATGCTGTGATTTTAAGCCCCAGTTTATGGAATATTGAAGCTTTTAAAGAATTCAAATCTAATAATAAGCTTTTCTCGGATGTAATTAATAATCATAAATCTATTTTTACTATCGGAGTAACTGGTACTAATGGTAAAACCACCACTTGCTTCATGATCAAGGAAATACTCCAAAATTACGGCTTTAAAATTCTTATAGGTGGAAATGCAGGGGGAGGTTTTGACGGATACACTGAACTTATTTTAGAATCATCAGAAAAAAATTATGATATTCTAATCGTTGAAGTCTGTGATATGACTTTAGATTTCTGCGCTCATAATTTTGATTTCGATTTACTAGTGGTAACTAATCTTGGATATGACCATCTGAATGTGCATAAATCAATGCAGAATTATCAGAACTCAATACAAACATTTTTGAAAGAAAAAAAAGCTGTTTTAAATATTAATGATAAAATATTATCTGGTATGGGGAATTTTGCTGAGGAAACCTTCTTTTTTGATTATTACCTTGGAGAGCTGAATTTATTCGGAAAATTCAACCGTCAAAACGCAGCAGCAGCAGCAGCAGTTGCTAAAATTTTAAATATACCAAAAGAAAATATTAATGAGTCATTAAAGTCTTTTACGCCTGTACCCGGAAGAATAAATGAGTTAAATATCGGAAAATCTAAGATTGTAATTGGGAAAACTGACAACATCTCTGCAATCACTGCCGTCCTTTCAGAAGAAAAATTTGATGTAGTTATATTAGGAACTCCTCGGCGAAATGAATATTGGAGGTATGATATATTCGAAGAAGCATCTAAAGTTAACCCTAAGTTAATAGGTTTATTCCCGGGTTTGGATAACACTACTACTCAAGCTGAAGAATTGCTAATAAATAACGGTTATAATGGACCCATTCAAATATTAAATGATATTAAAGAAGTGGTAGAGTTTACGATTGATTGGATTAAAAAGGATTCAACTATTTTTATCGGTGGCAATGGTCAGGATAAAATAATGAAGATAAAAGAAATTTTAGAACATATCAATGTGAATGAAAAAATGTTTTAATAAATTGGGGCAATGAATAAAATTTTAGTAGTAATCAAAAAATATATAAATAGGATAAATAATACGAAAGGTATTGATAAATACTTTACATTTAAACAAAAGTAGTAAAGAATATGATTTTGTGATGAAAATATCTATATTTTTTTTAGTTTTCTTATCTAAAATTTTTTTTAATTATATGATTTACGACCCTGAAAATAATATAAACAAAGTAATATCAGATTTTGCAGTAGGAGTGTGATGTTCTGCCAAATTTAGTGAAAAATCCATTATTTATATTGATAATATTAATTTTAGTCGCTGCAGTAATGTATCCTTTTGGAAATGCTATGGGTGTTCATATACCTTCACAGAGTCCTGAAGAAATTGCAGCCCTTCCTATAGGATCTACAGTTTTGAATGGTACTAATGTAATTAATGATAATACTCTCCATAAAGTTCCAGTGTTATATCATCCAAAATACTTAGTGCAAGCTGCTTTAAACCAGAATTATATAGAACTCTTCACTAGTTTAGTAACTGGAGCTGTTCCAACTCCCGTTGATGCTGTTGTTAATAGTGATATATCTAATAATGGAGATGCTGAAGGGTTTACTGGGCCGGGAATGTTGACTGTTCAAAATAATAAATTAGCTGTGAATCCCCCTAGCACATTTATATATGGGTATGTTACGCCATATACAATAGCAGTGAAAAATAACGGTAGTATTCAACTAATACAAAATAATAAGACTACAACAGTTTCTGTTCAGGATTTTAGTAATGAAACGATTCCTAATGAATATATGGATCTTAATGACTTTGAAACTTGGTATAACAATAGCAATGTTGGGGATAATGTAACTTTAGATTATGGTTTAAGTAATTTTAGTGACGGTAGAAACATGGTTACACCGGATGAAATAACAAGAGATTTTGGAGATAATATTTCAAGTTATATACAATCACGTGAACCTACCAGTAATGAGTCTATAATGGTTTATAATAGTGGAACTAATGAAGTGGTTGTATCCACTGATCAAACTATTATGAATTTTTATTCTGATATGGATAATGCTGCCCGGGTAGAGAATGCTCAGGCATTTATTCAAGCTTGGAATAATACTATAATCCCACCTCACTGTACAGGTTATGGAACTGAAAATGTATCATATGTTTCAGTGTATGATCCAGATCCCACTCAAGGAACTGGATGGGCAGATCATGGTACTTGTCCCCCTGGAAGAGCTATAAGAGATGCTTCTTTGGCTGCAGGATTTCCATTACCCACAGGTATGAGTATGGATTATGAAAATGTTATAAATGATGACGCGAGTTTAACAGATGGAGTAACTGTTTACAATACTCTGAATTATCCCGTGAAAATAACAATTTGGATGAATGGAACTGGTGAAGACGCACCTATATATTGTCAGATTACTGAGTTATTACCCTAAATTTTTTTTATTTTTTTTTAATATAACTTATTTTTAAATATAATTTAAATTAGATTTAACTTTTAGAAATGTGATTCAATAATGGTTTCAGCGATTATAACCGCGGCGGGTAAAAATAAGCGAATGAGTGATGATCAAAAAGCTCGAGGATTAGACATTAAACATAAACTTCTCCTGGACATCCATGGTAAACCAGTAATAATTAAAACGCTAGAAAATGTGAAGAATACTGGAGTTGAGGAATTAATTATTGTGCTAGGATATTTAAGCGATGAAATAAAAAGGGTTCTATCCGATTATCTTGACTTGAAAATTAAAATTATAGTTAACCCCGATTTAAATATAGAACTATCCGATACTCTTTTAAACGGTGTCAAAAATGTTAAATCCGGATTATGTTTATGTACCGCTGCAGATCAACCCACTGTTTCGGCAGATACTTTAAATAATCTAATTAATGCTCATAATTCTGAAAAAAATATGGTTACTATACTGGCAAGGGGAAAGAGCGGATATCTTGACTCAACCAAGGGTTTAGGAATGCCTTTTGTATGTCATTCAAAGCTTTTAAAAAAATATTTGCCTGGTAAAGAAGATAATTTAAACCCCATACTGAATAATATGTTAGAAGATGGGGTGATTTATTATGGTGTTAATCCTCATAATTCATTAGAAAAAATGAATATTAATCGATGGGATGATTATATTACTGTTTTAAAGGAAACAGAATAAATAATTAAGGAATAAAAAATTCTTTGAAACTCTAATGTTATAAAAATAGGTTTTTTTTAATGAATTTAAAAGAATTAATTTTATAAAAATAATTCTCAAATATAGGTAATTAGATTTATATGAAAAAAATAACTTTATTCAAAGATGGAACCTTGCCAAAAAGTAGGGAAATCTATTTTTACGTAATAATGGGCTATATTTATTATTGGTTTAACAATATTAAACACTCATTGGAAAACCATGGAGAAATTATTAATCAAATTAATGATGAAAATAGTTTTAAATTAGATATAATAAACGATGTCGCGGGTGGTGATGTGACTAAAAACGATGCACTAAGGCCTTATCTTCCAAAAAAACCTTTAACTGATGATATTCTAAAAGCTGCAAAAGAGGGTACTCCTTTAATAACTCTTGGAGATGGATTAAAACCTAGGGTGATGATCACAGCGGGTATGCATGGAGATGAATTAGCACCACAAATAGGTGCATTAATACTCATAAATGAATTATATAATAAAAAAATCAATGGAACAGTTTACATTATTCCATTTATAGCACCTGAGGCTAGTGCAGAGAATAATAAACTCTTTAATGGTGAAAACTTAAATTTAATTGCTAATATTCCTGAAAATCCCGCTAACATAGTGTTTAAAACTATTCAGTCATTGGATATTGTCTCATTGGCTGATTGTCATAGCACTAGCACTGATCCAGCTAAAAACTCCGTAATTTATTATCCGAAAATTGCAAGTTCCAAGATAGCAGTTTATATAAATAAGATAACTAATTCTACATTACTAGCTTTGATTCAGTATGCTGGAATGTTAATAGTATTATGTAATTCCCATAAAATTCCATCTGTAATATGTGAGGTTGAATCACCAGATGGTGTAGCATCAAAAGAAAGTGTTGACGTTTCTTACAACCAGATGAAAGCCTTTTTGAAGTATCATCAAATCTTATAATTTTTTTGTTTTTAAAAAAATGTTTTAATTTAAAATTTTTTTTTCTTAAAATGAAAACTGATAATAATATTTTTGAAATTTTAAGGTTCCATTTATTCAATTTAAACTAAAAATAGATTCAATGGAATATTATATCAATAATTAACGTCAAATAATTAATTAGTCGTGTTTAAAGTGTTCTTCTCAAATAAATTACCTTTAGCATTAACAATTTATTTTGGTTTTTTCGCGGTTTTCATAACCGTTTCCTCCGTAATTATATATATATTCACCCCAGCATTTGCGTATTCCCAAATTGAAAGTGTTAAATTCTTTTTATCATCTCTAATTCAAAGTGAAGCCACAGTAATAGCTATAGTTATAACACTGAGTTTAGTAGTGATTCAACTCACCGCTTCAACTTATTCTACCCGTGTTATTGATATATTCAAAGAATCTCCAATTATTTGGATTATTGTTGGAACATACGTCTCAGCCATCACTTATGGATTGACTATTCTTAAATTCATAGATGTTATAGCGGCTACTGGTACTTCAAATTTTGAGACCACTATATGGATTTCTTATCTACTTGCGATATTCGCATTTGGAGCTTTGATACTTTATCTTATAAGTGCTCTAGATATTATGAAATCATCAACAGTGATAAATAGCTTTGCAAGGAAAATAACCAAAGAAAACATCTTATCCGGTGTATCCGATTATGAGAAAATTGCAGATACTAATGCAACATCTTTAAACTATTCTTATATATATTCAGATATTCTTAAACCTGTAATTGAATTTGATGTAGATCCTATTCAACCTATTATTGATATTATACATAGTTCTATGATGAAATATGATTATGGGACTATGCGGTATGGTTTGAAAGTTTTAGAGAATTATATGGTTGATATATTAAAGAATAATGAATTTAGTAAGGATGAAGGAATAATTACTAAACATATATTAACTCATCTTGAAAGAGTGGGGAGATTAGCTGCAAGCCGTGAAGACGAGGATTCAATTGAAGAAGTAGTAAACGTGATATTCATAGTTGGTAAACTGGCGGTTGAACGTGAAATTGAAAATTTAGCTGGTGAAGCAGTGAATTCCATTAAAAACATTGGTAGATCAGCAATAAGGCGAGAAATGGAAGATGTCGAGATGGTAATAACTGATCTTATTGCAGAAATTGGAAGAAACTCAGCTAAAAGGAAGCTTGATTTTGTAACAAGTGTGAGTGTTAACTCTTTAGGAATAATTGGAAGAGACTCTTCTAAACATGCCCTACAGGGATTGGAAGAGACTGTTTGGATGGCCGGTTCCATCCAAGAAATAGGTAAGTTAGCAATAAAATATGGATTAAATCAATCAGTTTTTTACGCTGTAAATTCTATTGGAGATATGGGAAAATATACTGCAAGGAATGATCTACCCAAAACTACTATTAGAATCATTAATTATCTTAAATATTTAGGTTTAGCTACATTAGAAGAGAATCTTAATGAAATTACAAATAATGCAGTGAAGTATCTAGGAGAAATTGGAAGAATATCTGTATGGAGTGAGTTAAATGCCACAGTTCTACCTAAATTACTGAATCAAGTGAATGAATCACTTAAAATTATTAGAGATAAAGCTGTGGAGAAAAAATACTCTGCAACAATTTCCCTTGTTGATTCAACATTATTAAGGATTAAAGAATTAATGAAAGAACAAAATTTGCAAGTAAATTAAAAATTCAGATTTAAATAAGTAGATCCTAATTAATCAAGAAAAATAATAAGTGATATAAAAAAATTAGGGTTAAAAAAATTTTATTTTAATTAAAATTTAAAAAAATGAAGATTTTTTTATTTCATTTCTCTAAACTTTCTTCCATAAGTTCAAATCTATCGTCAAGCTCTTCAACAGCTTTACCCATTTTCATAACTAATTCCAAAATGTTATACATCCAAACAAGCATTAAATCCTTATCAGCTTGTTTTTTATATTCCATCATTTTTTCAGATAATTCTTTGGCTTCATCTAATATTTCAAATACTTCGGTTTCACTCATAATAAATCACCCCATACTTTCTAAAGCATTTACTATACATCCAATATTTTCACCGTTCATACCTACAATTACTTCTTCAGGTTTTATTCCAGCAAATTTTCTAGATCCACTGCATCCCATGGTAAAATTGGGTCTTTTTCGTGTGAAAGGACCAGCCACAGCATCAGCACAAATGGATTGAATACCTGAAAAATCAGCTTCTATCCTACCACCTAAGGTGTACACCATAGCTTGCGCGAGTTGCATGGCTTGTGCAGGATTGCTGATTACTACAATTACATCTGGATCAAAATTAGCTTCTTCTAATGGAGCATATATTAATGCATACATCATAGTTTCAATCTTTGGTATATCGTCTATGGTTCGTTTAGCTGACCCTAAACTGGCAAATCTTCCTAAACCTTGATACATTTCACCAGTTTTAACTTTCTCAGGAGCCTCCATAAGCCCAAGAGCAGCTGCTCCACCTTTACAAGATTGTTCTTCAACAGTTGCATAGAATGTTTCACCCATCGCTGCTTTTTGAACCATTTCACAGTGCCGGATGATTTCACTTATCTTTTTAATGCCTTCAGGAATATCTTCTTGTCTTAAAACGAATTTAATAGCAACTGGAGATTTATTTAAACCTAATTTCTCTTTAATCTTTTGAGAAACCATACTATATTCATGCACATCACACATACTTTCAGTCATGCTAGTTTCACCGAATTTAATTATGTTCCTTAAATTATTTAATTATATTTAGGAATTTCAAATTATGATTAAAAAAGTAGATATAAATCTATTTCACCCTAGTTTATGGAATATAAAAAATAATTAATAAAAAAAGTATAAATCTAATTTAAATTGATCTAATACCTGTAACTAGTTCTTTTATCTTATCTTCAACTTTAGAACTATTTTCAACTACTGTACCCGTTACAATAATATCCGCACCAGCTTTCGCCACCTCTGCAGCGGTAGTTCCATTTCTTATTCCACCTCCAACAATAACTATTAAATCCGTAAATTTTTTTATTTTAGCAATCATTTCAGGTGGGATATGTTGACTGGCACCGGATCCCGCTTCCAGATAAAATAATTTCATTCCCATAAACTCTGCAGCTATCGCATAAGCCACCGCAATATCTGGTTTTGATCGGGGTATTAATTTAGCATCACCCACAAAACCAACGGTTCCTCCCGGTTCAACCACCAGATAACCCATAGAAATGGTTTCAATACCTAACTTTTTTATAATTGGAGCACCCAAAGCCTGTGCTCCAGTAATCCAGTAAGGATTAGTGGAATTTAATAAACTCATGAAAAATATTGCATCCGCATATTTGCTTACTCCACTTATATTGCCTGGAAATAATATTATAGGAACCTCAACATTCTCTCGGAGCGCTTTTGCAGTAGCATCCAGTTCACTGGAATTTGTTGTTGAACCACCCAGCATTATACCATCAGTACCACCGAGCACTGCATTCTGTGCTGTATGAACTGCTTCATCAGGTTTTTGTTCCTCAGGATCAATAAGAGTAAGATGTATCTTCCTGGTATTTAGTAATTCCCTGATATAGTCTTCTACGTTCATCATAAATCACTTAAAAAAATTGTTTAAATATAAAAATACATTAAATAAAAATTTTCTGTTTTCTATTTATGGTGAAAAAAATTATATTTTTAAATAAATCTAAAAATTTGAGGTTTTTTTATAATAAGTTAAAAAAAATTTTTGTAGGGATAAGTTTATCCCCTTGGTTCTTTAGCTTTGTACCTTAAACCTTTATAACCACATTTCCGGCAGGTTTTAGCGGTTGGTGGATTTCTCGCGTTACATTTAAGACAAATTTTGACCTTGAACAATCTATTTTCTGCTTCTTCAAATTTAGCCATTTGTTTATCCTCCTATAAATTCATTTTGTATATTTACAACTTCCATACTGGTTTTAGCATGAGAATAAGCTTCTAAAAGCTCTTCGTTAAGCTTTAAAAAATGAGGTCCCCATTTGAACTGGGACATAATATGGATAGCATTATTTTTAAGTCCCACTATATAAAAGGTTGCGGAAATAGCCTCTGCAGTTGAAAGTATGCAGGGCTTACCATAATTGGTAGGATTAGCTGCAATCAAAAACGGGAGAGAACGATGGTTTTTTCTACCTTTAAACATAATAGATGACTTATCTATTTTTTTCCATGAGCAGTCCAAAGCTGCAATTCCGTTTTCTTCTACAGCTTCACAATCTTCTGGTGATACTGCCTTTTCTGCAAAAGGATCTAAAATTATAGCTCCGACAGGTAACATGTTTAGTTTATTTACTATTTTAACATTACCCCTCTTAGCCATTCGAATAGTAGTACATTTCTTGCGATCACATTGTTCGGCGTGGTATATGGTGACTTTCATAAAAGATGATCCTGTAACTCTAAGAAAAAGTTTATTATCATATTATCTTGAGTTTCGAGATAAAAATTTATATAATATAAAATTCAGAAATAATCTAATTTTTTTTGATTAAAATTTTATGATTTTAATATTATAATTAATGGATTAGTGTTTTCTAGAATAACTATTTTTCCCATTTAAAAAAAAATATCTGATTTAAGAAAAGTAATTACCTTTTTTTTAAGATTTTATCTTCTCCATTGATTTTCGAGCCGCTTTTCGCACTGCTTCGCATCTATCTTTTTCAGCGTTGATCAAGACAGATAGTATATTTTTATCCCCTGAATCACCTAAAGTATTAGCTGCAATTTCACGTAAGGATTCATCACCATTTTTTAAAGCATTGATTAAAGCATCAATAGCTGGTGTACCACCTATATTCATCAATGCTTTCGCCACCATATATTGTACTGAGTAATCACTGTCATATAAAGCTTCAGAAAGCGCTTTTACAGCCCGTTGACTGCCAATTTCACCCAATGCTTTTGCTGCATAAAATCGTGCAGTATCATCATCTTCCTTTAGAATAGGAATTAATGCATCTACAGCCTTTTTATCAGCAATCTTTTTTACCAACTTATAAGCAAAAGAATGCATGTTATTACATCATTAGATATTTCCATAAATTAATCCTTCAATTCATTATTTATAGGTTTAAGTTAGTTAAAATTTTCTTTATTTATTAGTTTATTGCAGTTTTTACAATTATACAATTTCTATAAAATTGTTATAATTATGGGAAGGGTTATCATACTTAACACTGTACTTAAAAAAATACATGCACTAACTGCTTTAATATCTAACTCATAAGTTATCGCAAGAACTAAACTGAGCATTGCTGATGGCATGGCTGCTTCTGTAATGATTACTTTACTGTTAAGGCCACTAACTCCTAGGATTATTATAATCATCAATGCGATTAATGGAGCTAAAATAAGTTTAATGGATGAAACCACTGCAGCTTCTTTAAAGTAATTTTTTAAACTACTTGCCTCCAAGGAAAGACCTAAGGATATCATTATTAATGGTATTGCAGCTCCGCTTAAATACGTTAGAATTTGGGGTGTTAAAGATCCTATGTTTAGATGTAAAATATTCAAAACTATTCCTAAGATTATAGCATATATTGGTGGAAATGTCAGTACACGCTTAGCAACTGCTGAATAATTCCCTCCAAAAAGCAGTGCAAAAAGAATTCCAAAAAAGATGAATAGAATAGTAGAACCCGTATCAAAAAAAATCGCCCTTACAAGTCCCACTGCACCAAAAACACCTAAAATAATTGGATATCCCATAAATCCTGAGTTAAACAATGCGGATGCTGAAGTAATACCCCAAAGTGTTTTCTTAGAATGTTTCCTAAATCTTGAAAAAGTATAACCAACTAAACCCCCAATAGAACCAGTTAATAAGCAAATTAATGTTATACCAATAAGACTAGTTATATTAGATAAATTTGCAGAGTAAAGAGCTGAAAATATAAGTGCAGGAAGCGCAATATTCAAAACAATCTTATTTAATACTATAGTATCATCTGTTTTTAAAAGTCCGATGTATTTAGCTAAATATCCAATTATTATGAGAATAATTATAGAAAGGATTGTTTCCAGAGCACTCATTTTTTTATCATCAAAATAATTTTTTTAAATACCTTAATGCTCCAAAAATGAAAAATTAAAAATTTTTTTTGAATAAATTTTTAAAAATAAAAAAAAATAACCAAAACTTAATCAAATTTTTTAATTTTTTTTTTATGTAACATTTTTTTTATAATTGAGATCGTTCATAATCCAATATATTGGAAATAGCACAAGCTGGATCTTTTAAATCCTCTACATCATAGTAACGCCCACCAGATGCTAACGCTAAATCCATGTTAAATTCGTGCCCAAATTTTACTGCTTTTTCAAAATTCACGGTAATAGTAAGTATTTCAAAATTCTTCAACTTCTCAGCAATTTTAATAGCATCCTGAACTGGCCCTTCATCTAATCCCACATTAGGCATACCATCCGTAAGTATAATCATCATAGGAACATACTCATTATGTGCCTTCTCTTTTTTTAAAAGTTCAAACCCTTTTTTTAGACCTGAAGCTAGAGGAGTAGTACCACCAACACGAATATTATCCACTTGTTCATGAAAAGATAATGCTCGACGAGTGGTGGGAATTATTATTTCCGCTTCCTCTCCTTTAAACCCAATTACACTCAACTTATCCTGATGACGGTTAGTGTCCTCAATTATTCTATTTAAAATTCCTTTAACACGATTAGTTTTCTTTTCAGAAAGCATTGAACCACTTATATCTACTATAAGTGCTATTGATGCTTTAGCACCATGCTTCCTTACTTTTAAACGTATATCATCACTTTCAACTTTTATATTTCCCTTTGATCCTAAAGCAGCCGCCCTAATAGTGGCATCTATAGCTATATCATTAGAATTATCTCTAGGAATTTTACTTTTAATGTAGCGGCCCTTCAAAGTTTGTGAATTAACTCTTTTACCATAAAGTCTCCTCTTCTTTTTTCCCTTCATCTTAAGGAGCTTTTTTATATCAACCTCCTCCTCATCAGCTTCAACCAGCTCATCTTCTTTTTCCAAAGTTTTAAGTTTCATTCCCCTTTTTTTAGCATCACCACTTTCAGGAATTGGAGTTTTTTTTTGTTTTTCCTTTTTATCCTCGGATACTTCAGAAATAGCTTCTTCTACTTTCTTTTTAATCTTATCCTGATCATAGGATGCTTTCTGGAATCGCTCACCTAAAACTAGGAGTGCCGCCTCCGATACATCATCCTCATTTACCGTATTCCGATTATTATATGCCGCTATAGCTTTAGATGTTTTTAAAATAGCAATGTCTGCTCGATGTCCATCAACACCCATATCTATACAAATTTTAGCTATAACTTCCAGTAAATCTCGTGGAATCTTCACTTCTTTTAGAATTTTACGGGCTTTTATAATTTTATGCTGAATCTCATCTTGTTTATTTTTAAATTTATCTCTAAATATATTAGGGTTCGATTCGAATTCTTCACGTCTCTGCATTATTTCAACACGATCTTCCAGTTCCATGATGCTGTGTACTGAAATGTGAAGCCCTATCCTATCTGAGAGTTGAGGTCTGAGTTCACCTTCTGCAGGATTCATAGTTCCCACTAATATAAAATTAGCCGGGTGAATTAGAGAGATGCCTTCTCTTTCTACAATATTCACCCCATATGCTGCAGCATCCAATAATACATCCACTAAATTATCGTCTAATAAATTGATTTCATCAACGTATAATATGTTTCGATTAGCATTAGCAAGTATTCCGGGTTCAAGAGCCTTCAATCCTTCTTTTAAAGCTTTTTCTATGTTTATTGAACCTACAACTCGATCTTCAGTGGATCC